>TARA_R110002020_G_scaffold458694_1_pt1 | contig 111145 bp, 113 predicted proteins | sample TARA_R110002020 | Tara Oceans TARA_R110002020 (sample SAMEA4396489) | marine metagenome | biome: Westerlies Biome; feature: [MES] marine water layer (ENVO:01000295) within the mesopelagic zone...; material: water (ENVO:00002006), including particulate matter (ENVO:01000060)...
GGGGACCTTGTGGGAGAGTAGGACACCGCCGGACTTAAATTGTGAAATGGCCACCACTGTGTTTAATAGACACAGCGGGTGGCCATTTTGCGTTAAGTTTCATCCCTAATTCAGGAGCAACAGTGAGCGATTCGTCAGGAAACGACGGCCGGCGAGACAGCCGACCCCACGGAAGCCGTTCAGGCGCGCCGCGATCCGGAGGACGCCCCACAGGCGGTCGACCCGGCGAAGGTCGCCCCAGCGATGGAAAGCCGCGTCGCGACAACGCCGCTGGCGGACCCGCACGAGGCAAGCCAGCATCCGGCTCCGACCGCCCCTGGCGTAACAAGCCAGAAGGCGACGACCGCCGACCCCGCCGCGACGGCGAGAACAGCAGTGACCGTGCGCCCCGCCGCGACTACTCCGCAGGAGACGATCGCCGTCCGCCACGCTCCAACGACCGCGACCGCGACAGTCGCCCACCTCGCAGTGGGGACCGCGACGGTCGCCCGGCGCGTTCGGGCGACAGAGACTCGCGTCCACCCCGCTCTGGCGATCGTGATGGTCGCCCGCAGCGTTCCGACGATCGCCCCGATCGGGGAGATCGTCCAGCACGTCCGTTCCGTTCCGATGGCTCAGGGCGCCCCGAGCGCGGCGGACGTCCCGACCGTGGATCCGATCGCCGCGGAGGCGCCGACGAGAAGCGCTTGTGGACCAAGGGCGGTGCCCCCGCGCGTGGAGACCGCAATGCGAGCGAACGGGAGTCTGAAGAGGATCGCGACCCCTTCGGCATCCGGTCAGTCCGTGCCTTCCACCAGGCACCCGAGATTCCCGATGGGGTCACGCCCAAAATGCTCGACCGCGTTGCATCCAATGAACTCAAGACACTCAGTAAAGAAAACGCTGAAGGCGTCGCTCTGCACCTGGTGATGGTGTCGCAGCTCATTGAAGAAGACCCTGAGCTCGCCCACCAACACGCCATCTCCGCTGCGCGTCGTGCTGGACGCATCGGTGTTGTGCGCGAAACCCTCGCGATCACGGCCTACGCGACCGGTGACTACGCACTCGCCTTGCGCGAACTGCGGACCTACCGCCGCATCACTGGCCGTGATGACCAACTGCCGATGATGGTCGACAGCGAACGCGGACTTGAGCGTCCAGAGCGGGCTCTTGAACTCGGGCGTTCCGTGAAGCGCAGCACGCTGTCCATTCCCGTTCAGGTTGAGCTGGCTATCGCAATGTCTGGTGCTCGCCTCGACCTGGGGCAGGCTGAAGAAGCGCTCGTTGAGTTGCAGATTCCGCAGCTCGACCCCACAACGGCCTTCAGCTACAGCCCAGCGCTCTTCGGCGCCTACGGCACTGTTCTCGAGGAGTTGGGTCGTGACGAAGACGCCGCCACCTGGTTTGCGCGAGCGGATGTTGCGGCAGAAGCACTCGGCGATGATGACGACGACATGATCGAGGTCATCGAAGAGGACATTGAATTCGAAACTGAGGGTATCGATGGGGCTGTGGAGATCGTTGAAGACGCGGACGGGAACGACAGCGAAAGCACCGCACGTGACGAGTAAGACCCCGCTGACCGGGATCTCTCTCGTGTTGGCTGACCTCGATGGAGTGATCTATCGCGGCCCGCACGCTATTGAGCATGCCGTCGAGAGTATTAATGCGATTGAGGGCGCCCAAGTGGCGTACATCACCAACAATGCCTCGCGCACCGACGCATCCGTTGCAGAGCATTTGAGCGAGCTAGGGCTGCATGTCGAAGCGCGCGACGTTGTAACGTCGCCGCAAGCGGCGATGGGCCTGCTGCGCGATCTCGTTCCCGCTGGTTCAACAATCATGGTTGTCGGTGGCGACGGGCTCACGAGCGAACTCGAAAAGTCGGGTTTCGTGGTGACGCGGTCAGCGGATGATTCACCCGCCGCCGTTGTGCAGGGTTTTGCTCCGCACGTGGGCTGGAAAGATCTCGCTGAAGCATCGTTCGCCCTGGCTGGTGGCGAGAATGGCATCCCGTGGATCGCGACCAACACGGACTGGACGATTCCCCAAGCCCGGGGCACCGCTCCCGGCAACGGCACTCTTGTCTCCGCCGTACACTCCGCCGTCGGCCGTTTGCCGATCGTCGCCGGAAAACCCGAAGTTGCGATCTTCGAAGAAGCCTTCCGCCGCTACGAGTCGCGTTCCGCGATCATGATCGGCGACCGCCTCGACACCGACATCCTCGGAGCAAACCGGGCAGGCATCCCGTCGCTGCTCGTGCTGACAGGCATCGACCAGGCGAAGCAAGTGCTTGCGTGCATCCCGGAAGAACGCCCGACAATGATTGTCGACGACCTACGCGGGCTACTTGAGCCCTATCCGGAAACCGTGGTCACGCACGACGGCGCCGCCGTAGTGACGACAGTGGGGACGGCGACCGTGCGCCTCGAAGGACAGCGACTGACAGTGACGGCGGCCGGAACATCCATCGATCGTCTGCGGGCCGGAGCAGCAGCAATTTGGAATTCGGGGAGCGCCATCTACGCCCTTGAAGTGCCAGCGGAGCTATATTCGTGAGCATGGATGACGAATCGCCCGTTGACGGACTGATGTCACGACTCAGCCTGATCGAGGATCAGCCACTCGAAACTCGTGCTGCTTCGTTCGCTCAGATCCATGACCAATTGCAGCAGCAGCTCGAGGGCAAGGACGCGTTCTCGCGCAATGGCTAGCGTGCGGCTCGACGCGGCACTGGCTGCGCGTGGACTCGCGCGCTCTCGCACGCATGCCGCAAAGCTGATTGCCGATAATCTCGTGACCGTTTCGGGCGTCGCTGTGCCCAAAGCATCAACACCAGTGACCGATGAACAGACCATTGAGGTTGCGCAAACCGATCACTACGTCAGCCGCGCGGCCCACAAACTCGTTGCGGGTCTTGAGGCGTTCGCTATCGACCCCGCGGGGCGGCTAGCGCTCGATGTTGGCGCATCAACCGGTGGCTTCACGCAGGTATTGCTCGAACGTGGAGCTCGCGAAGTTATTGCGCTCGACGTCGGTCATGGACAGCTCGTTGATCTGATCCGGTCGGATGCTCGCGTGCGCGTTATCGAGCGAGAGAACGCCCGGTATCTCACCGCCGAATCACTCGCCGAACTGAGCGGGACATCCGAAACCCCGTCGCTTGTTGTCTCCGACCTGTCGTTCATCTCTCTGCGCACAGTGCTGCCTGCGTTCTTTGCAGCGGTCGGGGAGGGCGCTGACTATGTGTTGCTCGTGAAGCCGCAGTTCGAAGTGGGGCGCACAAACATTCGCGAAGGAATAGTGCACGGCTCGGCGCTGCGCGATGAAGCGATCATGGGCGTGTTGTGGGCCGCCTGGGATCTCGGACTCGGTACCGCTGGAGTCATCTCCTCACCAATCGCCGGTAACGCAGGAAACCGTGAGTATCTTGTCTGGTTGAGCGCACGATCAGGCAGCAATCCGACAGAATGGTTAACGCAGGTTTCTGCTATCGCCTAAAACCGTTACCCGGTGGCGATGAATCGAACACTCACTACGAATGAGAGGTGCACGGTGCAGTCCGAGAACTCTCATGCTTCTGACCGCCACATCCTGGTCATCGCTCACACGGGGCGCGCTGAGTCGCTCACCGCTGCCATTTCTGTGTGCCGTCAACTTATTGGTGCTGGCATTGTGCCTGTGCTGTCTCCGGATAGCTACGAAACTATCTCGCAAGCCGAACCTGACCTCTCGCCGGTGCGGCGCTTGGGCAACGAGGTTGAGACCGGAGAGCTTGAGCTCGTGATTGTGCTCGGCGGCGACGGCACCATCCTCCGCGCGGCTGAACTCACACGAGGCTGCAGTGCACCTCTGCTCGGCGTCAATCTGGGCCACGTGGGGTTCTTGGCTGAGAGCGAGCGCGAAGAACTCACCTCTACTGTTGAACGCGCTCTGGCGCGCGACTACCTCGTCGAAGAGCGCATGACTCTGTCCGTTCGGGTGAAGGTCGATTCCGAGGTCGTCTACGAAACGTGGGCTCTGAATGAAGCGACTGTCGAAAAAGCGAGTCGCGAGCGGATGCTCGAAGTGGTCATCGAGGTCGATGGTCGCCCGCTCTCGTCCTTCGGTTGTGACGGCGTGGTCATGTCCACGCCAACAGGGTCGACCGCCTACGCTTTCTCCGCGGGCGGGCCAGTCGTGTGGCCGAGCCTCGATGCTTTGCTTCTTGTGCCGCTGAGCGCTCACGCTCTCTTTGCGCGACCCCTCGTCGTGGGGCCTGATTCGGCGCTGGCCGTCGAAGTGCTTGGTCGCAACATGGGAACGGGTGTCTTGTGGTGCGATGGCCGGCGTGCCTACGATCTTCCCCGTGGCGCCCGCGTCGTTGTGCGCCGCTCGCCCGTGCCGGTGAGACTGGCCCGACTGTCGCAAGGTCCATTCACTGACCGTCTCGTCAAGAAGTTCAATTTGCCCGTCAACGGATGGCGTGGGCCAGCATCGGAGGAGGGAACCCACTCGTGATCGAAGAGATCTCCATTCGCGACCTCGGTGTTATCGCCTCGGCCCGGCTTCCGCTGAGCCCCGGATTCACTGCCCTCACCGGCGAGACCGGCGCCGGAAAGACAATGGTCGTCACCGCGCTTGGGCTGCTGCTGGGGGAGCGAGCTGACCCCACCGCTATTCGCGCTGACAGCGACCAAGCATCCGTCGAGGGCCGATGGGTCATCGATCCGGAATCGGCCGTTGCCGACCGTGTTCGCGATGCGGGTGGCGACGTCGATGAGGGTGAGCTTCTTCTCGTACGCACCGTCGCTCGTGAGGGTCGCAGTCGTGCCGTTGTCGGCGGCCGTAGTGCTCCCGTGGGTGTGCTGACCGAACTCGGAGATCAGCTTGTTGTGGTGCACGGGCAGTCCGAGCAAATTCGCCTCAAGTCGTCCACTGCCCAGCGCAATGCGCTCGATCGTTTTGCCGGTTCCGAATTGGCGACAGTTCTCGAGCAGTATCAAACCGTGTTCCGGCGCTGGCAAGCGGCTCAAGGAGAGCTCGATGTGCTGATCGCAGAAAGCGATCTGCGCAGTCGCGAAGCCGAGGAACTCCGGGTTGCTATCAACGAGATTGAAGCAGCCGAGGTGCGTCGCGGAGAAGACGTCGAGCTCACTGAGCGCGCCGACCGACTGTCAAATCTCGAAGGGCTACGGCTCGCGGCTGAAAGTGCCCACGCGGTCTTGTCTGCGGATGCCGCGGAGGAGGGGTCCGACGTGGTCGCGTTGCTCTCCAGTGCCCAGCGAGGGCTTGAGCGGGTCGCCGAGCATGACGCCCAACTCGCCGCCATTGCCGAAGCCTTGGCGGCAGCATCCATCACTCTGGGCGAAATCTCGACCGATCTCGCCGGCTACCTTGCGGGCTTGGATGCTGACGGCAGTCGAGAACTCGAACAGGTCGAAGAACGCCGCAGCCAGCTTTCCGCTCTCGTGCGCAAGCACGGCATGAGCCTCGACGATGTCGTTGATGTGCTCGACACCGGCAGCCAGCGACTTCTGGAACTCGATAACGACTCCACGCGCATCGACGAGCTGCGGGCGCAAGTCGAAGCTGACCAGACAGAGCTTATTGAACTTGCCGCGCGCGTCAGCGAGGTACGAACGACGAGTGCAGCACGACTGGCAGCGGATGTCAGCAACGAGCTGACTCATCTGGCGATGGCGAACGCCGAAATCGTCGTGACCGTCGAAGACCGCAGCGACTATTCGCTCAGCGGAAAAGACGAAGTCGCGATACTGCTGCGTCCTCACCCCGGTGCACCTCCGCGACCACTCGGTAAGGGCGCTTCCGGGGGCGAGCTTTCGCGTGTGATGCTCGCGATCGAAGTTGTTATCGCGGGCAACGACCCCGTACCGACGTTCATCTTCGACGAAGTGGATGCCGGAGTCGGCGGTGCCGCCGCAATCGAGATCGGTAAGCGCTTGGCTCAGCTCAGTCGCACCGCGCAAGTGATTGTGGTGACGCACCTAGCCCAGGTCGCCGCGTTTGCGGACAACCACCTCAGCGTTATCAAGGGCGACGACGGATCGGTCACGGCATCCAGCGTTCACAAGCTTGAAGGGGAGGCGCGCATCTCTGAAATGGCACGACTGCTCTCGGGCCTGCCCGACTCCGAATCTGGCCTTGCCCATGCTCGCGAACTTCTCCAGACAGCCAGTGAGCGTGAGACTGCGAACCGCTAAACCTCACGCAAGCTGTTAAGCCGATAACGAAACGCCCCAAGGCGGCGACAAATACGTCGGTCGTGGCATACGATAGAACCCCGTGGTGGACAATCAAAACGCGGTCGTAACAAAGCACATCTTCGTCACCGGAGGAGTTGTCTCTTCTCTCGGTAAAGGCCTCACGGCGGCGAGTCTCGGAAACCTGCTGACAGCACGCGGGCTCCGCGTCGTCATGCAGAAGCTGGATCCCTATCTGAACGTGGATCCCGGCACCATGAACCCCTTCCAACACGGTGAAGTCTTCGTCACCGACGATGGCGCCGAAACCGACCTCGACATCGGACACTACGAGCGCTTCCTCGACATCAAACTCAACCAGGCAGCCAACGTCACTACCGGACAGATCTACTCCGAAGTGATCGCCAAAGAGCGTCGCGGTGAATACCTCGGTGACACCGTGCAAGTCATCCCGCACATCACCGACGAAATCAAGCGCCGCATGCGCCTGCAGGCCGCTGGCCCGTTTAACGACGAGAACCCGCAGCCCGACGTCATCATCACTGAAATCGGTGGAACCGTCGGCGACATCGAAAGCCTGCCGTTCATCGAATCGGCCCGCCAAGTTCGCCACGAACTCGGCCGCAAAAACGTCTTCTTCGTTCATGTATCGCTTGTGCCCTTCATGGCAGCATCCGGCGAACAGAAGACCAAGCCCACCCAGCACTCCGTTGCCGCCCTGCGCTCGATCGGCATCCAGCCCGACGCGCTCGTGCTGCGCAGCGACCGCCCCGTCTCCGAATCAAACAAGCGCAAAATCGCGCTCATGTGCGACGTCGAAGAAGACGCCGTCGTCAACGCCACCGACGCGGCCAGCATCTACGACATCCCGGAAATGCTGCACAGCCAAGGTCTCGACGCCTACATCATCAACCAGCTCGGTCTCGAAGCTACCTCGGTCAACTGGGATGGCTGGAGCGAACTTCTCGAAGCCGTCCACAACCCCAAGCACGAGACCACTATCGGACTCGTCGGCAAGTACATCGACCTGCCCGACGCGTACCTGTCAGTCACCGAAGCGTTGCGCGCCGGTGGTTTCGCCAACAACGCCAAGGTCAACATCCGCTGGGTGCCCTCCGACGAGTGCGAAACTCCCGAAGGTGCAGCCAAGCACTTGGCCGACCTTGACGGCATCATCGTGCCGGGCGGCTTTGGCGTGCGCGGCATCGAGGGCAAGCTCGGCGCCCTCAAGTTTGTGCGTGAGAACGGCATTCCCGCTCTCGGAATCTGCCTCGGCCTGCAGTGCATGGTGATCGAATATGCGCGCGACATGGCTGGCCTCGAAGGCGCGTCATCCACCGAGTTCGACACGCACACGAAGTACCCGGTTATCGCCACGATGGCCGAGCAGGTCGACATTATTGCGGGCGGAGACATGGGCGGCACGATGCGTCTCGGTCTCTACAACGCGAACCTCGAACCCGGCTCGATCGTCGAAGAGATCTACGGCGCTCCCACCGCTGCCGAACGTCACCGCCACCGTTACGAAGTGAACAACGACTACCGCAAGCAAATTGCGGATGCCGGACTGACGTTCTCCGGAATCTCGCCCGACCGCACTCTCGTCGAGTTCGTCGAATTGCCGCGCGAAGTGCACCCCTACTACGTGGGAACGCAAGCACACCCCGAGCTTCTCTCGCGTCCCAACCACGCGCACCCGCTCTTCCGCGGCCTCGTCGCCGCTGCGCTCGAGCGCCAAAAGTCCAACCGCCTCTTTGAGGTGACCGAGCAGGATGATGCATAACCAACTCAGCGATGACCACGTAACACCCGAGCTTGTCGGCACCGAAACGGTGTTCGCCGGGCACGTCTGGAATGTGGACCGCGAGCGTTTTCAGCTCGGCGGAACCGCCATCACGCGCGAGTTCGTCAACCACACTGGCGCCGTTGCGGTGCTGGCCCTGGATGAGCGTGACCGTGTTTTGCTGATCAAGCAGTACCGGCATCCGGTGCGCTTGCGCGATTGGGAACTTCCGGCAGGGCTGCTCGACGTGCTCAACGAGTCGCCGCTCGTTGCGGCTCAGCGTGAGCTTGCAGAAGAGACTGACTTACAGGCCGAGTCGTGGCATGTGCTGAGCGAAATGTTGACCTCGCCCGGCGGCAGCAACGAGGCCGTGCGCATCTACCTCGCGCGCGGCGTAAGTGCGACAGGTGAAGTGTTCGATCGCTACGCCGAAGAGGCAGGGATCGAGTTGCGTTGGGTTCCGCTCGAAGATGCTGTGGAGGCGGTGCTAGAGCGTCGCGTGCAGAACTCGATTCTGTGCCTGGGACTCTTGGCGGCGCAATTGGGGCGCGACCGGGGCTGGAGCACGCTCGGTGACGCCAACGCGCCGTGGCCGCGGCATCCGCGTAACTACTCTGAGTAGCCTCTCGCGGTAGGTTGAGCGACATGACCGAGTCGACGCGTCCCGCAGCGAAGAACGCTATTGCGGTGGCTGCTGAGCGCTATCTACGGCATCTCGCGATCGAGCGCGGGCTATCGGCAAACACTCTTGCGGCCTATCGTCGCGACCTCGACAGGTATCGAGCGTTCTTGAGCGACCGCGGTCGAGCCGCTCCCGACATCGTGACAGCGGATGACGTCACCGCTTTTGCGCACAGTTTGAGAGCCGACACTGAGAGCCCACTCGCGGCATCGTCTGTCGCGCGCATGCTCTCGACGGTTCGCGGTCTCCACACCTTTTTTGTCGACGAGTCTCTTGCTGTCGAGGACGTTGCTCACACGGTGGCAATCCCGAAGCAACCCCTGCGCCTACCGAAGGCGATTTCGATTGAACAAATGACGGCAGTGTTGGGCTCGTTTCCCGGTGACGAGAGCATTTCTCTCCGCAATACCGCGCTGCTTGAGCTTCTCTATGCGACCGGCGCTCGAGTGTCGGAGGTCACGGCGCTCAACGTCGACGACATGATCGACGGCGATATTGTGCGCTTGCTGGGCAAAGGCAATAAGCAGCGAATCGTTCCCGTGGGTAGTTTTGCGCAGGCAGCGATTTCGACGTATCTGGTTCGTGCTCGCCCGGCGCTCTCAGTGAAGGGGGCTTCGACGCCAGCACTGTTCTTGGGGGCGCGCGGGGCTCGGTTATCGCGCCAGAATGTGTGGTTGATCATCCAGTCTGCGGCAGAGCGGGCTGAACTGGGGATCGATATTTCGCCCCACACGTTTCGACACTCGTTCGCCACCCATTTGCTCTCGGGCGGTGCGGATGTGCGTGTCGTGCAAGAGCTGCTGGGACATTCCTCGGTGGCGACGACCCAGATCTACACGATGGTCACCGCCGACACCCTGCGCGATATGTATACGACCGCGCACCCCCGAGCACGCTAGCGATGCCCGACGGGTTAGGGCGTGTCGCGCGTTCAAACCTTCAACCTTTGGTAGAGGCGACCCTGTCGTGTTCGCGCGTGGGAGCGCAGGCTGCAACGAAAGCGCGACGTAAACTTTTCGCATGAGTACACAGCGTGAGAACGAATCGACGCTGGCAGGGTTGGATGTTCAGGCAATGGGTCCAACCGGCCGGCCGATCACCAACTTTCCGGAACCGCCGCCGCTCGACGGTCACGGCCCGGCACGCATCATTTCGCTGTGCAACCAGAAGGGTGGCGTCGGCAAGACCACGACGACCATCAACCTCGGTGCTTCGTTTGCTGAATACGGTCGTCGCGTACTGGCAATCGACTTTGACCCCCAGGGCGCGCTCTCGGCAGGTCTCGGTGTTCCCACGCACGATGTACCGACCATTTACGACCTACTGCTGGGCACCATCAAGAACCCGGCAGAAGCGATCGTGCACACGAACGTGCCCGGTCTCGACGTCATCCCGGCCAACATTGACCTGTCGGCCGCTGAAGTGCACCTCGTCAACGAGGTTGCGCGCGAAACGATTCTGGCGCGCGTACTGCGCAAGGTCAGCGATCAGTACGACGTCATCCTGATCGACTGCCAGCCCTCGCTCGGCCTCCTCACGGTCAATGCGCTCACCGCCGCTCACGGCGTGCTCATCCCGCTCGAGTGCGAATTCTTTGCACTGCGCGGTGTTGCCCTGCTTGTCGAGACGATCGAAAAGGTTCAGGATCGCTTGAACCCCGCGATCAAGCTCGACGGTATCCTCGCGACGATGTTTGATGCGCGCACCCTTCACTCGCGTGAAGTGCTCGAACGCGTCGTGGAGAACTTCGGTGACGATGTTCTCGAAACCGTGATCGGTCGCACGGTGAAGTTCCCCGATGCGAGCGTCGCCGGTGCGCCCATCACGACCTTCGCCCCCGACCACTCTGCGGCGCACTCCTACCGCCAGGTGGCGCGAGAGCTGATTGCCCGTGGCGCCGTCGCCTAGCGACGTTGAGGCGCCGGCCGTCAGCGGTGCCGACGATGCCGAGACCCCGGCGACAGGATTCTCTGTTTCTCTCAGCAACTTCAACGGGCCCTTCGATCTGCTGTTGTCGCTCATCACGAAGCACGAGCTCGACATCACCGAGGTGTCGCTCTCCAAGATCACCGACGAATTCATTGCGTACCTGCGCGACTTCGAATCTCCCGATGGTGGGGATGACATCGACGAACTCGATCAGGCCAGCGAATTCTTGGTTGTCGCGGCCACGCTGCTCGACCTCAAGGTGGCCGGGCTCCTTCCTCAGGGAGAGCTTGTAGATGCCGAAGACGTTGCGCTTCTCGAAGCCCGAGACTTGCTCTTCGCGCGACTGCTGCAGTACCGAGCGTTCAAACAGGCCAGTGATTGGTTTGGTTCGCACTTTGAAGCCGAAGCGACCCGAACGGTGCGTTCGGTGCGGTTGGAAGAGAAGTACCGCTCTCAAACTCCGGAACTCGTGTGGACGCTGAGCCTCGACGATTTTGCTGCACTCGCGACTCTCGCGTTCACGCCGCGAGAGATTCCGAGTGTGGGACTTGACCATTTGCACGCACCGCTCATCAGCATCCGGGAACAGGCCGCTCACGTCGTCGCGCTGTTGCGCGCGGGGGAGCCGATGACGTTCCGCCAGCTCGTTGCCGGCGCCGAGCTCAAGGGCGTTGTTGTGGCGCGCTTCTTGGCCGTGTTGGAGCTGTATCGCGGGGCGAATGTGGCCTTTGAACAGATTGAACCCCTGGGCGAATTGACTGTCCGCTGGACCGCTGAGCACTGGTCAGACGATAGCCTCGCTAATCTGGGAGCTGATTATGGAAACTGAGACTGAGCAACCCGAGACTGAGCAGGCAGAGGCAGAGGCGGAGCAGGCGGCAGAAGAAGTCGCGGCTGGTCCCGTTGTCGATCTCGCCCGCGGGCTCGAAGCGATTTTCATGGTTGCCGATCAGCCGCAGAGCCTCGTCAGCTTGGCGACAGCGCTCAACGCTCCCGTTGCCGAAATCCGCGCGACGATAACAGCGTTGTGCGCCGATTTTGATGGTGAGGGCGATGGCCCACGTCGAGGTTTCGAACTGCGCGAGGTGGGTGGCGGATGGCGCATTTACGTGCGTGCCGACTACGACGCTGCTGTGCGCGATTTCGTCTATACGCAGAATCCAGCCCGCCTCAGCCAGGCTGCGCTCGAGACTCTTGCGGTGATTGCGTACAAGCAACCGATCAGTCGCGGGTCGATCGCTGCCGTACGCGCAGTGAATGTTGACTCGGTAGTGCGTACACTGCTGAGCCGAGGACTTATTACGGAGGCGTTTACCGACAACGAGACGGGCGCCATCCATTACGAAACAACGGAGCTCATGCTCGTGCAATTGGGGATCAACTCCATTGCCGAGTTGCCTCCCATCTCGCCACTTTTATCTGATGGTTCGGACGGTTTTGATGAACAACGCTAATGGCGCAGGCGCCGCTCACCCCGAAGGCGAACGCCTTCAAAAAGTAATGGCCGCTGCTGGAGTTGCCTCCCGCCGTGTGTCAGAAGATTTGATCTACCAAGGCCGCGTTGCCGTCAATGGCAAGGTCGTCGAAGAAGCTGGTCGTCGCGTGAAGCCGAGCGACCGTGTCACCGTGGATGGTTCGGCCATCCAACTCGACACGACTAAGCGCTACGTCATGCTCAACAAGCCTGTGGGTGTTGTGAGCTCGATGGCGGATGAGAGTGGTCGCCCCGATCTTCAGCAGTTCACCGGCAACTACGACGAACGTTTGTTTAACGTCGGTCGCCTCGACGTTCAGACCTCGGGTTTGATCGTTCTCACCAACGATGGCGAGCTCGCCCACGTCCTTGCGCACCCGTCGTTCGGTGTCACGAAGACCTACATTGCCAAGGTGGAAGGCATCGTGAGCGCGCAGACAATCGCGCAGCTCACTAAGGGCATCGAGCTCGAAGATGGCCCGATCGTCGCTGATAAGGCTCGCGCGATTGGTCGCGCTGTTAACGACGAAACGATTGTTGAATTGACCCTTCACTCGGGCCGCAACCGCATCGTGCGTCGGATGATGGAAGCTGTTGGTCATCCCGTGATTGATCTGGTTCGTCGTCAATTTGGTCCCCTCAACTTGGGCAGCCTCGGAGTGGGCAAAACCCGCAACCTCACCAAAGTGGAGCTGGGTGCGGTCTTGACGATCGCCCGTGACGCCGAGGAGCGCTCGTGAATCTAGGCCGCATCACTGGGCAAGTGCGCATCGTGGGTGCTGGACTTCTCGGTGCCAGCATCGGTCACGGTCTGCGGGCCAAGGGTGTTGACGTGATTCTGCATGATGCGTCGCGCACCAATTCGACCCTCGCAATCGACTATGGCGCCGGCCGTGCACCACAGCCCGACGACAAGCCTTCGCTCGTGATTGTGGCGGTTCCGCCGGATGTCACGGCTGACGTTGTCGCGAGCGAACTGCGAGCCTGGCCGCAAGCGACGGTCACGGATGTCGCCAGCGTGAAGGTCGGCGTGATTGACGAACTCATCGCGCTGGGTGCCGACCTCGATCGCTATGTCGGTTCGCATCCGCTGGCCGGACGCGAGCGCGGTGGGGCCATTTCGGCCCGCGCAGATCTTTTCATCGGTCGCCCGTGGGTGATTGGCAGGGGAGAACCCTTCCGTCGTCGCGCCATTGAAGATGTCGTGATTGAGCTTGGTGCTATTCCTGTCACAATGTCTGCCTCCGAGCACGACGACGCGGTGGCTCTGATTTCGCACGTTCCCCAAGTGGTGGCGAGTTTGCTCGCGCACCGGTTGGCGGGAGCATCCGATGCCGCTGTCGCTCTTGCCGGTCAAGGACTGCGCGATACGACCCGCATTGCCTCGAGTGCGCCCGAACTGTGGGTGCAGATTTTGGGTGCCAATGCTGGCCCCGTTGCCGAGGTTCTTCGTGAACTTCAGGCCGAGTTGGGCGTTGCTATCGAGGCGCTCGAGAATCCGGATGCTCCGGGCTCGCGTCGCGCTCTGGCCGAAGTGCTCGCGGGCGGCAACGCCGGGGTTTCGCGCCTTCCTGGCAAGCACGGAACGAGCAAACACTTCAGTCAGCTCGTCGTGATGGTCGATGACAAGCCGGGCGAGCTCGCACGACTGCTCACCGAAATCGGCGAAGCGAATGTGAACATGGAAGACTTGCGGCTGGAGCATTCACCGGGAGCCCAGTTCGGCCTCGCCGAAATCTCGGTACTGCCCGAGAAAGAAGCCACCTTGTTGAGCGAGCTCGAAGCTCGCGGATGGAAGATTGCAGAGACCTTCGCGTGAATAAGAACCCCTCCTTTGTTGTTGTGGCCGTCGACGGGCCGGCCGGCAGCGGAAAATCGAGTGTGTCGAAAGCGACCGCTCGCGAACTCGGGTTCGACTATCTCGACACCGGTGCCGCCTACCGCGGTTTCGCGCTGCACTGCCTCGAGCGCGGGGTGGACACTCTCGGTCCCGGTGACGTGATCGAAACGCTCCCGCGGTTCGAGTACATGATCGGCATCGACCCCGACAACTACTTTGTGAAGGTCGACTCGGAGATCGTGACCAACGACATCCGCGAGCCTCGCATCACGAGTGTTGTGTCCAACATTGCACGCGTGCCTGAAGTGCGCGAGTACATGGTGAACCTGTTCCGCAGCATCATGGCGAGCAGCGACAAACCCGGAATTGTGGTCGAAGGCCGCGACATTACGACGGTTGTTGCACCGGACGCTCAGGCTCGAATTCTGCTCACAGCCAGTGAAGAAGCTAGGATGGGAAGACGTGCGGCCGAACTCTCCGGAGAATCGAGCGCGACAACGGCGCAACAACTCAGTTATCGAGATGCGCAGGACTCCAAAGTCGTGGACTTCATGAACGCCGCCGAGGGAGTCATCACCATTGACTCCACCAATCTTGACTTCGATCAAACCGTGACGGCCGTCGCGAGTTTCGTTCGCTCCAGCATGTAAACAAAGGACTACCCATGGCCGATCATTCGCCCGCCGACGACGACTTTCCCGAACTAAACCCGGACCTCGTCGAGCGACTCTCCGGCATGAACGAAGAAGAGGCAGCCCAGCGCACCTCTGCTCTTCGTGCGGGATTGAGTGACTACGACCTCGACGACGACGATATTCAGGTTCTGGAATCGGCATCCGATGACCCGGATGCCATTTACTACCTGCCCGCCCTTCCCGTTTTGGCGATCGTTGGTCGCCCGAACGTCGGCAAGTCGGCTCTCGTCAACCGCATCATCGGCCGCCGTGAAGCTGTGGTGGAGGACACCCCCGGCGTTACTCGCGACCGCGTCAACTACAAAGCCGAGTGGAACAACCGTCACTTCACGATCGTCGACACCGGTGGCTGGGAGCCCGACGCTAAGGGAATCGACGCGTCTGTTGCTGCCCAGGCCGAGATCGCGATCGACCTCGCCGACGCTGTGCTCTTTGTCGTGGATGCCACGGTTGGCCCCACCTCGACCGACGAGCACGTCGTGCGCATGCTGCGTGCTACCAAGAAGCCCGTGATTTTGGTCGCTAACAAGGTTGACGACGTTCACCAGGAATCGGATGCCGCAGCGCTGTGGAGCCTCGGCCTCGGTCAGCCGTGGCCCTCCTCTGCGGTTCACGGCCGTGGTGTTGCTGACCTGCTTGACCACGTGCTCACCGTTTTGCCGGAGATCTCGACCGTTGCCAAGGAAGAAGTGGGTGGCCCTCGCCGCGTCGCTATTCTTGGTCGCCCGAACGTCGGCAAGTCGAGCCTGCTGAACAAGACTGCTGGCGAAGAGCGCGTTGTCGTCAACGATCTCGCCGGCACGACTCGCGACCCCGTCGATGAGCAGATTGAGCTCGGCGGCAAGTTCTGGCGCTTCGTCGACACCGCCGGCATCCGTCGTCGTGTTGCTTTGGCGCAGGGTGCTGACTTCTACGCAACGCTGCGCACGAGTGCGGCACTGGAGAAGGCTGAAGTTGCTGTTGTCATCTTTGACGTCAGCGAGCCGCTCAGCGTTCAGGACCTCAAGATTGTCGACCTCGTGCTCGAATCGGGCCGGGCGCTCGTATTGGCCTTCAACAAGTGGGACCTTCTCGATGACGAACGTCGCATGCTGCTCGAGCGTGAGATCGACAAGGACCTTGGCCACGTTGCGTGGGCTCCGCGAGTAAACATCTCGGCCAAGACTGGTCGTCACATGGAGAAGCTCGTTCCGGCTCTCGAATTGGCGTTGGAGTCGTGGGATACCCGCATTCCGACCGGTAAGTTCAACGCGCTGTTGGCAGAACTCACGCAAGAGCACCCTCACCCGCTTCGTGGTGGCAAGCAGCCGCGCATCCTCTTTGGTACGCAGGCATCGAGCCGCCCGCCCACGTTCGTGCTCTTCACGACCGGATTCTTGGACCCGCAGTACCGTCGATTCATTACGCGTCGGCTGCGCGAGATCTTTGGCTTCGATGGCAGCCCCATCCAGGTCAACATGCGTGTGCGTGAGAAGCGCAAGCGCAAGTAGGTTCGGCACAGTGGCTTCGGCGCACAAGCGAAACGGCGAGTCATTCTCTGAGGAGAGTGACTCGCCGTTTGGCGTTAACGCCTAGGTCGACGTGAGCGGGTGACGAGCGAGAGCTGCTGGGCTCTCGCTCGCACCGTTTCGTTAGTGCGCGATGGGGGCGTCGCTGGGCGCTGTCTCTGTGCTGTTGCGCTTGACGAAGAACGTCAGCACGATCGCGAAGAGCGAGATGATTCCTCCCGCCATGAAAGCGAGCTGCACGCCTCCGGCAAGGGCATGGGTTTCGCTTGACTCGTCTGCCGCGAGGGCGACGGACTGCACGGTGAGCAGGGCGATGAACAGTGCGGTACCGGCGGCACCGGCCAGTTGCTGCACGGTGCCGATGGTGGCGCTGCCGTGCGAGTAGAGGTGCGGCTTGAGGGCACCGAGCGCTGACGTGAAGAGCGGGGTGAACATGAATGCCAGTCCGATGCTCATCGGGATGTGGATCGCAACGACCATGAACGGCGAGCTTGTTTCGGAGAGCATCGTGAAGCTCCAGAGCGAGGCACTGACGACGATCGCGCCGGGGATCATGAGCGGCCGCGGGCCGACCTTGTCGTAGAGGCGACCGACGATCGGGCCGAGCACTCCCATGACAAGGCTGCCGGGCAGCACGAGCAGTCCGCTGAGGATCGGTTCAAGGCCGAGAACGTCTTGAGTGAACATGGGGAGCAGGATGATCGTGCCGAAGAGCGCCGCCATCATGATCATCATGAGAGAGATCGACACGGCAAAGCCGGGCGCGGCAAAGGTGCGCAGGTCGAGCAGCGCGCGATCGGTTTTCTGCAACGCGAGCTGGCGGATGATGAACAGCACGAGGCTCACGGCGCCGGCGGCAATCGGGATCGCGGGAGCAATCAGCACGTCACCGCTCGCAGATTCGCCCAAACTCGAGAGCCCATAAATGAGCCCTGAGAAAGCGATAGCCGAAAGGATGACGGACAGAATGTCAATCGAGACCTTGCGGGGGTCGGTGACGTTCCTCACCTTGGTGATGCCGAGCACGAGTGCGGTAACGGAGATGGGGATCATGACGATGAAGACCCAGCGCCAGTCAAAGACCGCCAACACGAGACCGGCGACCGTAGGGCCGACGGCGGGTGCCATCGACATGACGATAGACACATTGCCCATGGTCTTGCCGCGCGTAGCCGGGGGCACGAGAGTCATGACGGTGGTCATGAGCAACGGAAGCATGATTGCGGTGCCCGAGGCCTGAACCACGCGTCCCACAATGAGCAGCACGAACGTGGGAGCAATAGCTCCCAACAGAGTGCCAGCGGTGAAGAGGGACATCGCGGCGATAAAGATGCTGCGGGTCGTGAACCGTTGGATGAGGAATCCGGTTATGGGAATCACGACCGCCATCGTGAGCATGAAGGATGTCGACAACCACTGAGCGGTGCTCGGTTGGATGTTGAGATCTTCCATAATGCCGGGGATTGCGACAACAAGCGACGTCTCGTTGAGGAACACGACGAAAGTTGCCGCGAGCATGAGCGCGATAACGAGACGGTTGCGACCGCTGTTATCGACCGAGCTCGTTGAAGACCCCTCAGCCGAGCTGGGGAGGGGAATGCTGCCGGTGATCGGCGCGGTGCTAGTCATTAAAATCCTGTCGTGTTCTCAGCGGTCGGACGAAGCAGCAGCCGGTGTCGAATGGGCGCACAAATCAGTCGTCATCTTTATTCTTGCTCAGTGCAACGACATTCGTCAGCACAATAATTCCCATTTCGTGCTGAGCGGGGTGAATGGGAGCCCAATTCGGGGTGGATGCGCTCGCGCACTGCGCGCCCGCACGGAGCGGAAGGCCGATGACTCTGAACAGTCTGGTGCCCGTGTCCGAGCATCCGCCCGAACCGGTATGTTGGAAGAAATAACTTGTGACACGGGGTGCCCTGCGGGGCTGAGAACACACCCGTCGAACCTGATCTAGTTAGAACTAGCGAAGGGATGTCGCGCATGTCGCGTACGCCAGAACTGCTGTTGACCGCCACTCAAGACGCGCTCGAGGCGGTGAGATCGACGTCGCCACTCGTGCAGTGCATTACCAATAACGTGGTGGTGGGCTTCACCGCTAATACTCTGTTGGCCGTGGGGGCGGCACCAGCGATGGTGGACATTCCCGAAGAGGCGGGCATGTTCGCCGGGGTGGCCTCCGGAGTGCTCATCAATTTGGGCACGTGTCGCGAAGAGCAGCGCGCTGCCGCCCTCGAAGCTGCGCCGGCCGCCAATGCTGCCGGAACGCCGTGGGTGCTTGACCCGGTTGCCATCGGTGCTTTGCCGGTGCGCACGTCGCTGGCTCATCGTCTGCGTGATCTCGGTCCATCGCTAGTGCGAGGCAATGCCTCGGAGATTCTGGCGCTCGCCGAACTCGGAACGGGCGGTCGAGGCGTCGACAGTACGAGCAGCGTGGATGACGCCCTCACCGCCGCCCAGATGCTCGCGCGCGCGACGGGAGGCGCCGTCGCGGTATCGGGAGCGACCGACATGGTGACCGATGGCGTGAGTGTCGTGAGGCTCACGAACGGGCATCCGGTACTCACCAAGGTGACGGGCGGCGGTTGTGCGCTCGGGGCGATCATGGCGGCATTTGCGGCGGTGACTCCGGATGCGCTGACAGCGGCTGTTGCGGCGACAAGCGTCTACACGGTGGCGGCCGATCTCGCGGCGGAGCGTTCGGCGCTGCCGGGCAGCTTTGCGGTGGCCCTCTTGGATGCGCTGAGCGAAGTTTCGGCGGACGACATTGCAGCACGGGCGGTGATCGCGTGAGCTTCGACCTGTCGACATATTTGGTGACGGACTCAGCCCAGGCTCGTGCCGCTGGCCACGACCTTGTTGATCTCGTCTACGAAGCGGTGGCCGGGGGAGTGACGCTCGTGCAGTTGCGTGAGAAGAACATGCCGGCGCGCGAATTTCTCGATCTGGTGTTGCGGGTGTCGACGGCGGTAGCGCTGAAGGTTCCTGTGCTCGTGAATGATCGGGTAGACGTCTATCTGGCTGCCCGAGAAATGGGAGCCCGGGTTGCGGGCGTGCATGTGGGGCAGGGCGATCTGCCCGTCGCGTCGGTGCGTGCTCTCGTGGGTCCGCGAGCGATCGTGGGTCTGAGCGCGTCGACGGAAGATCAACTGTATGCGGCCAGTGTGCGTTCTGCCGGAGTCGACTATGTCGGCATTGGTGCGCTGCACCCCACGACGAGCAAGAAGGATGCTCCCGAACCGCTCGGGCACGCTCGTATGGCCGAGCTCATTGCGCTCAGCGGGTTGCCCGCCGTAGCTATTGGGGGAGTTGGTCAGGACGATCTCCCCCTGCTGCGGGCCAGTGGCGCTCGCGGTGGTGCGGTGGTTTCCGCAATTTGTGGTGCTGCCGATCCGCGCGAGGCGGCGCGGGCGCTCGCCGCAGCGTGGGCTGCCGACGCGGAGGTGACGGCGTGAGCGGGAGCGCTGTGGGCGGAGCCGGTGGGAGTGTCGTGCCGAGCGTGAGCGGTGTGGGTAGCGCGAGTGGGGTACGGATTCCCCGGGTGCTGAGCATCGCTGGCAGCGACCCGTCGGGTGGGGCCGGTATTCAGGCTGACCTCAAGTCGATTGCGGCCAATGGTGGCTACGGGATGGCGGCGATCACGGCATTGACGGCCCAGAACACTCTCGGGGTGCGTGGTGTTCACGTGCCGCCCGCTGATTTCTTGCGCGAACAACTCGATGCCCTGAGCGACGACATCGCTATCGATGCCGTGAAGATCGGCATGCTCGGCACCGTCGAGGTCGTGGACGTCGTTCGTGCGTGGCTTGAAAGAGTGCAGCCACCCGTGGTGGTGCTTGACCCGGTGATGGTCGCCACAAGTGGTGACCGACTGTTGGATGCCGAAGCCGAGCAGGCGCTGCGCGACCTCGTGCGGGTGTGTGACCTGGTGACGCCCAATATCCCCGAGCTCGCGATCATCGCCGCGGAACCTGCCGCCGAGACGTGGCCCGAGGTGCTGGAGCAGGCGCGGCGAGTCTCTGCCTCCTACGGGGTGCGCGTAGTGGCCAAGGGCGGACACCTGAGCGGGGCGGAGGCTCCGGATGCGCTCGTAGATGCGCGCTCGGGGAACGCACCCGTAGTGACCGAGTTTGGCGGCATCCGGATAGAGACCAGCAACACCCACGGAACAGGGTGTTCGCTGTCGAGTGCGCTCGCGACCCGGATTGCGGCCGGCGGTGATTGGGCTGCCGCTGTGGGGGAGTCGAAGCGGTGGTTGAGCGAGAGCATCCATGCCGGTGCATCGTTGCAGGTGGGTGGCGGGCGTGGACCCATTAGTCACTTTGCGGGGGCGTGGCACCGTGGGGGTGTGGAGACGGCGCCGACCGCGGCTGAGGTGCGGGAGCAGTGGTGGGCTGAGATCGCCTCTGTGCGGGCCCGGATCGATGGTGGTGACTTTGTGCGGGCGCTAGGGGATGGTTCTCTCGACCGGGGTGACTTCGTCTGGTACCTAGCTCAGGATGCCCTCTATCTGCGCGATTATGCGCGGGCGCTCGCCGAAGCCGCCCGACTGGCACCCACAGCCGCAGAGCAAGCCTTCTGGGCATCGAGTGCTGAGGGCTGCATTGTGACGGAACTGCAGTTGCACGAGTCGTGGTCTGAGGACGGTGAGCTGTTCGCAGCCGCCCCCAGTGCCACCACTACCGCCTACCTCAACCACTTGCTCGCGACAGCAGCCCGCGGTGACTATGCGGTGCTCGCTGCGGCCCTGTTGCCGTGCTTCTGGGTGTACCACGACGTCGGCTCAAGGCTGCACCCGCTGGCGCACGCTGCGCATCCTTACGCTGATTGGTTGACGACCTATGCCGATGAAGCATTCGCGGATGCCACACAGCAGGCGATCACGATAGTGACGGCGCTCGCGGCAGGCGCCACCCCGCAGGTTCGGGCTGCGATGCTGACCGCTTTCGTGGCATCCACGGAGCATGAACGCGAGTTCTTCGCTGCCGCACACCGGGTTACTGCGAACTGATTTCGTTTCTGTTGCCGTTTTGGCCCGTTTCGATCGCAATGTGAACATTAGCGCCCCGATTTCACGGTAAGCTATTCGAGTTGTCACGGGCTGTGGCGCAGCTTGGTAGCGCACTTGACTGGGGGTCAAGGGGTCGCAGGTTCAAATCCTGTCAGCCCGACCGAAAAGCCCTGATGAGAAGCAATTTTCATCAGGGCTTTGTCGTGTGAACAGTGGGTCAAAATGGCCAATGTACCCGCAAATGTACCCGCAAGGTTTTTTGCGAACTATCCCGACACTCCAAGCCTGTACGTGGCGCGCTCGCAAGGCAGGTGAGGCGAAGACCCTCGTGATTCTGGGGTTTATCTGCTCGCTGTAGTACTGGATTGCCCGGCGACTGGCCTATCGAATGACGTCTAACGACGGCGCAGAACCTCAGGTTTACATCCAATCGCTAGGCATGACGGTCCTTGTCAGGTGGGCATAGCCCACCTCGAGTGAATACTTGTCATACTGCCTAGGCAGCGCGCGTCCGACACGTAGTCGTATCCCGAGAGATCCCGTCAGATCCTGAATGATCCCGACCGACGTCCTGCGAAGCCCTGCGCGATCCCGAGAGATCCCGACGTATCTTGATCTCCATCCGGACCCTCGATGTGGTCCGCTCCATGAACCTGAGCCTAGAGCGAGGACGAGCTTTGTAGTGGCGACCGTAGCAGGGGGTTAAGCGATGCGCAGCTTCCAGCGATCTCTGGGCTGTCCACCCTGCTGCAGCTTGATGACGCCGGCGAGCTTCAGCCGGTCTACAACGGCTCTCAAGGACTGCGTATTGCCAACCTCGAACGCCTGACCCGCAGCCCCTGCGAATCCGGCGAAGTCGCCGGACATCGAACCGAGGATCCCCATGACCGTCTGCACGCTGATCGAACCAGCCTGCTCCTTCAGTTGCCACACGACATCCTCGTGGTTGCTGACAGCAGCGGCGCTTCGGCTGCTCACGTCAGCGTCGAACGTCGCATTGGCGAACCCGGAGGAACAGGTCTTCAACGCGATGATCGAGGGCTGGCGGAACCAGCAGTTGTCACGCGGGCTCCGCGAGCAAACGATTCGAAATCGGACGGCGACGGTGTCGCGGTTCCGTGATTTCGTGGACAAGCCCCCGTGGAGGTGGACGGTCGCCGATGTGGATGAGTTCACCGCGGAATCGGGCGGACGCACTCGCACGCTGTCGACGATGCGCGCCAATCACGGGTCCATCCGGGGATTCTGCGACTACCTCACGAACCCGTTGTACGACTGGATGGAGATCTGCGACCGGGAGTTCGGTGAGGTCCCGTCCCAGGTGTGTCTGCCGTGGAACACGGTCGCGCACCGGTTTGAGTTCGAGGGGGACGGGAAACGCCGCCCGTTCACGTACGACGAGATCGAGCGCCTGTTCGACACCGCCGACGCTCGCGTCGAGCTGCTCGTGGCGTCGGGCCGGAAGGGCGCTCTCGGGGCGTTGCGTGACGCACAACTGCTGAAGACGGTCTACGCGTTCGGGTTGCGCCGCACGGAGGCGGTGATGCTCGACACCGTCGACCTGCACCACAACGCAAAGATGCGCCAGTGGGGGCGTTACGGCGCGATACACGTGCGGTGGGCGAAGGCTGCAGGAGGTGGTGCGCCGCGGCGGCGGACGGTGCTGCTGGTGCCGGAGTTCGACTGGTGGGTGCCGGGCATGCAGCAATGGCTCGAGCAGGCCCGGGAACGCTTCGCGCCCGGAGTTGACCTTGACGCGCTCTGGGTGACCGAGCGTCGCACGCGTCTGTCCGCCGGGTATCTCGACCGGAGGTTCGCGGAGCTGCGGGACGAGGCTGGCCTGTCGAAGGATCTGACGCTGCACAGCCTCCGGCATTCCTACGTCACGCATTTGCTGGAGTTCGGCTATGCCGATCGATTCGTCCAGGAGCAGGTCGGGCACATGCACGCCTCGACGACCTCGATCTACGCCTCCGTCAGTTCGGACTACAAGAACCGGGTGCTCGCGGAAGCACTGAAGGCCCTCATCGAAGGAGAAGCTGATGACCGTTGAGCTCGACACCGGATGGAATCTCCGCAGAGTGATGGCTTCGCGCGGGATCTTCCAGACCTCCAAGCTGAAGCCACTGCTCGAGGAACGCGGGATCGACCTGTCCAGGGAGCAGGTGTATCGGCTGGTGACGCAACCGCCTCAGCGGGTGCGTCTCGACGTGTTGGCGGCGTTGTGCGATGCGCTGGAGTGCTCACTCGACGATCTCGTGACAATCGCTCGCCGAGAGGCATCGACCCCGGTGGCCGTGGGCGAGGAAGCGACGCGCGGGTCGATCGGTGATCTCCGTCCTGTCCGCGCAACCATCCGCCGTCCGCGTACGAAGTAGCCACGGTGGCCAAGCCTCCGCAGCAGCCGAGAGTCACGGAAGTTATCGACCTCGTGCGTCCCCTCGTTCCCGAGATCTTGCCCGAGCGTCTCGCTGAGATCGTGCATTCGGTTGCGCCAGTGCCCCTCACGCAGCGGCTTCTTGAGCTCGCGCTGATCAAGCAGCCTGGGGTCCTCGAGGGGCGGCATGCGAATGTGCCGGTGACCGTCCAGGATCTGGCCCGCGCGCTGGTAGAAGAAGGAGCAGACCGGGTAGTGCTGCCGACGTGCGAGTCCTGCGGCCGCTCGGTGAGAATGCCCCACAAGACGCCGAGCGGTGGTCGGCACTGCTCTCGTTGCGAGCGGAACGCCAGGTCCGTCTCCTGCGCTTCCTGTGGCCGGGTCCGACCCGTGCAGCGCACGATCGACGGACAGCGCTTCTGCCGCGAATGCTGGCGAGCCGACCCTCGATCGTTCGGTGACTGCTCGCGGTGCAGGCAGCACGCGACCATCATCGTCCGCCGCCCGGAACTCGTCTGCCTGGCCTGTTATACCGCACCGATCAAGACCTGCGGTCTCTGCGGAGAACCTGGCCGGGTCGCCTCCCACCTTGACGGGCGACGGGTATGCGCACGCTGCTATTACGCGATGCGTAGACCGCAGCCCTGTCCCGAGTGCGGGCGCAGGGTGTTCTTGACCGGTTTCATGAACGGTCAGAAGGTCTGCGCCGACTGCGCGGGCGCTCCGGTGACGATGGCCTGCCCTGGGTGTGGCTCGATCGAGGAGATCCGCAAGCATCATCTCTGCGTCGAGTGCCGCCGGCCCGTCGCGATCCAGCAGTTGCTCGCCGACGACGCGGGAGAGATCCGCGCGGACCTCCACCCCCTTGCGGACTATCTGCTCACGCACCACAGCAAAGCCGCATCGTTCGAACGCTGGATGCACAAGAGCAAGTGCGCGATGGTGCTCCGCGAGATCGCGGACGGAACCCTGCCACTCACCGCCGAGGCGATCATCACCCGAGCCCGGTCGGGACAGTCGGTAGCGTTCCTCCTCTCGCTTCTGGTCCGCTCAGGAGTGCTTCCGGAGATCGATGTCGAAGGCACGCGCTTCGACCACTGGCTCGATGGATGGTTGGCGGGCATCGAACATGCCGAGGACCGGCTGGTCCTGCGCCGGTACTGCACCTGGGAGCTCCTCCGGTCCACCCGGGCTTTCCGAGCGGTACCCCGCAGTACATCGAGTCCAGCCGCTGGCTTCCAAAGGCAACGGGCCGCGCTGAAGTACTGCGCCGCGCTTCTTCGAGAGATTCGGTCACAGCAAGAGACGCTGGCAACCTATCCGCAGCGCCGGCTCGACGCATATCTGACTGATTCACCGAGCCAGCGTGACGCGCTGGCACCATTCACTCGCTGGCTACGACGGCACCGGATGAGCACCCTCCGAGTCGAGTTCCGAGCCCATCGCCTCGAAGGGCGAAGCTACGCCTCCGACCACCGATGGCAGATGGCTCGCAAGTTCCTGTCGGATGCCGGCATGGACCCGAAGACCCGGGCAGCCGGGCTCCTCGTACTGCTCTACGGCATCCAGCTGACCCGCATCGTCACGATCACCCGGACACAGATCGATACGAGCTCGCGGCCCGTCACGCTGACCGTCGGGGCCGAGCCGATCGGGCTCCCCGAGATCCTTGGCGACGCCATCAGCGATCTCGCCGACGCCGCGAAGCACCATCCTGAAGGATGGCTGTTCCCCGGCCGGAACCCAGGCAATCACCTCACCCCGGGCCCGCTGAGCCGTCGTCTTCGCGCCGAAGGCCTGCTCGCGGGAAGCGCACGCACCACAGCGCTCATCGAGCTCACCCGGCAAATGCATCCCCTGATCGTCTCGGATCTCCTCGGCATCACGACCTCGTCCGCCGCCGCATGGTCGCGTCTCGCCGGCGGTGACTGGTCCGACTATCCGGCACTCCGTTCCGACCACGCCTGAACGAGCATCACACGTCAGCGCCCGGGCCGGAAATCGCTTCGCGTAACTGCTCGACGGTCGGCGACCCGGCGATCCCAGCTGGCGTGCGGAACATCCGGCAGGCGAGCCCGACGTGGGTACGCTCGTCGGCGAACGGGTCGATGCCGTCGACGAGCACGGTTGGGGAGCCGTGGAACCCGAGGCGCACGGCGTCCTCGGGGGTCTCGACCAGCTGACGTATGACCCTGACATCGGATCGGTCGTTGACTACTTCAGCGAGCCGCTGGTCGAGCACCTCCCAGTTGGGGCAGCCGTTGAAATACTGCAGGATGATCTCCATGATGGTCCTCTCAGTTCTCGTTGCCGCGGATCATCAGAAGCGCTCCGGCGATCGCGGCGGTGACGATCACGACGTCGGCGACGTTCCCGATGAACCAGTTCCCGTAGGCGAGGAAGTCCACGACGTGCCCCTGGGCGAACCCTGGAGCACGGAAAAGCCTGTCGCCGGCGTGGGAGGCGGCGGCCCCGCCAAGCGCGCCGATCACGATCGCCCACCCGGGGTGTCGGACACGGAACGCGAACACGATCGCGGTGACGGTGGCCGCGACGGCCACCAGCGCGAACACCCAGGTGGAACCCTCACCGAAGGAGAACGCCGCGCCGGGGTTGTAAGCGAGTTGCAGGCCCAGCAGGTCGCCGATCAGCGGGAGGCGCTCACTTACTGTGAGCGTGGCCTCCGCCCATGCCTTCGTCCCCTGATCGATCAGGAGGACGAGCCCGCCGAGCGCGAGTGCCCCCGCCGTGAGCCGCCAACGCCCCCTCTGCTGCCGCTCTCCCGACGTCAGCTCAGCATCGGCAGCCGCGTCCGGGGTCATGCGAGGACCTCGACGAGGCGGACGATGACGCCGGAATCGATCAGGATGAACAGGCCCAGGCCGATGAACACGACGGGTACGAGCCAGTGCTCGACGCGTTCAAGCGTTTCGGTGACGGCCTTGTGGGTTCCGATCAGGCGTCCAGCAGCGCACCAGACGGCGACGAGGACGAGGAACACCGCGATCATGACGACGACGTCGCCGGGCGAACTGGTGCGGAAGATCGGCGTGTAGAGGGAGATGTTGTCGGCCCCGTTGGCGATCGTGATCCCGGCGACGCCCCACAGCCCGACCGCGGTGATCTTCTCGTCGTCGTCATCGTCGTCACCGTTGCGTCGCAGGCCCCGCACGAGGGTCCAGATGCCGATGCCGAGCGGGATCAGGCCGAGGAAGCCCACCCATTCGTCGGGGACGATGGTCAGGCCGAGCGCGGCGATCACGCTGATCACGACGAGGGTGATGAACCCGAGGTACTGGCCTGCGACGATCTGCCACGGTCGCGGCTTCCCTCGGCTGGAGGCCAGGAACAGCACGGTCAGCACGACGATGTCATCGATGTTGGTCGCAGCAAACAAGCCGATCGCTGAGCCGATGGTCGCAAGCATCAGCTCTCCAGCCGTGGGGTACGCGTGCGGGCGGCGCGGAGTCCGTTGAGGATCACGACGACCTCGGCGATCTCGTGGACCAGCACCACAGCGGCGAGTCCGAGGACGCCGAACAGCGCGAGCGGCAGCAGCGCGGTGATGATCAGCAGCGACAGGACGATGTTCTGGTTGATGATGCGGCGTCCGCGGCGGGCGTGGTCGAACGCGCGCGGGATGAGGCGGAGGTCGTGGCCGGTGAACGCGACGTCGGCGGACTCGATCGCCGCGTCCGAGCCGGTCGCGCCCATCGCGATGCCGATGTCCGCGGCGGCCAGAGCGGGGGCGTCGTTGATGCCGTCGCCGATCATTGCAACCGACCCCGCCTTTGACAGCTCCCCGATCGCGGTCGCTTTGTCTTCGGGACGCAGTTCCGCGCGCACGTCGCTGATACCGGCCTGCGCTGCCAGCGCCCGTGCCGTGCGGGCGTTGTCGCCGGTGAGCATCGTCACCCCGACGCCCTGCGCCGCGAGAGTCCGCACCACTTCGGGGACCTCGGGACGCAGCTCGTCGCGGACGCCGATCGCGGCGACAGGGGCCCCGTCGCGGTGCACGATCACAACGGTCATGCCCTGCTCCTCCAGGCCCGCGACCTGGTCGCCGAGCACCCCGGCGTCGAGCCAGCGGGGGCTGCCGACGGTGATCCGAGTCCCGTCGATCTTGCCCTCGATGCCGTGCCCGGCCTGCTCGGTCACGCCCTCAGCAGCCTGGGCTCCGGGGGCTGCGGCGGTGATCGCCGCGGCCAGCGGGTGCGTGCTGTGCTGCTCCAGCGCAGCCGCCCAGGCCAGCGCCTGGGCGTCGGTCACGCCGTCCGCGGCGAGGACCGCGGTGACGGCGGGCTCGTTGCGGGTGAGGGTGCCGGTCTTGTCGACGGCGACGTGGCGGACCGTGCCGAAGCGCTCGAACACCGCGCCGGACTTGATGATCACGCCGAACTTGCTCGCCGCGCCGATCGCCGCGACCACCGTCAGCGGCACCGAGATCGCCAGCGCGCACGGGGAGGCGGCGACGAGGACGACGAGGGCTCGGGTGATCCACAGCTCCGGGTCCCCGAACAGCGAGCCGACCAGGGCGACCAGGGCCGCGAGGACCAGCACGCCCGGGACCAGCGGGCGCGCGATCCGGTCCGCGAGGCGCGCTCGCTCGCCCTTCTCCGCCTGCGCCTGCTCCACCAGCTCCACGATGGTCGTGAGCGAGTTGTCGGTGCCCGCCGCCGTCGTCTCGACCTCCAGCGCACCGGCGCTGTTGATCGCGCCGGCCGACACGGCGTCGCCGGGCTCGACCTCGACCGGGATCGACTCGCCCGTGATCGCCGAGGTGTCCAGGCTGGAGCGCCCCGCACGGACGACTCCGTCGGTCGCGATCCGCTCGCCGGGACGAACCACCATGACCTGCCCGACCGCGAGGTCCTTCGCCGCAATCTCCACCGAAGCGCCGTCGCGGCGCACGGTCGCGGTGTCGGGGACCAGCTTCAGCAGCGCTCGCAGCCCGCCGCGGGCGCGGTCCATCGCCTTGTCCTCCAGCGCCTCTGCGATCGAGTAGAGGAACGCCAGCGCCGCAGCCTCTTCGACGTAGCCGAGGACGACTGCGCCGACCGCGCTGATCGTCATCAGCAGCCCGATGCCCAGCTTGCCCTTGAACAGCTTCCGGATCGCGCCCGGCGTGAACGTCGACGCGCCCAGCAGCAAGCCGACCCAGAACAGCACCAGTGCCGGGATCTCCATGCCGGACCACTCAAGGATCAGACCAGCGAGGAACGCGACACCGGAGAAGACCGGCACCATGATCCCGCGGTCCCTCCACCAGGGCCGCTCCTTCTCCTCGCTCTCATCGACTGCCGTGGTCGTCGGCTCGTGCTCGCAGCCGCATGCCGCGCTCACGCGTCTGCTCCCGCTCCGCAGCAACCCGGAACGGTGCACGACGAGTCCACGCACGGAGCGTGCTCGTCGACAGCCAGAGTCACATCCACCAGCGCGATGAGAGCGGCCGCGAGGTGCGGATCAGCGATCTCATACCTAGTCTGGCGACCCTCCGGCTCAGCGACCACGATGCCGCAGTCGCGCAGGCAGGTGAGGTGGTTCGACACGTTCGAGCGAGTCAGCTCCAGCTCACGCGAGAGCACCGCCGGGTAGCTCGGTCCCTCGAGCAGGGTCATCAGGATCCGGGAACGCGTCGGATCCGCCATGGCCCGGCCGAGCCGGTTCATGACGTCGAGTCGAGAAGCAATAGTCAGCATGCACTGAACTATACAGCACAGGCTGATCAATCGCCGGATGCATCAGCCTCCGCCACAAGGCGAAACAGCAGTCGACATCTGATGAATACGCGACTCAGCAACAATCGGTGCTACCAGTACGTGCCAGCTCCTTGTGGAGCGCTCAAGCCCAAAATCCATGTACCCGCAAATGTACCCGCAAGCTCCGGGCTTTTGCCGGTTTTGACGGGATCTGACGGGTTGTGGGATCTCCCGACTTGCCTACTCCCGCAAGGGATCTACGGCTATCAAGCGTGACGGAGGGAGAACCCTTCTTCGACTCAAGGGGTCGCAGGTTCAAATCCTGTCAGCCCGACCGTGTGATCTCGCAAGACATAGGAAACTCTCGAACCCTCAGGGGTTCGGGAGTTTTCTTGTTTGTGGTTGGTAGTCGCGGGTGGTGTCGATTGTTAGCTCCCGGAGCAGTTCTCCGGTTTGAGCGTTGACGACGCGGACGTGGAGGTCGTGGGCGAGGATGATCACGGGGGTTCGGGCGTGGGGTCGGCCGATGCCGATGTGGTGAAGTCGTCCGTTGACGCGCAGGGTGATGCTGCCGGCGTCATCGACGCGGTCGCGTCGGACTCGTTCGTGGGCGTCGGTCTCGCGTGTGCCTGTTGGTGCTGCTTTGGGTAGTCGCTGGTAGATGGTCGCGGGGGTCGCTCGGTGGGGCAGGGAGCGGTGAGGGCGGTCGTGGTTGTATTCCTGCGCGAACCGGTCGAGCAACTGCTGCAATTCAGCGATCGTGGTCGGCTGCGCGTTGGCCGCGCGGAGCCAGTTCTTCATCGTTTGTTGGAATCGTTCGACCTTGCCCTGGGTCGTGGGGTGCCCGGGGCGGGAGTTCTTCTGGTCGACGTTCAGGTGTCGTAGTTCGGCTTCGAACGCGTTGCGGCCTCCTGCTCTGCCTATGCCGGAGAGACGGGTGGTGAATACCATGCCGTTGTCGGTCAGTGTTGAGGCGGGAATTCCGTGCTTTTCGACGACTGCACGGAATTGAGCGAGCACGATCGGGGTAGTGATTCGGTGGTGAGCGGTGATGTTCAGGGCGTAGCGGGAGCAGTCGTCCAGCCAGGTCAGGATCTCGACGTCGCGGTCGCCGGCCAAGCGGTAATGGGTGAAGTCGGACTGCCACGTTTCGTTGGGCATTGCGGCTTCGAAGCGGATGTAGGAGGAGCGGGGCTTCTTCTTCGGCTCAGGGGTGATCAAGCCCGCGCGGGTCAGGTAACGGCTGATCGTGGCCGGTGACACGGTCACCTTGTGGTGCTGGGTGAGGTGCCAGGCGATCGTGTCAGGGCCTGCGTCGTGACCGGCAGCGGCCAGCTGTGTGCGCAGAGAGATGATCAAATCGATCGTTCCCTGAGGCGTCTGGTTCGGGCTAGTGTGTGGTCTTCGGGATCGTGCGTCGAAGGCCGCTTCCCCCTCCGCCCGGTAACGCGCGACGAGTTTTGACACCCACCTTTTCGAGACCCGATAGTTGCGGGCAACGTCGGCTTGGGTTCGTCCCTCGAGTACAACGGCAGTGATGACAAGACGAGCTTTAGACACCCCATGAGCGTGGCCGAAAGTTTCCTATGTCCCGAGAGATGCGTTTCCTATATACTGAAAGAGAACACTGTCAGCCCGACAGATACGCAAAAGGGGCCGTCCTTAAGGACGGCCCCTTTTGCGTATCTCGAGGTCTTGCAGGTGGGGTCCCCGTCGCGCCGGTTCCGGCGCATCGCTGTCGCGAGATGCTCGTGATTTGGGTGTTGCTGCGATGTGACGGCCGTGCCGATGGGGCGCAGCCCGACAATCGTGAAGAAGGACCGCACTGAATGTGCGGTCCTTTTCGCGTTAACCTTGCGGTCTTTCTTCACGATTGTCGTGTTGGTTCGGACGCGAAGCTGCTCGTGGGCCCCCGCTGAGTAGTCCAGAAAATCGCGCCATCCCTTCTGCCAAGCACCAGCGCTTTGCTGCGCGGTTTTCTGGAGGCTCAGTAGGGGCGTCAAATCCTGTCAGCCCGACAATAATGAAGAAGGACCGCACTGAATGTGCGGTCCTTCTCGCTTTAATCTGGCGGTTGTTCTGCACGATTGGCAGGCCGGTTCAGACGCGAAGCTGCTCGTGGACGCCCGGTGAGCACTTCAGAACACCGAACGCGTCGTTGAGTCTAATCGCCTTGGTTCGGGGTCCACCCGAACCAACCGTTCGTCGCCTTCAGCACGGTCCAGTCATCGCAGACCTGGACTGTGCTGTTCTTCGAGTCGTAGACATCCGGGGCGCCGTCAATGGTCAGCAGGGGTGCGGAACTGCGTTCGGCTTCTGCGCACGACTCGGGCAGCTCCGAGGCTGACGTGAGGAGCACTACCGCGACGTCTCCAGCGTCATCCGCCGGTGTGCGCAGCGTGATGGCTGTGGCGTCCGATGGAATCCAGTCGGCATCCACCGAGGTCTCGGCGTCGAACAGCTCTTTGGAGTCGTAGGTTTGGGTCTCTTGACGGTGCACTAGATCATCGATGGCCGCGCATCCGGAGAGCGCTAACGTAGCCGCCGCTAGAACGATGACGGCAGCGGTGTGGGGTTTCTTGTTGTTCATTTTTGTTCCTTGAGTGAGAGTGTGAGACGACGACTGGGTTTGGGCGTGTGACGATGGGGTCATTCGCGACCACTGCTTTCTGCGGATCGAGTGATCCGATCGCCGACGCATGCCGAGAGCATGATCGAGACGACGACCATCAGGCCGGTGGCAGCGAGCGCTATACCGAGGAGGGAATCGGGCCAGCCGATGGAGCGATCCGAAAGGCTCGTGATGAGCATGTGCGCGGTGAGCCATCCGAGGAGGATGGCGGGCGCCAGAATGCTGAGCAGCGGCAGGAGGGTTTCCCACGACACGATCTTCGTCAACGTGGTGCGATGCATGCCGATGAGTTGCAGCAAACTGAGCGTGCGTTTGCGGTCGTAGAGCGCGGCGATGGTTGCGATAGCGAGCACAGCAGCAGCGAGGAGGGTGACGATCACAATCGCCAGCCGACCAATCTCGGCGAACTGCGATGCGAGGTCACTGTCTGCGTCGCCCACAAATTCGGCACGTGTCCATGCTCCCGCCGAACGATCAACGCCCTCGATGGTCAGGAGTGCGGTTCTGGTTGCTTCGATCGACGACGGTTCACCGTCGGTGCGCGCAATGATGTCGCTGATGCGCATGCCGTCGAGAGTGGGAACGTTTGCGTTCTGAAGTGCCGGTCCTTCGGGGGCGAGTGAGTAGACCCCGCCAGTCAGTTCGCCGATGTCGGCCGTGAACGCGTCAATGTTCAGTTTCTGTGCGTCGTCGCCGGCAATGTAGGCGCCATCGCCATCGGTGTACGTGAAGTACACGCCCGTAACGCCTGAGATCTGGCCGAGGCTCTCGTTGACTGAGGTAGCTGCGATGTCGGCGTCGGACCGGATGTTCGCCGCGAGAGCGTCTTCCGGTAGGAGCGGGTCTGCGGTGAACGAGCCTGCACCAACGCTCGCGGATGCGGAGAAAGCGAAGACAGTGATCACGAACGTTGCTGCGACGAGTCCGGCGACCGACCGGAATCCGGCGCGCGGTGTGCGCACCATCCGACGAGAGGCGATTACAGCGGCACCGGTACGAGCTAGTCGCGCAAGCGCCAGTGCCGCTAGCCAGGTAAAGTACGGGCCCGCGATGAGGAGACCGATCGCGATCAGGGCGAAGCTTCCGACGACCGGGATCGCGAGCGGCAGCGGGATCTGATCGGCGAAAGTGCTTACGAGGAAGAACAGCCCCACGCCTGTCAGCAGGGGGAGCACTCGAACAAAACGGGGCATTTTCTCAAAGACCGACTGGGTTGTTGCGTTGCTGCCGGTGCGGCGAGCGCTTCGTGACGCTGCGAATATTGCGCCGATGATCACGGCAACCGCGACGACGACAACAACCGTCGTGGACACGGTGAGGTCGCTCGCGACGAGTCGTTCGCCCGCGACGGGGAGGAACGCGAGCAGAGGGCGCAGGGCAAAGAACCCTGCCACGCCGAGAGCGGCACCCAGAATGGCGGTTCCTGCAGCTTCGGCCAGTGCGACGCGTTTCACCAACGCTCGGGAGGCGCCGATTGTTCGTAGCGTTTGCCACTGTTCTGCCCGTGCTGAAGAGCCCAAGGTCGTGGACACGGCGACGAGCAGGAAAGCGGGGGTCAGGATTGCCAGCGCACCAACCAAAGCGAGCGTCTGGTAGTTCTGGTTTCCGCCGAACGCGGAGGTGCCGAAGCTCAGTGCGACACCGGCAGACGAGAGCGCTGCAACATCCTCGGGGGTTGCGCCCACGACAACGACGAGCGAATCCGGGCTGGCCAACAGCTCATCGGGGATCGTGCCTGCCGGAGTACCGTAGCGGTTTCGCAACTGCGTGGGCGTCGAGGTTGTGATGAGTTCTTCAAGCGCTGGCGAAGCCACGTAGGTGCCCGGCGCCGGTGCATCCATTCCGGGAATTGTCGCGCTCTTACTGGTGGGCACGGCGATGTCGAGGCGGTCGATGCGTTGTCCGTCGAAAATGTCGCGAGACAGCGCGGCAATAGTGTCATCGTCCGTGGCGGTGCTCAGTTCGCTGAGCGACGGTTGGATCCACGAAGAGCGAACGTCGCGCGTCTCTAGCGCGTTCGCGCCTGCGACAAGCAATAGCGCGAGTAACACGCCGATGCCTACTCCGGCAGCGATTCCCGCGAGACGCCCCCAGTTGCCGCGTGTCCCGAAAATGAGGAGACGAAGCGGTTCCATTACTGTGCTCCTTGCAGGGCAGGGTTCGTCACTTGACCGTCACGAATAAAGATCTCTCGGTCGCTGTACGAGGCGACGCGTGCGTCATGGGTAACAATCACTAGCGTGGTGCCCGTGCTGCGCACCACGTCGGTGAGGGTTTCCATTACTCGCTCTGCAGTCAGCGAATCCAATGCGCCCGTTGGTTCGTCGGCGAAGAGCACGGCCGGGGCATTCACGAGGCCTCGAGCGAGGGCAACGCGTTGTGCTTGCCCGCCCGAGAGCTCAGAGGGTAGTCGCCGTTCCATGCCCTCGAGACCGAGTCGTTCCAGCCACGAGTGCGCCTGCACTAGAGCTTTCGCGCGCCTGGTGCCGGCGAGCATAAGTGGCAACGCGACGTTGTCCTCGGCGCTCAGTTCTGGCAGAAGCTGCCCGAACTGGAACACGAACCCCAGCCTGGTCAGGCGGAACCGAGATCGTTGATCTTCTTTCAGGGCGCTGATCTGTGTGCCATCAATAGTCACCTCCCCGCTATCGGGAGTGGTAACACCCGCGAGGCAATGGAGGAGGGTCGATTTGCCGGAGCCCGACGGGCCCATCACGGTCACGATTTCGCCCTGACGAATGGTGACGTCCACACCGCGAAGAGCGTGGGTCAGCCCGTGATGCTTATCAAGCCCGCGGGCGGTGATGAGTGCTGGCCCCGGGTTCGTCGCATCCGTGGGTATGAGGTGGGTCATGACAGAGATTCCTTTACATTGGTGAGTCGTACTTCTGCCATGTCGATCCAGCGGATGTCCGCCTCGATGCGCAGGAGGGCGTGGTCGTAAGCGAGCACATCTAGCAGCGCAGCCTGCTGTTTTGCTCGGGTGAGTTGTCTCATCGATTCGAGCAGAGCGCTGCGCTGCACGTTCAGGATTCGGGCGGCATCTTCGTCGAGCAGGAGGGCGATGACGACCTTCGCGAAGAGGTTGGTGCGGGAGGCGCTTGTGTCTTCGTCAGTCGTCGTCAGCCACTCGATGACGCGCTTTCGTCCTTCAGGTAGCCCGCGGTATTGCTTCCGCGATGGCCCTGATCCGTCTTCAACGCCCACCATTTCGACCAAATCGTCACGGGCGAAGCGGGCAAGCATCGCGTAGACCTGGCCATAGGCGAGAGGCTTTGAATCGCCGAAGTGTTCGTCGTAGAGCTGCTTGAGCTCATAGCCGTGTCCGGGCCGTGCCTCGATCAGGCCCAAGAAGGCCAATGAAGTGTCCATGTTTTTAACTATACACTCCGCGTATACGCAAGATGTATAGACGCTGTGAGCGAACGCGAGCGGATTGCTAGGATGGTTTTCGGAGTCAGCAGGCCCGACCGCTGCGGCTCGTCTAGTGACCGTGATCTGGCGCGAAGCGTGCTGAAAGGGCCCTGTGCAAACTCCTGCGAAAACCTCTGGCCCGAAAATTCTGACCGGGACCGCCGCGGTGGCGTGTGCCACAATGCTGCTCAGCGGCTGCACGGCACCGGCGAATGACGAGCTGTCCTCTGAGATTCAGGCGGTTATCGATGACCCGATGTTCACCGGGGGCGGGTGGGGCATTTACGCCGTGGACCTTGAGACGGGCGATCCCGTCTACGAGCTCAACTCCACGATCCCGTTCGTTCCTGGTTCGATTCAAAAATCGTTTACGACAGCGGCCGTGCTTGAGATCCTCGGCGGCGAAGAGCGACTGACAACTCCGGTGTATGGCACCGGCGAGATCGTCGATGGCACGCTTGACGGCGACCTGGTGCTTGTCGGAAGCGGCGATTTCAGCTTCGGCTTAAGAGACCTGCCCGATGACTCGCTGGAGATCACATCCTTCGATCACAACGAAGCGAACACCGGGCTTCTTCCTGTCGAGCTGAACTCGGGGGACCCGTTGAGCGCCCTCCGCTCGTTGGCGGGCAGCATCCTTGAGTCCGGCGTGAGCTCGATCACGGGTGACGTCGTCGTTGAGAATCAGTTGTTTGATCCGATGCTCGACTGGCCCGACGGTCGGATTGATTCCATCTGGGTTAACGAAAACGTGGTGGATGTCGAACTGACGGCCAACGAGGTCGGTGAACGCCCCGACATCCGGGTCATTCCCCATCTCGACGCCCTTTCGGTTGTCAACGATGTCACCGTAGTTGCTGGCGACGCCGTTGAGGTCGCGATCTCGATGAACGACATGACGGTGACCGCGAGTGGCACCATCGGGATCGACGCTGGCGTGACCGTGCGTAATACGCAGGTCCCCGACCCCGTGGCCTTCGCGGCAACGGCATTCCGGCAGGTACTCGACGAGGAAGGGATCGTCGTCAACGGTTCCGGTCTAGAGTCTAAAATTCCCTTCGATGAAGCGGCAAGCGAGCCGCTGGCCGAATGGGTCTCGCCGCCGCTGAGCGAGTTCGCTCGGGTGGTTCAAAAAATCAGCTACAACCGCGGGGCAGATCTTCTCGCGTGCTTGATCGCGGTCTCCGAGGAAAGTACGGACTGTGTGGATGGCGCTGCCACAGTTCTCACGGCTGTTGATGCGCGCAACGGCGAAAACGCGGTGAGACTGTTTGACCCGGCGGGGAGTGTCGACGAGAACCGGTCGAGCGCGCAGGCGCACGTCGACTTCCTCCGCAGTGTGCACGACGAGCCGTGGGGTGATCAGTTCGTTGATCTTCAACCCATCGCCGGCGTCGACGGCTCCCTCGTGTCCTTGGGAGTAGGCACGAGTGCCGAGGGCAACATTCACGCCAAGACCGGAACGCGCATCCACTGGTATCCGACGACGAAGCAACTGTTCTATTTGGCTCGTTCGTACTCGGGGTACGTCACAACGGAATCGGGCAGGGACCTCGCCTTCACCGTGATCTTCAACTCGACGACCGTGGATGACATTGATGGCGTCTTCGAAATCAACGACCGCATCGCTGACATCATTCTTGCCCTGCAGAAAAAGGGGTAACGCTTCTCGCGGTATCCCCAACCTAAGGTGCGATCTCTCGTAGAGAGTTGCCTATTCGGTGCGAACCGAGAACTGCGGTTCTGGGCGCTGTGCAACGTGGAACTTATAGGGCCGTCAGGTTAGCAAAAATCGACTTTTGCGGTCTCTGCGCGTCCGAGCAATGGAGGCATCCTTTGGATGCCGTGCCGTGTATGCTGATTCGGTAATGGATCGCCATGTTCACTGGCGCAGACGAGGGGTCACGGCGACATGCTCACGGTCGATTCGAATAGGCTTTGCCCTGATGTGCCGAGCTCGGTATGCGTGACATCAGGCGCACTTCTGGAGTCTCAGCAGTGAGGCGTCAGAGTCGCGCACTCGGCGCACTTATCGCCATTGTGACTCTCGTTGTCTCGACACTTTTCCTTGAGCTTCCGACAGCAGCCCAAGCGGCAGAAGCCGAGCCAGAGCTTGTCGCACACTGGACATTTGACGATGCCACGTTCGCGTCCGGTGCCGCTGACTCCTCGGCGAGCAATACTGCGACACTCAGTCCCAACTGCACCACTCCGACCCCCTCGACCAACGTGCCGCCATCGCTCGGGTCTGGTGAGTCGCGCAGCCTCAATCTCGATGGTCAGAGTTGCCTCGTCATTACCAATCCTTTCCGTGCCGTCGACGGCGGCCACGGCGTCATCAAGGACTTCTCAATTTGTGCATGGATCAACACGACCAGTCAGGGCACCGGTGTGAACCACTGGAATTCTGCTCCGATTCTGGACGGTGAGGTTAGCGGTGTGACGAACGACTTCGGTTTCGGCCTCAGCCAGACCGGCAAACTTACGTTTGGCACCGGGAGGGCGAACCGAAGCAATGACGAGCGGATCGACGGTGCTACTACCGTTAACGACGGCAGATGGCACCACGTTTGTGTGACGCGCGATTCCACAAAAGCCAGCGGTAACGTCGTTCTTTACGTTGACGGTCTCCGGGAGCAGAGCACGTCGAACAACGGGCGGGGCGGCAGCAATCAGGATGCCCCCACCGCGAGTCCGTTGGCGCACATCGGATGGGGTCAAGACGATTATCACAACCGCTTCGTCGGGTTCATGGACGAACTCCGTGCCTACGACGGTGTGCTTGACGACGCCGAGATTGGCAACCTGTACTCCGGTAGTGACGACTTGCAGTCGACCGCCGACGGCGAGGCAGCCGGTACGGGTGACGGCGTGGCCGCGTCGATCGAAGATGCCGCCCCCAACGGTGGCGATGCTAATGCCGACGGCATCGCCGACAGCCTGCAGCGAAACGTTGCCAGCCTGCCCAACGCCGTTGACAGCCAATACACCACCCTTGTGATGTCTGCAGTGAGTGGCGACTGCACGCTTTCGTCGGTCACGGGCCTAGAAGCGCCAGCTGATGAAGGGTATTCGTACCGCGCGGGGCTGACCACTCATGTGGCCGACTGCGACAACGGTTCGACGGCGCGCATCACGCTCTACCAGTATGGCGAAACGTGTAGCCGACTAGCGGTGCGCAGCTACGACTCAACGAGTGGCACCTACTCTACGGTCGACACTGCGACAATTCGGCAGACGACGATCGATGGCACAGTGGTAGCGGTCGGAACCTTCGAGGTTCCTGCGAGCGGAGAAATCACGGGTACTTTCGGCATCGCGCAGTCGACGAGTGCCTGCCCGGTGAGTCCGCTCAACCCGTTGCCGGTAATAACGATCGACAGCGCTGCCGCTCCTGACAGCCTGAGCGACCACACCGATACCAACACGGCCTGGAGTCTGGCGTTGGCCGCCACCGAATCTGGCCCATCGCCGTTCACGTGGAGCGTGAGCAGTCAGCCGGCGTTCGGGACAGCTTCGACCAGCAACTCGAGCGGAAGCGACGTTACGATCGACTACGTCCCGCAAAGCGGTTTCGTCGGTACCGACTCCCTGACCATCAGGCTCGCCAACGGCTCAGGCGGGTTCGACTATCTCATCGTGGAGCTCGCCATCGGCCCGCAACTCGCAAACGTCAGTGCGCCGGCGATCTCGGTGTCAGGCAGTCTCTACGTCTCAGACACATTGTCGATGGCATCCTCGGGCTCTTGGGATTTCTCGGGCACCACCGGTAGTGGAACCAGATACCAGTGGTACAAGATTCGCGGAGACAGTCGCACTGCGATCAACGGAGCCACGGGCCCAGAGCTCGTCTTGACCCCCGATCTGGTCGGCGCAAACATACTCGTCGAGGTGACCGCCTGGGCGAGGTACTACGCGCCCGCGAGTGTGGACAGCGACCCTGTCGGCCCCGTGTTGGCACTACCCTTCTCCGTTCTCGGAGCTCCGACGCTGAGCGGGACTGCGCAGGCAGGCGAGATGCTGACAGCTAACCCCGATTCTGCTGGTTGGTCGCCCAGTGCGGATACCTTCGCATACCGGTGGTACGCGGATGGGGCCGCAATTGCAGGCGCGACGAGTGCCGGCCTCGTCTTGACTGGCGATATGGTCGGCGCTGACGTGCTTGTCGAAGTCACAGCTGTTGCTTCGGGTTACGCGGCTACACGTGTGGCCAGTGCTCCGGTCTCTGTGCTGGCTGGGCGCTTTTCCGCTCTGGGCGCTCCGACTGTGAGCGGCACTGCGCGGGCTGGTGAAACTTTGACCGTTGATACGGATCCTGATGGGTGGACGCCGGTTGCGGATGGTTTTACATACCAATGGTATGCAGACGGTAGTGCAATCAGCGGTGCGACTGGCTCGTCGTTCCTCATCACGCCGAATCAGGTCGGTAGGCACCTCACTGTTGTCGTCATTGGCTCAAGGTTGGGCTGGTTGGACGCCAATGTGACGAGCGCCCCATCACCGATTGTCACAGCGCAGGCGACGGCTCTCGCTGTCACCGGCTCATCGATTCCTGCCCTCGCACCAGTCGCGTCCGCGCTCGCTCTGTTGGTCGGTGCACTCCTCCTCCTCCTCGGGCGGCGACGCCGGCGAGCGGATGCCGAACTGACGGCCGCACAGGCGCTTACGCGCGGATCGAACCTCGGGGCCTAGCTGCACCGATCGCTGGGCCGGAGAGGGTCACGGGCCCCTGCGCGGGGGAGGTGGCCGACGGGACGATGCCTCCGATCGCCGGCCCCGCGCCACCGCCCGACTTTAGTCCTTGCGCTTGTTTGCGGCCTTGTCTTTCTTGTCGGCGCGCTTCTCCTTGAGAGACTTGCTGGCTACAGTCTTGCCGCTGGATTTCTTGGGTGATTTATCGGCCATGACGTTGTCCTCCTGTGAGCCGAGTGGCTCGTGCCCTGAGCGTACCCGCTATTGCTGGTGGCGGGCGAGTCGCCGCAGACCCTCATCGATACTCACGGCGGGCGACCAGTTCAACGCTTCGCGAATCTCGCGCTGATCGAACCAGTGCGCGGTAGAAAGCTGCTCGGCTAAGAAGCGTGTCATGGGCGGCTCGTCGACTCCGGGGCGCACGGCCCACACTCGTTCGACGAGAGAGCCCGCGGTGCGCCCGAGGGCGGCACGGATGCTCCAGCGCGGAGGCTGAACACCCGAAGCAATGCAGATCCCGGCCAACATGTCGCCGACGGGGCGGGGTTCACCATTGGTGAGAACGTAGGCCTTGCCGTGGGCGACATCGGCGCGGTGCAGGGCGGCCACAATTCCGGATGCCGCATTGTCGATATAGGTCGTGTCGATGAGGGCGGTCCCGCCATTGAGCAGGGGTAGGCGTCCACGGCGAGCTCGATCGACGATGCGGCCGACGAGCTGGGTGTCACCAGGACCCCAGACAAGGTGCGGGCGAATGGCGAGGACGCGCATCCGCTCAGAATCGCACGCGAGGGCAAGCAATTCTGCTTGCGCCTTCGTGCGGGCATACTCGCTGCGGGCATGTTCGGGCGAGGCGGGTTCGGCACCAACGCCAGCTAGTGCAGAGCCCGAGTGTGCCACCGATGGTGACGAGACCTGCACGAAGCGGGAGACGCCCGCGGTCTCAGCCGCGGAAAGCACGAGACGAGTTCCCTCGACGTTGACGGTGTGAAATGCGCGTGGGTCGCCCGCGAGCGACACCTTCGCGGCGAGGTGGATGACGCCCTCGGCGCCCTCCATCGCAGTCGCGACGTGATCTGGGTCGGTGATCGAGCCAAGCATGTCGGTGACGCCCTCAACGCCTGACGGCCGTCGTTGCAGCGTGCGCACCTCGTGCCCCGCGGCGACGAGGTCGGTCGCAACGGCACGACCGAGAAATCCGGATGCTCCGGTAACGAGCACGATCACGGTGCAGTCGACTTTCCGCCGGCCAGCAGTCGCTCAGCCCACTTCGACAACCGCGAGCGGTCGATCTTGGAATTGTGGCGGATGTCGGTCGGAAGCTCAGGAACCGCAAGCACGGCCACGAGCGGAAGCGTCGTGCTCGCGCGAACAGCCGACGTCAGTTCGGGGCCGGCGAGCCCAGGCTTGCGGGTCGGCGAGATTGTTTCCACGACAGCGACGGCTTGGCGAAGCTGGTGCGGGCCAACACCCACAACGGCAGCACGGCGCACGGCGGTAACGCCCTCAACATCCTGCTCGGCGCCAACCGGAGCGATGGGGCCCGTAGCGGTCACGATCACGTGGGGCAGCCGGCCCTCGACCCAGAGGCGACCGAGTTCATCGAGGTGTCCGACGTCGCCGGTGCGGTGCCAGCGCGTGTGGGGTGCGGCCGGTGCAGCCGTCGCATCCGCAGCCGCGGCATACTCCGTGGCAGAACCCGCGGCATCCGCCTCGACTGACGTCTCGCGAGCAGCTTCGCGGTCGGTGAGCCACAGCCGGTCGTAGTGGTCTTTCAGGTGCGGTGCTGAGACGACGATCTCGCCGAGAATGCCGGGCTGCGAACTGGGCGACCCGGTCGCGGCACCGTGCTCATCGAGCGCGCTGATGCGGATACGGTTCTCGCCGATCGGCGTTCCTACGCAGACGCCGGTGTTGGCATCGCTGGCGGCGGCGCGGATGCCGTCGAGGGTGATGTCGGTCACGAGGAGGCACTCGGTCATGCCATAGGGCGAATGCGCCTTGGAGTTCGGCATGATGGTGCCGGCGGAGGCGAGCAGTTCCGCCCCGATGGGGGCACCGGTGGAGAGGAAGGTGCGCACGCGTTCGAGTTCGCTGCGGTCGTGCGGCGTGAGGTCTCCCGCAGTCGCCACCACATTGAGAATCGCAGCAGGGGAGAGGAAGACCATGCTGGCGCCGGATGCTTCCACTGCAGCAGCGACAGCGCGAGCGGTCAGCGTGCGGGGAGCCGAGACATCCATGTCGGGTGTCACCGATCGCGTGCCGAGTGCCGGACCCAGCAACGCGAAGGGCGCGAAGCCGGTGACGAGGCCGGTGTCGGCGGTGACCTCGAAGTGGCTCGCGAGCACATCGCGCAGGGCAGAGAGCTGACCGTGGCGGTAGACGACACCCTTGGCGGGGCCAGTTGAGCCCGACGTGAAGAGGATCGCTGCGTCATCCGCAGACCGTGGTTCGGTGGGCAGGGGAGTGTCAGCGCCGAGGGTGATGAGATCGCGAAGGCTGTAGGAGACGCCGAGAGCCACGGCGGAAACCTTGGGCAGTTGCGCGGTGGAAATGCGCACGCCAGGCCAGCCGAGGGTGCGGGCGGCGGCGAGGCCGGGGGCTTCGCCGATCACGAAGTCGGGGCGCGATCCGCGCACGGCACGGGTGAGTCCCTTGATGCCGAGTCCGGCATCCGCCACGACAACGACCGCACCAATGCGGAGACAGGCATAGACGACAGCGGTGAGGGTTGGCCCGGGCGGCACGAGCAGCGAGACCCGCTGGCCGGTGTGCACGCCAATGGCGGTGAGTCCGGCGGCGATGTCGTTGACGCGCTCGGCGAGCTGGTGCCAGCTGACCTGAAGCGGGCCGCGCGAGCCACGCGTCGACATGTCGATGACGGCGGTGGCCCGGTCGTCGCGGTGTTCGTCGAGCTTGCGCCACAGGGGGACGAAGTTCGAGTCAGGTGACTCGGCAGAATCGGATGCTGCAGCGATCGCTTCACGGGGCGACGACGAGGCGGTGCCGGGGCTAGCGAGATGCGCGGCGTTGTCGCAGACCCAGGTCAGTATCGATTCCGCGTAGGGCGTGTCTTCGGTGACGAGATGTCCCGCGCCCTCGAAGCGGTGCACGTTCGCGTGCGGGAGTCGCTCGATGAGATCGTCGAGGTAGTAGTCGCTGAAAATCGGATCGCGCGGACCCCACAGCATGAGTGCCGGCAGATCGAGCTGGGCGACACCCGTGGCGATGCGATCGAGCTCGCTGAAGCTCTCGTGCCGTGCGTCGACGGGGATGTCGGCAACGAAACCGCCAATGCCCCCGCGTCGCGATGCCGTGCGGTACGGCGCACGGTAGGCATCCTTCAGCGCTGGGTCGAGCGGATCGGACGTGAGCGCCAGCGTGGTCTCCAAGAACGCACTGGTGCGCACGGTGGATGCTGCCAGCATCCCGCGCGCCCGTGCCAGTCGCAACGGTGCCGGGATTGGCTTGCCGGCCTCGTGATGCACGGCCGTGTTGAGCAGCATGACGCCCGCAAGCTGCGCCGGGTGATCGACTGCCCAGCCGAGGGAGACGACGCCACCCCAGTCGTGGCCGAGCGAAATTATGGGTCCGTCGAGCGAGAGTGCGTCGGTGAACGCCGTCAGATCGGCGACCCGCTGCGCGAGCGGACGGTGGATGCCGGTGCGCTCCGAGAAGCCCATGTCGAGTTGGTCGACGGCGATGATCCGCCACGCCGGAGTCCCAGACTCAGCTCCAGCCTCTGCGGCTTGCAGCGATTGCGTGAGCAGTTCGCGCCAGTAGTACGACCAGGTGGGGTTGCCATGGACGGCCAGGATCGTGCCGATGACAGGGACGCCGAGCTGCGCCAACTCGTCGCCGGTGTCGAGGTAGTGCCAGTCACGGGTGAGTCCCGCATCCGCACCGCTTCCGGGCACAGAAGTAACTCGGCTGAAGCGCGGGTCGAGCCCGGGCAGGTCCGCTGGAGGGTGAGATGCGGCTTCGGTCACCATGCGAGTTCCATCATTGCCGTGTTGAGGCCGGAGCCCACACCCATGAGCAGAACGCGGTCGCCCTTCTTAAGGGAACCCTGGGCTTCAGAGAGGGTGATGGGAATCGATGCGGGGCCGACGTTGCCGTATTGCGGGAACGTGGTGGGCACGCGATCGCGGTCGAGTTTCGCGGCTTTGACGATGGCGTTGGTGTGCACTGACGACACCTGGTGGGTGACGTACAGGTCCATCTTCGACCAGTCCCATTCGGTGGATGCTTCTTTCCACGCCGAGACGACGAGGTCGAGCCCGCCTTTGAGCAGTGCTTTCGCGTCGGTGAACATGCCGTCGACGCTGCCGACACAGAGTTCGTGGAACTGGGTTGCCGCGCGCGTGACACCGCCGAGAATCGGATGACCGGCCGGATGTTCGTCGGTGCGGCCAAGCACCGCAGCAGCGGCCCCGGAGCCGAGCGTGAGTGACGCGAATTCGCTCATGAAGCCGTCGCGGTCACCGTCTTGCTTCAACAATCGGTCGATGGTGTTGGTCTGAATGGCGTCCGCGTCTTCGCCATTGACGATGATCGCGTACTTGATTTGGCCTGATTCGATCATGTTCGCGGCAAGATTCATCCCGCTCACGAAGCCGAGACACGCATTCGCGACATCGAAGTTGATGGCCGAGCTTGGCAGGTTGAGCCCGTGGTGCAGACGCACCGCCACCGACGGTTCGAGGTGTTTGCGACTGACAGACGTGTTGATGAGGAGGCCGACTTCTGAGGCATCCACCCCGGCGGCAGCCAGCGCACGTTGGCCTGCTGAGACGGTCGCGTCGTCGGATGTTTCGCCGTCAGCCCAATTGCGACGCTCGAGTACACCGGCCACCCGTTGCAGGAGTCTGCTGGGCAGCGCGAGGCGCGAGAACGCCGGAGCGAGACGCGACTCGAGGTCTTCTGATGTCGTTACCCGGCTGGGTAGTGTGCTCGCGACCGACAACAGTGACACGTTGGTGAAGCGAGTGTTGGCATTTCCGGCCACGAAACCTCCGTCGAGCGAGCCTCAGCGGCTCGATAAGCAAGAGGCCTAGTTTACGCCAGTCAGCGTGCCTTGCTTTCTGATGGCGGGAGAAACGCTCGCAAGCGCGGCGGATTAGAACGCGTTCTGGAGCTCGCAGACGACATCCGCTTCGATAGGGGTGCCATCTTCAAATGCACCGGTGAAGCGCACTTCGACGATATCGCGGCTGCCGTCGGCCGTTCGCGGGCCGAGCTCTGTCAGTGTGGAGATCGTGCCCTTGGCACTGCTGCCGACGCCCGCAGCTGCCTCTTGATCGCGGAATCTGAATCTTTCTTCGCTGGTCGCGATGTAGTTCATCAGCATGTCCTCGTGGGCTTTGACATTGTCGACAGCAATGATCGCCGAAATGTCGCCTTCGTTGAGGTCTCCGACGTCTTCTTTGCCAGCGAGTCGGCTGATTTCGCAGTTGCCGGTGAAGTCGGCAAATTCGACGCCGTTGATGCGGAGCGTGGCGTTGCCGACATCGTCGGAGCTGAGGCCACCAGCGGCGGGTTCCTCTGACGTCTCCTCGTCACCTGTGGTCTCATCCGTCGTCGTGGATTCTTCTGTCGTGCTTGAATCTGCGGGCGCGTCGGCGGCGGGGGAACAGGCGGCGAGTGTCGCGCTGACGGCGAGAACGAGTGCCGCGATCCGCGCTTTGCGCGCCCAGAGGAGCGACGAGGGCATGAGGGAGGAGCGCGCAGTAGTCATGGCATCAAGGTTCCTCGCCTGCAGCGCGGTTGGGCAATACGTCTTTCGGCGTAGCCGCGCGGGTAGGGTGTTGGAGCATGGGACTGAGCGATACTGACGCGCAAGCAGTGCTTCGGGTTGCCGGGCGGCTCACCGAGCATCCGCCGCTCGAATTTGCGGATGTTCTGGATGCTGTGCGCGAACTAATCGACTGCGACAGCGCATCCTTCAATGACATGGTGCTCGCGACGCGCGACTTTCGGTACGTGATGTCGCCCGCCGGCGAGATTGCGAAAGCGACCCGGCTGAAGCCGCAGTACGACAAGTACTTTCACGAGCACCCGCTGATCACGGCGGCGACGTCTACTCGCGGTCTCGGCGCCATCCGTTTCTGCGACGTTGACGGTGGCGCGGACTTCACCTCCACAGACTTGTTCCGCCACTTTTACGGGCCATTCAACGTGCGTTTTCAGCTCGTGGTGGAGCTGCCATCGCCGCCGGATGTCGTGGTCGGGTATGCACTCAACCGCAGGGAAGCGATGGGGGAGTTCAGCGATCGCGACGTTGCCGTGATGAACGCCCTGAGCGGTCATCTCGCGATGCATCATCGTTTTGCGCTCGATGTCGAGCGCTCCCGCCTCGTGGATGCGGAGATGGATCGCTACGCCTGGGCGGTCGTTTCGGTGCGCTCGGATGGTGTGGTGGAGGCGTCGTCGTCGACGGTGTTGGATGCCGGAGCCCGAGTTCCCGACAGCCTCGCGTCAATTATTGCCGACACCGCGCACGCGCCCGGCAGCGATTCTCGTCACGAGGTGATGATCGGCACACAGCGCTGGCATTGCATTGTGCATGCGGTGCGGATGGGGCCCACGGTTCTGTTGCTGCGTCGGCAACAAGATGTTGCAGCGGATACGGATGTGCTGATGGATGCCGGGCTCACCCCTCGCCAGGCCGACGTGCTGATCGCGCTCGCGCGCACCGGAGGCTCGAACAACGAGCTCGCGCAGGAACTTGGCATGTCAGAGTCGACCGTGAAGAAGCACCTCGAAGGGGTATTTCGGGCGCTTCAGGTCACGAGTCGTGCTGCGGCGGTGCTGCGGTTGCGCGAGCTCACGGAGTCGTAATCGTTGGTCCCTCGTTGACTCGGATGGGTGCGCCGTGGGTGATCGCCACGAGTTCGTCGAAGGTCAGCGGGAATACGGTGCGGGGTGTTCCGCCCGCAGCCCAGATCGTGTCGTAGTCGTTGAGAGACTCATCGACAACCGTTCGCACGCGCGAGGGGTGACCCACGGGGGAGACGCCTCCGATTGCTTGGCCGGTCACGTCGCGCACGAGTGCGGCGGGTGCCATCGCGACGGAGGTCGCGTTCAGTTGCTGCGCGAGAAAGTCAGTATCAACGCGGTGGCGACCGCTCGTCATCACCAGAGTCGGTTCATCGTCGACGAGGAAGAGCAGGCTGCTGGCGATCGCTCCGACCTCGCAGTTGAGGGCGGCAGCGGCGTCTGCTGCGGTTCGCGTGGAGTCAGGAAGTTCCCTCACCTGGCCGCTTATGCCCGCATCCGCGAGGTGTTGCTGAACGATTTGGCTGCGTTCGGGCAGTTGCTGGTCACTGGTCATGATGGGCGCCTTTCTGATTGACGGAGTGGGGGTAATGCATGATGAGGATGGCCTCGGCGTCGTTGCCGACGGCGGCGAACCCGTGCGGCTTGTCTCCGCGGTAGCGGATGCTCTCACCGGGCCCGAGCTCACGCTCCTGGCCCTCGACCCCGGCCTGCACGCGGCCGCTGATGACGGTTATCGTCTCCTCGACGCCGAGGTGGTGGGCATCGGAGCGCTGTCGATGCGTTGACACGGTTGTTCGGTACGTCTCGATCGTTCCCGCGCTGCTGGCCCATTTTCCGATGAGGGTGGCGGTGACCGACGTGCCGGAGACAACTGCGGCTGTCTCGTCGGCACTGTTCGGGAGCAGGGTGCCGAGAGGAACCTGCAGGGCAGTGGAGAGGGCGAAGAGGGTATCCAGCCGTGCCCCGCGGAGGCCGTTCTCCAGCTCCGATACCGTGCCTTTGCCAATCCCGCTCCTGCGGGCAAGCTCCGACAACGACAGCCCTCGGTCTTCGCGTGTCTGTCGGAGTTTGGTGGCGAGCGAGTCATCCATAAACATATTATCGTTCTGCTAACAGAACGATGCAAGAGGCGTGCACAGCGCACAGTAGAGGGACGGATGCCGTAGCTGTGCGCTGTACAGTGAAGACTGGCTATGGTGCGGCGGGCGCCACCACGCTGAGGATCCAGGTCACGCCGAACGGGTCGGTGACCATGCCGAATCCGGCGCTCCATGCGGAGGCAGCGAATGGTTCGACGATTGTCGCGTTGGCCTCTTGGAAGTCAACGAGTAGTGCTTCACGAGCTACGCGTCGCGCGGCTCGGGCTAGGGCTCAGGATCAGGATCAGGCTCAGGCTCAGGATCAGCGATGATCTCGGGCGAGAGCATCCGCCGCTTCACAAGGGCAGCTTCTGCAGCCAAGATACCCAGCACGACCACGGCACCGATGGCGAAGAGCAGCAGCACGAATCCGAAGTCGGATTCGGGAGCTAAGACTTCGCCCGACTCGGTTTGCCAGGGCCAGAGGGCGCGGAGTGAGCCGAGCATGAGGCCCGTCATGATGACGAGAGTGATGCGGCGGCGGTTCTTCAGGAGCCACTGCAGCCCCGAAACGAAGAGGCCAAGACCGACGATGGCGCCGATCACGAAGGCGCCGAGATAGCCAAAGTTGCGGTCATTCACGGCGGCGAGAGTGGGGGCATACATGCCCAAGATCAGTAGCAGGTAAGAGCCCGAAACTCCGGGCAACACGAGAGCGCAGACCGCGAGGGCGGCAGCGAGCGAGACGATGATGAGCGTGGGATCCGCATCGTTACCGCGCGGCAGGCTCGTGAGGGCAACCGCGACACCGGCAGCCAGGAGGCCGATCAGCACCTCGGGGGCCGTCCAACGACCGCCGACCATGCGAGCAGGCACGATGAGCGACGCCGCAATGAGTCCGGCGGAGACTGCACGCGTGCCGGTCGGGTATTGCTCGATCAGGGGAGCGAGCACCGCAGCGCCCGCAAGAATAGCCAGCAGCATCCCGCCACCGATCGGCAGTACGACGTTCCAGCGCACCGAACGGAAATGGGCGACAGCGCGGGAAAGCCCACGACCGCGAACGCCATCAGCGATCGTGAGAGCGACACCACGCGCGAGATGCCCGGCGCCATCGATGAGGGTGTCGTAGACGCCGACGAGGAGGGCGATGGTTCCGCCGCTGACTCCGGGAACGATCTCAGCGAAGCCGATCAGCATGCCGCGGAAGGCATCGCCAACAGTGCGTATGACGGGGTGAACTCGGGTCATCGCTTACTCGTTCTCATCTCATTGTGTCGTGCAAAAGGCCATGATCCTGCACTCCGCAACCCTAGATTGAGCGGCAATTGCCACCCGCAGAATTAGCCAGCACAGCAGCGCCGTGCAGATCAGTCGATCTAGTTTAGGTGGCCGCAACAGAATGAACAGCCGAGTATCGAATCCGGTGCTGTAGCCCTTAGCCTTGATGAGTGACTATGGGCAACAACAACCGACTTCGGGCACTCCAACAGCGACTGAGTCGATCCCTCATCACTATGGCCGGGGGAGCCCTGCGCACCAACAATGCGCCCACCCAACTCCTCTCGCTACCGGGCAACGAACAACAACTCTCGCAGCGTCACGCGCGCTCCGTTATCGACCTCTGCTTGCGTGCCGGCGAAGCAATGCTGGCGACCGGGGCATCCGCAGCCGACGTTGTTGCAACAGTGCTGCGCATCAGCAACGCCTACGGCGTGAGCGGGATGCACGTCGACATCACCTTCACATCGCTCACCGTCTCGGTGCACCGCGGGATGAACGAAGACCCCATGTCCATCATGCGCATCGTGAAAGTGCGCACCATCGACTACACGCGCCTGCAAAACGTGTATTGGCTTATCGACCAGATCACGGGCCCCGACGGTCCAGGCGATGTGGATGAAGCGCGCGAACAGCTCAGCGTCATCCTCACGACGCCGCATCCGTATCGCCGGTGGGTTGTGACCGCAGGCAAGGCAATCCTCGCGGCCGGTGTCGTCGTGATCTTCGGTGCCAGTTTCGTGCTGGTACTTGTGGCTGCAGCATCCGCCGCCATCTCCGACGTGCTCACGCGCCGACTCGAACGCCTGTCGGTTCCCGCCTTCTTCGCCCAGATCGCGGCCGCTGGCGTCATTACCGTGATCGCGGTCTTCATGTTTTGGCTGCGCTCCGTCGGCATCGACATCCCAGGTTCGAACAGCCCCACCGTCATCGTGATCTCCGGCATCATCATGCTGTTGTCTGGGGTGGGGCTCACTTCAGCCGCCAGCGACGCGATCGGCGGCTACTACGTCACCGCCACCGCCCGAGGCCTCGAAGTAATGATGATGACAGTCGGCCTAGCCGTCGGCATCTCAATCGTGCTCAGCATCTCTCTGCGCCTCGGCATCCCCGTAGCGGTCGGTGACTCGCTCGGTGACAGTCGCAGCGTTATCTCCGGGATGATCGGCACAGCGATCATCGCCGTCGGCTTCGCCCTGGCCTCCTATGTGCGGATGCGATTGCTGCCCATCATGGCAATGGGTGCCGCCCTCGTGTTTGCCGTCTACTGGTACGTGCTGCCCCTGATCTCCTCACCCGGACTCGCCCCCGCCGTCGCAGGAACCGCCGCCGGCGTCATCAGCTACCTCCTCTACCGCTGGCTGAAAGTGCCAGAGGGTGCCACCAACATGGTCGGCATCATCGCGCTGCTGCCCGGACTCGCGCTCTACCGCGGCATCTACGCGCTCATGGACTCCGAATACGGAGTCACCGAAGCGTTGCCGTCCATGGTCATGGCGCTTGCCACGGGGCTCGGCCTTGCCGCCGGCACCACGATTGGCGGCTTCATTGCCCGCCGCACGTTCGGCTTCGACCGCGCGGCCATGCTTGCGCTGAAGCGGTCGCGCACGCCGCGGTAGCTGCGTGATGACCAGTTAGGCCAGCTCATCCGCAACACTGGGATGAAGGTGCTTCGACTCCAGCGCGACCACCGCCTGCGATGCAGCCGCGGCAAGCGCCTCTTCGATTGTCGCGCCCGCCAGCGTTGAGTGCAGAAACCCGGCGAAGAACGCATCACCGGCACCATTCGAATCGCGAACGCGGGCAGGCTCCGCCGCTACCCTGTGGAGCCCCGCAGCATCGAACGCCACAGCGCCTTCAGCGCCCAGGGTGCACACTACCGCCGTGGCGCCCGCGTCGACTCGCGCACGCATGAAAGGCAGAGGGTCGGGCATCCCATCGGCGTTCATAAAAAGATACGAGGCGGCCCGAACAAACGGCTCATGGAAGTCTGATTTGTCGTCGTAATCATGCAGATCGGTCCAGATCGGAATGCCCAGTGTTGCCGCGTCAGGCAAGAGGGCTCTCGATGCTTCCGATAAATCCATCACCAGCGCATCCGCACCATGCCCCAAGTCGCGAAATCGTGCAGCATCCGGTTCAGCACACTCGGGCGTTGATAGGTAGAGAGACACTCGCTGGCCGTCTCGGGTCATCAGATTCAGGTGTTGCTCGCTCGCACCGGGTACGGAGTCGCTGTGAACATTGATCCCGGCCGCCTCAAGCACCGAATGAAGCCGCACAGCAGCGTCGTCGTCGCCGACCACAGTAAGGCAGGTGACTTGCCGCCCCAGCCCGGTCAGGTGCAGTGCCTTGCCAGCGGATGTCCCACCAACGGTCTCAAAATTCTCCAGCGCAAATTGCATGTGGGGGTGCGGTTCCGGCAAGTGATCGAGATAGACGATTCGGTTCCACGACACGGGGCCCGAGATGAGGATCTGGTTCGGCATCCTCACACAGTAGTGGCGTCAGACGCGTCGCTGAGTAGTAGCCGTGCGTTCGACTGGATTCGGAATTTTGCAAGCCCCAGACTGCTTGTCGTTTGTGTAACTTCGCGTCACACAACAATGGCGCAGCGAAACTCGCAATACTCTCGAAAGGTGACCGCTGTGGAAATCTTGCTGGTGCTTCTCGGCCTCGTAGCACTCGCTACGGTGCTTGGTCTGGTGTGGCGTGCTCAAACAGGCCGCGTTAAGCGCACTCGCCAGAGCGGCTTGAAAGACTCGACCGCTGCAGTTGACGACTCTCGAATTACGATTGACGGCGCCGCCCCCTTCGGTAGCCGCGTCACTCTGCTTCAGTTCTCCACCGCAACCTGCTCGATCTGCCCAACGACTCGTGCACAACTGAGCGCGCTGGCCGCCGAGCTCGACGACGGAACCGGCGCCGTCGTTCACGTCGAGGTGGATGTCACCTCTCGGCCCGAGATCGCCAACAAGTTCAAACTGTTGCAGTCTCCGACCACGTTTATCCTCGACGGCGACGGTGTGCTGCACGCACGCATCGGCGGAGCGCCCAAGATCAACGACGTCCGTGCCGAACTGCACCGGATGCTCGCGCCAGCGCTGGTCTAACGACTAGCCACCGCGGCCGCTAAACGTCCGACAGCGCCGCCAGCGCCACCTACCCCTCAGCCCCGAGACAGCACAGCACACCCGAGACAGCACAGCACACCCGAGACAACACAGCGAGAGACCCATGACGAACCAGAACAACGCGACCCCTGCGAGCCAGCTCCCTGCATCCAAGGCAGCACTCGCCGCCAAACTTGGCCAGCCCGGAATCGACCCTCGCGGGCCTCGTTTCGGCGCAGGCATCACCGCTGTGCTCTTGCTCACCGTGATCGGGCTGGGATTGGATTCCGCAGCGGCGCTCCCGGCCTCGATCGCCGACCGCGCCAGCCAGCCCGCCTTCATCCTGTTCGCGGTTATCGCCGCGCTCTTCGCGTGGGGCGCGTTTGCTGGTGTGCACCGTCACCCCTACGGTCTCTTCTTCAAGGCGGCCATTCGCCCCCGATTGAGCGCACCGAGCCACCTCGAAGACCCGCGCCCACCCACGTTTGCGCAGGGCATCGGCCTCCTCATCGCGGTGATCGGCCTCGCGCTACACCTCGCCGCCGTTCCCTACGCCCTCATAATTTTTGCAGGGATGGCGTTCATCGCGGCGTTCCTGAACTCGGTGTTCGATTACTGCCTCGGCTGCCAGCTCTACGTGCTGCTCGTGCGTGCCGGACTGGTGGGGCGCGGGCGCTCTGCGTCGTAGGTGTCACCTAAGTCGTGGCTGGCGAGCGGATGCCAGCGGTAAGTTGGAAACATGCAGCGCACGAGCATCGCCCTCCGCTTGATCATTCCGGCAGTCTGGCTGGGGCTGATCATCGCGATCTCGTTTTTAGAAACTCCGCTGAAGTTTCGCGCCCCCGGAATCACTCTCGAACTGGGGCTCGGAATCGGTCGACTCGTGTTCTTCGCCATGAACCTCACGGCGTTGGCGCTCCTCGTGATTCTCACGGTCGCGATGCTGCGTCCGCGCGCCCGGCGATTGCAATGGGGACTCCTTGCGGGGCTTTGGGTGACACTGTTGACCGAGATTTTCGTCATCCGCCCGCCGCTCAATGCGAGAACGGATGCACTCCTAGCTGGTCACGAATCTGCCGGCTCACTGTGGCACTACTTCTACATCGCCGCTGACGGAACCATCTTTGTGCTGCTGATCATTTTTGTGGTTGTGACTGCTCGTCAATTGATTCCTGCGGTTGCGTCGAGTCGTTCCGTCGACGACTGACACCCCACACGGTGAGAGCGATCGCGGCAACCGCAATGATCGCGACCACGTCGATGAGGGGGTTCGAGAGCACGCTTCCGCGCTCCTGGAACCACACCAACACATCGGTCGGGATGAGACTCGGCAGACTGACGAGACCGTTCGTGAACCAGAAGAGGGCACCAACGGCGACGATGAGAACCCCGGTGATGACCGACGTGCTGTGAAATTCGCGACCGAGCACGCTGAATGTGCGGCCACGCAGCACACCGCGACCTCGAACGCTCAATTTTTGCCACAGTGCCGCGATAACCACTAACGGCACGACCATGCCGAGGCCGTAAACAGCGAGCAGCGCACTCGCGTTCCAGAGGTTGGTCTGGCCGAAAGCAAGAGTGAGAATTGCGCCCAGAATTGGTCCGGCGCAGAACCCTGCGACGCCACCCAGAGCGCCAAGGAGCAGAGTGCGAAGCAGACCCGTGCGCGCGGATGCCGACTCCTGCAGCTTTGTGGCGCCCGGAAGGAGGCGGGATAGATCGAACCCGAATCCGAAGATCTGGGCGACACCAAGCACTACGAGCACGACTGCCGTGATCGCAATGATGAGGCCACGTTCGCTAATGAAGAATGATCCGAGTGCGCCCAGACCCAAACCGAAGGGCACGAGGGTGAGGGCGAGGCCGAGATAGAAGACCCCGCCGTGCACGAGCAGCTGAAGCTTGGTACCCACCGTGGAAGCGAAGAAGGCAGGCAACAGCAGTGCGCTGCAGGGGCTCAGCAGCGCAAGCATCCCGCCAAGGAACGCGGTCAGTAGCCCGATCTGCACGGCTTAGCCTTTCTGGGCTGTGTCGAGCGCCGTCTCAATGGCGTTGACAAACATGTCGGTCGGTTGCGCGCCAACAATGGGTAGCCCGTTGAGGAGGAACGAAGGGGTGCCGGTAACACCGAGCTGTTGCGCTTCAGCAGCGCGGGTAGCGATCAGCTGTGCCACAGCAGGAGAATTCATGTCGGCCACAAATTGTTCAGCATCGAGCCCGAGCTCGGCTGCGGTTGCCACAAGCGCCTCTTGGCTGAGTTCGGCCTCTGTGCGGTGGTTCCCGTCTGGATAGAGGGCGGTGTGGAACTCCCAGAACTTGGACTGGAGTCCAGCAGCGTGGGCGGCACGAGCGGCGCGATCGGAGGCCTCGCCATACATGTTGATGTCGCGCCACTCGATGCGTAGATCGCCGGCTTCGGCGAATTCCAGCATGACGGGCAGTGTCTGAGTGGTCCACTTTGCGCAGAATTGGCATTGGTAGTCCGAGAAAACGATGAGCCCGACGGGAGCGTCGACGGGGCCGGCAGCGTGAACATCGTTTGCGTCACGATACTCGTAGACCGTGAGATCGGGCGCTTCTGTGGGCGCTGCGCTACTCTCCGCTGACTCGTTGGCGGGAGCTGCTGCGGGCTGGTCCGGTCGCAGCTGCAGGAGCACGTTGGCCAAAAGGAGGCCCGCGATCACAATGATGCCGATCGGAACAAGCCACCCCCGCTTTCGACGTGGTTTCGTTTCGGTGGGGTTTGCGTGGTCGCTCATTCATGTTCCTCTCGGCGTGACACCAACTTCTAAACCTAGTCGACTATGCGGGATAGTAATGAAACGGGCATCATAGTTACTATGAATAGAATTCGTCGCTGGGCTCAGGCCTCGAAAGAGTCTCTAGTCTTCGCGGGGCAAGCGCTCACGACGTGGAATGCTCGACAGATTCTGGCCGCTGCCGGGGCGACGATTCTCGTGGGTCTTGTCATCGGAATCGCCACGGTTCTCATTCCGAACAGTATTTTCTCGCGCGACATCCCGCCCGTCTGGTGGAACTATCCCGTGTGGATCATCACCTCAGCCATGACTGGCGTGCTGATCGCTACTTACGTTCGCCCGTCCGGCCACAGCACGCAGGCAGCCGCGTCGCGCACACAACCCACCCAAGCTACTGATGTGGATGCCGCTGCCGACGGCCCCGTGCAGGCATCCGGTGATCAAGAGGAACGCCGTACGAGCCGGTTCGCCCTCGCCGGCAGCATGCTGGCCTGGTTCGCAGTCGGTTGCCCCGTGTGCAACAAGATCGCACTGCTTGCGCTCGGCTACTCGGGAGCCCTCACGTGGTTTGCGCCCGTGCAACCCTTTCTCGCGGTGGGCGCCCTCGTGCTCTCAGCGGTCGCGATGGTCTGGCGGCTCCGAGGACAGGTTGCGTGCCCGGTGCCCGCCCAGCCTGCCCAGCGCGACCTGGCGACCGCATGAGTGAGCAGCCGCTAGTGGATGCACCCTGCCGACCGTTACCGCTCGGAACGCTTGAGCAGCATGTGATGGACGCGCTCTGGGATTCGGGGCCTTGCACTATTCGCGAAGTGATCACGGCGCTGGGCTCTCGGCATGCCTACACGACGATCGCAACCGTGCTCGCAAACCTCGATCGCAAGGAGCTCGTCATCTCTGAGCGCGACGGTCGCTCTGTGACCTACTCGGCACGGTGCACGAGAGAACAGCATGCGGCACGACTGATGGAAATTGCCCTCGCGACAAGTCGTGATCGTGCGACCGCGATTCTGCACTTCGTCGCGACTCTTGAGCCGCACGAGCGCGAGCTGCTGCGCAACACGGCCCACGCCGAAGCGCGAAGCACGAGCTACTAACTACTGCTCGATGAGCATCGGGCGAGTCGCTTGACAGCACGTAGGCTCAACCCATGGCTATCTCCCGCATCGAAGAGCTCGACTTTCAAGAGACCCCGATGGGGGAACTCACGCTGCGGCGTCGACGTGAACCCATGCTTGAGGTTGATGTCTACGAGGTGAAGCTCGGCGAGGAATACCTTATGTCGAGCCTCTTCACCGTCGCCGAAATTGCGCTCTCCGACCTCGGGCTTGCTGCCGCCACGGGCGAGAAGCTGCGCGTCGTCAACGGCGGTCTCGGCCTCGGCTACACCGCGGTCGCCGCCCTCGCGGATTCGCGGGTCGCGTCGCTCGAAGTGATCGACGCCCTGCCCACGGTTATCGACTGGCACAAGCGTGGCCTGCTCCCGGCATCCGCGGAGCTCACGGGTGACAGCCGCACCACGCTCACGCACGCCGACTTCTTCGCCGTCATGCGAGCCGCGCCGACAGAACCGTACGACGTGATTCTTTTGGATGTCGACCACTCGCCCCGCCACCAGCTCGATCCCAGCCACGCCGACCTCTATACCGTCGACGGTCTTCGGCGTGTGCGGGCGCACCTCACCGACGGCGGCGTTTTTGCGCTCTGGTCAGATGACCCGGCCGACGACGAGTTTATGGAGAGCCTCGGGCAAGTCTTCGAGAATCCAACGGCCCATGTCGTCGACTTTGACAATGCTCTAACGGGCGGGGTGTCGTCCAACACGGTGTACGTCGGGACGCGGGGCGCTACTGTTCGTCAGCAGTAGGGTCTACATCGATGTTCAGCACATCGTTCATCGGGTTCAACTGTGCCAAGAGCACAGCAGCATTTTCGGCAACTCGACGGGCTGAAGCGCGGACAAGGTCGATTGCTTCTTCATCCACGCCTAGTAAGACTTCGGTCGCAATTGAGAACTCAATGTGGCCAGAGGCTTCCAAGTGACGAACTATCTGCTTATGAAGCCGTCGGCTTGTGCGCTGTGTGCTCTTTTCGCTGGCCGCATTGCGGTATTGCGACACACGCCTACGGAGGTTCTTCGACTCCCCGATGTAGACCTCATTTCGTCGGACGCCCTCACCGCCGACGAACGTGAATCTGTAAAGCCCTGGTTGGCTGGGGAGCGCAGGAAACTGAGGTCTGAGGTTGTCGTCCAACGACAATTGGCCCGCTGAAAGCCACGTGAATTGTAGAGCGGCGGTGACAGTGTCGGACTCGACCAATTGATCCGCATCGAATGTGATCGCACTTGGCGAAGTCGATCGCGTGACGGGGGAAGTTAGCTCCGCTCGTTCGTCGTGATCGATCGCGAAGCCGAGTCGCTTCAATTGTCGCCGCGCAGTCTGTGATTGAAACTGGCTATGAGAGAGTCCAGTTGCAATGCTGAAGGCCTGTTTGACGGGCCAAACCTGCGAATCGATAGTGACGGTGTACTGGTGCAACTTTGCGGGAGCGTGGTTCTTTGACTTTCTTCGAACCTCATCTGGAGACAGTGAAAACTCAGTGCCGTTTACCGTGAACTCCATAATTTCCCAGCTTCCTCAAGTGTGCAGGTGCTCACGAGGCTATCGGCTGCGACTGTCATCGCGACACGTCACCAATTCCAGTCGCGCAACGCAGCTAGGCCTTCATGACAACACGAAAAGTGGCGCCCAACCCGTAGGTTGAGCGCCACTCGTTCAGTTCATCGCGTTCTGGGGAGGTCGCGATGAGCTGCTCCTGCTGGCTCTACAAAATGCTGCGGTTAGACGCGTCCACCGGTCAGTTTGCGAGCGAGGAAGACGATGACTGCGAGCACTGCGAGGACGACTCCGACCCAGAGGAGGAAGTTCAGAGACTGAACCAGTCCGCCCGTGAGGAGCAGGATGACGGCGATGATCGCGACAATGATGAGGAGGGTGTTCATAGTGTGCCTTTCGGGACGAGAGTAGGGGGAGTGTTCCAGAAGCTCTGGAGGCTATTCTGAGAGTGCGTCCTTGACGTTCTCGCCGGCCGTCTTCAGGTCTGCCTTGGCCTGATCGGCTCGACCCTCAGCTTCAAGTTCTTCGTTGTCGGTAGCTTTTCCGGCTGCCTCTTTAGCCTTGCCCGTGACGTCTTCGGCAGCGTTGTCAAACTTGTCTGATGCGCTCATGTGAGTTCCTAATCGTGTGGGGGAGTTGGGTGGCGTGGCGTGCCTGCCAGCGCTGGCGTAGAGCGGCCGGCACGCCACAGGCTGAGAATATTCTGGATGCACGCTGCGGGACTTCACCCCTAGGGGTGAACTTTCCCCCACGGTCCCACGCAGGGACTTATCGTTGAGACATGAATCCTCTGCGCGTTGCTCTCGTCAACGATTACGAAGTCGTCGCGAGTGGCGTCGTGGGGATGCTGCGCTCGTACACCAACCGCATCCGCGTGGTGGAACTCGACCTTAATAAGCAAGTCGACGAGCATGTCGACATTGCGCTTTACGACACGTTCGCTGGCACTCAAGGCGACAGCGCGGCAGTGCATCAGCTTGCCGAAAACTCATCGGTTGGTTCGGTCGTGGTGTACTCGTGGAACCTCGACCCGGCGCATGTCACCGCGGTTCTGCGCAATGGCGCCGACGGCTACGTCTCGAAAGGGTTGCCCGCAGCCAAGCTCGTGGCAGCGCTCGAGGCAATCCACGCGAAGAGCGAACCGGTCCACCTCGGCCTGAACGCTCGCCCCGTTGTGGCCGGCGACTGGCCTGGCCGCGAAGAGGGCCTTACCGAACGCGAAGCAGAAGTGCTTGCCCTCATCACGCAGGGCCTGTCGAACTTGGAAATAGCCGAACGCACGCACCTCTCGATTAACTCCATCAAGACCTACATTCGCAGTTGCTACCGAGCGATTGGAGTGACAAGCCGCACCAACGCGGTGCTGTGGGGCATCGAGCACGGCTTTAGGCCCGATCGCGTGAGGGTCGAGCATCCGGAGCCTTCGCCGGGAACAGCCGAGATCGCGGTTAATGCGTGAAACAAGCCAAGCGCTCAGGATCGCAGACGACAGAATGCGCCCAATGAAAGACCGTGTAAAGCCGGTCACGGCAACAGCCAGGTGGTTGAGGTCCGGCGTGACGAGAACCCGCATCATGCAGGCCGCCAAGACCGGCCTCGCCGTCGCCATAGCCTGGATGCTTGCACCCTACCTTCCTGGCGTCGCCGATAACTATCCCTACTACGCACCCCTCGGTGCAATCGTGGCGATGTACCCCACGCTCATGGGGTCAATGAAAAACGCTGCCCAAACGCTCGGAAGCCTCGCCGTTGCAATCGCCTTGGCCGGTGCCGTCATCATCTTTAGTTCGCCTAGCGTTCTCACAATGTCGCTGGCAGTCGGCCTCGGGGCCCTCATCGCCGCTACGGGCTGGTTTGGTGCCAACCGTGAATACATTCCCGTCACGGTACTTTTTGTGCTGATCATCGGTGGACCGGATGCTGACGACTATTCGCTCGGCTACCTCGAGCAGGCCACCCTAGGCATTGTCGTCGGCCTACTGGTCAACCTGCTAATTTTTCCGGCGCTCACCCACAACGCGGTCGATCAACAACTCTCGAATTTCCGTCGTGTGCTTGCCGATCACCTCGCTGACATCGCGGAGGCTCTCGCCGAAAGTTGGCCGCCAGAACGTGACGGCTGGGCCTCTGCCAAAGACTCGCTCGTGGCAGTCTCGCGCCAGGTGCGCGAAGCAGTGCTCCTCGCTGACGAAAGTCGCAAAGCAAACCCCCGTGCCCGCCGCTACCGCCGAGATGTGAAAGCGGATTACGATGAGCTTGCTGCGCTCGAGAATGTGACCTTCCACGTGCGGGACATCACCGATGTGTTGACGGGAGCAGTGTGGGGAACCCCCATTAAAGTGCAGTTGAGACCCGAACTGCGGCCCGCACTGAGCGAGGCTCTGGCGGCCACCGCCGCAGTGCTTCGCGACTGGAATTCCGAAGACGCACGAAGTGCTTCCCACTCGGCCGCGACCGATGCCCTTGCTGCGCTCACTGCGGAAATCGACGACCGCAAAGACACTGCGTCGGCAACGACGATGGGCGCCTCTGCCGCGATCTCGATGGATCTTGCGCGCATTCTGGCGGCGCTCAACGAACGAATCGAACATGCTCAAGCGCTCAATGCGGAGGCTGCGGAATAGTACGGAGGTGGGCTCTACGATGATCTGCGCACCCACCGCGTGCAGGAGCAGCCCAGTGCTTGCAGCAGCATCCCAGCGTCGGAGGGAAGGATGAAGCCATGACTCCCGCAGGTTTTCCGCGTTCGTTGCCCCGCCCGAAGCCCATCACGCCCAAAGCCGGGCAAGAATCTGTGTGGGACTACCCGCGACCTCCTCGAGTGGAGTCGCGTTCCGAGCGCGTAGTAGTGCGGCTCGGTGGGGAAGTGATCGCCGATACCAGTGGTGCCGTCCGCGTGCTCGAGACGAGTCATCCCCCTGTCTACTACCTCCCGATTGAGGCGTTCGTCGACGGCGCACTTCGACCGGTGGAAGGGACAAGTTTCTGTGAGTTCAAAGGAGAAGCCCACTACTTTGACGTGCTCGGTGGGGGAGCCGTGGCCGCCCGTGCGGCATGGAACTATCCCGAGCCCGCTCGAGGATTCGACGCATTGGGCCCCCGCATTGCGCTCTATCCGGGGCAGATGGATTCGTGCGAAATCGATGGCGAGCGTGTGACGTCTCAAGTCGGCGACTTCTACGGCGGCTGGATCACCACCAACATCGTTGGTCCGTTCAAGGGCCCGCCGGGCACGATGGGCTGGTAGCTCACACCGGCGCTGCTTCTCTGCGAGGGTTACTGCGCGCCCGATCCGCACGGCCTCTCGCATCCCCTAGAGTGTGCAGAAAGGTGCTCCGCCAGAGCGCGACAGTGATGAGGCTCACGCCGGCTTTGCTGCTGCGCGAACGTGACTTCTCCGGGCGCCGCTACCGAGAAGAGTGACAATGAGCGACGCGGTTCCCATCGCCCCAGGCTGGTACCCCGATCCCGCGACTGGTGGAACGAGATATTGGGAGGGGTCGAGATGGACCGGTGATGTGCGACCGCGCCGTAAGCCGTTTGCGGCCTCGTCCAAATCCGGAGTAGCAGCGATCATTGCGATTTGGATGGGTGTCGGCTGGCTTCCCCTTGGAATCGGAGCGTATTCAGAGACCGGACAGGGAGGCTACATCGTTGCCGCGGTGCTAATTCCGCTCGTAGCGGCCGTAGTTGCCGTCTATTTCCTGCGGGGAAAGGGCCCGTCTACTCAAGAAGTTGAAGCGCGACTGGCTCAAGAGCGAAAAGAAGCGAAGGCAAAGAGGCGAGACGCAAATATCGCTGGCTTCGCGGCAAACATGTGGAGCCTAGTAAAACCGCGCCCCGAAGCGGCGCCGGCCAGTGGCGAATCAGCGGCAAGCGCTCAAATCAATGCGATCGCTGACCCCGAAACGGCCAAGGCCCTTCTGAAGCTGCAGAATTTGCAGTACACCCGCACGATCACTGACGACGAGTTTCAGGCGGCGAAAGATAAGCTGCTCGGCCCCGTGACGGCATTCGACTCGTTCTCGCAGATTGAGAAGCTTGCGGAATTGCACGAGGCAGGCATTCTCGGCGACGTTGAGTTCGCTTCGGCGAAGGCGAAGGCTCTCGGGATCTAGTCGCCAGCACCGTGCCGACTGCATCTCCGCCAGGATGTCGGTGCGCGGTCTCTGGTCTAACTCCTGACATAGCGCGCTGCTTTGTGGCTAGGATGCTGTGTGATCGTCACCCGCTGATGTGCTGACTTCTGCGGTGTTGAACTCAACACTTGCCGAGCGCTCGAACAGCAGTTGACCTGAACAACGACTCGATGGGGAAAATAAATGGGTTTCATTAAAGCTTTCGCAGGAGCAATCGGCGGTACATTCGCAGATCAGTGGAAAGACTTTTTGACCCCGCCGACCCACTTGGCCCCGACGGCAGCAATCTTCCCCGCAGTTGCGCAGGGAACAAATGCCGGTCGTGGTTCCAACACCAAGGCTTCTGAGAACATCATCACGAACGGTAGCCGTATCGTCGTGCCTGAGGGCTACGGGTTGGTCACGTTCCAAGATGGCCAGCTCACCGGATTCGTCGGCGAGCCTGGCGGTTTCATCTTCACGTCAGAAGACCAGAACGCCGAGTCTTTCTTCGCCGGCGACGGCATTATCAGCTCGACGGTGAAGACCTCGTGGGAACGCTTCAAGTTTGGTGGCCAGCCTGGATCACAGCAGTTGGCGTTCTACGTAAATCTCAAGGAGATCCCGAACAACAAGTTTGGTACCCAGTCAGAAATCTACTGGGATGACGCCTACCTCGGAACTCAAGTGGGAGCCATCACTCGCGGTAGCTACACGCTCAAGATTGTTGACCCCATCCTGCTGGTCAAGAACTTCGTTCCCCTTACCTACCTCAACAGTGACGCCAAGGTGTTCGATTTCTCTGATCTCGACAACGATGCAGCTAGTCAGCTCTTTAACGAGGTCGTCGGGTCGCTTGCTTCTGCGTTCTCCTATTACACGAACGACCCCAGCAAGGGGAACCGTATGGCGCGCATTCAGGGCGACGCCGTTGGTTTTGCTCAGTCGCTCAGCGCGGCAGTCGACGACGGCTACCAGTGGACGACTGACCGCGGTCTCACGATCGAAAAAGTCGCGCTTCAGTCAATCGAATATGACGAAGACACTCGCGCGCTGCTCAGCGATGTGAAGAAGGCGGATGCCCTCGGTGGTGCCCGCGGAAACTCGTTCATGCAGCAAGCGGCAGCCCGCGGTTTCGAAGCCGCCGGATCGAACGAGGGTGGCGGCGGAGGCGGCGCAGGAATGGCGTTCCTCGGCATGGGTATGAACGCTGCTGGTGGTGCCGCGGCTGGGTTCCAGCAGCCCAATGCTGCCCCAGCGCCTGCTGCGGCAGCTGCGGCCCCCGCGGAGGAAGATCCCATGGAGAAACTGCAAAAGTTCAAGTCGATGCTCGACCAGGGCTTGATTAGCGAAGCTGATTACGAGGCGGCCAAGGCTAAAGTCCTCGGGTTGTAGTAGGTCGTGGCAATGGACAACCTCAACGCAGACAGTCCACACACTGGCCACGCGGCTCCGGTGCCGGAGGCTGCTCCCTCCGCAGCGGAGGTTGCTCCTCCTGCAGCGGCAGAAGCGCCTCCAACACCGCCAGCGTCCGTTGACGCTGGCGGCAGCGCACCGGTAGCGCAGGAGGATGCTGGTGGCGATACTCCCCGCATCGTCCGGACCGATGAGGGAGCTGAAGACGGCCTCACGAAGTGCGCCCGTTGCGGTTCAACGGAGATTTCGCTCAACGTTGCCAGCGGAAACCTCCGCTGTGGTTTTTGCCGCTTCGAGTGGACCGCGGAGAATGCGCTGGAAGCCTTCGACCTCAACGGTGACATTGGCAAGCTTTCGGGAATTGTTGTGGGTTCCGGATCCAGTGACATCATCCCTTCGGTCGAGGAAGTGCTCACTTTCAAGTGCAGTGCGTGTGGCGCAGAGGTTGTCATTGATACCAACAACAGCACGCAAGCGCGTTGCCATTGGTGTCGAAACACTTTGTCGATGAACCAGCAAGTGGATAACGGTGCTGTCCCCGACATGATCCTGCCGTTCACGATTGAGAAGGCGTCAGCCGTCGAGCGCATCGCGAAGTTTGTCGGCAAGCGCAAGTTCTTCGCCCACCCGGAGTTCAGGCGAGAGTTCAACGCCAGCAACGTTATGGGGGTCTATCTGCCCTATATGGTCGTGGACATTAACGCGCATGGCCGCTTCACGGGTCAAGGCGAACACCAAACTCGCTCCTACACGGTGAAAGTCGGCGACAACGACCAGAGAAGATACGACGCTGATCGGTATAGCGTGATGCGCGAATTCGACATCCACGTCAACGACCTCACCGTTGAGTCATCGAGCGACCGTCTTGACCAGGACACCTCAAAGAACTCGAACAACATCATCAATACGATCATGCCGTTCGACATCGAGAACTCGGTTCGCTACGACTCGAACTACCTGTCGGGGTTTACCTCAGAACGTCGAGACAGCAACCTCGACCAACTGACTCCCATTGCCCACACTCAAGCGGCGGATGTCACTCGTCATCGTGTGAACGACACTCTCAAGTTTTACGACCGCGGAGTTCGTTGGGACTCAGAAGAAGTCGATGTGCGTGGGCAGCGCTGGGTATCGGCCTATTTGCCGGTCTGGCTTTACAGCTACCAGCAGAAGAAGTCGGGCGGCAAGACGTTCCTGCACTACGTTGCGGTCAATGGGCGCACGGGGGAAACAATGGGCAGTGTTCCTGTGCACCAAGGCAAGCTGCTGCTGGTGTCGGGAATCGTTCAGCTATTTGGCACCGTGATTGGACTGGTTTTAGTGGCGGTGGGAGTGTGATGATCAACTACACGCTGATGGTTGCCGCGGGCACCGAGATCTTCGCGGCAGGATCATCCGATGATGACTCCGGGGGACTGGGGCTCGTTTTCTTGCTCTCGGGTTTTGCTTTCTACACCGTGATCTACCTGCGATACCGCAACGTCGATAAACGTCATCGTCATGAAGCTGAAACCGAAGCCGTTCTCCTCAACCTTGAAGAGCAAGACGTCTTTGTCGCGTCAAAGAAGGGACTGACGAACTCTCGGATGTCAGGAGCGAATAGCACCAAGGTTCACGGGGCTCTGAGGAAGTTCTTCTAGCAGCGCTGGCGGCGCTGGCGGCTTCCGAGTCAGTCGAGTGACGAGCGGTTTTAGTCGCGCCCCTGGTTGCGGCGACGGACGGCTCGTGGAGCTCGACCGCCGAGGAACGACGCGCTTGAGTCAATGAGGAACCCCTGGCTGAGCGCTTCGCGGCCGATGAGCATCCGGAACCCCATATCGCTGCGGTCGGTGAGAGTCGTTTCGGCTGTGACGGTCTGCCCAAAGAGCTCAACGTGTAGAAGAACAACGATGCGGTCTTCGCTGTGACCGGAGGAACTGCGCACGGCGCGACGATCGTGAATCTGTCGTTCCACGATAGTGGCGTCGTCACCGGATTTCTGCCACGGCACGACCGTAAACCTCACCCAGTCGGTTTCGTCAGCTCCGACGAATTCTTCAATTTTCGTCGCGTGGATGGCAGAACTGTGCGCGCCAGTGTCGAGTTTGGCCTTAATCCACGAAACGCCGAGTTCGGGCAGGGCAACCCACTCACGCCAGCCCGCGACCGTGTTTGAATGGGTAGGTTCTATCACCCCCATATCTTGACAGGTCGCCCCATGAAACTCGCTATCCTCTCCCGTGCGCCGCATGCATATTCCACGCAGCGACTTCGCGCGGCTGCTGAGCAGCGCGGCCATACCGTCAAAGTTCTCAATACGCTTCGGTTCGCTATTGATCTCACCGGCGATGAACCTGACCTCCAATATCGCGGCAAGCTGCTTTCGGACTACGACGCGATCCTTCCGCGCATTGGAAACTCCATTACTTACTTCGGCACCGCCGTTGTGCGCCAGTTTGAGCAAATGGATGTCTACACCCCGAACACCTCGAGCGGAATCACGAACTCGCGCGACAAACTCCGGGCAACCCAGATCTTGTCGCGCCACGACATCGCTATGCCCGCGACTACTTTTGTGCACAACCGGGCAGACGTGGAGATGGCCATTGAGCGCGTCGGCGGCGCACCTGTCGTCATTAAGTTGCTCGAAGGCACGCAGGGAATCGGAGTAATTCTTGCTCCGGACACTCAGGTCGCGAAAGCGATCATCGAGACACTGCATTCGACGAAACAGAACGTGTTGATTCAGAGTTTCATTTCGGAAAGTAAGGGCCGCGACATCCGCGCTCTCGTTGTTGGCGACCGCGTAGTTGCGGCGATGCGCCGGGTGGCTGTGGGGGATGAGTTCCGCTCGAACGTGCACCGCGGTGGCAACGTTGAAGCTGTCGAGCTTTCGCCCGAGTATCACCGTGCTGCCGTGAAGGCCGCACAGATCATGGGCTTGCGGGTTGCCGGCGTCGACATGCTCGAAGGTAAAGACGGCCCTCTCGTTATGGAGGTCAACTCTTCGCCAGGTCTCGAAGGCATCGAGCGAGCAACAGAGTTGGATGTCGCGGGCGCGATCATTGACTACATCGCCAATCAGGTCGCGTTCCCCGAGATCGATGTTCGCCAGCGTCTCAGCGTGTCAACGGGCTATGGCGTTGCCGAAATTGTTGTCGGAAGCGACGCGGATTTTGTCGGCAAGCAGCTCGGAGAATCTGGACTCGGCGAGAAAGATATCACCGTGTTGACTCTGCACCGCGGTTCCGCCGTCGTGCCCAACCCGCGGCGCAGTACCGTGCTCGAGTCCAACGATCGTCTCTTGTGCTTTGGCAAGCTCGAAGAGATGCGCGCGATGATTCCGGCACGTCGTCGCCGTCGCGCGAAAGTGCGCAAGCTGCCGCCTGAGCCCGTTGCTGAAGACTAAGACTGACCCCGATCGCGCGCGAATCAGCGAATGACGAGGTGCGTACGCTCATGACAGGTGGGTGTGCATCCGTTCGCCCTCGCTATTGAAGATGCTGAGCACTTGGGCGGGCGCCGAGCCTGCCGCGCTGAGGGAATGGGGCACACGGGTGTCGAACTCGGCAGCCTCGCCACGGGTGAGCACGAGATCTTGCTCGCCTAAACGCAGTCGCAGTTTGCCGGTGAGCACGTAGACCCACTCGAAGCCGTCATGCACTCGCAATTCGGGGAGGGTGTCCATCGGCGGGTAGGTGATTTTGTAGGTTTGAATTGCCGAGCTATCGGGGGCAAGGGGGGCGATTGTGATTCCGTGGCGTGTAACAGCGGTGCGACGCACTCGCGGGTCGCGCACTTCGGGCTGGAGCAAATCATCGATTCGGATGCCCAATAGCCGTGTCAGCGGAACGAGAAGCTCTAGAGACGCCTGACGTTTGCCTGATTCAAGCCGCGAGAGCGTGCTCAGCGACATGTTCGCGCTGCGTGCGGTTTCTTCGAGCGTCAAACCGCGGTCTCTGCGGGCGGCACGGAGCCGCGGACCAACTTGGTCGAGTTCTTCGGGCACACCGCATCCTTTCTCAACGCCCGTCACGGCAGTGCCGCCACGAGTGCATATTTGCCAATACTGCAAACTAGATTGCTAAAATCATACAGTGTTCCGCAGACTGCTGCTATGAAACAGAATCAATGGGATGTCATCGTCATCGGCGCTGGGCCGGCTGGGCTGAGCGCAGCTTTACTTCTTGGCCGTGCGCGTCGCCGCACCCTCGTAATTGATGCGGGGGAGCCCCGTAATCGATTCGCTGATCACATGCACGGCGTTCTGGGCAATGAGGGAGCAACGCCACGAGAGTTGCGCGACCGGGGTGAGCGTGAGCTCGCGCTTTATGGTGGTGAAGTCGCTCACGGGCGTGTGGAGCGCGTCGACGACGAAGCAGATGGCATACGAGTCACACTCAGCGATGCAACGACTCTCGCCGCTCGCGCTCTCATCGTCGCGACGGGTATTACGGATGTGCTTCCCTCAATTCCAGGGCTGGCCGAACACTGGGGCACAGCCGTGTTGCACTGTCCGTATTGCCACGGTTGGGAAGTGAGCGACAAGCGGCTTGGTGTGGTTCCCACCTCCGCTCTCGGAACGCATCAGGCATTTCTTGCGCGTCAGTGGAGCGACGACATCACGGTCTTCACGGCAGGGCTCGGCGAGCTGTCGGAGGAAGCGCGCAACCGATTCCGCGCCCGCGGCGTGAAACTCGTTGACTCGCCGGTGGCAGAAGTGCTGGCGCAGCGGGGTCAGCTGACTGGAGTGCGCACAGTTGATGGCGAACATTGGGCACTCGACGCGATCCTGACTGCTGGAGCGCCGCATCCTCATGATGCCTTTCTTGAGCATTTAGACCTCGAACGCGCAGACGTTGTTGGCAGCAGCTTTCTGGCAGTGGATGCAGCGGGAAAGACCAGCCACGACCGTATTTGGGCTGTGGGCAACGTGGTGAACCCAATGCTCACGGTGCCCATGTCAATCGGGGCGGGCGCGATGACCGGTGCAGCTGTCAACGGCGCCCTGATCGGTGAAGACTTCGACATAGCAGAACGAAGTCAATCGCCCGCAGCCTTTTGGGAGACGAGATACTCGGGCGAGGCCCGTGTGTGGTCGGGGCGCGTCAATGCTGTACTCGCCGATGTGGTTCCTGATCTAGAGGACGCGACCACGCACGCCAGAACTGCGCTCGATCTCGGCAGCGGTGAAGGCGGAGATGCGCTGTGGCTTGCACAACGTGGCTGGGCGACCATAGGTTTAGATATCTCGCTCACGGCGATTGCGCGCGCGCGAGAAGCGGCGGCCCAACTGGGATTTTCGCATGATCGCCTCCAATTTAAGGTCGCAGACCTCTCTGACTTCGACTGCGTTGACACATTCGACCTTGTGACTGCGAGTTTCTTGCAATCGCCGGTCGAACTTGCGAGGACAGATATCTTGAGGAAGGCAGCGAGCATGGTTGCGATCGGTGGACACCTGCTTGTCACAGCGCATTCTCCTGTTTCCCAAAGAGCGACTGAGCATTCCAGTTGTGAGCCTGACTTGCAGCAGCCAGATCATCCCACGCCGGAGCAGGAACTTGAGATGCTCGACTTGAACCCCGCTGAGTGGACCGTCGTGCTGTGTGAGTTGCGTCCGCGTCAGGTCACACGATCCAGCGATGAGTCGTTCACGGTAGAGGACTCAGTGGTGCTCGTGCGACGCAACTAGAGGCGAGTCTCTGCGGAGCACAGCCTGCTAGGCGGCAAGATGGGTTCGGCGACGCCCGGGACGCGCTGTTGATGCAGCGACGAACGATTCAATGTGGGCGAAGTGTCCAGCGCCCCACGAGACTTGCTGGGTGGCGTGAGGAATGACCTCGTCGAACCAGGTCGTATCCGAAGCGCTCACGAAGACATCATGTTCGCCGCGCACGAGTGTGACGGGGCACTGGATGCTCGCCCACCGCGTTTCGTCGTACCGTCCTGCCGCCTTCGCTGCTCGCACGAAAGACGACGGTCGAATTTCAACGGCAAGGGAGTTGAAAACCGAGTAATCGAGCGCGCGCGTGTCGGCGAAGAGCGGTGAACTGAGGGGGTCGAGCAGGCGTAGGCGATGAAGGCCACGAACGAGGGCAGTTCCTCCCTTGCCGAGTGCGCGCAGAAAGTGCATCGCTCCCAGCATCCCCGCGAGCAGCGGCAGTGCGCCGAAATTGCGAACCGGATGCCGCAGCACCGACAGCGCTGCCGGGCCGGTTGCCGAGATAGCGGTGACGCTCGCGGTCTGGTCGGGGTGTCTGGAGGCGATCGTGAGTCCGAGGTGTCCGCCGAGCGAGTGACCGAACACGTTCCATCGAGTGAAGCCGAGGGTTGTGGCGACGTGGGCAACGGAATCCGCCATGTCTTCGACGGTGGCGCCGTCGGGGATGCTGCCGCTTTCACCCCAGCCGGGTAGGTCGAGAGCAACAATGTTCTGAAGTGGGCTGCCTATCCGATGGGATGCGCGGATGAGGGGGAGCCAGGTTGTCCACGAACCAGCAGCGCCGTGCAGGAGGAGAGTCGCGGTGTCGGAGTGCGCGGCGGCGTTGGGGTTGACGTAGGCAACCACATCGCCAAGTCTCGTGGAAACAACGACGCGTGACAAGCCAGCTGTAGCGCGATCGAACTGGTTGTCGGCACTGTACTTCGTGCTGGAGGCGGGTGTGGTGTTCACCTCAGTGGTTCGGAGCTGCGCCCCTCATCGATTGGCGTTGCGGCCAAGAAGGCAACGCTCGCGGCAGGGGTTCGAGGGCTACTGAACGATCTCGATTTGTGTTGAGGCTGTCGCGTTCCCGATGGAACCAAGGTCGATGACATTGTCGAAGCCGGCATTCTCCATCAGCGCGACTGCCTGACCGGAACGGTTGCCCGATTTGCAGTAGACGGCATACTCGGCGTCGGCATCGAGGGTGGGAAGCGCTGCTGCAAACTGTCCACCACTGAGGTCGAGGAGAATGGCGCCATCGAGGTGGCCTGCATCGTATTCTCCTGGCGTGCGAACGTCGATGAGGATCGTGTCGGCGCTGAGTTCGATGGGTTCGCTCGCTGGCGCGCATCCGGCGAGCGAGGTCGCGAGGAGAAGCGAAGCGGCGAGAGCGAGTAGTGAGCGTTTCATGCTCAACGTCCGAAGAGTCGCGCGAAGAAGTTGCCTCGGCTTGATTGTGCTTGCGCGATTTGGGACGCGGAATGCTTGCCGTTGCACCACTGTGACGCGGGAACTCGGCTCTTTACGGACTGGATGTGTTCGCCACATCCGGCCCACGTCGTCTTCTGGCATACGTTGCACGTGACGGCACGACACATAGGTTCTTCCTCTGATCAGTGGACTTCAAAAATACCCTAGGGGGTATCTAAAGACTATACCCCATGGGGTATCGGAGTGCATGCGCGCTCTGCCCTGCGGATCTACGGCGTGATGGAATCGAGAATCAGCCGCATGAGCTCGAGTACCGGTTGGCGCAGCGCCGTCGTGAGAATCGCGAACACGAGAATGTTGAGCACGACGGTGCCCCAGAATGCTTGCCGAAATACCGGCTTCTGGGTTTTGTGCCGCAGCCGCTGTTGGGCAACAAGCGCTCCCGGCCACCCGCCGAACAGGCCAAGACCGAGAAGAGCGCTTTCCGTCACGCGCCACTGCTTGGTCTGGGCAGCTTTCTTGTCTGCGGCGTAGGAAGCGTAGGTGATGAGGCTCACGACCAAGTACAGTGCCGCGAAAAGCCAAGGCAGGGCACCGATGGCCGTGACAATGCCAATAGCGACAGCGAAAGTGGCCAGCACCACGTAGCTCATCGTGCCCGCTCGACGTCGTCGCGAGTGAATCGGGCGACCAGAGGCAGAAAGGTAGCGGATGTTGCGGGCGCGAATTTTTCCTTCACTCGTGCGCTCGACACTGAAGCTGATGCGCTCGCCGGGAGTGGGACGGCTATCGCGCGGCGGGAAGGCCGAAATGTGAGCAAAGACCCGCTCGCTTGCTGCATCAGAGCTATCGGCATCGACGGCGCCGTCGACCTCGATGAATCCAAAACCACGCTCGTCGTTCCACGAAGCTAAGGCGCCTTCGCGTCGTGAGCGTCTGGAAACCATGTACTGAGAGTAACTTGCTGCCCCACGTACCCGGGCTATCGGCATACCCACAGTCTCGCGGAATTCTGGCGCACTAGTGGAGTTCGACTCCTAAACTGGCGGTGCGTCCCTGCGCTCTCGTGGGGGCGTGATTGAACGGATGACCTCAAACCGCACCAGTGTGAAGAAAGAGAGAATCTCGTGCCTATTCAACGCTCCGACTCCCGCCGATCGTGGTGCCTCCCGCGCGCCGGTGAGATCACTGCTCAGACGCTCGATCAACTCGATGCGTGGTGGCGCGCAGCAAATTACCTTGCAGTCGGCCAGATCTATTTGCTCGACAACCCGTTGCTGCGTGAGCCCCTTCGCCGCGAGCACACCAAGCCACGGCTCTTAGGGCACTGGGGCACAACGCCCGGCCTCAACTTCGTGTGGGCTCACTTGAATCGCATTATCCGGGAACGCGACACCGACACCATTTTCGTTGCGGGCCCGGGGCACGGTGGTCCCGCCGTAGTGGCCAGCGCCTATCTCGATGGCGCGTACAGCGAAACGTATCCCGACATCGATGGCAGTGCTGACGGCATCCGCAAGCTCTTCAGACAGTTTTCGTTCCCGGGCGGAATCCCCAGCCATGCTGCCCCCGAAACACCAGGGTCGATTCATGAGGGTGGAGAGCTCGGATACGCGCTCTCTCATGCCTACGGTGCCGCCTTCGATAACCCCCAGCTGCTTGTCGCTGCCGTCGTCGGCGATGGCGAGGCCGAGACGGGGCCACTCGCCACGAGCTGGCATTCCAACAAGTTCATCGATCCGCAACGTGATGGCGTGGTGCTGCCGATTCTGCATCTCAACGGGTACAAAATTGCTAACCCCACAGTGCTGGCCCGCATCCCTGAAGAGCAGCTCTGCGACCTGATGCGCGGCTACGGTCACACGCCCTACGTGGTTTCCGGTGGCTTCGACGGCGAAGACCCTCGCGCTGTCCACGAGCGCATGGCCGCGACCCTCGACGACATTGTTGACCACATAGCGCGTATTAAGGCGGATGCTGCCGCAGGAACACTCGAGGAGCGTCCGGCGTGGCCGATGCTGATTCTTCGCACGCCCAAAGGCTGGACTGGGCCCAAAGTGGTTGACGGGCATCCTGTCGAGAACAACTGGCGTTCGCACCAGGTTCCGCTCGCGAGCGTGCAGGACACCGAAGAACATCTGCAACAGCTCCACGACTGGATGGCGTCGTACCGACCCGAGGAACTCTTCGACGAGAGTGGTGCGCCTCGCGAATTGACGACGGCGCTCGCGCCGCACGGAGACCGCCGGATGAGCGCAAACCCTGTCGCTAACGGTGGGCTGCTGCGCACCCCGCTCAGACTGCCCGACTTTCGGGACTATGCGGTTGACGTGCCCAATCCCGGCGAAACAAGCAGTTCTGCAACGGGGGCGCTGGGGGAGTGGCTTCGCGATGTGGTGCGGGACAACCCAGAGAACTTTCGGATCTTTGGTGCCGATGTGACGGCATCCAATCGATTGAGCGCCGTGCTCGATGTCACCGACAAGCAGTGGGACGCCGAATATATGTCGATCGATTCCGATAATCATCTTGCGCGCGCCGGTCGCGTCATGGAGATGCTGAGTGAGCACCAGTGCCAAGGCTGGCTTGAGGGCTACCTTCTCACTGGGCGTCACGGAGTATTCAACTCTTACGAGGCGTTCATCCACATCGTCGACTCGATGTTCAATCAGCACGCCAAGTGGCTCGAGGGCGCGACTGACATTCCGTGGCGTCGCCCCGTGTCATCGCTGAATTACTTGCTGAGTTCTCACGTGTGGCGTCAAGATCACAACGGTGCATCGCATCAAGATCCTGGCTTTCTCGACTTAGTCATGAACAAGAAGCCCGATGTCGTTCGCGCTTATTTGCCCTGTGACGCCAACACCTTGATCGCGACGTACGATCATTGCCTTCGCTCGGTCAACAAAATCAATGTGGTGATCGCTGGGAAGCACCCTGAGAATAACTGGCTAGACATGCCCGCAGCGATCGAACATTGCACGCGAGGGATCGGGATTTTTGACTGGGCAGGCACCGAAGTGGTCGGTCAGGAGCCGGATGTCGTGCTCGCGTGTGCAGGCGATGTTCCCACCCTTGAAGTGCTGGCTGCGGCGCAAATCTTGCGGGAGCGCATCCCTGAGTTGCGAGTGCGAGTGGTCAACGTCATCGACCTGATGCGCCTGCACAGCGAGTCTGAACATCCTCACGGGTTGAGCGACGCCGAATACGACGCGATCTTCACGACAGACAAGCCTGTGATCTTTGCCCACCATGGTTACCCGTGGTTGATTCATCGCCTCACATATAAGAGAGCAGGGCACGCTCAACTCCACGTTCGCGGGTACAAAGATGAGGGCACGACCACGACGCCGTTCGACATGGTGATGCTCAACGACCTCGATCGGTACCACCTCGTAATCGACGTGCTCGAACGCGTGCCCGGCTTGACGTCGAGACATGCCGCGTTCTGGCAAGAGATGCACGACACTCGATTGCAGGCCACCCAGTACACGCGAGAACATGGCGAAGACATGCCCGCCGTTGCCGACTGGAAATGGAATGTGGCGCGCTAGCCGCCCGAAAGCGATTCGCGCGCCACAGTCTGAACGGTGAGCTACTTACTCTGCCCGTGCGGTGCGACGACGGCGCGTCCGGAGAGTTTGCCGGATTCGAGCTTCGTGTAGGCGTCGAGGGCATGTTCCATGTCGAAGATTTCGACATCGGGGGTGATTTTGCCTGCGCGGTAGAGCGCAACAACTTCGTAGAGTTCCTCGATGGTTCCCCAGTAGGTGCTGAGGAGTTCTGCCTCGTAAGGCACTGTGAAGAACCCCCAGTCGTAGACGCCGCCAGCGATTCCCACGATCGTGACGCGTCCCTGAACTGCCACGGACTGCATGGAGAGTGCCACGGTCGGCGCGATTCCGACAAAGTCGAAGACAGCGTCAACGCCGCGACCGCCCGTCAGCTCGCGAATGCGAGCCGCCTGGTCGTCTCCGCTGGGCACCGTGATGGCACCGCGGCTGGCCGCTCGCTCCATCGCATCCGGCTTGGAGTCGGTCGCAATAACTGTCGCGCCGGTGATGGCGGTCAGGATCTGCACGGCGAGCTGGCCGAGGCCGCCGAGCCCGATGACGAGTGCGGTCTTACCGCCGCCTTGAAGCTTCGGCAGTGAGTTCTTGATCGCGTGATACGGAGTCAGGCCCGCGTCAGAGAGGGGAGCAGCCGCAACCGGATCGGCATCACCAAGGGGCACAAGGTTTCGCGCAGGCACCGTCATGTATTCGGCCATTCCGCCGTTGCGTCCTAGTCCCGATGCCATGTACGGCATGTCGGCTTGGTTCTGGCAGTAGGTGTCTTGGCCCCGTGAGCAGGCAGGGCAGTGCCCGCATCCGATCGGTCCGTACACGAGAAAAGCATCGCCGATGGTGATTCCGGTGACGCCAGCGCCAACTTCTTCGACCCATCCTGAGTTTTCGTGGCCGAGGATGTAGCTGGGCTTGAGTTGCGGAGGCGCGCTGGTGTCATCCATGTCGTGGTAAACCGCGACATCGGAGTGACAAGCGCCTGCGCCTGCGACCTTGAGTAGCACTTCGCCCGGCCCGGGAGTCGGTTTTTCTACGTCCTCGAGAGTGGGAAACGTCTTCCATTGGTTGAACATGACAGCGCGCATGAGATCCTCCTCATGGGGTCGCATACGAAGCGCACGTTGTGAGCGCAGAGTGCGCATGTAACCCCGGTTTAACTGGGTTGCCTCCAGCTTATTAGTGCGAGCTTGACTATTTCCTGTGCCGCTCTAAAACAAGTGCTGGCGCACGCCACATTTTGTGTTTATGATTACCGAGACATCGTGGTGATGCCTCGCAATCGCGTCCATTCGGGAGTTCTTCCTAGGGCCGTCAGAAAGATCAAATCAAACGGGATGAACATCACCGATTTCGCTATTAACGCACTCGGATTCGTGGGCACTATCTTTTCGTTCCTGATGTGGGTGCCACAGGCCCGGACCACCTGGCAGAGCCGCAATGACGCCGTCCGACTTGCCGGTATTTCGCAAACAACGCAATGGTTGCTGGTCTTCGGCTACACCGTCTGGGGTGCTTACGGTCTGATGAGTGCATCATTGTGGGTTGCCGCCCCAAGCGCTGTCGCCATTCCGCTCGCTGCAGCAACGATCGTCGTGATTCGTCGAGGCCGACGCTTGCCCGACGACGGCCGCTCGTTTCCCATTTTCTCGAGCACGGATGCCGATCCGCTCGTCACCATCAGTGACGGCCTTGTGGCGCTCACCGAGTCAATCCCGATCATTTCGATGAGCAATGAGACGGCCACTGAGGCAGCGGTCAGCTCGCACGCCTCGTCGGACGTCTTGGGCGAGCCATTGCCCGCGTCGGCAGGATACGCAGCCACCGGCACGATCCCGATTCTTGCGTAGCTGGCGCACGCTAAGCCTCTTCTTCGATGTGTCGCCCTTCGACGTTGTCTCGTGGGGTCCCGTTGTTGCGGGAGTGAAGAGCGGCTGAATCTCCGCGCAGAGCTGTCGCGATAAGTGGAAATAGCAACACGGACAGCATGCCGGCCCCGACGAGAGCGGCGGCGGTGCCAGAACTGATCGCTTCTGTGTCCACTCCGATCGCGGTGACGGCGACGATGATCGGCAGGGCGGTTGCGCCGAGAAAGCCAAGCGCAACGCGGTCGCGACGGCGGGAGTCATCCGGGGCCGACAGCATCGAGGGTAGGCCTCGTACGATGAGAAGCAAGACGAGGAAGATCGGCACGAGAGCAGCGACGCTACCGTCGCTGAGCAGGGCGTTGAGGTCGAATGTCACGCCGGTATAGATGAAGAAGATCGGCACAAGAAAGCCAAACGCGAGCGCTTCGAGCTTGGAGTCGACTGCCACACGGTCGTGTTCGGGAGCCTGACGCATGATGATTTGCCAGAGCAAACCAGCAACGAAAGCGCCAAGAAGCATGTCGAGATCGAGCACGATACTCAGCACTACAAGACCGGCGAGAATCAGGATGACGATTCGGATGGCGATCTGACCAGAGGTGTGAAGTGTCGCGTTCACGAGCCGGTGAAGAGCGCCGTGCTCGAGTCGCGCCGCGAGAGCGATCAGCGCCACGGCGATAACAACAAAGATTCCCAGAACGACGGTCGAAATGCCGGGAGAGCTGGCACCCAAAAAAATCGAAATTGCGATCAAAGGGCCAAATTCGCCGACGGCGCCGACCGCAACGACCGCACCACCAAAGGGCGTTGGCAGTTCTCCGGCATCACGCATGATCGGCATAAGCGTTCCTAACGCTGTCGAGCACAGCGCAATGCCAATCACGACGGCGCCTGCTCCTGGCGAGACAATAAAGCCAATTCCGATGCCTGCAGCCAAGCTGATGAGCCATCCGAGGGATGCCCGGCCGCCGCTTCGCCCGCGAAGAACTCGAATCTGGATCTCGTTGCCAGCCATGAAGAAGAGCAGCGCTAGCCCGAAATCGGCGAGACGCTCAACAAACGCTGACTCGCTGACCCAACCGAGCACGCTGGGCCCGATGAGAATGCCTAATAGAAGTTCGAAGACAACTATCGAGATGCGCACAAGGGGCGATAAGGCTCGCGCCAGCAGCGGGGCGAGAACCGCCAGCAAGGGAATAAGCACCACTCCGGATTCAGATAGCGCCACGGTGTTCCCTTTGCTCGTGTGTGACCGCGTTTAGCGTGTGAGTAAGAAGCTGTTGAGTTCCGCGGCGATGACATCGCGCACCACTGAGCTGTCGAGGGTGGCAACTCCGTCGCCGGCTTGCACCCCGTAGTCGCCGAAGCTTGCGTGATTTGCTCCGTCGATCGGGAAGAAAGTTGTCGCTGTGGGCAGGAGGTGGGCGGCATTCATGATTTTTTCGGGAGTGCTCAGCAAGTCGTTGCTGCCGCTGAGGCTCAATACGCGAGTGTCGACGTCGGCGAGGTCATTGGCGCAGTAGCTGCCAAAGAGAACCAGTCCGCTGACATCAGGCTGTTCGGCATACTGGCAGGCGCGCACCCCGCCGAGTGAGTGGCCACCGACGAACCATTCGTCGATATCGGGCACCGCATTCGTGAAAGTATCGAGGCCGCGTTGATCGAAGAACGCAAGGTTCAGAATGGGTTTAGTGACCACGACTGTCAGCCCCGATTCGGCAACAGCCCCCGACAGCTTGTACAGGTAGGCATCCGCACTGACTTTCGCACCGGGGATGAATACGAGTCCTTCACCAGAGGCCTCAGCGGTGGGGGTGAGAATGAACGAGTTCTGATTTTCTGTGATGTGTACAGAGGGGTTGGTTCGCACACTCTCTAGCGCTGGCTGCTCGGCCTGCATGACTCCGACGTTGGCCCACAGGAGAATTCCGACAACGCCAGCGAGCACGAGCGCCGCAAGCGAGACGAGAACAGCGCGGATGATGCGGCGTGCGCGCGTGCGTGAAGTCGACCGGTGAGAGCGCGCCGACTCGGGCGTCGAGGCTGAACCCACTTTCTCGCTCGGTTCGTTCGAAGCGGATGGCGACGGTTCGGCAGCGTGCATCGCCCCAGTCTATTGAGTGCGGGCGCCGACCCGCGCGGCAGAATCTTCGCGTGATGACGGAAGCCGCGCTATGAGTGACACGGCGATCGCGGCGGCAGCCCCGGCAAACAGCACGCTCGTGACTGCGATGGTGGCGCCATCCGGTCGCACGATGGATTGTCCGCTGAGTGCTTGCACCGTCAGTAGCGCGGTGATGGAGCCGTAAAGGGTAGCGATGATGACCACGATGCGTAGCCGTACTGCGGGCAACAGAAGAGTATCGAAGCGACGCCCCAGTAGCTCTAGCACGAGCGCGCTGAGGGGCAGGATCTGAAGCGCATGCATCCCAATAAAGTGTGGCACCCGCAAGTCACCAGCGAGAGTGCTCCAACCGAGCAGTGGAAGGCCCGCGCCGCCATCCGGCAAGCCGACCGTGTGCGCTCCCGCAATTCCTTGAAAGTCATTGAGTTGTTCAGCGTTGGGGGAAGTCATGAAGAATGCCACGCCCATGCCGACTAGTCCGATGATGAGGCCAGACCGGATAGCAACTGCACGGGCGCGATCAGGTAGCTTTTGTCGCCAGAGCAGGATGGCGACCGCTATCGCGGCGCTCCACACGATGACAATGGAGACTGCCATCACCGACCACAGCGTGGTCGTAAGGGGTGTGCTGACATTGAAGTGACTTGTCGTGCCAAGCGCTGCGGCGCCGCCGATGATGACTATTTCTACGGCGAGAAAAAGAGCACTCAGCGTTCCTAGCCACCAGGTGAGGCGACGGTGGCTGTGCAGCATTCCTAGTAGCCACGAGAGTGTGAGCGCGTAGAGCGCGATTGATAGGGAGAACTTGAGTGGTTTAGCCCACAGTGGGGCGCCGGTAACGAGACGGGGGTCGATGGCGAGCCCAATTGTTGCCGCGATGCTGGCTCCCGCCATCAGCGCTGCGAGCCACAGAAGTGGTTGGTGAAGCGGAACGCGAGTAAGGCTGAGCGGGGAAGTGGGTGGTGTGATCATGGTTGCTCCTCAAGTCGATAGCAACACTATCGGATAGTTGCGCTATCCAAAACTAAAAAGGTGAAATTGCGCGTAATTTCACGGCCACCTTCCGCCTGCTTACTGCTGGCGGCCGGGGTATCCATAGCGACGCACGGATGCCGCCGCTTGAGCGCTCCGCCGAAGAGCGGCGAAGAGAGCGTCACCAAGAACGGTGCCGACAACCACCGTCTCTGCTCGCGTCTCTAGATCGCGGCGCGTCTCGACGAGGTCAAGATCTGCTTCAGCCACCACTAGAGCAGCCTGCGCGTACGCGTCGAGCCATGAAGAGCTAGCGCCTTGGCCAGTGTGGCGAAAATTCATGACGACTCGCGCTGCAGCTAGCCGACCAGAATCGTCGCTCGCGCACGCCCAATCGGCGATGACGCCATCAACCGTGGCGAGCGCATCCTCATCCAGCGAGTCCGGATCGACCTGTTCTGAGACCGTACTTTGGGCAATCTCAAAGGCATGGCTCAGTGGCAATTCCTTATCGATGGCTTCCGTTACTCGCTTAACGTCAGCGACGGAAAGCCCTCCAACATCTGTCAGTGCTCGAATCAAGTGGATGCGGCGCACATGAGCTTCACCGTAGGTTGCCTGATTTGGTGCCGAGCGTTCGCCCGCGGGCAACAAGCCCTCGCGTAGGTAGTACTTGATCGTGGGCACTGATGCCCCGGTGTGCTCGCTGAGCGCCGAAATCTTCATATGGACACCCTAGCTATCTGTTCGACGAGCGCGGTGTGACGAGCCAGAATCGACCGTGACGCTCAGGAATATCCCGCCCCCGGATGCGTTGAGTAGTAGTGATGACTACACCACTGCGCCTTTCCGTTCTTGACCTCATTCCGGTTCGTAGCAACCAGACGTCCGCCGATGCTCTCGCGGCGACGGTTGCTCTCGCCCAGCGAGCCGACGACTTGGGCTTCTCGCGGTACTGGGTGGCTGAACATCACAACATGAAAGCTGTTGCGTCCACGAACCCAGCGGTGCTGATTGGAATTTTGGCAGCGCAGACCACGCGCATTCGTCTAGGGTCTGGGGGAGTAATGTTGCCCAACCATGCGCCTCTTGTTGTCGCGGAGCAATTTGCCCTTCTCGAAGCCGCGTTCCCTGGACGTATCGATCTCGGTATCGGCCGCGCGCCGGGAAGCGATCCGGTGATTACGTCGTATCTGCGAATGACGGGCACAACGAGCGACGTTGATGCCTTCCCTCGGAATGTGGCCGACATTCGCAGCCTCATGCATCCGGAGGGCGCAACGCTCCAATTGCAGCAGGGGCGCACCTACGAGTTGACGGCGACGCCAAACGCGGCATCCGTCGCTGATCTGTGGCTCTTAGGCTCTAGCGATTACTCTGCCCGACTGGCGGCATCGCAGGGCATGCCGTATGTTTTCGCTCACCACTTCTCAGGTGAAGGCACCGCGCGCATCTTGGGTCTCTACCGTGACAATTTTGTGCCGTCAGAGCAGCAGAAGGCGCCTAAAACCTTCCTCACCTTGAACGTCGCAGTCGCAGAGTCGGCCGCGGCGGCGCGTGCCGCGGCTTTGCCACAATTGCAGCAAATGGCACGTCTACTCAGTGGTATGCCGCTCGGCCCTCTCGCCACGATCGAAGAGGCTGCGGCGACAGAGCTTGCAGCACCGCAGCAACAGATGGTTGATGACATGGCGGAGCGCTGGATCATTGACGAGCCAGCCGCTGCTGCGGCCCGCATCCGCTCGCTTGCCACTCGTTTTGGTGTCGATGAGGTGATGGTGGTTCCTGGTCTTTCGGCGAGCGCCGAAGACGCCCCCGCAACCTCACCCGCACGCGTTCGCGCCCTCGAGCTGTTGGCGGAACAACTGCTCGCCTAAGTTCGTCGGCGCACCTCAGTTCCTCGTCAATCATGAAACAGGTCTCGTCATTATTCAGGCTGAGCTGCTTTCGCGCGCAATCGCAGTTCTCGAACGCCGTTCCGTTCCCGCATTTCGACGTGTGAGCTGTGCGACGCGACGAACTCACTGAAGGTCTTGAACTTCAGAGCAGCCTCGTTGAATGACGGGTCTATTCTCAACATCTGGTTCTTAACACCTGAGCTGTTGAGCCACTCGGAGTCTTCCTTTTGCTGAACCAATCGCATCGCGCGCACGAGCATCGTGAAAGGCCGCATCCCGCTGGCCGGAGTTTCGGTCGTCGGTGGGGTCTTTGAAGTCGGTCCCATAGTCGTTTTCTCTTTCGGCGCGGTTGTTGCCGCACTCGGTGTGCCAGCCTGTGTCAGGGTGCTTGTCGTACTCTTTTTGGTGGGTGCGGGCGGCGTGAGCTTTGCGCTCGCCTGCGGCGGAGCCGAAGGAGCTCCGTACTGGATGCCCGGCAGCGAATCGTAATCTGCAAACTTGTCGCACGACGATGTCAGCGCTTCGCTTGTTCCGCCAGCCACACCAATTCCGACGACATAGCGACCGAGCGTTTTCGCGCGCTGAGCGAGCGCCACGTAGTCAGAGTCGCCCGCCACGATCACCACGTGGGTGATGTCAGGCAACCGGAACATGTCTTCCATTGCATCAACAGAGAGGCGGATGTCAGCGCCATTCTTCAACTGTGCGGTGAGCGGAAATAGCTGCACCAGTTCCACCGCGCGATTGACGAGTTGCTTCTGGTAGCCCGCGTTCACGGGTACTGACCAGTCAGCGTAGGCGCGACTGAAAGCGACGGTGCCGAAGGATGAGGCGTAGTCGAGGATCGCTTCGACATCCACCGTGGCTTCTCGCAGTTTGGTGCTGAGCACGTTCAATTCTGAGCGATCGGATCGGTAGATGCGGACCTTGTCTTTAGAGAACTGGCCATTGCCATGTTTTTGGTTGTAACGAGAGATCACGATGTTGTCGAAATCGATGTAGACGGCTACTCGGCCATCGCTTGAAACAGCCAATGTGGTCTCCTTGGGAAAAAAAGTTCTTCTCAGTCTTCTCGTGAGTCTCCCTCACGACAATCCCCGCTTTCGGGGCGATCGTTGGCAAAGGGGGCTGGCGACATTTGCTCGACTCACGGGGAGCGGTTGTGTTCCACATCGCGCAACATGGAATTAACATTCCAGGTGCTTCACTTTTAGCGCGGCGCTGTATAGAGTCCCTGACATGGAACGTAGTGCCACGTCGTATCATTCACAGGGCTTAGTCAAGGCTCTCAAGGTGCTCAAGGTGCTCGGAGCGCAAGAGAAAGCATTGAGTCTGGCCGAGCTCTCTGCTGAGCTGGAACTGCCCAAGTCAACCCTCATTCGGTTGCTTTCAGTGCTCGAACAAGAAGCATTTGTCTACAGAGACGGTGATCCTCCGGTCTACGCGCTCGGTCATGCGGTGCTGGATATCTCTGAGTCGTACCGACGGGTAGCGAATACCGCCGATGTCGCAGCGCCCTACTTGAAGACGCTCGCTCACGAAACAGGGCTCACCGCGAATCTCGGTGTTCTTGAGGGACGGTGGGCCTTGCACCTGTGCGTGCAGGAGCCTGACCGCCCTCTACGGTTCCGGTCGCGCGATGGCTCACTCGACTACACCTACTGCACGGGCATCGGGAAGATGCTGCTTTCGGAATTACCGAGTGGACACATCGGGGAGCATCTTCCTGACGAGCCCTATGCCCGTTTCACGGAGTTCACGATTGTTGATCGCGAACACATGGACGCTGAACTCGCCGCGATTCGCGAACGGGGCTACAGCCTCGATGACCAAGAGCGCGACCTTGGCGTCATTTGTTTGGCTGTGCCGATTCCTCTAGGGCTTGATGTTCCCGTCGCGATAAGTGTGTCGGGCCCCGCAGGAGAACTTGCGCCTGAGCTGCGCGGAGCGCTCTCTGTGCGAGTGCACGAGGTGGCGGCAACGCTCGCCGCAGACCCGCGATTTGTGGCCGCCTTTCGTGCTGAGCGGGGCGGTCAGCGAAAAGGAGAAAACCATGATCGTTGATGTTCACACCCATAATCACCAACCTGAGCACTGGGGTGACGAGCACAAAAAGAACTGGGAACCTGCCTACGGCGAGCCATACCCACGCATTTCACCTGAGATGTATGACGCCGCAATGACGAAGGCCGGCGTGGATGTTGCGATCGTGTTCGGTCTCGCGGCGACCCGCGCGGGAGTTCACACCCCGAATAGCTTCGTCGCTGATTACTGTGCACAACTCTCGACGCCCACTGTGGCGTTTACTGCCCTAGACCCGCTCGATACGGACTGGCGAGCGCAGCTCGATGAAGCCTACGAGCTCGGCTTCAAGGGAGTGAAGCTATACCCTGTGCTTTCGCTGTTCGACCCGCTTGACCACGCATTTGATGAGTTTTATCGGCTGTGTTCTGAACGCCGGATGACCATCCTGTGGCACATGGGAGCGACACCGAGTGCGCAGGGCCGACTCTCGCTCAGCCAACCGCTCGTTGTTGAAGAAGTCGCGCGCCGCCATCCGGAGCTTAAGCAGATCATGGCGCACATGGGGCACCCCTGGCAGCGGGATGCGGTCGTAGTGCTGCGTAAACATGCGAACGTCTACGCCGATGTCTCAGCAAGTTGGCACCGCCCGATGGACGGGTTCATGGCTCTCGTTAACGCTCAAGAGTGGGGGGTCGTCAACAAGTTGTTCTTTGGCAGCGACTATCCGCTCTGGGAGCCCGCTGACGCGATCGCCCGCTTTCGTTCCCTTGCCGACTTCCGTGCAGGAAATCTGCCCCATGTCCTCGAAGAAACAGTGGAGTCGATCCTGCACCAGGATGCTCTTTCTTTACTCGACATTCCTGACCCGCGTCTCGCTCGATAGCCGTCGCGACTACTACCCCACGATTGAAAAGGAGCAAGATACTGTGCCTACGACAGCCGCTGCGCTGATCAGCGCAGCCAAAGAGTTAATTCCCGGAGGGGTGAATTCGGCAACTCGAAACTTCGGCGCGCCGTATGCCTTCCGCGATTCTCAGGGTGCGTACCTGACGGACTATGACGGTCGTCGTTACGTCGACTACCACGCTGCTTTCGGTGCGATCTTGCTCGGTCATTCCGATGAGCGAGTGACCGCCGCTGTTACTGAGAGCTTGAAGGGCCTTGACCTTGTCGGTCTGGGCGTGAGTGAACTCGAAGTTGAGGTCGCTCGGATGGTTGCTGAGCTCATTCCATCGGTCGAGAAGTCGGTAACGACAATGAGCGGCACAGAAGCAACTATGCAAGCTGTTCGTCTTGCTCGGGGGGTCACCGGTCGCAAGTACCTCCTCAAGTTTCAAGGTTGTTTTCACGGCTGGGGAGACGCGGTTGCACGCAACGTCGCGTCGCCCGCAGATCGAATCGGAACAGTCGACCCGCTGTCGACAGGGATTCTCGAGGATGCTCTGGGCTCCACTCTCGTCGCAGACTTCAATGACCTCGATTCAGTACGCGCGCTCTATGAGCGCTACCCAGATCAGATCGCTGCGATCATTCTCGAGCCTGTGCCTCACAATGTTGGCGCGCTTCTTCCCGACCAGTCCTTCCTCGAAGGGCTTCGGGAGATCACCAAGGCCGAGGGAAGCATCTTGATCTTCGACGAGGTCATCACCGGGTTCCGTCACGCCCCTGGCGGGTACCAAGAGCTGTGCGGGATCACGCCTGACTTGACGAGTTATGGCAAGTCAATGGGAAACGGATTTGCGGTAGCGGGCTTGGGTGGTCGCGCTGACCTCATGGACAACTTCTCGTCCGCTGGCGGAGGAGTGATGCTCGCGGGCACGTTCAACGGCGGTCCCGTCTCGATGGCTGCGGCAATTGCCACGATGACCGTCGCGAGCGATCCACACGTGGGAATGCATGAGTACACCGGACGTCTCGGCGCACGGATGCGCGATGGACTCCGCTCGATCACTACCGAGCTCGGGATTGCCGCTCACGTCACGGGACTCGGCAGCGTGTTCATCTGCTATTTCATGGACCGAGAGCCTAAGAGTTACAACGATCTTCTCGAGAATAACGATGTTGCCTATGCCACGTTCCACCGTCGCATGACAGACCGTGGGTTCGTGATGTACCCGATGACGCTCAAACGTAACCACATTTCGCTCGCGCACACCGAAGCGGACATCGATCTCACTCTGGAGGCAGCTCGTGACGTACTGCAGGAGATGAAGAGCGAGGGAATGTTCGCATGAGCGCGCGCCGGGTCCTTGTCGTCGGAGCGGGGGTGATGGGTCATCGCCACGCCGCTGCAGTCCGCGCCGTTGGAGATCACATCGCAGCTGTTGTGGACACTGACCTTGCGCGAGCAAGTGCCGTTGACTCTGGCGCTAGCACCTATACCTCCGTGCAGGAGGCGCTTGCCCAGGGGCACGACTTCGATAGCGCGATTATCGCCACTCCTTCCGCGGGGCACCTTGTGCAGTCGACGGAATTGGTAGCAGCGGGGCTCGACGTTCTAGTTGAAAAACCCCATCGTGTTCCTGGGCAAGATCCTGCACCTCTAAGAGCCGCGCTCGCTCGAGGCGGGCGACTGTTTGTGGGAATGTCGACTCGCCACTGGGCCGGGGTGCAAGCAGTAGTTGACGCCTCTGTAAGTGGCGAACTTGGGGAAGTGCTCACCTACAACGATCGGATGCAGTTTCACCTCGAAGAAGACAGCCTTCCTAGTTGGTATTTCAACTCTGCCGTCAGCGGTGGAGGAGTGCTCGTGACGAATGGGGTGCATGCATTCGACCGCGCTCGCGCGATAACCGGGTCTGATCTCCGATTCCAGACGGCAGCGCTCAAGCGCGTTCACCCCGGGCACGAGACTGAAGACCACGCTAGCGTCGTCGCACGAGCTGGAGCGTCAACGATCGTGTCGATCGATATGTCGTGGCTTCCGTTTGAACCCATCGGTACGGGGCTCACCGTGATGGGAACCAAAGGATCGGCTCGGATCTACATGGACGGCTCGTGGTCAATATCCGGGATCGGAGTCGAGCGCAGTGGTCCTTCGATCGATATAGACCGCGCTCCGTTCATCCGTCAATGGTCAAGTTTTCGGGAAGAAGACGCGGGGTTTGGGCTCGACGACCTCGAACCAACTCTCCAATTGATTGAACAGATTTATCAGGAGGTTCCCGTTGTCTGAAGTATCGCTCATGATCTATCCCTGGGATGTCATTGCGGATGGCCCCGAACGCGTAGTCGAGACGGTTGCCGAGCTCGGTGTCGACCGTTTGGTCATCGCAACGGCTTATCACTCAGCGGAGGTCATTTCTCCGCGTCGAATGGATCGAGTGTCAACTGTCGCAGAAGCGAATACTAGCCACTTGCCGCTTGACCTCGACAATTTCAGTAACTTGTCGATTCCGTCCTCGCGAATTGCACTCGAGCATCCGGAGTTGTATCCCTCGCTTAAACGCGCTGCGGATGAGGCAGGTGTTGCCCTCAGCGGCTGGGGTATCGCGTTTCACAATTCGACAATGGCAACAGCTCGCCCTGACGCAGCAATCACAAACTGCTTCGGCGATTCATTCACGCATGGCCTGTGCCCTGCAAACCCGGACGCCGAGCGCTATGCAATTGAGCTTATGGGAGCGATCGCCGGCTCTGGATTATTCGACCGCGTGCTGGTCGAAAGTCTGTCGTACCTTCTCTATAACCACGGCCACCCTCATGAATTGTGGGGTGCTCGCCTCGACCCGACGACGCGGTACCTCTTGTCGTTGTGCTTTTGCGACAATTGCCATCGACAAGGAACACAGCGCGGAATCGATGTCGCAGCGCTTCGTCTGCGGGTATCCCGCGAGTTGTACCGCACCTGGAACGCCGAAGCGCCCACTGGCCGTGACTCCGACGATGGTGCCGAAATAGCCTCTCTCCACATGATGTGGCCCGACCTCGCCGCGTATACCCGGATGCGAAATGAGATTGTGACTGACCTCGCAGGTCACGTTGCTGAGGTACTTCATTCCAAGGGCGCAATGCTTGACTTGAGTGCAGCAGTCTGGGGTCGTCCGGCTTTCAGCAACTGGATGGAAGGCGTGGACATCGCGGCGAGCGTCGCCGTGGCCGATTCTTTCGTTCTCGAAAGTTATTACCCGACAGCGGGCGAGGTTGCGCGCGAACTTGACCACACTCTTGCAGCTGCCGCGCTGTCTAATCGCGGAGCTGAATCGCTAGCATCGGCTATCACGCTGTGGCCAAGCTTCCACCCGACCAAGGACAGTTTTCTGTCAAAGGTAGACGCGATCCGTGGTTCTGGAGTCAGCAAACTCGCGCTGTACAACTACGGAACCGCCACCGTACCGACGCTCTCGTGGATTAGCGATGCCGCCGAACTCATGAGGAGTGGATCATGACAGATAACGCAGCGTCCTTCGACATGATCGAAACTCCGGCACTTCTCATCGACCGTCCTCAGATGATGCGAAATATCAGCATGATGGCAGATTTCGCGACGGACGCGGGTGTCGTTCTTCGGCCGCACTTCAAGACCTCAAAAATGATTGAAGTTGCGCGACTGCAGCTTCAAGCTGGGGCTGTTGGATTCACGTGTGCAACGCTGGCAGAAGCTCAGGAGCTACTCGCGGCGGGAATCAATGACGTGTTCTGGGCCAATGCGCCGTCCTCTAGAGCGAAGGCTCGCTTCGTTGCTGAGGCCAACCTCACCGCACGTGTGGCAGTGGGAGTCGATTCAGTCGAATTATCCGCTGTTCTGTCTGAGGCTGCCGTCGATGCTGGGGCTGAGATCCCGGTCATCTTGGAGATTGATACGGGGTTGGCTCGTACCGGGGTGCTCCCTGCTCGAGCGGCCGATGTCGCGGCTGACATCGCGGCTCTTCCCGGCATCCTTCTGGATGGCGTTTACATGCACGAAGGTCAGCTCGCGAGCATCACCGGAGATCGCAATGAGGTCGTCGCGGCCGGAGTGCGCGCGTCCTCAACGCTCGTGGCCGTGGCGGAACAACTGAGAGAATCCGACCACGCCATCTCGGTGGTCTCGGTGGGTTCAACGCCCGGCTGGGAGTCTGCGCCGCGAGTCACTGGTGTTACGGAAGCTCGTGCTGGTACCTATGTTTTCTTTGATGCCAACCAGCTTCGCCTTGGTTCTGCCCTGAGCGCGCAGTGTGCTCTCACAGTGCTCAGCACAGTGGTCAGCTCGCCTGCTCCTGATCGTCGAGTGATCGATGCGGGTATCAAAGCAATGAGCTCTGACCGTTCGAATCGTGGCGATACTTTAGGGCTTGTTACGGCGCCCGCGGGAGTGCTTGCCGACAACATCGTGTTCGAACGCGCCTATGAAGAGCACGGCATTCTCAACGGAACTGGAATCGATGCCCTCGGCTTTGGCAATCGAGTGCGAATCATCCCTAATCATGCGTGCGGCGTCGTGAATATGTTCAGTCGCGTCCACGTCGTCGACGGCAACGAGGTCGTCGGCATTTGGAATCCCGTCGGCAGGCATTAGCAGACCAGCGGGTCACCGGTAACACCTCTGCACCAACCAAGAGAAGTAACAGAAAGGTAGCGCAATGAGTAACAAGTCACCATGGCGTCGGTCGTTGATCGGCCTTGCCGCAGTAAGTTCGCTCCTGCTTACAGGATGCGCTGCTGAGTCATCGTCCAGCGACGACCCAGCAGCGATCAAGGACGAGGTAGTCGTAGCTTTGGCGGGCGATATCGACAACTTCGATCCTCACACCAATCAACTCATTATCTTCGAATTTGCGATTCGAGAGCTCGTGTTCTCGACGCTCGTTGATTACGATGCAGAACTGAATTTTCAGCCTGATCTCGCAACGTACGAAGTAAACGAAGATGCGACGGTGTTTACGTTCAGCCTAGTGCCGGACGCGGTTTTCCACGACGGAACCTCAGTTGATGCCGCAGCGGTGATCGCTTCTATGGAGCGGGCGGGCACGGCGGAAGACTCGATCTGGTCGGGCCGTCTTGCTGACGTCGCATCCTACGAAGCTCCCGATGATCAGACAGTCGTCATCACCCTGAACAACCCGGATGCCACGTTCCTCGCGGGTTTGGCATCGATCGCGATCGTGGCTCCGTCGAGCTTTGATACTGCGACATCCGAACCGGTGGGTTCAGGCCCCTATGAATTCGAGAGCTGGACGGCGAACACTGAAATCGTGCTGACCAGCTTTGACGATTACTTTGGCGAGGTCTCACCGACGAAGACTCTGAGACTGCAGCCGATTGCAGACCAGCAAGTTGCTCTCAACAACCTGTACAGCGGAAGCGTCGACATTCTTGCCAGCGCCTCAGCTGCGACGGTTTCGCAGCTTGACTCCGCTCGCGCTGATCTTGTGGAGCCTGTTGCTTCCAACAGCCTTTCGTTGATCGAGTTCAATTCCTCAGGAAAGCTTGCAGATCCGATGGTGCGTCAGGCTTTGGCACACGCCCTCGATAAGGCCTCGATCCGAGAGATTGCCTACGGTGGTGGCGGTTCGAGCAGCTGGAGCCCGTTGCCCGAGAGCAGTTGGGCTTACTCCGAGCAGACTGGCTACGAGTATGACCTCGATAAGGCTGCGACAATGCTTGCCGCTGCTGGCGAGTCAGACCTCGAGTTCTCGCTCGAAGTTCCTTCTGGATTTCCCGAAGCTGAACAGCTCGCTCGTGTCTGGCAGGCATCGTTGGCCGAAATCGGTGTGACCTTGAACGTCAACATCACGGAAATCTCGGTGTGGCTTGACGCTTACGTCAGCCGCGGCTACGACGCCACCTGGAACGTGTTCAACGTTGGAGCGGACCCCCACTCCTTCTTTGACATCATCATGACTCCGCACCTTGCGGATGATTACCAGAACCAGACGGTGTCGGATCTCGTGCTCGACGCAACTCGAATCTCCGACGAGGCAGCTCGTTCGGAACTCTACAGCGAGCTCCAGCAGATCTTGGTTGACGAACTTCCGGTCATGATCGTGCAGTCAACCCCGGTTGCGTCGATCGCTGGACCGGATGTCTCGGGCTACGAGGTCAACCCGCTCGGCTGGGCTCTCCTCTCGCAGGTCACGGTCAGCAAGTAGCACCCCGCTCTACACAGCACTCAACGAAAAGCAGAAACGAGGGAGGCAGCATCGTGAAAATCATGCGACGCGCAGGAATTGAAGCGGCAAAGCTCGCTGTGGTCTTGTGGTTCGTCTCGGTGTTCGCCTTTCTCGCTCTTCGTCTCACCCCTGGGGACCCGGCAGTGTTGCTGCTGGGCCCCCAGGCTGGGCGGCCGGATGCCGCGGAGACTCTTGCCCGATTGCGAGCAGAAATGGGGCTCGACCAGCCCTGGCCCGTTCAGTACGGCATCTGGCTTGGCGATATCCTCCGCGGCGACTTCGGCGTCTCAAGCCGCAGCGGGGTAGCGGTAGTAGAGCTCGTTGCCGGCGCAGTTCCACCGACGCTCTTCCTCATTGTGGGAGCCGTCGTCATCGCGGTGCCGCTGTCAATCCTGTTCGGGATGGCCGCCGCTTACTTCCGCAACGGCATCGTTGACCGGGCCGTGCGTTTCGTCACGACACTCGCAATTGCGATTCCCGCAGTGTGGCTTGGTCTTTTTCTCATCATCATTTTCTCTGTCACACTCGACGTGCTTCCATCGGGTGGATTCACAAGCCCTTTCGATGACTTCGGTGAGTTCTTTATCCAGATGATTCTTCCTGTCACCACTTTGGCAATCTTCTTGGGGGGAGTGCTAACGAGGTTCGTCTACGCCGAGGCATCCGACGTCCTTCGACAGGACTACATGCGAACAGCGTTGGCCATGGGGATCTCGACACCGCGTCGCGTCTTCATCTATGCCATGCGGAACGCCGTCACGCCGATGATCACGATCGTCGGCGTTCAGATCGGAGCGCTCGTGGGTGGCGCCGTGCTTGTCGAGGCAGTGTTCGGCCTCGGGGGTATCGGTCAGCTTCTTCTCTCAAGCGTTCTCAATCGTGACTATCAAGTAGTGCAGGGTGCTGTGCTGCTCACCACGATCGTGGTGCTGCTCGTCGGCTACCTCGCAGACCTCGCCTACCGTCTCGTCGACCCGAGGATCACAGAATGACACTCACAGAACCGCGCACAAGCGCGACGACTTTTTCTCGCATCATTGCAAAGATTGCCGCCATTGGCCCGGCCAGACTCTCTCTCGTTGTCATCGGCGTCGTAGCCCTGCTCATGGCCGTGTGGCCGTCGATCTTCAGTCCGTACTCACCATCCGCAATCGATGCCTCGTCGATCCTTGTGTCGCCGAGCTTCGCCCACCCCCTCGGCACTGATGAGGCAGGAGCTGATGTCTGGGCTCGGCTCGTGTACTCCACTCGGCTGGAATTGGTCATCGCCGCTGGCAGCGTTCTCGTCGCCCTCGTCATTGGTCTTCCTACCGGTCTTATCGCGGGAAATGCTGGCAGATTCTTGGATGGCGCCTTCACGAGCGTCGCGTCGGCAACGCTCGCTTTCCCTCTTGTGCTCTTCGCCATTCTTATGGTCGCGAGCTTCGGCACTACGAGTTTGTCGCTCACGGTAATTATTGGTTTCCTCTTCTTCCCTCGCGTTTTTCTTCTCATGCGAGCACAAACCCGAAGTCTCAAGGAGCGGGAGTTTGTGACCGCTTTGCGTGTGGGGGGAGTTCGGCCCGCTCAGATTCTCGGTCTCCATGTGCTTCCCAACTCTGCTGGGCCTCTCTTGACATTGATTCCGACCCTCATGGCTGAAGCGATCCTGATCGAGGCCGGGCTGAGTTATCTCGGCTTAGGCGTTGACTTGCCCGCCTCAACCTGGGGAACGATTCTTGAAGCATCCAAGAACTACTACGTGACCTCGCCGTGGTACGCGATTTCGGCTGGACTCGTCATCACCTTCGTTGCAGCCGTGCTCATGTTTGCGGGAGAGCTGATTGCGGAGTCAGCCAATCCCATGAGACGGCGGCGTCGATCATGACCACAACCACTCTCTTGCGTGGAGGGCAAGTTGCCGACGGAACGGGCTCCCCACTGGTTACCGCTGATGTTCTTATCTCTGACGGGAGAATTGCCGGTATTGGCGAGTTCTCGGCGAGCGCCGCCGAGCACGTCATCGACTGCACGGGACTCGTCATCGCGCCGGGATTCATCGACATCCACACCCACTCAGATCTCACTCGCTTCGCCTATCCGGAAGGCGAGTCTCGAGTGCTGCAAGGGATAACGACCGAGGTCATTGGAAACTGCGGGTTGAGCCCGGCACCAATTCGTGGAAACACCGCTGATGTGAGGGCGATTATCGGACCCGTGGACATCGTTGCGGAGGTCGACGTGCCGTGGAGTTCCGTTGCCGACTACTTCAACGTCTTGGAGAACACTCCGGCCGCAACGAACGTCGCGCCACTTGTAGGTCACGGAACGATTGTGATGGCTGCTCACGCGCGTGTGGGAGTCGCGCCCGAGCGCGAACAGGAGCGACGGGGAGTCATGATCGCAGAGCTCGAAGAGGCTCTCGGGGCTGGAGCTTGGGGACTGAGCTTAGGGCTTATGTACTCACCGGGAGAATTGAGTTCTGGGACCGAACTCACGGATCTCGCGCACACAGTTTTCCAGCACGACGCTTTGCTCAGCATGCATTTGCGCGCGTATGACGGTGGCGGGCTTGCCGATGCAGTTAGTGAAGCGATTGCGATTGCAGCTTCGTCTAAGGTGCGATTGCAAATCTCGCACTTCCGCTCAATTCGCGACGACGGCACCGCTCTGAGTGAGGCTATCGAACTCGTGGAGAACGCGGAAGTGGATGTCGAAGCTGATGCCTACCCTTATCTCGCTGGCCACACCACGATGTTGCAATTGCTCCCGAGCGAACTGCGCGGCCTCTCCGTTGATCACATTGCGCAACATATTGCAGATGCCCCAGCCACGGTCGCAGCAATGATCGAGTCGAGTGCGGGCTTTCCTCCTGAAGCCATCACTGTGGCCAAAGCTCCGAAAACCCCGTTGGCAGTCGGCGTAACGCTCAGTGAACTGCTTCTGGGCTCCTCGCTTGAGTCGTGGGGTGCTCTCGCGGTCGAGCTTCTTCTGCGCAATGACCTTAATGTGGATGTCATTGTCGTAGGAACCCGACCCGAGGATGCTCTTCGGGTTCTACGGCATCCGCTCGTCTCTGTCGCGTCGGATGGGCTCGCGCTTAGCCTGACCCACAGCGCTAATTTGCCTCATCCGCGCTCTATCGGCACCTTTCCTCGCTCGTTCGACGAACTTGCGCGTTCCGGCATGTCCATTGTCGAAATCGTGCACAAGATGACGGCCAAACCGGCCGCTCGACTGGGAATCACGGATCGGGGCGTGCTCGCTGTGGGCGCCTTCGCAGACATCACCGTGTTTGATCCGCTGGCCATGGCCGACCGTGCGACCTATGCCACGCCGCTCGTTGAACCCGCTGGCGTATCTCACGTTTTTGTGAACGGCGTCCGCGTGGTGTCCGACGGCCGGCACACGCACGAATTGCCGGGCCGACTGTTGAGAAGGAGAAATGCATGAGCCCTTCACCGTTGCTAGAAATTTCAGACCTCACGGTCCGCTATGGCACGGGCAAGAAGAAGCCCGCCGTCGATAGAGTGTCGCTGTCTCTTGCCGCTGGCGAGACAGTGGGGCTTGTTGGCGAATCAGGATCCGGAAAATCAACGGTCGCTCGGGCTGTTCTTGGTCTGATGCCGTTCGAGGGCACGATCACCTATCAGGGAGAGAACCTTGCACAGGTGTCCTCTCGACGGATGCGCGCCATCCGTAGCGACCTGCAGATGATTTTCCAGGACCCGTACGCCACGCTGGACCCTCGCATGACTATTGGCCGGCAAATTGCGGAACCAATGCTCGTGCACAAGATCGTCTCGCGGTCAGGCATCGCCGCGCGAATCGGCGAGCTTCTCAACCAGGTGGGACTTTCCGCCGACATGGCCGGTCGTTACCCGCACGAGTTCTCGGGCGGTCAGCGCCAGCGCATCGCAATTGCGCGCGCGCTGGGGGTGAGCCCGTCGCTTATCGTGTGCGACGAACCGACGAGCGCGCTTGACGTTTCAGTCCAAGCGCAAGTACTCGAGTTGCTTCAAGAATTGCAACAAACTCAAGGAATCGCATACCTGTTTATCGCGCACAACTTGGGAGTAGTGCGGGCTATGTCCCATCGCGTCGCTGTCATGTACCTCGGTGAGATCGTGGAGTATGGCACGTCGGAGGAGGTCTTCGGCAACCCACAGCATCCGTACACTCAGGCACTGATTGAGGCGGTGCTCGAACCTGACCCGGAATCGCGGCATCGTTCAATGACGATTGACGCCGATCTGACCAGCCCGATCACGGTAATGAGGAAGCACGCATGAGCGATTCAGCACTCCTAGAAATCCGGGATCTCTCAGTGCAATTCTCAGCGTCAGCTCCGCCAGCTGTTCGTGGAGTTTCGATCAGCGTAAATGCAGGAACGCGCGTGGGGATCATCGGCGAATCGGGATCCGGTAAGTCCGTAACTGCCATGTCAGTTCTTCGACTAAACGATGAACGAATTGCTCACTATAGTGACGAGTCATCGATCACACTTGATGGTCGTGAATTGCTCAAAGCTCCACTCTCCGCGATCCAGGGTGTGCGAGGCGCTCAAGCATCGATGATTTTTCAAGACCCCATGTCAGTGCTCAATCCGGTGTTCCGCGTCGGCCATCAAGTGCGTGATGTGCTGATCGCCCACCGTCCTGAGCTTCGCAAAAAGGCTCGCGAACTTGTTATTGAGAGTTTGGACGCTGTCGGCATTAGAAATCCTGCAACGGTCTACCGCCAGTATCCGCACGAGCTGAGCGGAGGCATGCGTCAGCGAGTCATGATCGCGATGGCGATTGCTTCGTCTCCGCGGCTCCTCATTGCGGATGAGGCTACAAGTGCTCTGGATGTCACGGTGCAGGCTGCAGTTCTCGAGACCATCGGTGCCCTTGCCGATGATCGCGGAATGGCGGTGCTCATGATCACGCACGACATGGGCGTCGTCGCTCGGTTCTGCGACTACGTCTACGTGATGTACCACGGCGAAGTCGTGGAATCTGGGGCAGCGGCCGACATTCTCACTTCTCCACAGCACGACTACACGAAGAAGCTTCTTGCCTCTGTGCCTCGCCTTCACGGCGATCAATCCCGTACTGCCTAGTACGCACTACCCAACCAACACGATAGAAAGGCATCAATGTTCCACGCAATCACGACTCCGGACGCCCCTCAGCCCGCAGGCACCTACTCCTCTGCGGTAGTTGCGGGCTCGCTGGTATTTCTTGCGGGCCAAGGCCCGTTTGACAAGGACAGTAACCGCGTTGGCGAAACATTCGCTGAGCAGGTCCGCCAAACTTTCCGTAACCTTGAGACTGTTGCGCAGGCCGCAGGGACGAGCCTAGAAAACACCGTTCGCTACGGCGTCTACCTCAAGACTCTCGATGATTTCGCGGAGTTCAACGAGATCGCTGCGGAGTTCTTGACCGCGCCGTTGCCCGCGCGCACGACGATCCAGGCTAATCTTCGCGGTTTTGATGTTGAGCTCGATGCGATCGTCGCTCTTCCCGCGAAGTAGCAATGCGTCTCGCAGTTATTGAGGGACGCGCATCGCTACTTATCGACGGCACGATTGTCGATGTTGAGAGAGCTAGCGTTGGCCGATTCTCGACCGTTGTCGACGAGCTCTACCGTGACTGGTCGAGTTTTATGCAGTGGAGCACGGATGTTGCCGCGGGGGACCGTCTGGAGTCCGAACTGCGCTCTGCCCAGTGGGGTGCGCTTGCGCGGGCCCCACGGCAGATTTTTGCGGTAGGGCTTAACTACGTAGACCATGCTGCAGAGTCTGGCTTTACAGTTCCGGAACATCCGATGGTCTTTACAAAGTTCGCGTCGTCGATCGCTGGCCCCTTTGAACCGCTTAAGCTGCCGAGCGACAACGTCGATTGGGAAGTCGAGCTCGTCGCAGTTGTCGGGCATGGTGGACGGAACATCGCTGAAACTGACGGACTCGGCGCGATTGCAGGCTTCTGTATTGGCCAGGACTACTCGGCGCGCGACGTTCAAATGCGCGGCGTACCGCCGCAGTTCTCGCTCGGAAAATCCTTCGCGGGGTTCGCCCCGCTCGGGCCTGTCTTCGTGGACACCGCGACTTTCTTGCAGCAGTCTGATGTCACTCTGGACTGTTGGATTGATGACGCGATTGTGCAGAGCGCATCGATGAAAGACATGGTGTTCTCGGTGCCCAGACTCGTGAGTGAATTGTCGTCCATTGTCGACTTGCTGCCCGGTGATCTCATTTTCACCGGTACTCCTCCCGGGGTGGGCTTCGGCCAGCAGCCACCCCGTTACTTGCGAGCGGGTGAAGTTGTGCGAAGCACAATCAGCGGGCTGGGCACGATGTCTCAAGAATGCGTCGCTCACCGAGACGCGTCCTAGCCCCGCGCGCTGTGGGTGTGTTTGTCAGCCGGACAGGCAGGCCCACAGCGCTCGCATCGGTACGATGGATTCTCAAAGTAGTGCGAGTGGGGGATTCTGGTGACGTATAGCGCTATTCGTGTTCGAGAGACGCCCGGTCAGCCACGCTCCGGCCATGTCGGATCCTCGGTGATGGTCGCGGGCCTTGCCGTAGCGGCGTGGGTGGCTTTCGGCAGGCATCTCTTTGGCATCGGTGGCGATCTCACGATTGTCTACGCGACGACGTTGGGTGTTGTATTTGCCGTTCTTCTTACTCTTGTTGGTGCCGCGATTCGTCGAACCGGGCGCCGAGGCTTTTCAACGCGACCGGTCACGCACGCGATGGTGGTGTCGTCGGGAGTCTGCGCGTTTCTTTTAGGGCTGACGATCCCCGATACCACTGCGGCTGGCCTACAAACTATCGTGAGCGGTCCGAACGAACCTGCACTCGGGATTGCCATCGGTATCGCGAACCCTTTGGGCGTCGTGGGGATATCGACCGCGATTATCGCTCTTGTGCTCGCAATCAAGGAGTCTCGCGGGCGCATAACGCTCGTCGAGAGTTGGGGCGACGATGAGTCGTCAGTTGTCACAGCGACGTCGAGACTGTAGTCAGGTCTGCACGAGTTGGGAGTGCTCAGTCAGCGCGTGCCATTCCCTGTCGTGGTAAACCAGCGGAGGAGCGCTCTTATACTCATCCTGAATCTGGGCTTCCTGGGCTAGCACCACAATGAGCGATGCTGAGCCTGTATCGAGTTGGTTGATCCGCTGACCTCGAATCTTTACGGGCGCTGCGGGAAAGTAAGGTTCACCGGTGGGAAGTCGTGACCACTGTGTGAGATCTGCAAAGCGATCGACCCCGCTGGTTGCGCATAGTTTCGCGAGGTGAAGTTGTTCGCTCCCGAGAAAGTGCACGACGTACGAGCTCGCATGGCGAATACCCGCGGCAGTCGATGCCTTGTGGCCGATCGAGAATGCAAATAGCGGCGGATCTGCGCTCACGGACACTATCGATGTCACGGTTAGCGCGATTGGTCCCAGCGCAGAGTCAGCGGTAACGATGGCGACTCCGCCCGGGTGCTGGCGGAAGGCGGCCGCAAACTCCGCTGCGCTCAGCGCGATGTCGGCGCCCTCTGCATTAGGTGCGGGAGAATCGCTTGTTCTCGTGGTGGTGGCTGTTATCTGCATTCGTCCATCCAATGACTCGGGGATGTGGACTAGCGTGCACACACTCTCGATTCGAAGCGAGCATATGTCGATATATGACCTAGTGTTGCGCCTTTGTTTCACTCGCAGATGCGGGTTAGCGGTTATCGGCGCACGATGGGGTCATGCCTAGACAAATCCGTTTCAACGCCTTTGACATGAACTGCGTCGCCCACCAATCGTCGGGAATGTGGCGTCATCCTGATGACCAGTCCTGGCGATACAAGGATCTCGATTACTGGACTGAGCTTGCCCAATTGCTCGAAAAAGGAACCTTTGACGGCATTTTCATTGCGGATGTCCTCGGCACCTACGACGTGTACGCGGGGTCGAATGAAGCCGCGATCCGCCATGGAGCTCAAGTGCCAGTCAACGATCCTTTGTTGCTCGTTTCTGCCATGGCGCATGTCACGGAACATCTCGGTTTCGGCATCACGGCCGGCACGGCCTATGAGCATCCGTATCCCTTCGCGCGGCGTATGTCGACGCTCGATCACCTCACGAAGGGCCGTATCGGCTGGAACGTCGTGACCGGGTACTTGCCCTCGGCGGCGCGGAATATGGGTAATGACGATCAGCTTGAGCACGACGATCGCTATGACCACGCTGACGAGTGCCTTGAGGTGCTCTACAAGCTGTGGGAGGGGTCGTGGGAAGACGACGCGGTGATCCGTGACCGCAAGTCTGGCGTGTTCACCGATCCGAAGAAAGTGCACAACATCGAGCACAGCGGCAAGCATTTTTCGGTCCCTGGCATCCACTTGTCAGAACCGTCGGTGCAGCGAACGCCAGTGATCTATCAGGCTGGAGCATCACCGAGAGGTATCCAGTTCGCCGCGGGCAACGCCGAAGCAATCTTTGTTGCTGCTTCGACGAAAGCGGGGCTCAAAGCAACGGTGAGCCGCATCCGTGATGCTCTGGAGGCTGCCGGGCGTGATCGATACTCCGCCCGTATCTATACGCTTCTCACCATCATCACCGACGAGACCACAGAAAAAGCTCACGCCAAGTACGCCGACTACCTGAGCTACGCGAGCGAAGAGGGGGCGCTCGTCTTCATGTCGGGCTGGATGGGCATCGATCTCGCGCAATATGACCTTGATGAACCGATCGGTAACGTCAAGAGCAACGCTATTCAGTCAACCGTCGCCAACTTTCAACAGGCCAATAGCGACGGCAGTGAGTGGAAAGTGAGAGACATTGCTCGGCTCGGCGCGATCGGTGGCCTCGGTCCCTTCATCGTGGGCTCCGGTGAAGAGATTGCGGATGAGTTGGAGTCGTGGGTGGCGGAGACTGATGTTGACGGCTTCAATCTGGCCTACGCGATTACGCCGGGAACCTTCGAGGACGTCGTCGAGCACGTGATCCCGGTGCTGCGGGCACGCGGGTCATATCCCGAAGAATATGTGAAGGGAACCCTGCGGCAGAAGTTGCACGGTCGAGGTGATCGCTTGCCCGCCGAGCACGCTGGCGCGAGTTACCGCCGCTAATTTAGTAGGCGCTGCGGCGGCGGTTGAAAGCGGGCGCTTAGAGTTCGACGGAGTACTTGAAGCCGATGTGGGAGGCTTCGAATCCAAGCTTGGTGTAGAAACGGTGGGCATCCGTTCGTGCCTCATCAGACGTGAGCTGGATGAGGGACGCACCAAGCGTGGGTGCTGCAGTGTCGATTACCCAGCGCATCATCGCGCCGCCAATGCCACTTGAGCGTTTGCTTGCGGCAACTCGCACCGCTTCCACTTGCAGTCGGTGAGATCCTCGCCGGGCCATTCCGGGGATTGCCGTGAGTTGCATAGTTGCAACGACCTCGCCGGATGCTGCGACAACCACGAGAAGCGCATTCGCGGGAGTCGTGGCGATGGCGTGGAAGGCTTTTTCGTAGGCGGGACGGTCTTCAGGGCGCGCGGTATCTCCGCGTAAGGCGCTGACGGGGTCATCAGCAAGCAATTGCAGGATCGTGTCGATGTCTCCGAGTTCGGAGTAGCGAAGAGTCATTTCGCCTTCGCGAGTCTGCAGGGTCGTAGGAACTGTCACTTTAGAGAACACTCCTATGACGTTAGCAGCGCTCGCGTTGTTGCGAAGCTCGGCAACGCGGAGTCGTGCAAAGGTCGCCGGTGTTGTCGGGTCAACCTGGCCTTGCTACTTATTAGAACATATGTTCGAATAATCATCATGCGATGGAGTGGCCAACAAGTCAGCAGCGAAGCGCCCGATGCGTTGCCGGGGCTTGCCAAGCTCAACAATCTGGTGCGCACCGTTCGCACGCCAGAGTTTGACGGAGTGACTTTCTATGAGGTGCTCGCCAAGAGTGCTCTCAATAAGGTGCCGACAGCGAGCGATATGCCATTCGGTTGGACAATTAATCCGATGCGCGGTTGCCTGCACCAGTGCACCTATTGCTTTGCCCGACCGACGCATGAATTTCTCGATCTCGATGCGGGCAAAGACTTCGACACGCAAATTATCGTGAAAGTCAATGTGGCCGAAGTGCTCGCTCGCGAGCTCAGCAAACCACGCTGGGGGAGACACCCGGTAGCGCTGGGCACTAACACTGACCCATATCAGCGGGCCGAGGGTCGCTATCGACTCATGCCGGGCATCATTGCTGCTCTGGCTGGCTCAGGCACCCCGTTGTCCATTCTCACCAAGGGCACGCTGCTGCGGCGAGATCTCGATCTATTGGCTGAGGCGAGCTCGCACGTTCCTGTTGATGTCGGGATGTCGATTGCCATTTACGACGACGAGCTGCAGCAGTCCGTAGAACCTGGAACGCCTACGGCGAAAGCGAGATTGGCTACGGTCACCGCGGTGCGAAATGCTGGTCTGGATTGCGCCGTCTTCTTGATGCCGATTCTTCCGTTCTTGACTGACACGCAGGATCATCTTGAGCGCGCTGTTGCGCAGGTCAAAGAAGCGGGCGGCACGTCCATTGTCTACTCTGCACTGCATCTCAAGCCCGGAACAAAGGAATGGTATTTCACGTGGCTGGAAGGTGCGCACCCTGAATTGCTCGCACAATACCGCTCACTGTATTCCCGAGGAAACTACGCTCCGAAGGAGTATAGAAAATGGTTAGCGGCCAAACTGCAGCCGATCATCCGTCGCCACGGTTTGCAGCGCACCAAGCTTGACCCGGCCACGGGCATTGTTGGTTCTCGCGCGCAGCCACGCGTGCATTCTGGGTTGAGGGGCAACCCGGCGCAGCTCGGTCATTCGCTGATTGCAGAAGAGATGCCGCCAGAGCTAGCCGCCCGCGCAATGCCCCAGCCGATGCTGTTTTGAGCCGCCTCTGTGTCGAGCCGCCTCTGTGTCGATCCGCTTCTGTGTCGATCCGCTTCTGCTTCGCTCGGCGTCTGGGCGGTTCCTCACTGTTAGCTTCGGGGTTCCGTACAGTTTCGGCTCGCCTGTGTCTCGCTATTTAGGCTTGACAGAGGTGCGGCGCTCGATATAGCCGCGAAGCCTGAAGTGAGGAGAATCGCTGATGCCATCAACTAACAATTCACGACTCAAAGATCCGGAGCTCTATGAAGAGCTTCGCAGTAGTGGCGCGTCGAAGGAGAAGGCTGCCCGCATTTCTAATGCCGCCGCACACACGGGGCGTTCTGAGATCGGACGACGGGGTGGAGAGTCTGCTTCTTACGAAGAGTGGACTGTCAAGGATCTCAAGGAGCGGGCTCGAGAACTCGACTTGCACGGATACTCTTCATTGAAGAAGAGCGAGCTGATTGAAAAACTGCGTTCCCACTAATTCCGCTGAGCTTGAGAGCGATGCTGATTAGGCTGGTGCAGTGATGTCAACTGCGCCGTCGTATTATCTCCGCCATAGTGATTGTCGTTTCGAGTCGACGATCCACGCACAGGGTGCGTGGAATCCACGCGAGCAACACATGGCTCCTGTTGCAGGGATCATGGCCCATGCGCTTGAGGCGTTCGAGGCCCGCCCTGATTTACGAATCGCTCGCATTAGTTACGAGATCTTGGGGCTCATTCCCGATGGAGAGTTCGACATCGAGGTGTCGATGCTGCGACCGGGGCGCACCATTGAGCTCATTCAGGCGGAGCTGAGTGCGGGCGGGCGGGTGGCCGTGCGGGCAACTGCGTGGCGGTTGCACACCTCCGATACCGGTGCGGTTGCGGGCGTTGAAGACCGGCGGATGCCCGGCCCCGATCAGGCCGGCGACCCCGTCGATCTCGTGGAGTGGCCAGGCGGTTACATCCGCTCGATTGAGGCCCGTGCGCTTCCGCATCACGCAGCGGGACGGGGCCGCGTGTGGTTGCGCACTCCACTGCCGCTGCTCTCGGCTGAGCCAATCTCTGACTTCGCGCGGCTCATGGGGCTCGTTGACGCTAGCAACGGCATTGCTACGCGCGTGAAGCCGGGAGATGGCGGCTATGCCTTTCCCAACGTCGACCTTCAGATCCACCTGTATCGACTGCCGGTCGGTGAGTGGTTAGGCCTCGAGAACTCGGTGAGCTTCGGCAGCGACGGGGTCGGTCTCACCTCGACGGTGCTGCATGACGGCGAGGGGCCATTCGGACGCGCCGAACAGATTCTCACCCTGCGCAGGCTTTAGGCGTCGGATCACTCGACGAAATAGGTTGTTGCGCGTGTTCAGCGCGACCAGTAATCTACAACCAAATGGTTGTAGATGAACTTTCGGATGCTCAAGTCGATGCGATGTTTCGGGCGCTTGCGGATGCCACGCGACGCGACATCGTCACTCGCGTATTCAGCGAGGGTGTTTCTGTCTCGCAGCTCGCGCTCAAGTACGAGATGAGTTTTGCGGCGGTTCAAAAGCACGTCGCCATTCTGCACACAGCGGGCTTGGTAACGAAACAACGACAGGGCCGGGAACAGATTGTTCGCGGCGACGTGCGAACCATTCAGCGCGCGCAAGAGCTACTTGCTCGCCTGGAGGATGTGTGGACGCAGCGTGTGCTGCGCATGGAAGCTGTGCTCAACGCGGAGTAGCCGCGTGGAACTATCACGATGGGAGAATCCAATGAAGGTAACGACTCACACCGACCCTGAAGCGCTCGCTATGACGACGAGTGCAGAACTCAGCGCCTCAGCGGAGCGGGCATGGCAACTGGTGAGCGACCCCCGGAAGCTAGAGCGATGGTGGGGACCGCCCGAGTGGCCAGCTACCTTTGTGCGGTTTGATTTTGAGCCCGGCGGACGCGCGCACTATTACATGCAGGGTCCTGATGGTGAACGTCTTCACGGCTGGTGGAAGTTCGTCTCGATCGCGGCTCAGACGGAACTGTTTATCGAAGACGGCTTTGCCGATGAGAACGGCGAACCCTCAGGCGATCTCGGTGTGACGACAGCGCGAGTGACGTTTGAACCGACTGACTCTGGAACTCGACTCACCATCCTTTCGCAATATCAATCCCTTGATCAGCTCGAAGCAATGTTGGAGATGGGCATGGAAGAGGGAATGCGGCTTGCCGTTGGCCAGATTGAATCGATCCTGCGCGATGAACCGGAGGGGAACTAAGCAATGTCGTTTCAGGCATACCTCGACACTGTCGAGAAGAAGACCGGGCTCACGCCTCGCGAGCTCATTGCAATTGCGCGCGATAAGGGGCTCGCCGACGAGTCAGTGAAAGCCGGTCAGATTCTTGAGTGGCTTGCGCACGACTATGGGCTTGGGCGAGGACACGGGATGGCAATGGTTCATGTGATCACGAAGGGCGCCGAGATCGACGCAAAGCACGTCGGCACGGCAGGCGTTCATCGGGATGAATCGGCTGTGCTGTGGTTGGACGGCGTGGCGACACGACCGCTTTAGTAATCCTCGTCGTACTCGCGAGGCTCGTCGCGCCCGCGAAGTTTGTCAATTTCGCGTCGTTCTCGCTTCGTGGGGCGTCCAGCGCCGCGGTCGCGCAAGGGCGCGAACGCGCGCTCTTCGCGCGAGGGTGGCGGGGGAGTCTCATCGATATAACTCTCAGCAGCAGTCACCGCTGACACACGTTTCACAATGGTTTGCTTGACAACAAGGATGCGGTCGAACCCTGCAATGCGAATCCGCACCTGATCCCCGATGCGAACAGGTTGAGCGGCTTTGACGCTTGCCCCGCCGATCTTCACGTGACCGGCACGGCACGCTGCAGTCGCTTGGGATCGGGTTTTATAGACGCGAACCGCCCACAGCCAGCTGTCAACGCGAACCGTTCCCGCGGCCATTAAGCGGTCGCTAATTCAGTTTTCCACTGAACGAGGCGCTGCACCGTGGGGTTGCCGTCGGCTGCGAGGGTGCTCATGGCGTCATCCGGCACAAAGAAGTTGATGGCGAGGAATCCACGCACGACCTCCGAGGGGTCATCGACGAGCATCCGAAGAACATCGCATGGAGCGTGCTCATTGCGGGCGACGCACGCTCGAACGCCCTCATCGCTATCGCGGGCGAGCGCTTCAAACACATCAAGCGGGGTGTTGTGATTGCTCGCAGCGCTCTCGCGAATCTTGGGATTGGAGTCGGCAGCCAGCAGTCGAAGGCGTGCGATCTTACTTTCAGTTACCTCGGGGGCGGGGTGCAGCGCGGCGGCTTCCTCAGCGGTGAGCATCGAGGGTGCCATAGCTCGCAGCTGGGCCCGTTGGGCGGGAGTGTTGAACCGGATGCATGACATGGTTTCGAGGATACTCGTGCGCTCCTGCGAGACCGCGCCGCATTGTCGGCATTTTGGATGCGGATGCTCGATAGACTCAGGATGTGGCCACGCACAGTTCACCCGAGATCAGCAACCGTGTGTGGACTGTGCCCAATATCTTGAGTTTCATCAGGCTCGGGCTCGTGCCGGTGTTCTTGTATTTCATCGTTTCTGCGCAAGACGCGTTGGCGCTGATTGTCTTGGTTTTTTCGAGCCTTAGCGATTACCTCGATGGCTTCATTGCGCGACGCTTCAACCAGATGACTCGGTTGGGACAGTTGCTTGACCCGGCCGCTGACCGCCTCTTCATCTTTGCTGCGCTCATTGGCTTGGCCGCTCGTGGCGTGATTCCCTGGTGGTTGTTTGTCGTTATTGTCACGCGTGAAGTCATGCTTGCGGTCTTAGGAATTATTTCTGCAAACTATGGGTTTGGGCCGCTTCCCGTGCACCACTTGGGCAAAGTGGCGACGGCGGCGTTGTTCTATGCGCTTCCAGTGTTGATGTTGGGCCAAGCATTTCCTGCCATCGCGGAGGTGACTGATCCGGTGGGGTGGGCGTTCGCGCTCTGGGGTGCGTTCTTGTATTGGTGGGCCGGATTCATTTACGTCGCACAATCTGTCCGAATTTCTCGCCTTCCGAGGGTCTGAGGAGCGTCCCGATCCGATACGCTGGTTAGTCAGGGAGGTTTGCGATGGTTGAGTCAATGAATAATGGTCACGGCGCCGACGTACAGTCGGCAAACGAGACGTCCGCGCAGCCTATTGTCGAGCGCACCGACACCACTGCGACGTACAATCACGAGTTTGCGGCTCAAGTCGCCGCAATGGGCGCCGATGTGTCGGCCGATGAACAATCCGCGATCGCTGCTTTGCCTTCGGGCTCTGCCTTGCTGATAGTTCGTCGTGGACCCAACGTGGGTGCCCGCTTCCTTTTGGATGCTGATCTCACGACTGTGGGGCGTCATCCCGAGGCAGACATTTTTCTTGATGACGTCACGGTTTCTCGTCGTCATGTTGAGTTTGTGCGCAATGAGAAGTCGTTCGAGGTCAAAGATTTGGGTTCGCTCAACGGCACCTATCTTGGCGGTGACCGTATTGCGGCAAGTGCAACGCTTCGCGATCGCGCCGAAGTTCAAATAGGCAAGTACAAGCTCACTTTTTACGCCTCGCGCCGCGATCTTGCTCCTGCGGCTGGCAATTAGTGGCTGAGGTAGCGCGTCAAGCGCGTTCAGCGCCGGCGCCGGCGCTACTGAGTATTGGCCAGGTCCTTGCCAAGTTGAGTCCTGAGTTTCCTGATCTCACGCCATCGAAATTGCGCTTTCTAGAGGAGCGCAAACTTGTCGCTCCGGCTCGTACTGCGTCGGGGTACCGCAAGTTCTCGCCTGGCGATATGGAGCGCTTGCGGTTCGTGCTCACTATGCAGCGTGACCACTATCTTCCCCTTAAAGTCATTCGTGGCTACCTAGAAGAAATGGATGCGGGGCGCACTCCGGAGCTCCCCGGTGGCGCGGTCGCTGCAGCCTCTATGCTCTCGGCAGAGCGCAAGCTCACTCGCGACGAACTCATCCGCGAGGCTGGGGCAAGCCCCATGTTGCTTGGCGATGCTGTTTCGTCATCGCTCATTGTGGCATCCGATGTTTTTGGCGAAGACTCCCTCGCGGTGCTCAAGTCGCTTGTGGAACTTCAGCGCAGTGGCATTGAACCACGACACCTTCGTGGCTTCCGTGCGGCTGCAGAGCGCGAGCTGGGGCTCATTGAGAGCGCGTTAATGCCTGTTGCACGACGTAAGGATGCTTCGAGTCGCGCTCGCGCCGCTGAGATGGCACGTGAAATTGCGGGCCAGTTGGAGATTGTTCGAAGCAGTCTTATCCGATCTGCCCTCAGTCGACTCGATTCGTAGTACGGTCGATCTGTTGACCGTTTTCGGCTCACGCCGTTGACGGTTCAGTGAGGTTGGCCCAGTTTTATCCAACTGAATCCGACACGCCGTCGCGTTTTTGCGAATGTCGTTGATCGAGGCGGTGGGCGTGACTACCGTGGGGTAACACGAAACACTAAGCGTCAACTTCAACATGAAGGTTCGTTGTTTTGTGCTGATCAATCAGAACTAAAGGGGCAAAGCCATGAGTGAAGTGAACCGTAGCGAAGAGTCACGCTACGATCTTGGCCTCCTCTTTACCGACGGGATGCCCGACCTCGATGACACCGCAGGCTACCGAGGCGCCGTGGCGGCTCGCGCCGCTGGCATTAGCTACCGGCAACTTGACTACTGGGCCCGCACTCAGCTCGTAGAGCCTACTGTTCGTGGAGCCGCAGGCTCTGGCTCGCAGCGCCTGTATGGCTTCCGGGACATTCTTGTCCTCAAGCTCGTGAAGCGACTCCTCGATACCGGAATCTCCCTTCAGCAGATCCGTATTGCCGTCAATCAGCTACGCGAATCGGGCATTCATGATCTTGCTCAAACCACTCTCATGAGTGATGGAGCCGGCGTTTATCTCTGTACATCGAACGACGAGGTCATTGACCTCGTGAGCCGCGGTCAGGGCGTCTTCGGCATTGCTGTTGGCAAGGTTCTCCGCGAAGTGGAAACTAGCCTTATTGACCTCGACACAGTCAAGGGCGAAGACCCTATGGATGAGCTGGCCAAGCGCCGCGCATCCCGCGCATCGTAGAAAACGTTTCGTCAGATTTCTTGCGTCGGCATGACTATTTTGCCGCGATGCCGTCGAGCACTTGTGTTGCGCGAACTATCGCTGTGCGCGCTAGTTGCTAGCGATTAGCAGATGATTGTGCGCCGTGAGGTGGTCACTGTCCACCGTTATATTCACCCATGCGAGCTGCCCGCATGACACGGTCAAGAATCTGGTCAAAGTAGCGCGCCATTTCTTGCGCGCTTTCGCCTGGCCACACGTGCAACGGTTTTGCGGCACCTTGGGCTTGCTGCAGTGACGTGCGCTCGGGAAGCTGGGGCGATAGTACAAGCGGACCAAACATGTCGCGCAGTTCTTTGATGCGGAACTGGTGCTCGAGAGATTGCGAACGCAAACGATTCACGATAATTCCGAGCGGCTGCAAGCGAGGGGAGAGCCCGCGGCGAATCTCTTCGATCGCGCGTAGTGCACGATCGGCAGCGGCGACCGAAAACAGGCCAGGTTCGGTAACAATCGACACACGATCGCTCGCGGCCCAGGCGGTGCGCGTCAGGGCGTTGAGCGAAGGGGCGCAGTCGATGAGCACGAGGTCGTAGTCCGCTTCGACATTGGCGAGCGCCTCTTCGAGCTTCCAAATATCGCGAATGCTGGGGTGCGGCCCATCAAAGTTGATGGCAGACGGCGAGCCGATGAGAACGTCAATTTTTCCCGGTCGACCTCGAGTCCAGCCGCTTGGTGCTATCGCGGCGCGCACGATCTTTTCCTTAGGAGAAGCCAGCACGTCAGCAACATTGAGGTGACCGGCGACATCAATGTCCATTCCGGTCGAAACATCGGACTGTGGGTCAAGGTCGACGACGAGAGTTCGAAGACCGCGAGCAAAGGCTGCCGAAGCGAGCCCAAGCGTGACGGTCGTCTTTCCCACGCCCCCCTTGAGGGAGCTAACGCTAAGTACGTGCACGAGTAACGACGATACCTTCACTACTGTTAAGAAACCTAAAACTCCGCCAACTTTTGCGCACCCTTGAGGAAACTGCCAGAGTTCAATCACTCTAGGCTTGGTTTTTGTCAGGAAGGACCGAATGTTCAAGAAGATTCTCGTTGCCAACCGAGGTGAGATTGCGATCCGCGCTATGCGCGCGGCTGTCGAGCTCGGGGCAAGAACCGTGGCCGTTTTTCCGTACGAGGACCGAAACTCGGTTCATCGTCTGAAAGCTGATGAGGCATATCAGATTGGTGAAGAGGGGCATCCCGTTCGTGCTTACCTCGATGTTTCGGAAATTATTCGCGTTGCGAAAGAGTCGGGTGCCGACGCGATCTACCCCGGCTACGGCTTCCTCTCCGAAAACCCTGATCTCGCTCGGGCTGCCGCGGAGGCGGGAATCACCTTCATTGGCCCTCCAACCAAGGTGTTGGAGATGGCCGGCAACAAGGTCACCGCAAAGGAACACGCCATTGCTGCGGGAGTTCCTGTGTTGAAGTCCACTCCAGCAAGTACCGACCTCGAAGCTCTTCTTGCCGGAGCAGAAGAAATCGGTTTTCCCGTTTTCGCTAAGGCCGTCGCCGGCGGTGGCGGTCGTGGAATGCGCCGCGTGGATAAGAAGGAAGATCTCCGAGGTGCGCTGGAAGAAGCGATGCGCGAAGCGGACAGCGCATTCGGCGATCCCACGATGTTTATCGAGCAGGCTGTGGTCCGCCCCCGTCACATCGAGGTGCAGATCCTCGCTGATTCTCACGGCGGAACGATTCACCTCTTTGAGCGTGACTGCTCAGTGCAGCGACGCCACCAAAAGGTTGTCGAAATTGCTCCCGCTCCCAATCTTGACGACAACATCCGTCAAGCGATGTACCGAGACGCTATCGCTTTCGCCAAGTCAATCGACTACGTGAACGCCGGAACTGTCGAGTTCTTGCTCGACACCGCGGGAGAGCGCAAGGGCGAACACGTTTTCATTGAGATGAACCCGCGCATTCAGGTCGAGCACACGGTCACCGAAGAGGTCACTGATGTCGATCTCGTCCAGTCTCAGATGCGAATTGCTTATGGCGAGTCACTTGATGAACTGGGATTGCGTCAAGACGAGCTCAAGTTGCGTGGAGCAGCGCTGCAGTGCCGCATCACGACAGAAGACCCAGCGAGCGGGTTCCGTCCCGATACGGGAAAGATCACGACGTACCGTTCGCCTGGTGGTGCTGGTATCCGTCTCGACGGTGGAACAGTTTCTGCCGGTGCGCAGATTTCGCCTCATTTCGACTCCATGCTCGTCAAGATGACATGCCGTGGGCGCGATTTTGCGTCGGCAGTGCGCCGTGCGCGTCGCGGCCTTGCTGAGTTCCGTCTTCGTGGTGTCACCACGAACATTCCGTTCTTGCAGGGGGTGCTTGACGATCCCGAGTTCATCGCTGGCGACGTGAGCACCGCGTTCATTGATGAGCGTCCGTGGCTAGTCAACTCGCACCGCTCGAAGGACCGCGGAACCAAGATCCTTACGTGGCTTGCTGATGTAACCGTCAACCAGCCCAACGGCGATGGTGCGGGAATCATTAAGCCGCAGTTGAAGCTTCCCGAGGTCGATCTCGCGACGGACGCTCCCGCGGGTTCGCGTCAGCGACTGCTTGAGCTCGGTCCAGCTGGCTTTGCGTCCGCATTGCGCGAGCAGAAGTCGCTTGCTGTGACGGAAACCACTTTCCGGGATGCTCACCAGTCGCTCTTGGCGACTCGCGTACGCACTCGCGACCTCGTCGCGGTCATGCCGCACGTTGCGCGCCTGACGCCGGAGTTGCTGTCGGTCGAGGCCTGGGGTGGGGCAACGTACGACGTTGCGCTGCGCTTCTTGGCTGAAGACCCTTGGGAGCGTCTTGCCTCGATGCGTGAGGTGCTGCCGAACGTGGCGATACAGATGTTGCTGCGTGGCCGCAACACCGTGGGCTACACGCCCTACCCCACAAGAGTGACGGATGCCTTCGTGCGCGAAGCTGCTGACACCGGGGTTGATATCTTTCGTATTTTCGATGCGCTCAACGATGTTTCGCAGATGCGTCCGGCCATCGATGCGGTTCTCAGCACGGGCACGGCTGTCGCTGAAGTGGCGCTCTGCTACACGGGCGATCTCCTCGACCCCAAAGAAGATCTGTACACGCTTGACTACTACCTCACGCTTGCCGAGCAGATCATTGAGAGCGGCGCCCACGTGCTCGCGATCAAAGATATGGCCGGCTTGCTACGAGCAGAAGCCGCTGAGACGCTTGTAACGGCGCTTCGTGAACGTTTCGACGCTCCGGTCCACGTTCACACGCACGACACCGCTGGGGGCCAGCTGGCGACTCTCCTGGCTGCGTCGCGTGCTGGTGCGGATGCCGTCGACGTCGCTAGTGCTCCGATGGCGGGAACCACGAGCCAGCCGTCGATGTCAGCGCTAGTCGCCGCTCTCGCGCACACGGAACGTGACACCGGAATTTCTTTGGATGCGGTGTCTGACCTTGAACCCTACTGGGAAGCAGTGCGACACACGTACGCGCCGTTCGAATCGGGACTACCCGGGCCGACGGGACGTGTTTACCACCATGAGATTCCCGGTGGTCAGCTTTCCAACCTGCGTCAGCAGGCAATCGCTCTTGGCCTTGCTGACCAATTCGAGACTATTGAGAACCTCTACGCTGCTGCCAACAAGATGTTGGGTCGCCCGCCGAAGGTGACTCCGTCGTCCAAGGTCGTTGGTGATTTGGCTTTGGCGCTGGCTGCGGCAAACGCTGACCCAGCTGACTTTGAAGAGAATCCCGATAAATACGACATCCCAGACTCGGTGATCGGGTTCATGGCTGGAGAGCTGGGCGAGCTTCCCGGTGGTTGGCCGGAGCCGTTCCGCACGAAGGTGCTCAAGGGTCGTAACGTCAAGATTGGTGTTGAAGAGATCAGCGCTGATGACCAGGCCGCGCTTGACGGCGAGCCCAATGACCGCCGATCGGCGCTCAATCGCCTCTTGTTCGCTGGACCGACTCAGATCTTTGAGACCGCCCGCGAAACCTACGGCGACTTGTCCCAGCTCGACAGCACTGACTACCTGTACGGCATCCAGCAGGGCAAAGAGCACGTCGTAGAGATCGAAAAGGGCGTACAGCTCTTCGTGGGCCTCGAAGCAATCGGTGAGGCTGATGAGAAGGGCATTCGCACGGTCATGGCCACTCTGAACGGTCAGCTGCGTCCCGTATTTGTGCGTGATCACAGCATTAAGGTTGATTCAACGGCCACCGAGAAGGCAGATGCCTCGAAGCCGGGTCATGTTGCAGCACCTTTCTCTGGTGTTGTCACGTTGCAAGTCGAAGAGGGCGCCTCTGTGGAGGCAGGCCAGGCCGTTGCGTCGATCGAGGCAATGAAAATGGAAGCGGCGATTACTGCCTCCGTTGCCGGTACAGTCAAGCGTTTGGCTATACCCAAGACTCAGCAAGTAGATGCCGGTGACCTTCTTGTGGAAATTGAGCCGAGCTAACATCCCAGTTTTTGTAGGGTAGGGACGTGACCGTT
>TARA_R110002020_G_scaffold184120_1_pt1 | contig 110942 bp, 80 predicted proteins | sample TARA_R110002020 | Tara Oceans TARA_R110002020 (sample SAMEA4396489) | marine metagenome | biome: Westerlies Biome; feature: [MES] marine water layer (ENVO:01000295) within the mesopelagic zone...; material: water (ENVO:00002006), including particulate matter (ENVO:01000060)...
TCCCGTCGGACCGGCGCCTATGATCAATATGTCTGTCTTTATCATATCAAGTGGTCATTAAAATCCTTGTTGGTCTCCTGATCCCATTATTTAGATTAAGCCCAATGCTGATACGAATTTATTTTTTTGGGCATAGCGGCATATACCTAAAACGGAGTATTGGAATCAGCCCCGCTTCATAATAATAAGTTCGTCCTTCATAATTTTGGGCAAGAGCGGCTTTTGAAGGGACACCATACGATATCCTTTTTCAAGTCCCTTGGTTTCCCCTCCATTCAGGATGGCTTCCGTCCCCAAAAATCGAAAACCGACCTTTCTGGCCAGTTCTTTATAATCAAGGGCAATTTTTTCATCCTTGTTCGCCAAAAGGAGCACCAATATCCCATCTGCCGCCAATACCCGATGGCATTCGGCCAAAAATTGTTCGGGGCCCATCTCCAATATTGTGATATCCCAACACAAGATCCTGTGAAAAAACCGGGCCACATAGGGAATCCTCTCGCCCTCGTAGTCCTGAAAAAGAGCCTTCCTCTGATGGGTATAAACCGCATATCTATCTTGGGCATCCTTAATTTTAAGGCAATCGGCGTCCAATCCAAAGTAGCGCATATCCTTTATATAACTTACAATGGAAACCATGTGAATCCCTTGACCGCACGGAAGTTCGAGTACCCTTATACCAGAATCAAGCCGTAATGCGGACATGATTCCTGGAGATAGCTCCCGCTCTTTGGGAGCAACATTTTCCTTGCCTCCATTGGCCCCAATACCATTTCCCTGCAAGTCTTTTGGAAAATGTACTGTTTCCAACGATGTACGCATGTTCTTTAAAATTATTTCCATGGTCTACTCCTTACTGCGTTCGATATGAAATTTTCCCAAGGTGCTGTCCACGCCCAAAACAAATTGGGTGCCCTGGATCAGTTCCTGCAAAAGTTGTAAAGTAGCCGGATCCAGCTTTAAACAGATATCGAACAACTGGCCAGAACACCAGATCTTATGACAATCGTCCCCGGTACATTGGGCACAGTTACAAGGTCCATGCGGCCGCATTACAATTTCCAACAAATGGGAAAGATCGTCCCGTGCCATAAATATCCCTACCGTATCCACTACCAATTGGAGGGTGCATAACGGGTTGGGGGCATTTTCGATCCCGTAGATCGCTCCATATGCATTTTTATAGATCAGGTACATATTTAACATTTTGGCATAACCGCCCCAATTTGACATAACTATATAATTACATTATATTTATTTAGATTAAATATAAATAATTATATTTGGTGTCAAATATAGGGTTTTTATAAAAATCAAAAAGTACGCGAAACGGAGTAAATAATACGCAATAGGGAATAATGGCCAAACTACGTATGTGGATCGACAACTTTAGGGAGTGCTCCTTTGATAGGGGCGACCACAGTTATCATTCCGATTCTTCCGGGACCTTGGATTCGTCCACTCACTTTAAGGACCCCCATCTCTCCGGATGTTGCAGAGAAGTTGTATTGGAGCATTTTAAAATAACCTATGTCGATCTGAAATTTTCCGAAAGGCACCGACTTGCATTTTCCCTTACCGGACAAACCGTGGAAATGGTCTTTGTTCTTAAGGGGGCCTCTTTAATAAAGTGCCATCTTCCACAAAAGGAGTTTTACCTCTCCCCCAACACCCACAATATCATCAACTGGGAAAGTTCGGAAGGGGCAGTGGAATTTGAGGGGACCGACTCCATCTGTTTGATGGTCAATTTTTCCCCTGAATATATCAAGAAATTTATTCCGTTCGAAAAGGATTTTGCCGGATTTAGCCAATTGATAACGGACCGCAAACTGGGATGTCTCAAAAATAACAACTATCCCATTGGACCCGAAATACATTCGCTATTAAATGATATCCTGAACTGTACATGGAAAGGGCACTACCGAAAGATCTACCTGAACGCCAAAATCTTGGAGCTACTGTTATGCCAACTGGAACAATTTAAGCTTCCCTTCCCTCTCAAGAACTCCCCACCGCTTTCCATACTGGAAGGCGAAAAGATCCTACTGGCCAAGGACTATGTCCAAAAAAACTACAGAAAGCCCTTAAAACTACAAGACCTTGCCAAAAAACTTGGCACCAACGAATTCGCACTTAAAAAAGGTTTTAAGGCCATGTTCGGGACCACCGTATTCGGCTGTATCCATGAACTTAAGATGAAAAAGGCCAAAAAACTGCTCTTGGATCGAAAAATGTCCATTGCGCAGATCTCCGACCATATTGGTTATAAAAATCCCCAACATTTTTCAACGGCCTTTAAAAAATCATTTGGCATCTCCCCTAGCGATTTTAAGAAATAATCCGTAACCGGAGCCCATTTATCGTCCCTAGGGAACGAATTGCCAACATCATTCCATTCCTACAGCTTTTACATCACAAATATCTTTATTTTTGCAGGGCGGCCCGCAAAGGACCGCACTGCATTTCCATAACCAAAGGATATTACTTGAAAGACCTGCTGCTGATCACCCCGCCCTTTACACAATTGAATACGCCCTATCCGGCAACGGCCTATTTAAAGGGGTTTTTAAATACAAAACAGCTTAGCTCCCATCAAATGGACCTTGGCATGGAGGTCATCCTACAACTTTTCTCCCAAAAAGGCCTTCGCTCCATTTTTGGATTTGCACAAGAAAACAGTGGGATCGCTTCGGACAATGGGAAGAGGATATTTGCGCTCAGACAACGATATCTTCAGACTATAGAATCGGTCATTTCATTTTTACAGGGCAGTAACGACAGTTTTGCCCGTCAGATCTGCACCCCGGACTATCTCCCACAGGCTTCCCGTTTTGATCAACTCGATGACCTGGAATGGGCATTTGGCACCATGGGGCTGCACGATCGCGCAAAACACTTGGCCACTTTATACCTAGAGGATATCTCGGATTTTATAGTGGAATGCGTGGACGAAAACTTTGGCTTTAGCAGATATGCCGAACGTCTGGGCCGCAGTGCCAACTCATTCGACAACCTTTATGAACAATTACAGCGGCCACCTTCCTATATAGACCAGATCGCCACTTCCATTTTAACGGAAAAAATGATTGGGATACGACCTAAAATGGTATGTTTCTCCGTCCCATTTCCCGGTAATCTATACAGTGCCTTTAGATGCGCCGAATATATTAGGCAATCCCATCCCTCTGTGAAGACGGTCATGGGCGGCGGATTTCCGAATACCGAATTACGGTCGTTAAAGGACGTGAGGGTTTTTCAATACTTTCACTTTATCACTTTGGACGATGGGGAACTGCCCATAGAACTGCTTGTCGATAAACTGCTGCACGGCCATGAGGCCACCCTTGTCCCATTGAAACGGACCTTTCATCTGAGGGAGGGTGAAGTGTTCTACAACGACCTATCCACAAGGCCCGATTACAAGCAGGCCGCTGTGGGAACGCCCGATTATGGCGATCTTTTATTGGACAAATACATTTCCGTCATCGAAGTGGCCAATCCCATGCACAGTCTATGGAGCGATGGCAGATGGATGAAATTGACCATGGCACATGGCTGTTATTGGGGAAAATGCACCTTTTGCGATGTTTCGCTCGACTATATTAAAATATATGAACCCATTACAGCCACCCTTCTGGTAGATCGAATGGAGGAAATGATCGCACAGACGGGGGAAAGGGGGTTCCACTTTGTGGACGAGGCCGCCCCACCTTCCCTGATGAAGGCGTTGGCATTGGAAATCATCAAACGTCAACTGAGCGTAAGTTGGTGGACAAATATCCGTTTCGAGAAAAATTTTGGACCGGACCTTTGCCAATTGTTACGGGCGTCGGGCTGCATTGCCGTTTCCGGAGGTCTGGAAGTGGCATCGGACCGCTTACTGTCCTTGATCAAAAAAGGGGTAACAGTGGCACAGGTGGCACAGGTGACCCATAATTTTACAAAAGTGGGCATAATGGTCCATTCCTATCTCATGTACGGATATCCCACCCAAACCGTGCAGGAAACGGTGGACAGCTTGGAAATGGTACGCCAAATGTTCCGTTTGGGGATCCTTAAATCCGGCTTTTGGCACCAATTTGCACTTACCGCCCATAGCCCGATCGGCCAAAACCCCTCACAGTACCACATTGATCCCATTTATGAGGAAATCGGTTTTGCCAATAACGACATACAGTTCCGTGACAAGACCGGCATTGACCACGATCAGTTCAGCTATGGCCTAAAAAAATCGCTCTTCAACTATATGCACGGAATCGGAATGGAAGAACCTCTGCAGAAGTGGTTCCCTTTTAAGATACCTAAAACGGCCATCCCCCCAAACTATATACAAAATGCGCTTGAAAGCGAGCCGCTGTTAAATACCCGTCCGAATGCCAAAATATGTTGGCTGGGAGCAGCTCCAACGGCCCACCATATCACAAAATCAAAAAAGGGACAAAGCTGGCAGCTGATTCAATTGCATTTTCACGGCCCTACTCAACAACTCGAATTGAGATTGGACAGGGCACAAGGGGAATGGTTGTTGAAAATGCTGGACAGGACATCGGTATATGCCGCTACCCTCCCGACCTTTGCACAACTAAAGTCGGATTTTGAACCCAAGTTTGGGGATTTTGAGCCTTTCTGGTATTCAAAGCCCCTAATACGCTTAAAGGAAAACGGTCTGCTAAGCCTTTAGGTCCAAAAATACTTTTCCATCTTTCTGGACAGCGGCATAAATGGCATCCAATATCTTCAGATCCTTCAGGCCCTCTTCCCCGTCAACGGGAACCGTAGGTTTTTTGCCGTCCAGGATAATGGCGGCCATTTCATCCATTTGTACGGTTTGGTGGGTGCGATGGGGAAGGTCCAGCTTTCCATTGTGGGTAGTTCCCTCTATGGGTCCGTAGCCCGTTGCGGGATGCAGGGTCGCAAAACCATCTTTCCCGTTCACAAAAAACCTGTCCAAGTGGCCCATATTGTAAGTCGATAAACAGGAAGCGACCGCACCACTGGGAAATCCCATTTGGAACTGAACGGTCTCGTCCACCCCCTCAGCAAATTTTACGGGATCTGTTTTGGTCTCTTGGGCAGTCACCCATTCGGGCTCTTCCCCCACCATATACCTGGCCCCGTTTACGGCGTAAATGCCAATATCCATGAGGGAGCCTCCCCCGGCCAAATCTTTGTTCAATCGCCATTGGTTAGGGTCTCCGATCGGAAAACCGGAGAGGCCCTGGAAAAATTTGATGGCCCCTAACTTTCCCTCTTTGCGCATATTCACGATCGCAAGGGTATTGGCCTCAAAATGCATTCTATACCCCACTAATAACTGTACGTTTGCCTGTTCGCACGCCTCCACCATCTCCTTCCCCTCCTTGGCATTCAAGGCCATCGGTTTTTCACAGATGGCATGTTTTCCGGCTTTTGCCACCCGTATGACCTGGCCGTGGTGCAGCGCATTGGGCGTAATTACGTAAACGGCATCAATTTCCGGATTATCCTTTATGGCATCGAAATTTTCATAATTATAGCAACTTGATTCCTTGACACCATATTTTTCCCGCCATATGGGCAATTTGGACGGGGTACCACTTATCAATCCGGTAATTTTTGCCCTTTTACAATCTTTCATGGCTTCCGCCACCCTAGTAGCGTAACTTCCCAAACCCATAAGGGCCACGCGGAGGACGGGACCATCATACTTTGGTTCTGAAAAATACTGCATGGCATTTAATTCGCTGAACACTGGAACTGCAATGGCAGATGCGGTCAACTTTTGTATAAAGGAACGACGGGAGTCCATAAAGAAATTTTTTAGGTGATTGAACGACGACTAAGATATCTTTCTAAAAATACAGGATTTTTACATACCAAAAAAGCAGATGGGCACTATTGTGCGTATTTATCCCAAATACCTCCCGAATCGGTGTAACCGGCGCCAAAGTCGGCAATCCCCGAACAGTCCGGGTGGCATGGGGAAAGCTTAAAGACATTTTGATGCTATGGAAGAATTATAGTGGATTTCACATTATGGGTCAAGGCAAGCAAGGCCATACATTTTGACTATCTTTGTCCATTATAAGAAACCATATGCAGTTCAAGGAATTACAGTTAAACAAACCGATCCTTAAGGCCCTGACCGATCTAGGTTACGAAATACCTACGCCCATCCAAGAGCGGACCATCCCTTTGGTACTGGAAAAGCGGGATTTGATCGCCTCCGCACAAACGGGAACCGGTAAGACGGCAGCGTTCGCCCTGCCCATATTACAGTTGTTGTACGACCGACAGGAAGGTTCTAAAAAGGGCAAAAAAATAAGGGCATTGGTAATCAGTCCCACAAGGGAGCTGGCCGTCCAGATACAGGAAAACTTCAAGGTCTATAGCAAGTATACCAATCTATTGACCACGGTGGTCTTCGGAGGTACTTCGATAGATCCCCAAATCGCCATTCTTAAAAATGGGGTGGACATCTTGATCGCCACGCCCGGAAGGCTTCTGGACCTGCACAAACAAGATCTGGTAAATTTGGACTATGTGGAAACGTTTGTCCTTGATGAGGCCGACCTAATGCTGGACATGGGTTTTATAGACGATGTTAAAAAGCTGGAACGCCTTTGCCCACAGGGCAAGCAGACCTTGTTATTTTCGGCCACCATGCCCCATAAGGTGGTGCAACTGGCGAGTGCCATCCTTAAAAACCCGGTTACCGTGGAAGTATCGCCCATTTCCTCGGCTGCGGAAAATGTGCGCCAGTTACTATATTACGTTTCCAAACCTAATAAAATAGAACTCTGCCTTCATCTTTTAAGAACTTCCATAAAAGGCAACATCATCATCTTTAGACGTACCAAATTTGGTGTGGACAAGTTGGAGAAAACCCTGATAAACAATAATTTTAAGGCTGAAAGCCTACATGGTGACAAATCCCAGAGCGATCGACAGCTGGCCTTCAACAATTTTAAGAAAGGGGATGCCACGATTCTGATCGCTACCGATGTAGCCGCAAGGGGCATCGATATCGATAGTTTGGATGCGGTCATAAATTTTGACCTTCCCAATGTTCCGGAAACCTATGTGCACCGAATCGGGCGAACGGGCCGGGCTGGAAATTCTGGCACTTCCCATTCTTTCTGTTCAGCGGATGAAAGACCTTATTTGATCAGCATCCAAAGATTGTTGTTCAGTCAGTTGGAGGTAATGGAGGACCACCCCTACCCCTTGGACCCAAAGGCCAAACCCGAAGTGCACAAAAAAAAGGGCAGCAAATACAAAAAAGGAAGAAAATCCGAAGGTTCAAAAAAGAAGAAAAAACGCTGGTATTAAAAGTTCTCTAAATCCCATCCGATCATGATCGTTCCCCCTAAGCACAGCGAAGAAGAAAAGAGGCAAAGAACACTGGATTCCTATTCGATCTTGGATACGCTTCCAGAAGATGATTACGATTTTATAACCCATATGGCCTCGGAAATCTGCGGTACGCCCATATCCTTCATTTCCCTAATAGATAAAAACAGGCAATGGTTTAAGTCGGAAAAAGGTTTGGGCATCAAAGAGAGCAGCAGGGAGGAATCTTTTTGCGCCCATACCATCAATGCGGGCACGGAAATTTTTATTGTAGAGGACACACGGAAGGACGAACGGTTTTATGACAATCCCTTTGTTGTAAACGACCCAAAGCTGTTGTTCTATGCCGGAGTGCCCTTCCTTTCAAAAGATGGTCTGCCCTTGGGAACTTTGTGCGTTATGGACAAAAGCCCCAAAACACTTTCCAAAAAACAGATCGATGCCCTAACTTCCCTTTCCAAACAGGTGATGAACCTACTTGAACTTCGGAAGAACAAATGGTCGCTGGAAGAAGCCATGCAACGACTCACGGAAAAAAACAAGGCATTGGACAGGTTTGCCCATGTGGCCGCACACGACCTAAAATCCCCCCTAAACAATATTGCCTCCCTCTCCAATCTCTTTATAGAAATGCACGGAGAGCGATTATCGGCCGATGAGACCGAAATAATGGAAATGATCGGCAGTTCTTCCGGTAAGCTCCTAAATTTAATCGATGGTCTCCTAGAATACAGTAGGAGCGAAAGGTTGTTAAAGGAAGAGCACAGCATGATCGATATAAAGGATTTTGTGGTTTCCACCATGAATTTGTTCGCCTCTGAACGCAATCTTACGCATACATTGGTAAGCAGTGTGCAAAATATCAACGTTAACCGTACCGCATTGGAACAGATATTCATCAACTTGCTTTCCAACGCGATCAAGTACAACGACAAAGCACATATAAAAATTGAAATAGGGATCTCGGAAACTGAAGAACGGTACACTTTTTATCTCCAGGACAACGGACCTGGAATCGCGGCCAAAGATCAAGGAGCTATCTTTGAACTTTTCGAGACCGTCGCCAAGGAAGATCGTTATGGGAAAAAAGGGAGCGGAATAGGATTGAGCACCGTGAAGCGGATCATTGAGACCCTCCAAGGGGCTATATCCCTTCAATCCGCCCCGGGACAGGGCTGCAAATTTATCTTTGAACTGCCCAAGAACTGAGGACACAAAGGGCAGAAGACCATAACAATCATTACCTTTGTACAAATCGCATCAGTTACATTATATGGATATTAAACGAATAGCACCTTCCCTTTTGGCGGCGGATTTTGCCAATCTGCAACGTGATATAGAAATGGTGAACCATAGTGAGGCAGACTGGTTCCACATAGATATTATGGACGGGGTCTTCGTACCCAACATCTCCTTTGGAATGCCCGTTCTCAAGTCCATAGCCAAGTATACAAAAAAACCACTGGACGTTCATCTAATGATCGTTGATCCGGACCGATATATCAAAACCTTTGCCGAACTGGGCGCCGACAACCTGACAGTCCATTATGAGGCGTGCACCCATTTGCACCGCACCCTCCAAGCTATCAAGGATGAAGGGATGAAAGCAGGGGTGGCGCTCAACCCGCATACCAATTGTATGTTGTTGGAAGATACCATCAAGGATATTGACCTGGTATGTATGATGAGCGTAAACCCGGGATATGGTGGACAGACGTTTATAGAGAACACCTATGCCAAAATAATGGCCCTAAAAGAGCTTATACAAAGGAAAAATGCCCCTACCCTAATCGAAGTGGACGGTGGCGTAAACGCGGGGAATGCCAAGTCCCTCATCGATTCCGGTGCGGATATCCTAGTGGCCGGCAGTTTTGTCTTTCAAGGAAAAAATCCCCTTGAAACTATAAGGGAACTTAAAAACCTGATCAAAGGATGAGCCCCTTGGACGTGATCATTGTGGGAGGCGGGCCAATAGGGATAGCCTGTGGCCTGGAAGCCAAAAAAAAAGGACTCCGGTACCTGATCTTGGAGAAGGGATGTATCGTGAACTCACTTTACAACTATCCACTTACCATGCAGTTCTTTTCGTCTTCGGAAAAACTTGAGATCGATGAAATTCCATTTATCAGCAAGGAAGCCAAACCAAAAAGAGATGAGGCGTTGGAGTATTTTAGGAGGATAGTATCATCCAACAAGCTAAAAATCGGGTTATTTGAAAAAGTGGAATCGGTAAAAAAATATGAAGATATTTTTACGGTCCTTACGAGCAAATCATCCTATACGGCAACAGCCGTAGTCATTGCCACTGGGTTCTATGATATTCCAAATTCTATGGGCATTCCCGGGGAGGATAAGGAAAAAGTGTCCCATTATTACAGGGAACCCCATTTCTATTCCCAGCAGAAATTGGCCATCATCGGCGCTAGCAATTCGGCCATAGATGCGGCCTTGGAATGTTATAGAAAAGGGGCCGAGGTCTCACTGATCATCAAGGGGCCGGAAGTTGGGCAACGCGTAAAATATTGGGTCCGCCCCGATATCATCAACAGGATAACGGAAGGCAGCATAAAGGCCTATTACAATACCACTGTAAAGGAAATCAGGGATGGGAGCCTGCTGATAGAAAACCAGGACGGGACCTCCGAATTGGAAAACGATTATGTCCTGGCACTTACGGGATATATGCCCAACTTTAAATTTCTCCAAAAAATGGGCATCAACATCTCCAAGAACGAAAAAATGCTTCCCCAATACGATCCCCGAACAATGGAAACCAACGTAGAGGGACTATATTTGGCAGGGGTGGTCTGCGGTGGAATGGAAACCCATAAATGGTTTATAGAAAATTCCAGGGTCCATGCCCAAATGATCATGGACGCCATCCTCCAAAAGCCATAGGCAATTATCGTTCCCCAACCGCAGATCGGCAGGGGCTTTTTCCCAAGAACCTTCCGTAATTCATCTCCCTATATAGACCCATCCGTTAATCGGTCTTTGTTGTTCCCCCAGGTCCAATACATAATAATAGGTCCCTGCGGGTAATTTACTTTCTCGGTTTATTGCACCGCGTACATTGGCCTCTCCGTCCCAAGTGTTTTTATAGGAACGCGCCTCGTACACCAAACTGCCCCACCTATTGAAGACCCTTAGATGGTTATTGGGATATTTCTCCACACATGCTATTTTAAAGGTGTCATTTATTCCATCGCCGTTTGGTGTTACAATATTAAATACCTCAAGACAATTGGGGGTTACGGATATTTCCGCCCTATTGTTCCCCTCGTTGGTATCAACTGGATCGGACGCCTCTAAAGAGGCAATATTCAGAAAATTCCCCTGTTCTTTGACATGGGCCCTAATAGTAAGGCTCGCTATTTCCCCTTCCAAAAGAGAATCGATGTTCCAGAGGCCTTCCCCTTCGTCATAGGTACCCTTGTCCACTTCATGGGAGATATAGGAATAGCCCGATGGGAGTTTATCGCTTAGCAGGATGTCGGTTACGGTCATGGACCCCGAATTCCCCAGCATCACCGTAAAAAGCACCTCTTGCCCTATAGCCTGATCAGGATTATCGACCGACTTTGTCACAAAGAGGTCCGGACATCCCTTCAATAAGGCCACCACCTTTAAACGTTCTTCACTTTCCAAATCGCTTCCATCCAACGTCTGGGAGGCATAGTAGGCCTTCTTATCTTCCAAGGGGGCGGAAGCCAATATCGGATTTCCGCCTTGGGGGGAATCGTACCAACGTATGGATTCACCAATGGCCAAAAGGTTTCCGATCGTTGGTGAAACAAGGTCACAGAAGTATTGTATCCCTTGTCCCAAGGGTGGCGCCACCGATTTTAGGTGCCGAATTTCAACGATATTGGAACCATTGGATGTACAGCCTTCCGTATTTATGGATGCAACGGAAAAAAATCCCTCCCTGACCGCTTCGTATTGGGCCCCTTCCGCATCCGTTATGGCAATACCGTTTCTATACCAGTGATACCTTTCGGCGCCATCGGCATTGGCATTAAGTACTACCTTGTTCCCCTTGGCCACTATGATGACCGTAACGTCGGTTTGTGGAAATAGTGACTGAACGGAGCAAAAAAGAATGAAAATAACTGTTTTCAGATACATCCGTGCGGTTCAAATGAATATAAAGAAGGACAATTGGAAAGCTTTGGGCCTCCAAGTACGATCAACCGGAATAATCACAAATATCTTAATCCACCACCGAGCCTATGGTAAGGGTAGGCGTCCCCGGTGTTGGGGAGACCACAATTTCCAGGTCGGATCCGGCATCCTCAACAGCTCCTACATAGGTTACATAATCCCTGCTCCCTGGATCTTTAACGGTATATTCCACCTCAACAAAAAATGTATAGGTGCCTGGATCGGCAAGGGTCACTTCATAGGATTCCGTTGTATTCGCCAAATCCAATGGATTTGCCGTATCCCCATCCTGTACCGCAAACCAATTATAGGTAACATCAAAATCGCTGGCATCCGGATTGGCATAGCCGTTGGTGTTGGTACTATAATCCGCTTCCAGGGAACCGACCGAAAGTACAATAGGGGTTGCGGGTACATCATTGGCGCAATAGGTAAGTGCGTTCCCGTTGAGCTCGAAGGTGGTCTCTACGGTAAGCGGCGACAACACAAAAAGTATGATATCCTCAAAATTATCCGATTGACAGACCACGGTACCGTTTTCGACAAGACCGTAGACCCTGTACTTATGGTACCCGGGCTCCAAGGCCGTCAACGGCAGGTCTTGGGTGCTGGCCCCACTGATCAGCGTTTCGGTCTCGGTAGTGCCATCGGTCGTAATGGCGTACCACTCGTAGCCGGTAAATGTATTGCCAGCACCATCGTCCAGACTTGCGGTCACTGTAAGCGAAGGCCCCGATGTTGCGGGATTATAGAACAGGACCGCTCCGTCAACAGTGGTCACGGGCAAGGTGTTATCGGTAAGAATGCCCACATCCAAATTGGCCGGGGCCGTAATGGGGGTCGTGGGAATGGGTGCCACTACTTGGGCAATTGTTCGTGCCGAGGCAAACAGCAACACAAGGGTCAAGGCATAAGTCATTATTTTTCCAACTGTTTTCATGTTTCTCATTTTTAGTTCATTTGTTTTTTTTATAAGTGCTATTTTTCATTTATTTCAATCGCCGCTGAGCTGCAAGCTGGGGGGTCCGGGTTTTGGTGATATGGTTACGGTGATTGGGGTCCTCGCCGAAGGGTACCTGAACTGTCCGTTCACTTCGGCGGCCTCTATCCACAAGTTCCCCGATGCCGGAATCTGGGCCGTTGCATAGGAGAACGATGCCGTGGTGTTGTCCCCACCAATCTGTGTGCCTCCCGTTAACGTATTGTAGGCCCTATAGACATACCCGGGATAAAAGTTTGAAATGGTTATGGGGACCTGATCGCCTTCACAAACGGCGATTTCACTATTCCCCGGTACCGGTGGAACTATGAAGAATGCATGATAATAACGTGCCCTAACCGATAATCCCAGAACGGAACTCACCCGCAGCCGAATGCCATCACTGGGAAGCGACGAATTATTGGGAATGGGAACTATTGCCTCCGTGGCACCGGGAGTACTGAAAAGAGTGAGTAAATTGGCCAAGGTCGAACTTGTATAAGCGGTGCCTACCGTATTGTTTATCCCTCCATTCGTTCTTTGAAATGCAATGTTGTCCAATATTCCCACTAAGGAGGCACTGTTGCCAAAACGTACCATAATAGGGGAAGAAGACCTTGGTACCGGATTTCCATTGGCACCCGTAAATCGAAGGTTCTGGGCTGCCGAGGTAAGTCCGGCAAGGGAAAGGTTGGCATACACCTCCGAATAGGTTGCGGGATTGCTGGTAAGGGCATTGGCCCTATTGGTGACCCCGGCAAGAAGTGTGGAAGTTATCTGGTCCGTATCCGCATATACCCTTTGGGCACGAACATCCGGATTGACCGTAAAAAGCCATATAAAGATTCCCGCCATGATCATCGGATGGCCTTCAATGGCTGTAGGGCGAACGAATAAACAGATTCTCTTCTTACACATTTTTGGTGCTTTTTGGGCGACATTCATTTAGATCCCCCTTTGGCGGAACACCCTTTTCCCTCTTTGGGAAAAAGGCGCCGCCACACGGGCCAGGGGAACCACAATAAATCAGTCATGTACCAATATAAAATTGCTTCTCCTATTGATGGCGTGTTCCCATTCATCACAGGTGACACCATTGGAACACCTATTCTTCAACCGGCTTTCGCCAAACCCTTCAGACCTTCTTACCCTGGAAGGATCCACTCCATTGGCCACTAGGTAGCGCTCCGTATTCTCCGCCCGTTTTTTTGACAGTTCCATATTTAAGGAATCGGATCCGCGGGAATCGGTATGTGCCTCTATACGAATGTTCGTTTCCGGAAAGCTTTGTAAAACGAACAGGACTTTTTGGAGTTCCATTTCGGCCAACGGGGTAATGTTGGCTTTTCCCAAATCAAAGTAGATGGGTTCCACATCCACCATGGTCAAGTTCCCCTCCCTTACCGTAAGGCTCTCTAGCGAGGTCAGGTACACATCGTTTGCCGTGCTATTTTTTGACAACGTATCGGATCTCTTTATAGATTCCCTTACGGAGCTGTAGCCCTGTTTGGAAAACAGCAATTCTTGGGAAAGTTGGGGAAGCTGAAATTCGTAATACCCATTTTCATCGGTTTCCATATTTGAAGTAAGGCCATTATCAAAGCTGTCAAAAACCTGTACCAAGGCCCTATCAAGGGCTTCTTTTGTTTTGGCGTCGTAAACATGTCCAGAATAAATGTAATTGGCAATGGGGGGCATTTTTTCGAAATGGTAGATATCATCGTCCCCTTTTCCCAGGGCACGATTGGAAGCGAAGTAACCTTTGTTTTCCTTGGTGTCCAAGATAAAGCTGAAATCGTCCCGATTGCTGTTGATGGTCGCTCCGAGGTTAAGTGGAAGGTCATACGAGCTTTTGGAATGCATGTTGGCCCCAAAAACATCCAAGCCTCCCAGCCCATAATGCGCATCCGATGAAAAATACAAGATGCCATCTACCATAAAGGGAAACATTTCCCGGCCGGCCGTATTAATTTTGGGACCTAGGTTAACAGGGGTGTTTGTACTGCCGTCCCCAAAAACTTCCGTTACATAAATATCCGTTTCCCCGTACCCCCCGGGCATATCCGATATAAAGAACAAATACTTTCCATCCGGGGATATTGCCGGATGACCGCAGGAATAATCCTCATGGTTAAAGGCAAGGGCAGTAGCGTTCACAATACGATCGCCCTGCATAATGCCCCTTAATATCCTAAAATTCGATATCCCTTCCTTGTTTCCCTTTAGTTTTTTGCCCTTCACATAATTCTGTACAAAATAGACCGTTCCCCCATCCTTGTCAAAGCTCATGGTGGCATCGTGAAACCTGTAGTCCGCGTCCGCCATCAATTTTGTAACTTCCCGGAGCTCACCGGTGCTTTTGTTGCGTTCCGCACTGTAGAGGTTAAGATATGGTTGATCGTTCCATTGGTAATACTGTTCCTTGGGAACGGTCGTATCCCTACTGGAAGTAAACAGTACATGGTCCTTATAAAAAACAGGGGCGAAATCGGACATGGACGTATTGATATCCAAGTTGGTTATCTTATAAAGGGAATCGGTTTCACCAAGCTTTTCCAGGTGCTTTTTTTGGGCGGTGATCATCTGCATTTTTTCCCCGTCCCCTGCATAAAACTCCTTGATCAAGGCATTGGCCCGCTCGTAATCCCGGTTCGATTTCACGGTCTGCAAGAATTTTATAAAGGTACTTTCCTTAAGTTGTTTTGATTTTAGGTGATATAACTTATCGTACCATACAAGTGCCTCCCCATATTCATTGAGGTTGAAATAACAATTGGCCAATTTTTCCACTGTTACGGGGTCGATCCTGTTGGATGCCCCTATAGCATTTTGGTACAATTGTGCGGCCTCTTCAAAATGAAAATCCGCATAGAGTCGGTCAGCCTTCCATGTATTCTGTTGTGAATATGTCCAGGTCTGCACACATATGATCAAGAGAACTATTTTTTTCATAATGTCGTATTTTTAGAAGAATCTTGGTGATCTTGCCCTTGCTTTGGCATCGGGAAGCAGATACCTTATAATGATTTCGTGCGAACCATCATTGTACCTGTTCAGGGCGGTGGTCGTATGGTCATAGGCGTACCCGACAAAAAAGCGCTCCGAAAGATAAAGACCCACCATGGCGCTCATGGCGTCATTGAACCGATAGGCGGCCCCTGCGGAAAATTTTTCCTGGATCAAAAAATTGGCCGAAACATCCACAGTTATGGGAGCTCCCTCCACATATTTGAGCAGGGTCGTGGGTTTTAGCTTCAATTGGGGGCCCAGATCAAGGACATATCCCCCCATAAGGTAAAAATGGGTGTCCTTATCGATGACCAACTGCTCCTCATCATTGAATGTTTCCGTCCTTACAAAATTGGGAGTGGAGATCCCGGCATACCATTTTTCGCCGTAGAAATAGGCCCCCGCACCAATAATGGGCCTTATATTGTTTAGGTCGTTGTTAAAAATAGGGTCCTGCGGATCGGCATAATTTCCCTTGGACCAATCTACGTTCAGGATATCAAATCCGCCATTAAGCCCCAAGGACATCCTTACGTTCGCATTGATCGGGATGCTATAGGAAAATGCGGCATTTATGTCGACCTGATTGGCGGGACCCACATTGTCGTTCAGGACCATTAACCCCAGTCCGATCCGTTCACCCGTCCTTCCGGAAAGGGTAAGTGCCTGGGAGGTTGGTGCACCGTCCAAACCTACCCACTGGCTGCGGTGCATAAGGGTAACATCGAACCTATTGGCACTTGCATACCCAGAATTCAGGGATAGGGGGTTGTACATGTACTGCGTGAACTGCAATTGTTGTTGTCCCCTGACAATTTGAAGGGTGGAAATGGAGATCAACAGAATTAGTATATGTGCTGTATGTGAATTTTTCATGGGATTGGGTTTTAAATTATACAAAGTGGTCACGGTCCTCATTTCGCAATGAACAACCATCCCGATCTATCTTCTCCCAATTCCTGAATGGTCAGAACATAGAAGTAAGTTCCAGCGGGGAGCATTTCCCCATTGTTTATGGCACCACGTACATTGGCAATTCCGGTCCAGTCATTGGTATATCCGGCAGCTTCATATACCTTATTGCCATTCCGATTGTAGATTCTCAGCTTATTATCCGGATACCGTTCTATGCACTCTATCCTGAAATAATCATTGAAACCATCATTGTTAGGTGAAAATTCATTGAAGATGGTAAGGCAATTGAGTTCTATATCCACCGTTGCCGAATTGTTGTCCAAGGAGCTGTCCGCTGGAATGGACGCTTCCACAAAGGCCGTATTGGAATGGCTTCCCGTAGGTTCCACCCGAACACTGACCAACAATGTCGCATTATCCTGTGCCCCAAGGGAACTGATGTTCCAAATCCCGGAGTTGGGATCGTACTGTCCCGAAGAGGCGGTATGACCCTGATAGGTGAAACCATTTTGAAGTTGTTCACTGACAACGATGTTGTTGAAAATGGTATTTCCGTTATTGGTCACCATTATGGTAAATTGGATCATATCGCCCGTTAACGGGTTGTCATTGTCCACTGTTTTTACCATTCCGATATCCGATACTTCGGCAGCCTGCAAAACCACTTCGTCCACGGTATTATCGGTACGGACCACCCCTTGATCGTCCCTTGTGGAAACGATTACGTCGTACACCCCTTCGGGCAAGGCATTTTCTTCAGGGATGATCAATGTCCATGTGCCATCACCATTGTCCGTAAGATTTCCATCCCCTTCCGAATAAACGATGCCGTTCAAGGTTACCGTAAGCATGGTGGCAGATGGGGCCGTTCCCTCGAGTGTCGGTGTCGGATCGTTGGTGGTTATGCTGTTCACCGTAGGGATTGCTGGAGTACCATTTCCTATGCCGAGCTCATTGGTGGTACCGTCCACGGAAGTAAAGCCATTGGCTGCCGTAACCGTTACCAACACATCGTAGATACCATCTGCCAAGGCATTATTTTCGGGAATGGTCAACGCCCATGTACCATCGCCGTTATCCACTAGGTTCCCATCTCCTTCCGGATACACTACCCCGTTCACCGCTACCGTAAGTTCGTCTTCCGAATCTGCCGAACCCGTAACTATCGGGGTTCGGTCCGCAGTCTGTAGTGGATCTACGGTGGGTACAGTTGGCAAATTGGAGTCAATGGTAAGTTCATCAACGGTATTGTCACTGACCTGATTTCCTTCGGAATCGGTAACCGTGGCCACCACATCGTACGTACCATCGGGAAGAGTGTTGACTTGTGGAATTACCAGTTCCCAAGTATTGTTTCCATTATCCACCAAAAAGCCGTCGCCCTCGGTATAGACGATTCCGTTTACCGTTACCGTGAGAACGTCCTCCGAGTCGGCAGTCCCCGTAATACTTGGGGTAGTATCCCTAGTGTTCAGGAAATCGACCACTGGAACACTCGGCAGGCTGGGATCAATGGAAAGCTCATCGGTAGTGGCATCCGACGATTCGTTGCCCCCTATATCCACAACGGTGGCAACCACATCAAAAATGCCCAGTCCCAGCGCATTTGCGGTCGGAATTTGGAGAGACCATGTGTTATCGCCGTTGTCCGTCAAATTTCCATCCCCTTCGTTATAGACGATACCGTCCACTTCCACGGTCAACTGACCAGGGGAATCGGCGGTACCGGTGAGCATGGGGGTGGTATCATTGGTAGCCAGTACATTTACGGTAGGGACATTTGGGGAGATGGTATCTATGATCAGTTCATTGACCGTGTTATCGGATACCGAATTGCCCGCCATGTCCGTTAAGGTGGCCATAACATCATAAAAACCATCAGAAAGGGCGTTCGCCCCTGGAACGTTCAAAGACCAGGTCCCATTACCATTATCGACGAGGTTGCCGTCTCCTTCCACATATTCCACCCCATTTACAGCAACCCTAAGATTTCCTTCCGAGGTAGCTTCCCCCGTAATGGTGGGGGTAGGATCATTGGTGGCAAGATAATCCACGGTGGGCGGAGAGTACGCCTGCGTATCCACGGTAAGCTCATCGACGGTGTTATCGGTAGCGGTATTGCCCGCTCCGTCGGTTGCCAAGACCTCTACATCAAATACGCCATCAGGAAGGGCATTGCCAATGGGTATGGTCAGGGTCCATGTACCGTCCCCATTATCCGTTAACTGACCATCGCCTTCTTGGTAGGTCACTCCATTAACGGTAACCGTGGTACTATCTTCAGAATCGGCGGTCCCAGTGATAGTGGGCGTATTATCATTTGCGGCCAACGCATTTACTGTTGGGGTTGTGGGTGCGGCCGTGTCTATGGTCAGTTCGTTCAGGGTTGCATCATTGGAACTATTTCCCCCTAGGAAAGCGACGGCCCGAACATCATAGATTCCATCGGGCAATCCGTTTCCATCGGGAATCTGCAGTTGCCAAGTGCCGTCACCATTATCGGTAAGGTTACCGTCCCCTTCCGAATAAACGATCCCGTTCACCGTTACCGTCAGATCGGCAGCGGAGGGTGCCGTTCCTCTTATAAGTGGGCTAGGGTCATTACTGACCAATGGAGTTACGGTGGGATTGTCAGGTGCCGTACCATTTATGGTGAGTTCATCCACGGTGAGGTCGGTGGCGATATTTCCCGCAGTATCGGTCGCCGTTGCCACAATATCATAGGTACCGTCCGGTAGTTCACTGCCGATCGGCACGACCAAGGTCCATGTACCATCCCCGTTATCCGTTAAATTTCCATCCCCCTCGGAATATGTTATCCCGTTCAAGGTTACCGTAAGGACATCCATGGAACTGACTGTACCCGAAATGGTGGGGGTGGAACTATTGGTAGTCAGTTCCTGTACGGTAGGTACCACTGGCTGGGTAAGATCGATCTGCAGTTCAAAGGAAGTTAAATCTGATTCCATGTTCCCCGCACCGTCGGTGGCGATTGCCTCCACCTCATAAAGTCCTTCGGAGAGGGCATTTGGACCGGGAACGATCAAAGTCCATGTTCCGTCACCGTTATCGCTAAGGTCCCCATCTCCCTCCGAATACGAAATTCCGTCCACGAATACCGTTAGGGCATCTGCGGAATCGGCGGTACCGGTTATGGTAGGGGTGGCATTATTAGTGGCCTGTGCCACAACTGTGGGTACGGTGGGCGGGGAAGTATCCACGCTATAGGTCTCCGAATCCGATCCGTTACTATTGCAACTTCCATTACCGGTTTCCACGACTCCCTCTATGGTAAGGTTTGAATCCGCTGCCAGATCGTCTCCGTTTACTTGGATGGCAAAGGTAAAATCGGCCGCTACTATTCCGGAATAGGACTCTTGGTTTATGATCAAGGTGACCGTATCCCCAATTTGGGCATCACCGCCCACGGCACCCGTAATCGTAACGGTGCCTTGGGATTCGGTCAGATTAACGATATCATCCGCGGTAATATTTGGATCTAGGGCCATCGTTGGTTCCAAAGTATTGGCGACTATGGAAACCGTTGCCAGGGCCAGGTCGCCCGCAGCATTTTCACAGCCAGTGGCCAGATCGGCAATGGCCGTATAAAATTCTAGTGGAGACTGGGTTTCCATAAGGCCGTTCACCCTTAAGATACCGTCTTCCCCAATGGTATAACTCGCCCCGTCCAAGGTCAACCCGTCTGTGATGGGAGCTGTTTTATCGGCATCGAAATACCATAAAAAATTACCGGACAGTTCGCTTGATGGAACCAATACCACCTCACTGGATTCACAGATGGCATCCCCATTCCCTGCAATGGATATGTCCCCAGCGGAAGGCCTTTGCAACACTTCCACGGCCACCGCTACACGGATGGATTCCACATCACAGCCGGGGATGGCGGACGCCATATAAAAGGTAGTATCTTCCGTAATTTCCGGGGTGGTAAAGGATTGGCCAGAGGTGGTCGTGGCCAGTGGAGTTCCTCCTGAGACCACATCGTACCAACGGATTTCCAGATCTGTGGGATCCACCGTGGCGGAAAGATCTAAAGTGTTGCCACTGCAGACCGCCAAGGCCGTCGAATCGGTTTCAAGAAGCGGGACGGACGTGGTACGCACAATATCGAACAGATCCAGACTTTGTGCAATTTCCACATTTAGCAGCGAACTGTAACGAACCGTAATCCGGTCGACAGGTGCCCCGGGCGAAAATGAAATGGTACCGGGCAAATTCTGGTTTGCCCGCAATTGAATAAGGGTGAGCAGATCAACATCCACTAGACCGGACAGCGCGGAAGTGTACACTACATTGCCATTATTGGAAGCTATAACGGTCACATTTCCCAATGCCCCGATAGCCAGTAGGGAAGGTGAAAGTCGGACGCTGATATTAAAATTATCCGTGGCATTGGAAGCACCTTCAAAGTATACCGTTTGCTCCACAGAGGCGAGTACGCTGAGAATTCCCAAATTAAGTTCGGAATAGGTTTCCGGATCATTATCAAGAACGTGATGGGGATTTTCAACACCGGCGCCCCCTATCCCCAAAAGATCAAGACTGATGCCATCCCCATCCCAAGATGTATATGCAGGGGTCCCACATTCGTTGGGACCTGTAGTATAAAAGGCCCCGTACACCCCAAGCCTCTTTGTATTTCCCAAGCCCACCAGGGAGCCGACCCTGCTGGTCAAACGGATCCTATCGTAGGATACATCCGGACTTATGGCAATATAAAAGTCATTAGCGGAATCCGTCACTATTCTGAGTCGATCGGTGGCAAAATCGTTGTCGATTTGGGATGCCCCTGTAAGAACGGGATTTCCAGGGCCGTCCATGGCCTGGACGGTAAATTCCTGATTGCCGATAAGCACCACCCCCAGGACGTCCGAAACAAGGTTTCCCAAACTTCCGCTCAAAAGAGCGGGAAGGATATCGTCTTCCGTGTCGATCTTAATGTAGGTGGTAGTGTTGGGCGGAACCGATGTGGCATATTGGAGTTCCATATGTCCCGAATAGGCGCCGATTCCCAAGGCAAGACCCGAACTGGACCTCACATTTACCTTGGTATCAAGGTTGGCATCAATGGCATTGGACGAATTGTCCGTTTCACTTTGACTACTAATGGCATTTGCGAAAACCACATCCTGTGAACGCAGACCAAGATGGAGCAGAAAGCAGAAAAAAAACAGGGTAAGAGCTGGAATCGTAGTTTTTTGTTCCATGGCATTGGGATTAAATTCAGTAGGGTATCTAACTAAAAATTTAAACCAATTAAGGCGATTAAAATCTACCATTGGGTAGATTGAAGAGGTCGAAATGTTAATTAAATTAACAGGAAAATTATTACCAATTACGTATACTTACGATAAAGGAGCGTAAAAGGTTTTGTTAAAATTTAGTTAAAATTAACTCTTTTGTCCTAATTTTATCATTAAATGGATCAAAAAAGTGATCGAACACAATACATGGTAAAGAGTATTAACGCTACAGAAAAATATCACTTCTTAAGTAATTTTTTTAAAATATTTTATAGATCTTACTCTATTTTTCGTTCCTTCAAAGACGGGACCTCCCTGTTTTGGCATCCCTTTCTTTACACTAATTTTAGTTTAAAAAAACAAAAAAGTGCTTCAAACACTTTACCCCGTATAGAATGAGTCTTCACTATATTATCTTTAACCTATGCGACGGTCTGAAATGGAAAAAAACAGCATATTGATGGACAGCATCCCAAAATCCATCAAGGACTATTTTAGGGGCATTGCGGGGGGATTGCTTTTTAGTCTGCCCATGCTGTACACCATGGAGCTTTGGTGGACGGGATTTATCGCGGGCCCACTCCGCTTGATCATCTATCTTCTGGTGGGACTTGTATTATTATTGGGCTACAACCATTTTGTGGGAATACACCGGCCGCATACCTTGTGGGAAGGCCTGGCGGATGCCGTCGAAGAAATGGGTCTGGGACTGTTGATCACGGCCTTTATCCTTTGGTTGCTGGGAATATTACAAACAGGAATGTCCCTGCAGGAGATGATCGGGAAGATCGTGGTCGAGGCGCTTACGGTGGCCATTGGCATTTCCGTGGGCAAGGCCCAATTGGGCAGTAGCGGGGAAAATGGAGAAAGAGACGGAAAGGAGCGAACCGATGGCCGGAATGCATTTTCGGGGGACCAATTGGCAATTGCCCTATGCGGATCGGTACTGGTGGCGGCCAACGTGGCTCCCACCGAAGAAATAGTACAGATAGCCTTGGAGACTTCCAAGCTACGATTGCTGCTTACAGTTATTTTTTCCTTCGGTATAGGGGGCGCTATTTTGTATTACAGTGATTTTAAGGGCTCTGGATCCGGGACTGCCAAACCGCGTGGAAAGTGGGATATTATTGCTGGAATTGTGGCCATGTATACCGTTTCCTTGGTCGTGTCGGCTTTTATGCTCTGGTTCTTTGGACGCTTCCAAGGGGCAAGTTTGGATACGATCTTGGCCGAAACCGTGGTTTTGGCACTTCCGGCGGCCCTGGGGGCATCGGCAGGGCGTTTATTGTTACAGGCATGACCATGGCAGCACAAAAAAAAAGGAATTGGCTGGAAACGACGGTCCTCATTATAGGACTGGTACTCGTATGTTTTATAATCGGCTTCTTGGCGTATTCCGCACTAACTTCCCAAGAAACCATGCCCGAAATAAAAATCACCCAGCAGAAAACGGAAAAAGTGGACGGATATTACGGAGTTCTGATACAGGCGGAAAACTTGGGCTCCCAAACGGTGGAAGACCTTACCATTGAGGCCGTTCTGGAAAATGGCCCTACTAAGGAAGTTTCTGAACTGCGCTTTCCGTTTCTTCCCGGAAAATCAAGTGTAAAAGGGTGGGCCACCTTTAAGGAAGATCCCGGGGCCCTGCCCCTTAACCTATATGTACGCGGTTATCGCACTCCATAGGATCGATGTCGACCATTTCAAAATAGGGGCATTTTTCCTGTTATCTTTTCAAAATCTCCGATATTGAAAGGAGCTGGAACGTCATCTGTGCCTGACTTCCTTCATAAAGGATGCCAATATTATCATTATCCACGGAGGTAAGACAAGAATAGCCCGCTCCCTGTCCCCTATCAAGTTCAACCCAATATTCCTGGGGCCATGATTTTCCATTATCCAGGCTTACCTTAATGGTCTGTTTGATCCGTTTCTCCTTAGAATTTGGATTGGAGAACAGAAGTATGCTCTTTTCTTTCCCTTCACTGTCCGTATAGGTATGTTTGTGCAGGCTGGCCATACATACCGGCTCGATCAACGCGCCCCGTGAGGTGGGATGCTCGGTCCAACTTTTGCCCATATCGTCGGTGACGGCTATGGCCCTACCATTTTTGGGCCCTTTTTCTTCCCTGTTCCTATTGTTCCGCATATTCAGCATAAGAGACCCATTTTCCAATTGTACCACGGCACATTCAGTTGTATTGGTATAGGCAGGTTCACTGGTTTTCCATGTATTGCCCCCATCTTTGCTATAGGTAATATTGGAAAAAGGAATCCCATCTTTGTCCCTTCCCTGTGTGGGAAATACCAAAGTCCCATTTTCCATGGTAATACCCTTCCCTGGTGCGGGAGCAAAGAGCCACCATTCCTCCTTTTTGCACATCTTGGTAATATTGATGGGTTCTTCCCAGGTTTTCCCATCATCCAAGCTTCTGGCGATTAAAAATTGGGAAGTTTCCTTCGTTCCAAAACCGGGCTGTGATCCCTTGTTTCTCCATTGATGGTTCCATTCTTCACTATCAGAATCAAGGCCCTCGACCCATTTTCCATTTTTGTCCATGACCCCGTGCATCCAGAGTCCGGCAACAAAAACCGTATTGCTCCTTCGGTCCACTAACAGGGAAGCGTCACTAACACCATTGAATTTTTCCGGCAATCCGCCCCATTTTCCCATATCCAGGGCCACCTTCATCGGCTCCCAACTTTCTCCCCCATCGATACTCCTACTGATGCCTATGTCCATGTTTCCCTGCAGATCCCGTTTACCATCGTATCGTATATCGTAACATGCCAGTAGGGTACCCTCATTGGTGGTCACAAGACCTGGGATACGGTAAGATTTTACCCCGTCATCCATAGCGTTCCGTACGGCAAAGCCCTTCCTTAATTTTTTAGGGCGCCCCAATTCTCTAACCTCGGCCTCTCCGATATCCGTGCGTGCCCCTTCACAGCTGCCCGTAATATACCCGGCAAGACCTGCATTGTCCTTTAAACGGTACGAAAGCCAAAAATAATTATGCATTTTGTCCAAAGGTATGTTTCCCTTAAGGGTAAGTTTGGGCGAAATTTCAGTGGTCTGGGCGAACAATCGACCCCCATCGGCCAAAAGATCTGTGCTGTCCGACACTTGGAGCAGGGAAACCGATTCTATATCCCGTATATGTTCTGTGCCCCCCAAATCGATCGTTACTTCGGAAAGTACCCTTCCATTCAGCGAATCTTGATTCAATATATCCAGTTGCAGGATATGGTTGAATTCCTTTGATTTAAGCACTGGGTACAGGGTCTGTTTCTGATCCACAACGATGTCCGTATCCTTTTGTGCGCATGCGCACAAAAAAAGGAAAATCAAAAAAGGCAGGAACCCAAGACCTTTCCTATTGATCGTGAAATTGTTTACTGTTTTGCAGCCACTGTTCTTCATGTCCGTTCGGTTTATTTATTGTTCGATAATTTTTAAATTGCTATTGACCATCGGTCGGTTTCCCATGATTTACGGGTTTTGACCTAAAAATAAGGCTGAAAACATAGCCCGTCAAAAAACAGGAGGCAAGGCCAAAAAATGAGTACATAAGGAAATTTACCTTTGTAAAACTACTGAGGTACCATATAAAGACGGCACTTATAAAAACACCGATAAGGGTTCCCTTGGCATTGGCTTTTTTGGTCACGATTCCCAAGAGGAACATGCCGCCCAAACCTCCGGTAATAAGTCCCAAAAACCTATAAAATTGATCCCACAGCGATTTTATATTGGAATTGGCCATCCAGAGTGCCAGCAAAACGCCCAAAACCCCGGTAACCAAGGTGGTCCAACGTGCAATTTTCAACAATCGCACATCCGCCGTATCCGGCCTGTAATGTTTGTAGAAATCATTGCAAAATGCCGTGGAAACGGAATTAAGACTACTGCTTATACTGGACATGGCGGCCGAAAAAATAGCGGCGATCAATAGACCGGCAACTCCCATTGGCAATTGGTTTACGATATACCAAGGAAATATGGAATCGTTATTGGACAGGCCCAATGATAGGCGTTCCGGCAGTTTGGAATAAAAAATAAAGAGCAGGGTGCCGATCCCAAAGAATATAAAGGTAGCGGGTAGGGTCAATACCGCATTGGTATACAAGGTTTTTTGTGCGTCCCGTACATTGGAGCTGGTCAGATAGCGCTGTACCACGGTCTGATCCGTACCCTGAGATATCAGGGCAGATGCAAGTCCGCCCAAAAAGACCACCCAGAATGTGGAATCGATCAGGTTGAGATCCATATTGATGATGTTGATCTTATTGTTCTCCACGGCAAATGTATAAGCTTCCGACAGGGAGGTATCCGATTCCGTGAGCAGACATACAATGGCCACCAAACTTCCGCCCAATAGCACGATCACTTGGAGCACATCGGTCCATATGACCGCTTCCATACCGCCAAAGGTGGTATAGGCAATACAAAGCATTCCCATGATCAGGATACTGGTTTCCACGGGAATGCCCGTAACTATGGAAATGGCCAAGGAAGGAAGGAGCAAGACTATGCCGATCCTTCCGAACTGGAACAGTATAAAGGACAGGCTCCCTAGCGCCCTTGCAAAATAATTGAAACGACGTTCCAAGAACCCATAGGCCGTTTCCATTTTCAATTTATTGAAAAAAGGAATAAAAACGAACGCGATCACGGGCGCAATAAGAATGGCGGTAATATTGAGCAGAAAGTATGCCCAATCGGTCAAAAATGCCTTTGCGGGTATGGCCATAAAGGTAAGCGCGCTTAACAGCGTTCCAAAAACACTCAGTCCGGACGCCCACCACGGAATCCGGCCCCCACCAAGAAAGTAATCGTCCGTGGACTTTTGTTTACTGGCAAAATAGACCCCGATCAGAAGTGAGAGGAGCAGGTATAATGCCAGTACGATATAATTGGCCGCCCCAAAACCATTATGCTTTTCACCTTGCCTTATACGCACCGCCGAGGGGGTACGGATACCAGGTGACGTTTCCCCCGAAATTATGTAAAAACCTTCTGCGCCGGTAAAGGAAAGTGCTGTTACCGGTAAGGCTTGTGCAAGCGTATCATGAACGAACCACTTTTTTGTGACGGTGTTAAAGGCAATGATCTCCTTACCGAACCCTGGATGGTGCTCCATAAAATCCAGATGATTTCCGATCAGCGCTTCTTTTATGCTATCGTTCACTTCATCGGCTATGGCCCTTTCAAGTTTTTGGATGTGCGAATAGGACTTTCCATCTGCCCCGCCATACACCAAAATATGCATGGAGCCTTTGGCTTCGGCAGCAGTGGCCATCACCACCCTAGGTTTTCCATCGATGACAATCGGCAGAAGGGAATCCCATTGTCGTTCCTTTAGGTCATAGGTGATGTAACTGTCCAGAAGGGCGGTCGACTCTTTTTCCGATTCGTCCCTTCCTCCTAAAACGAAGATCTTTCTGGAAAGGGGCGTTTCCTGTACCACCGCCGAATGATAGGACCTTGCAGGACCGGGAAAATCCTCCAGACGCTCCCACTTCTTGCTACCTTGCCCAAGAACGTAAAGGGAATTCAGCGTCCCGCTCCCATTATTGCCCCCTATTATATACGTCCTTCCATCCAGATATACTGCCGCGCCATTGGTCACGGGCAACGGCAGGGAAGGAAATTGTTCTATAAACACCTCTTTTTGGAAATGGTCATAACCAATTAGGAAAACCTGCTCCTGAGGACCCGTTTCATTGTTGCCGCCGATACATAAAATACCTTTTTCCGTTTTGACAGAAGCACCATAAGCCAAAGGGACCGGCAAGCGGACAGAGGATTGCCGCCAGGTATTTCCTTCCAAAATGAATATGGCATCGCTCCATATCTTTTTACCGCCCTTCCAAGGCACTTGATCGGGAAAATTGGCCCCTCCGGCAGCAATTACAACTCCGTTGTGCATTCCTCCGACCATCCCCGCAAACCCTAGAGAAACCCGTGAACCCTCAGGCACAGGTAAACTTGGGAGCTCCTTTATCTCCGTACTGGATATAGGGGTCTGCGCCAGTACGGGACAAGAGGAAAGACAGAACAATACAAGATAGGATACAATCCTCAACATATCGGTGTTATTTATTTTACGGAATCAAGGCCCTCCCTATTTTTTTTGGAGATGGGCAAAATAGTTTAATTTTTCAAGATTGGAACGCAAGGAACCATATTCACCTTCCGTTAATGAAATAACGGGGGATCTGGTGCCTCCAAAATCATGTCCGATCATTTTCATAATGGCCTTTTGGGAAGCCAATCCATCATATTGCAGAAAGGCATCGATCAGTTGGACCACCTGAAAATAAGCGTCGATGGCTTCCTCGGACCTTCCATTTTTATAGTGTGCCAATAGTGTATCATAGTAGGGAAACATAAAATTATAGGTGCTTCCTATAAACGAGTCGGCACCCATGGACAAAGCGGGCAAAAAGAGCTCATCCACCCCAAAGAACATCTTGTAGTCCTTTTCAAAAAGTTTTTTGCACAGTATAAAATCGTCCAAGGTTCCCGCGGTATATTTAATGCCTCCCAGCTGAGGGATCCGGTCGTTCGCCTTTTCCAGGAAACGGTGCATTTTAAAGTTCAGCCCCGTTTTGCCGGGTATATGGTAATACAGAAATGGAATCTCATCCTGACAATCGGCTATCTTTTGAACAGCCGACAGCAACTGTTCCAGAGTGGATATGGAATAATAGGACGGCAAAGTGGCCGAAACGGCATCGGCACCAATAGCGATCGCATGTTGGGTAAGATCGGCACTTACCTCGTAACTGGTGTGGCTTACATTGACAATGACCTTCACCCTTTTTGCGATGGCGTTTATATAAGCTTCTGTTACCTGTTTGCGCTGATCAAGGGTCATTGACACCCCTTCGCCCGTGCTGCCCATCAAATAAAAGCCGTTGGCCCCCATGGTTATGAGATAATCGACCAATTTGGGAATAGGGGCAATATTGATACTTCCATCGGCATGGAACGGACTAAAACCGGCAACTATAAGGCCATTGACATCAATTTTTTCGTAGTTCATGTACTGCTAGTTATATTCCCGATAAAATGGGAGAATTAAATTTTTGGGATGAAGATGTAAATAGTGGAAATCATCGATTTTTGTACAGTTGAAGGGGAGCAGGCAAATACCTGCCCCCGATCAACAAATCAACTGAACTAAAGCATTGTTATTCATATCCAGAGGTCTGAACGATCAATTCGTTTTCGGCAATGACATTGTCGTTTACCGGCCATAACAGTGGAATATCGGTTCCTTCCAAATTGGGCACTTGGGCCCGTATATCTATGATTCCGGAGGCATCGAATCGCACCAGGTCCCAATACCGTTTCAATTCCAGGAACAATTCCCTACCCCTTTCGTTTAGAACTTCCAGTTCCACGGTATTTTGATCCATTGGCCCATTGTAGGCCCCTATATCCGCTCGTTCCCTAACTAGGTCCAAGTCGGCCACTGCCTGGGATACCTGCCCCAATGCGGCTTTGGCCTCTGCCCTGAGCAACAACATATCGGCCCATCTGTATACTATAATATCGTTATCGTAGTACGTATCGTTGTTATCAATGGTGCCCCTAAATTTATTCTGGCTGATGGACAGCACATCCGGATCTGAATCCGCATCATCCCCGTCCTGGGTCAGAATGGGAATAAATGTCCTAGGTGCCCTTTTATCGTTTGGATCTTCGAACAGGCCAATGGTAGTATCGCTGGGCCTATAATTATGCCGCGCATTAAAGCTTGTGGAGGTGGGCACATCCGGATTGAGTTCCGCATCTACATTTACATCCCGGGATGTAAGGGTGCTTGCATACATGCCCGCTTGTTCGTTAAAATCCAGAAAAATGGAAAAAATCACCTCATCATTTTCCTTGGAATCGAAGATGTCCCCAAAATTATCCAATAAGGTTACCCCTTCAATGTTATCAACAGCTGCAATGGCCTCCATGAGGTCCTGTTCCCCTCCGCCCAATACTTTGGCGCTCCAGAGCTTTGCATCCGCCAACAGACTATAAGCGGCAGGTTTACTGGCCGTATATTTGGAAGTAAATCCATTTTCGGGCAAATTGGTCAGGGAAGCCTGAATATCCACAAATATCTGGGCCATTACCTCGTTCGCCGCGGTACGCCCCACCGGCTCGGTATTTTGGTCGACAGGAGATAACAATAAGGGGACGTCGCCCCAAATTTTTACCAGTTGAAAATAAACAAAGGCCCTGAGAAAATGCGCCTCCCCTAAAATTTGGCCTTTTTGTGCATCGGAGTTGAAGGCAATGGTTTCAGCACTGGAAATCAGAATGTTCGCATTGTTGATCAGCGAGTAGTTTACCCGCCAATTGGGGCCATTGCCACCGGTCAGGTTCTGCGCCCATGAATCGGAAACGGTCCCGATCAATCCCACATCAAAGGCATCGCCCCTGTCCTCACCGTAAAGGGTGCGGTTGTATTCGTCCCGTACCCCGTCGTACAGTCCCGTTAGAATGGCCCGAAGATCTCCTGCTTCCTGAGGAAAATTCCCCCCTGTGATACTGGAAGGTATCTCCGCTTCCACGGCATCCTCCAAGCAGGAGTGAAAACTGAGTACGGCCAAGAACAACACAGGGATTTTTTTATATCTATTTTTCATTTTGTTCAATTTTTAGCGATTTAAAAGGAAATGTTCAAGCCCAATATGATCTGCAGGGGCCTAGGGTAGATTCCCTCATCCACAATATCGTATATTTCCGGGGTCAGCCCGTCATAACCGGTCAGATAGCCCAAGTTATAGGCACTTAGACTAAGGTCGATCGCAGAGATACCGGCCTTGTCCCATTTCAGTTCCTCCATGGGCAGGGAATACGCAAGACTCACTTCCCTGAAGGCCACAAAATCACCATCCTGCATATAGAGGGTACTGTCGGTCCCTCCCCCTACCCTGTTCCCTATATTGGAATTGGAGGTGCCGGAGAGTCCCCTAATGTGGTTCCTGTAACCGTTGTCAAAATCCGAAGCATTATCATATCGTGGATAGCGGGCAACATCCCCTTGGTTCTTCCAAAAATCGTCCCTTAGGACATCGGTGGTGGTCATCACATTGTTTCGGGCATTTGCATTGGCCCGGGCACGCCAGCCATTGGAAATGACATGGCCAAAGGCATAATCCATGGCCACCCTGAGCCGCATCCCCTTGTAGGTAAATGTATTTACCAGTCCCCCGATCTTATCGGGTGTTTCATAGCCTACAAAGACGAGGTCTTTTTCATCGATCACATTATCGCCGTTGACATCCCTCCAAATGGCATCGCCCCCATTTTTTGGTTGTCCAAATTTAGACCCCGAGACCAAGAGATCTTCCGGTGCATTGGCCGCATCGGCATCGGTGGCATATACCCCTATCAGATCGAAGGCCCAGATCCCGTAGGGCCTTTCGCCTTCTGCCAGTCCCCCGACTTCAATTTCGCCATCGGCGGTATAAACGCTCCCGCCAAGGATCCTGTTTTTATCCCTCCCGTTATCCGGCAGTTCCTCTACCCGGGTCCTGTTGTAGGCAAAATTAAAATCGGCATGCCAGTTAAAATTAGTGGAGCGGATGATGTCGGCCCCAATTTCAACCTCAATTCCCTGATTGCTGATACTGCCAACATTATCGCGAATTGAACTGAAACCCGTCTGCTGCGGCAACAGGCGATCCACCAAACGGTCATCGGTAAGTTTGTGGTAATAATCGACCAATAGGTTCACGCGATCGTCAAAAAGCCCCATATCGATCCCAATATCGGACGAAGTGGTGGTTTCCCATCTAAGTGCCGTATTGGAAAGTTGTGACAACAATGCCCCACCCTGAAAGTTATAAGCTCGGGTAGCGAACTCCCCTTGGGTATCCTCAATATCCAGGCCCGAAAGGGAGCCGGTCTGTCCCCAACTGCCCCTTATCTTAAATTTACTGATCGTTGAGGAGGACCAGAAATCTTCCATATGGGTGTTCCATCCAGCGGAAAAGGCAGGGAAAAATGCAAATTTGTTCTCCCTTGCGAACTGTGATGCCCCATCGTTCCTATAGCTGGCGGACAACAGGTATTTACCCTTGTAGTCGTAACTGATACGTCCAAAATTACTGAACAGTTTGTTCTCTATGATCCCACTGGTAACCCTTTCTTGGTCCGTTGCGGAGGCATTAAGGGTGACTATTATGTCCGTTGGGGCGTTGGCTCCGCTCCCCTCGATGAATTCCCGTCTTTCCTTGGTGTAATTGACACCCCATAATAAATCGAGATTATGGTTTCCAAAACTCTTGGTATAGGTCAACAGTCCGTTCAACAACAACTGGTTAAAGGCATCCTCGTCCCTCTGGGACCTTCTATTGGGCACTTCGGGCGAGGCCCTTTCAAAAAAGTTAAAGGTCCTATCGTCCCTGAACACGCTAACGGAGGGCTTAAAGGCCAGCCCGTCCCATATACGCCATTCGGCACCAAGGTTCAAGGTGGTCAGATATCTTTTATTTTCGATCTCTTGATAGTATAATTCATGTAAACGGTTTCTGGGGGAACTCGTACTTTCCCCCAAGGCCGGGGTACCATCATCATTGAGCAATCTGTGCGTATGAGGAAGACGTGAGGACCTATCTATGGAATTGTTGGGATTTTGCACATCATTGCTTTCCTGATAGCTGAAATTGACCCCCGAATTAATGGACAGTTTTTCGTTTATATCAAAATTGCCATTTGCCAATCCCGTAAAGCGACTAAAACCGGTTCCCAAAAAGGTTCCCTCTTGATCCAAATAGCCCACACTAACGTTAAAACTTCCGGTCTCACTGCCACCGCTCGCACTAAGGTTCAGATCGTTGGTCTGGGCGGTAACGAAGAGCAGGTCGTTGTAATTGTTATCCTTAAAGATAAGGGTCCTGCCCGTAACCGGGTCCTGCATAGTTTCGAAACCCTGGTTGTTGAGAAGGTCGTTCGTATACGCATCCCCCTCCACTGCCCGAAGGTCATCCAGAAATGTTAGCGTATTCCTATTAAACCCGTACTGTCCGGGTTCGGTTATATTTTGGGTGGAATACCCAAATTTGGTATTGGCCAGTCTATCGCCCGGATTTTCAAGATTGATGCCCCTTTCTGCGGCGATCCTTGAAACGCGAATGTAATCCGCGGCACTGGTCCACGGATATTGTTTGTTCTGTTGGGCCAATCCGGTCTTATAGTTGACCGATAGCTGTCCTTTGGAACCTCGCTTACCGGATTTGGTGGTGACCAGGATAATCCCATTTGCCGCCCTTGCCCCGTAAATGGTAGTGGAGGCCGCATCCTTGAGGACCTGTATCGATTCTATATCGGCAGCGTTCAGGCCATCGAGGCCATTTCTATAGACCCCATCTATAATATAAAGGGGCGCATTCCCCCCACTGTTGGAGTCGGGCTGCGTACCTCCCCTGATAAAGACCTGTGCCGATTCCCCCGGTTGCCCCGATCCCGGAAGAATGGAAAGGCCCGCCACTTTTCCCTGTAATGCCTGGATGGCATTGGCCGAGGGATTGTTCTCCACCTCTTCCACCTTTACCTTGGAAACGGCACTGCTGACCAAACTTCTGGATTGGGTCCCATATCCAATGACCACGACATCGTCCAAAAGTTGTACATCGGGCTGTAGGCTGATATCGATCTGTGTCTTTCCCGATACCGGCACCTTATCGGTCAGAAATCCTAGATAGGAAAATACCAATATATCCGCACTTTCCACGGAAAGGGAGTAATTCCCGTCAAAATCGGTAGTGGTCCCGATACTTTTCCCTTCGACCAACACGTTCACGCCGGGCAATGGAGCGGTACCCGACTCGTCATAAACGGTTCCGCTTACCGTAATAGGGCCATTTTGGGAAATGGCACTTCCCCAAGCAAGCAAGCAGGAAAGCAACAGCATATGATACCTCCCTTTGAGAAATGTGTTTTTCGGTTTTTCCATAATTCAGTTTCTTGTGTTTACGAATGGTGCATTCATGTTTGGAATGGAATTAATTATATTGTCCTACAATATTATTGTGCTAATATAGGATTTAATTTTATACTACAAAAAAAATATGGCTATATTTGTGCCGTGCCCTGAATCGGGCACGTTTAAAATATCAAGTACTGCTAAATGGATAAAAACATATTTAATTTAAAGCCGGTGCAAAAAGAAAGTATGGTGGATCAGGTAGAGAACAACTTGCGTACTTTCATTAAAGAACAAGGATATAAGCCAGGCGATACCTTGCCCACCGAAAACGAACTGGCCAGCAGTATGAACGTAAGCCGGAACGTGATCAGGGAGGCGCTAAGCCGTTTTAGGATGCTGGGGCTCATATCCTCGAACAAAAAAAATGGTATCCGACTGATCAAATTCGATCTTTTCCCGGCCTTGGAGCGGGTGCTTGATCCTACCGTCATGGACAAATCTACACTTCATGAACTTTTTGAGCTCCGTATCATGTTGGAAATCGGCATGGCCGATTCCTTGTTCAGGAATATCGTTCCGGAACAGATACAAGAATTAAAGGATATCATCTCCCGTTACGAAAATTCCCAAAAGACACACAACAAAATAGATTACGAAATAAGCTTTCACTCCTATCTTTATAAAATTTCCAAAAACGAAACCTTGGTCGGTTTCCAGAAATACCTGAAGATCGTATTCGATTATGTACTGGAAATAGAGGCAGGGACCAATATGAACGAAATTCCCCCCAAGAAGGTGGACCACCTCCAATTGGTGGAGTGTTTGGAAAAGGGCACTGTGGAAGAATTCCGGCAATTGATGCACGACCACTTTAGCACCTACGCCTATATGGATATTTTTAAACGATCAAATCAATGAGCAAGGCCGACGGGAACCGTTCTATCACAGGTGATCATTGACCATATCCTCTTCCGAAGTCCATTCCTTTCACTTATAGGGATTCAACTTTCTAAGGATCGATAACGGATGAAGGTCTGAGGTCGGCCACGCTCCAAATAGACCCAAAAATTAACTACCCGAAACGTTGTCGAGACCAATCGAGGATGTTTGTTAACGGGACGTTCCAAAAAAGTTTAAAGTTGGCGAACCCTTCCTTTTTAAAAAAAATATCCCATAATGGGAAAAACCAAAGGATTTTTGTAAATTTGCAGTATGAGAATTATTGCTTTTAGAGTTCTAAGGGAGTTTTTTGAAAAACCAGAATATTCGGATTCTGAAGTTTCATTGAGAGCTTGCTATCATGATGTTAAAACGGCCGAGTGGATAAATTCAAATGAACTTAAACAGCAGTATAAAAACGCCAGTATTGTCGGAGATGGGAGAGTGGTTTTCAACATTAAGGGCAATGATTACAGATTAGTAGTTGCTATTGATTATGGGTTTCAAGTAATTTTCATAAGATTTATAGGAACTCATAAACAATATGATAAAATTGATGTCAAAACGATTTGATTATGAACATTCGACCCATTAAAACAGAGCAAGACTACCAAACCGCCATTAGCAGGATCGAGGAATTGTGGGGAGCCACTAAAGATACTCCAGAAGGCGATGAACTGGACTTATTGGTAACCTTGGTCGAATCATATGAATTGAAACATTATCCTATTGCGCCACCTGACCCAATCGATGCAATTAAATTCCGAATGGAACAAATGGGAATGACCAAAGCCGATATGGTAAAATATCTTGGTAGCCAAAGTAGGGTAAGCGAGATTCTCAATAGAAAGAGAGGTTTGACGCTGGGTATGATAAAATCACTTTACAAAGGCCTAAAAATACCAGCTGAGATTTTATTGGATTGATCGACCTAAAATAATCAACTTGCCACCGTTGAATATGCAAAGGCAGATACCAATTGGAGGATGTTGCGTAGCTGCCAATAACATCGGATACAACCCAACGTAAACGCCTATTTTATTTATTTCCGTACTACCCCGGAATCCACAAAACAAGTTACATCACCGTGCAGCCATAGCAGGGAGGCTGGAAGGTCCGTGCTTATCTTCCGCTCCATAAGTCGCTTTGTCACCTCCTCCTTATTGGTTCCCGTAACCAATAGTATTATTTTTTTCGAGCCCAAAATATCGGCCATGCCCAAGGTGAGCCCTACCGTAGGTTTCGTTTCCAGCCCTTGGATCATGGCGTGGCCCAAGGAGGCTTGGCTCAGGGCGGTGATATGACAGTAGGGCCGAAGTTCATTGGCCGGTTCGTTCAGGCCCAAATGCCCGTTCTGCCCCAATCCCAATATACACAGGTCTATGGGTCCTTTCTGTTTTAGTTCAGTGCTTATCCTATCACATTCCGATTCCAAGGAATTGACCTGTCCATTCATGGAAATATACCTATCACCACTAATTTGCAGCGGTTTGATTACCTTATCCTGAAGGTAGGCCTCGCAGGACCCTTCAAAATCGGGCGATATACCTCCCCATTCATCCAATTTTATGACCTTCAAGTGGTAAAAAAGTTCTTTTTGTTTCTGATAGACCTGTCCCAGATATCTATATGTAGCGGTAGGGGAATTTCCCGTAGCCGCACAGAGCAGCATATCCGGTTTTTCCCGCAATTTCCCCAAAATCGTTTCGGCCGCTATTGCGCCCATCTCCGCGTAATCCTTACAGTATTGGAATTTCATTGGATCCATGCTTTTTCGCCCGCCACATAGGGCACACATCCCTTAAATTCCCCTGGAACCGGATTATAGCGAAGGGCCTGGGTAACCCCTGGACGGGAAGTGAAATAGCCCCATATGGTCAGTTGTTTTATCATGGTGAAATAATGGGGGTTTTCATTATCCGTAATTTCCGATGCCTGCTTGTCAACCTCTACCAACAGCGTATGCCTCTCGGCCCCTGAAAGCTCCATAAAGTCCTGCGAATACCTCCGTTGCGCGAACGATTCCAATTTCTGTATTCCTTCCTTAAATAGGGACTGTTCCCTTTCATTGTAACAATCCGTTACGATCGTTTCCATAAACCTACCGATTTTGGCCGCTTTGGCACCTGGGGAGTCGGCCGTTTCGGGCAAAATGGTCTCCCCTACCTCATCCAAAAATAGAATGTCCGATTCGGAAAACATACCGGTCGCCTTTGTATTGGAACTACAACCTGCCAAAAAAAGTTCCGCCCCAATCACGGTACCCATGACCAGTCCACTGGTAAGTTTAAGTGCCTTTCTTCTGTCCATCTTAAAAATTTATGTGCGTTTTTTCCACAGTTTATAGGGTTTGTCCACCTCTGTCGAAAATGGCATGGCCACCTTCCTCCCGGTGCCGGCCGACTCATAGGCGGCAAAGATCGTTTCCAGTACCGCCTTTCCGTCTTCCCCGCTAACCAATGGTTGTAGGTCTTTTTGTACACAGTCCACAAAATGGGCCATTTCCTGTGGAAAGCCATAGTTCCATATTTCCTCGTACATGGTAAAGCTCCAACCAACGGTATTTCCGGCTTTTTCCACAGCGTAGCCCACGCCTTTGGTACTGTAGGTCTGAATGGAATTGCCCTGTAGTACATCGGCATAGGCCACACCTCCATCTCCGTGTATTTCGGCCCTGTCATCCATTCCCCCCAACTTGGTCCAGCTTTCCTCCGCCAAGGCCGTTACCCCGTTCTCAAATTCCAGAATCAGGAGGGCATTGTCGTCCCCCAAGGTCTTGTCGGAATGGACACTGGTGGACATCTGGGCATAGACCGATTTAATGGGATTGTCTTTGTTCAGCCACCTAAAGAACTGTATGGCATGGCAGCCCATATCCATGGTGACCCCACCGCCGGACCGCTCCACATCCCAAAAGTGGTCGGCATGTGGACCATCGTGTTTTTCCGATTGTTTGAACAAAATCGGTTTTCCAAGGGCCCCTTCGTCCAGAAGTGCCTTTAACCGTACATATTTTGGCGTAAAGCAAAGTTCCTCTGCATACATGAGCTTTACCCCGGCTTCCTTACAGGTATCGATCATCGTATCGGCTTCCCGGAGGTTCATGCACAACGGTTTTTCCACAACGATATGTTTTCCCGCACGGGCCGCTTTCACCGTAATATCACAATGGGTAAAATTGGGAGAGCCGATGATGACCATTTGTATTTCGGACAGGGCGAGCATATCCTCCAGTTGGGTAAAGTATCGGGGAATACCATGTTTTTCCGCAAAGTTCTTCGCATTGCCCGGACTGGGGGACATAACCGCTTCCACCTTGGCATTTGACACCTGTTTAAGGGCCTCCACATGGATGGAAGAGATGAACTGCGATCCTATGATTCCGATTCCTATTGTTTCCTTCATATCATTCAATTTTATTACAATGAATTTTCCCTAAATTCCTTAACTGCATGGGTGACGGCCCTAGCAGTTAGGGCCATATAGAGAATGGAGGGACTCTGATTGCCGGTACTGGTCATACAGGCACCATCGGTCACAAAAACATTTTTGCACAAATGCAACTGGTTCCATTCGTTCAAAAGGGAGGTTTCTGGATCCTTTCCCATGCGCACGCCCCCCATTTCATGTATATCGAGGCCCGGAGCCTGCTTGCTGTCGCGTACTTCCACTTCCTTACATCCAATTTTTTCCAACATTTTTTTGCTTTCGGTCAAAAAATCGGCGATCATCATCTCGTCGTTCTCATCATATGCCACATCCGTTACCAATAATGGAATTCCCCATTGATCTTTCTTTTCCGGGCTTAGGGAAACCGTATTGGTCACTTTAGGGATGGTCTCTCCCTGCATGTACATATAGACCCGCCAGTCGCCCGGTTCGCTGAGCGCCCGCTTTAATCCTGTCCCTATTTGGTCATGTCCTTGGGGAGCCGCTTCCTTCCGAATGCGATAGGCACCACAGAAAGTGGTATATCCCCCAACAAAGGGCATTTCCTTTTTGCCCAAATTCCTGAAGTTGGCCAGAATGGGTTCAGTGGGATTTTGTCCATATACATATTTATCCTTAAAACCTTCCATTTTTCCGCTGGCGTATCCGCGGTACAAATGAAAACAGATGTATTTTCCCAAAAGTCCATTGTCATTTCCAAGTCCGTTGGGAAAACGCTGCGATTTGGAATTGAGCAGAATAAGATTGGTATTGAGTGCCGAGGCGTTGACAAAAATGATCCGGGCATTGAAAGTTATCTCTTCTTTGGTATTGGCATCGAGGACCTTTACCCCCGAAGCCTTACCGCTCTTTTCATCGTACAGGATGGAATGGACCACGGAAAAGGGCCGGATAGTTAGGTTCCCTGTTTTTTTGGCATGGGGAAGGGTGGATGAAACCGAACTGAAATAACCACCCAAAGGGCATCCGCGCATACACTTGTTACGGGCCAGACATTTTCCCCTTCCCTGGTCTAGATGGACCTGTTGTGGTTGACTAAGGTGCGCCCATCTTCCCTGTACCATATGTCGATCGGGATAGTGTTCCTTGATCTTATCCCTCATATGTCGCTCCACACAACTAAAGTCGAAAGGTGGCAAAAATTCCCCGTCAGGCATGGAATCCAGCCCATCCTTATTGCCACATACCCCGATAAATTTTTCCACATGCGAATACCAAGGGGCCATGTCCGAATACCCTATCGGCCACGCTATACCATATTGCTGTTCTGTTGGAGCGTTAAATTCATAAGGGCTCCAACGCTGACAGGCACGGCCCCAAGTAAGGGATTTGCCCCCGACCTGATATCCACGTATCCAATCGAAGGGTTTCTCCTGAACATACGGATGGTCCTTATCCTCTATAAAAAAATGTGCAGTGTCCTCGCCAAAACCGGCCGCTTTGGATATCAAGGGGTTCCTATCCAAAAATTCCTTGGTCATCCTTCCCCTGTGCTTAAACTCCCAAGGATCTTTGGTAGCAGTGGGATAGTCCTTAATATGCTCTATATTTCTGCCCCTTTCCAAAACCAAGGTCTTCAGGCCCTGTTCACAAAGTTCCTTGGCGGCCCATCCGCCGGATATTCCCGACCCAATGACAATGGCATCAAAGGAACCCGATTCATTTTCCATATCTATTGGTTGTGGTTACTTATTTTAGCAAACTTCCCTGACTACAAAAAAACCGTCATTTCCCTGTGCCTGGTACAAGGGCATAAAAACAAAGGCATCCCATTTACTGCGCACCTCTTCCCCGTTATGGATCGCCAGCAATTCATTCGTTACGATGGGCCGAAAATTTCCATAACCTTTTTCCATTCTAAAGACATCCCCGTCTTCAATGGCATGGCGATACAGAATTTCAAAAGTTTTTGGCTGATCGGTTCCGGTGGAAAAAACTTTTGCAGCATTGGGATAGACCTTCAGCTGATCCAAATCCAATCCACAGGCGTTCTCCAAGGCTTTCCAAATCATTCCTTCGTGGTTTCTAACAGCTTCCCCACTTTTATGCTGCCCTCCCTCGAACACAAAGCCCGTAAGTCCCGTTCGGCTTAAATAATGGTCTATGCAACCATCCACGATATCGGAAAACCCACGGATGATATAAGTAGAAAAACGGTGGGCCCAAGCATCGTTACCACCGGTTTCCTGTACCGAAATATACGGAACACTTTCCGATGATGTGGTATGGCAATCCAAAAAATATCTTTTAGAGAAAGAACTCCCTGGGTACTTCTCCAATAGGTCCATTATTTCGAACATTTCCTTTTTTTCGTTAGTATCCCGTACTTTTTGAACAACGTTCTGCTCGGTCCATGTACGGTTCAGGTCCTCATCTATAAAGCGGACCCCGTTTTTGAGGGCTTTCACATTACCCCTTACACCGACTATTTTACCCGAAATAACAGGTTTCTCACGTTCCAGTACCCCAAAGACCTTTTCCAGGGCCACAATACCGCTGGGTTCATTCCCATGGATTCCCGCTGTAACGAACAAGAGCGGCCCCTTGTCATCCGATGTGGAATATTCTCCCACTATCCTCTTCTCTCCTCTCATAATTTTCCCTTATCATCTAACCGACCCCTGAAGATCAATCCATGGTCGCCAGTTCTCGATTCTCGAGAACATTCTTATTGATTTTTTTATATTCTACTTTGCGTTCAATGGCATCCATTACGGTGTCCGTAAAATCCGGCAATCCTACTTTTGAGCCATAGGTAAGCCCTCCCGGACTCATGCAATTGATCTCTATAAGTTTGTCATTTACCACGTCCAATCCCACAAAGAAGAACCCATCACGTATCAATTTTGGGGCGGTAAGCTCCACTATACGTTCTATTTCAGGGGTGAGTTCGGCCTTTTCGGCTTCCGCCCCCAAAGAAAGGTTGCTCCTAAATTCGGACTTGTCCCGGTTGATCCTTCTAATAATTGCGAGTTCCCCGTCCTGTTCCAATATTTTTCCGTTCATCAGGATCACGCGCACATCGCCCTTGCTCACTGCCGGGAGGAATTCCTGTGCTATGACATATCCCTTTTCGATAAGGGAGTCCACTATCTGATTGAAATTGTGCTTCTCTTCCTTGATCAGGTAAATATTCTGACCGCCCGAACCTTCGAGCGGTTTCAAGACAATGTTTTTATTGGACTTCTTCCAGAACTTTAATATCTCCGACTTGTTCCTCGTGATCAGGCTATCCGGTTTTATGATTTCCGGAAGCTCCTCAAAATACATTTTATCCACAAAGGAATGGGCCATTGCGTTGGCATCGTTCAGCACCAGTACTCCCTGTTGCTGTACCACTCGGGCAAAGGCCAGGCCCGCATGTTCTGCCCAATGTCGGTCCATCCCCTCTTCGGTGGGATTGTTGCGAAGGAACATCACATCCAATTTGGCAGTATCCTGAAGTGTAAAAGGAAGTGCATCATCCTGTATTTTTGCCAAAAATTCCTCTGGGGATTTCGCCTTTAAGGATTTTGGCAATTCCTTACAGAACATGCCCATCGGCCTTCCCTGTACGAAATTAAACCCCCCTACGTTCATTACATACACGGTATGCCCCCTTTCGTGGGCCTTTTTGAGTATTATTAAGGTAGTACCGCAGGCCTCTTGCGACAACTTGCTGATAACAAAACAGATTTTCATATGTGTACCATTTTATAAAGGGACATCCCTTTGTTAAATTCATCCAGTTTATGAAGGTGACCGGCATCCCGTAAATAGCGAGGGATGATCTTGGGAGGTTGCAACAATCCACGTTCCCTAAGATCTCCCAACGTATCCAAGTGCTCCAGGGCAAACTTTCCCGAAAGCAAAGGGGCCAGTTCCCCATCTTGCATTAAATATTGTCGAAGCTGCAACAGTCCCTTAAGGTAAACTATATCCTTTAGGAAGCCGCCCCCTTGGAACATCCTTGAGGTAATATTGAAGGCACGTTCTTCGGAAAAGCCATATTCGGTGTTTAAAAGGCGGAACATATCCCGAAAGTCCGCTCCATTTATCAGAGCCGCTCCCGCCACTACCCTACCGGCCAACGTACGCATCCGATTGCCCCCCAATGCCCCGGCCAAAAATTCGGCAAGCACCGCCAAACCCTCCTGCAGAGCCTCATAGCCCGCCAGTCCGTACGAAAGCTGCGGCAATGGCTGCTGGGTCCCATTATAATAGGTAAGTGCATGGGTTCCTATCTCATGTTGGATAAGGGCATTGGCCTCCATCGTGCTCATCTTATAACTTGAAGGAAGAAAAAGCTCCCCTTTGTCCACCATCATAATATTGATATCTTTTCTGATGTGCACCCTACTGGCGTATTCGGAAGACTGCCCCTTAAAATACTCAAATTCACTTTCGGCCAGCTTTTTAAAATCGTAGGCGTCCATATCCAGTGAACCGGAGGTCACATGGTTTTCAGGGATCTTTTCCAGAATAAGCTTTGCCTCGTCAAGAAGGACATCGGGGATGCCCTTGTACATCCTCATGCTGCTATAAAAGAAGTTTTTGGAACCCCGTTCCTTCAGCATAGTAAGTTCATTGTCCAATTCTTCCCTTTTTTCGTCATAGATATAGGCCAGGGCCGGGTCATCAATTTCATGGATGTCCAGCTCGTACAATTTTCTTTTTAGCAGGTCGGGGTCCACCGGCAGAAGCCTATAATGGTAAGTGCCTATATCCTTCTGGGCATTATGGAAAAAATCGGTCCTTAGTCGATCGATGTTCACCGGCGCGATCAACAGTAAAAACGAGTAGCTGTTCTGGATAGCTGTGATTTTTTGGTCTATGCTAAAAACTTCCCGGTGTATTTCCCTCCTGCCCAAAGCTTGGTAGCTGGTAATGGTTGAAGTGGTCTGAACCCTAAGAAATTCAAAAACGGAGCGTTGCAGGGCCTTGATGAACTGCGTCCTGAACTGTCTAAAATAGACCGGAAATGCATTTTCTGCCCCATCACGGTAAACGGGGGGGACCTCCAAACCTATTAAAGTACCTCCCAACGTCTTTAACTGTTCAATTTCCAAAAAGGAATCACTGTCCCCAGCACCTCTTTGCTTGGTCTCCACGATACGTGCTGAGAGTTTAAAGTCATACCTTCTACTGTCTATCTGCCGTAACTCTTCGGCTAGGGACTTTAGCGAAATGGGCAGTTTATGGGAAGGTCCCTTGATGACGAACTCCCTACTTCCTGCCGTCCCTGCATAAATCTCGAACAGGAGGAAGGCCCCAAGACGGGCTGCCATTTTTTTGATGAGCACCAAAAGAAATTCCTTATAGAACTGATGCCCCGTATTTCCAAAAATTATATAAGATGCCCCGGTACGGGCCAACCGCAACGTTTCCCGATCATTGGGTTTCTTTCTGTAAATGACCAAGTAGGGAACATCGTGTTCCAAAAATAAATACCCACCAAACGGAAGATCCGTTACGGTCCTTCCGCCCGGTTGCAGGTCTTGTAATATACGCTCGGGTATCGGTGGAGTTAGAGATTGTTGCTGCAAAAATTAAATTTTGAATTGATGAATCAATTTTTCAAAAATTACAATAATTGCACAAAAAATATAAATTTTTAACAATGCTTTAATAGCAATGCTCCTTTTTTCTTAAAAAAGCATAAATTCAATTAAGAACCAAAATGGATGGACATTTGCCAGAATAACTATAAATTTAGAGTTAGACCGCCCTCCTTCGGCAGGGATCCCGGATAGGCTAGGGAGATGATATGACCTCCTTAGGCCAAAAAGCTTTGATCAACCTGCCAAGCCGCCCCAAAAGGAATGTAAGGAAAAAGCATACTGGACTTGTAATTATATAATTATGGAACAGATTCCAATTAATGGGATTCAAAATGGGCCCCTCTTACCTGCATTTCCAGACTGTAGAGGGAATCCATGGCCGTAATGAACAGAATATTGCCCTGTGAACCCCCAAAAGTGACGTTCGCCGTCCAATTTTCATCTATTGGGATATGTTGGATCTTTTCACCTTGTTTGTTGAATACGGTTACCCCTTGTCCCGTAAGATAAAGGTTACCCTGTTCGTCCAAGGCCATGCCATCGGAACCCAGTTCGGCAAACAGCTTTTTATCGGAAAGGCTACCATCTTCCCCCATTGTATAGGAGTAGGTCTTTTTGTCCCCTATATCCGCAATATAGAGTGTTTTTCCGTCTGCAGATCCCACAATGCCGTTCGGCTGTACAAAATCATCCGCAACTATACTAAGCTTTTTTCTGTCAGGACTTAAATAATAAACCCTTTCCGCCTCGATTTCCTTTTCGGTATGGGTCCAATAATCCCTTTTATAAAATGGGTCCGTAATATAGATCCCGCCCTTGGGGTCTACCCAAAGATCGTTGGGACCATTGAGCCTCTTCCCTTTAAAGCCGTCAACTAGAACTGTGACCTTTTTATCTGGACCGATCTGCCATAACTGTGAATTTTCATCGGCGCAGGCCAAGAGGTTGCCCTTTTTGTCAAAATACAGCCCATTGGCCCTACCTGCATTTTCCATGTAAACGGAAACCTTTCCGTTTTCTGCCGACCATTTATGGATGCGGTCGTTGGGTTGATCGGTAAAAAAAACATTTCCCTCGGTATCCGCTGCTGGCCCCTCCGTAAATTTAAAATCGGCCGATACCAGCACCGGTTCCACACCATCGGCAATAATCGAAGGTTTCCCGTTTTGGGAATACAGTCCACCACAGACCATAAACACTACAAAAAGAAAGGCAAGGGAATTACGGGCAGATTTTTTCATATGGTTTATTTTTTGCGGCCTTATACCAATATTGGTCGACGATCAAATCGATGCATAGGAACGGCCCTTATCAAATTTAACAAAAATAACCAGTTCATCCTATTGGTATTAGAGGTACCACCCAAAATACCAAGTTGCTCTTGGGCAAACAGGAAGATAAAGGTAGCTACCGATAGGGATAGGTACGGTGATGCGACAAATTATTAAAGATCAAGGCCGTGACAAGCAAGATAAGCGCCCCTATCAAAACGGGACTGAGGATATACATATACCCCAAGCTTTTGATCTTTTCACTGCCCATGACCGCAATCAGGGCCGTAGCGCCACCCGGTGGATGCATGGTCTTGGTAATCTGCATGGCTACGATGGAGAGGGAAGCGGCAAGGGCACAGGCCAACCAATTGAGTTCGGGATCGGGGAGCAGGCTCGCCACCGTCACACCGATAAGGGCACTTAAAAGATGTCCGCCCATAAGATTGCGCGGCTGTGCCAATGGACTGTTGGTGGCCCCATATACGAGCACGGCAGATGCCCCAATGGAACCGATCAGGAAAACATTGTCCAACTGGGAAAATTGTAGGCTTTGTAGATATCCGATGATGCCTATACCCGTAAACCCACCCAAAAAAGTCCACAAATGATCTATGGGATCCAGTATGGTCTGCCTATAAATAATATACCTGGTCTTGCGATAAGCCCTACTTTTTTTCATACGCCAACTTGTACCCAACTTCCTAGGATGTTTGCGGTGCAAAAGTAAACAACCTTGGAACAAGCTCCCAAGTCATATGGAGAAAAAGAAAAATCATTCGCCGAAGGTCCGTCCAGTACAGTCTCGCAGGATAATAAATCCTACTTAATGAATTAAGTGGAAAAACTTTCCTTTGAAATTGTAAGGGACCAGAAAATACGTTCCCTGTTTTTAAACTTCGGATCGCAAGTTGTTAATGTCCTATTTCCAGGTCCTTTGTCTTTCCAGAATTTCGTTGCCAGAAAAACAATATAATAAAAAGCACGATCAGGACAGCGGGAAAGGTGACCATTTTTGCCAACGTATCCTGTCCAGCAGCCAGTTCCAATGCACTTCCGGTCAGACCGGCAGCCCTATTGTCGGCCATGGAATTATCGATCCAACTCCCGATAAAAGGCTGGAAGATGGCCGTGGAGAACATTCCCACCCCACCGATGACCGACATGCCCAAAGCGCTGCTTTTGGGTACCCTCTGGGCCACGGCACCGACCATCACCGGCCAAAAATAGCAGATGCCCACAGCAAAAATAATGGCGGCAACATAAGCCAATGGGCCGGTAACGGTACTGAACATATAAATTCCGATGGTAGTGAGTACGGAAGAGATCAGCAGGACCCCGGTCTGCCCGAATTTCCCGACTATAGGCCCCCCGAAAAACCTTCCCAAGGCCATCAGACCGGTGGTCAGCGCCAAAATGATCATAGGTTCGGCCCCACTGCTGCTCAAAATAATGGTTACCCATTGGTTGGGACCAAATTCGGAAATGGCGGTAAGGGCCATACAAAAAAACAGGAAGATATAAAGGGGGCTCAACATGGCCGTAAAGTTTTGGGAAAGGGAGGATGCCCCTTCCACCTTTGGTTTGGGGAATTCCTTTCCAAAGAACAAAAAGGCATAAATGATGGTCGGCACCATGATCAGCCACATTTGGACCTGCCAGGTAAAACCCAGATCGGTTATAATTTTGGAAATAAGGGCCCCAAGAAAAATACCCCCGGGGAACCACATATGGAACCGGTTCAGCATTTTGTTCATTTTTACCCCCGAATACATGTCGGCTATCATCGGATTACAGGCCGCCTCCGTACAACCATTGCCAAACCCTATAAAAAGCGTGGAAATGAGCAGTCCGGTATATCCACCGGCATAGATGGTAAGCACAATGCCGAAGGTATGGGCGATCAGGGCCACGATCATAATATTTTTAGGCCCAAAAGTATGGTAGACCAATCCCCCTATGATCATGGAAATGGGCATCCCCAAAAACCACATCGAATTGATAAATCCCAATTGGCCCGCCGATAGGCCGAACTCCTCTCCCAATTCCGGTAGGATCCCCGCACGGATGGAAAAAGAAAAAGCAGTCGTGATCAGTGCAAAGCAACTTCCATAAAAAAGGGCGCTCTTGTTTATAGTGTTCGTCATCTTATATCCGGTTTTATATTAGTGGTTTTGCTTTCCTGTTTTTTCTGTTTTTCCCATTTGTATTTGGGGGTATGCAAGTCTGGAGCACGTTGGCTGGCACAAAACCTGAGTAACACCTCCTGTTGTAAGCTCACGGCAGGACAGGAGAACATTAAATCCCGCTTATAGCGTAAAATCGGGCAATCGGATAATTTCGCCCCCTTTCATGGCCGACTCATGGGCCAAAATACCCACACAGGTAATATTGGCAGATTCGATAGCATTTGGATAAGGCTGTCTTTCCGACACCAGCGCACTTAGAAACTCATGTACCAAATGTGGGTGCGAGCCCCCATGACCTGCCCCTTGTATAAATGATAAATGCTGGTTATCGTCCGAATCATAGACCCCGGCAGTGGTGAAATCCTGGATTTCTGCCGGTAATAAATGGGCATAATCCGGTATTTTTACCCTAGTAGGTTCTTCCCCCGTATGTATTATGCTGTCCTCGTGCTCGATCTGAGTCCATTCAAAGGATTTTTTGGAGCCGTAGACATCAAAACTTTCCCGATACTGTCGGGCCGTATTAAAAAGGGAACGGGTGACCTCAGCGGAAAGATCGGAATCCTTCAGTTTTATATGGCAGGTCTCAATGGCAAATGGGGAACCGTATTTGGGTATAAGCGCTTCATCGATCTGTCCCGATCCAAAACAGGAAACATATTCCGCTTTCCCTTTGGGAAGTGCCAGTACGGGGCCTACACAATGGGTGGCATAGTGCATTGGAGGCAATCCTTCCCAATATCCGGGCCAACCGGCCATTTCCTGCTGATGCGAAGCCCTTAGGAACTGTATTTTGCCCAGTTCCCCAGAATCGTACATTTCCTTTACGAACAGAAACTCACGGCTGTAGACCACGGTTTCCATCATCATGTACACCAATCCGGTTTCCCGGACCACTTCCACTATCTGTCGGCACTCTTCTACGGTGGTGGCCATGGGCACGGTGCAGGCAACATGTTTTCCCGCACGCAATGCGGCAAGTGACTGTGCCGCATGGTTGCCGATGGGCGTGTTGATGTGAACCGCATCCACCTCGGGGTCCCTTAGAAGTTCCCCGTAATCCGTATACCGCTTGCTTATGCCAAAGGCATCACCTATCTCGTTTACCCTTTGCTGTGTACGCTGACAAATGGCGTACATATTTGCATTGGGATGTTTTTGGTATATGGGGATAAACTCCGCCCCAAATCCCAATCCGACAATGGCTATATTCATTTTTTTCTGACGCATATCTGAAATCTTTAATTTACGATGATTTTATTTCGAAGCAATTATACGTTGGTCAATGTTCTACATCCTTTGCCCATGACTTTAAAAATTTGAACCCTTCACGTGCAAATTCATCCTGACTTGGCGCGAGCGGTTTCCAAATACAGACCGCACCGGCAAGTTCCTTTACTTCCGGTGTAAAACTTTCTATGGCCACCACCCCTTTATACTCTATTGCCTCCAGGCCCCGCTTGTAGGACTGCCATGGGGTCTGTCCAGTTCCCGGGGTACCCCGGTAATTTTCGGATACCTGTACGTGGATTAATTTATCCCCTACCAATCGAATGGCCCTTTCTATATCCGGTTCCTCTATGTTCATATGGAAACCGTCCAACAATACCTTGGCCGAAGCATGATTGATATCGTTTACCAACCGCAATACGTCTTCCGCAGTGTTCACCAGATCGGATTCAAAACGGTTAAGGGGTTCCAAGGCGATCTCCAGTCCGTTCCCTTCTGCGATTCCACTGACTTTCTGCAGGTTTCTAACGGCCCTCTCCCACTCGCGTTTCTTTTGGTCCGGCGAAACCAGCCTGGCCTTTCCTACGGCGGAATACATGGGTCCGCCAAAAAATTTGGCGCCCAGGCCATTGCAGATATCAAAACAGGCCTCTATATAATGAAGACTGGTCGAATGAAAGGAGGGGTCGTCGTTGGTAAAGTCCCTTGTTGGACCAAAGGCACCGCAGACAGTTGCTTCCAGACCGTTTGCCTCCAAGGCCTGCCGTACTTCCCGAACGTTTACCAAAGCGGGATCTTCCACAGGGATTTCCACTACATCATATCCCATTTCCTTTATTTTTGGGAACAACCGGATCGTATCCGCATTGAAGGGGGAGGTCCACAACCATGTACTTACGCCCAATTTTATATCCATCTTTTTTTCTTTAAACTATTTCATCGGCACAACCGTACCCTTATATTTTTATGTTTCCGATCCACTGTCCCGGGGCAAGCCCACAAGGTACCCAAAGAACCCCGATCCAGTTCGATGCAGCGCATCTTGGAACAGCCGTTTTATGGGGATTCGACGATCATGATCCCGTTCATCAATCGCCAGTGCCCGGGCACGGTACAGACAAATGGATATTTTCCAGGTTTGCCGGGCGCTTTAAAGACCAAGGTTTCCCTTCCTTCCGGATCCACCAATTTGGTGGCGATGATAACTTCCTTCATTTTGGGCACATAATTCTGCTCGGCCCCTTTTGGGTCCCTTGCGAGGGCATCGGCCGCAGTCCCCACTTTTTCCAAGCTTCCCGGTTGCAAAAGCAAGAAGTTATGCTGCATAAAATCGGGGTTGCTGAACTGAAGGGTAACCTGCTGCCCGGCCTTTACTGAAAAGGTCTTCTTATCGAACTTCATTTCGTGCTCCACCACCTTTAAATTAATGGTTACCGATTTCACTTTCGGTGCCGCTTTAACGGGAGCAGGGGATTTTTTCTTCGGTGTGGGTTTTTCGACCATTTTTTTCACCTCAACTGCCGACGGTTTTTTCAGGTTTAGATTTCCGTCCCGCCCCAAGTAGCCCACAAATTCAAAATCATCCGGATGGTCTCCGACTTTGGTAGCATCATCCTCTCTCGCGATCCGTACTTTTTGGGTTTTGAACGTCTTGGAAAACAGGCCTGGTGCCTTGGCTTGGGCCACCGTCTCGCCGTTTATGGCAACCTCCATCTCTCCCCCTTGTGACAGCGTGGCCACCACATTGAACCTATCGGCCGGAAGTGGTTCTTTTGAAATTGCGGCATATGTTTTTCCCTGCCGTTTGATGACCCAATGAATACGACTATCCCGTACGAACATGCTATACCCCTCTGTAGCGTCCCCTTGGGCCAGTACCATTCCCTGCAAACCTTCCTCCGAAGTCCCCATGGAAACCTCCACGGAAATTTCCTTGTTGGCCGCATCGGGGGGAAACATAATGGGCGTCCACCTATCGATTACGTATTTCTCTTCGTCCATGCTCTTTAGCACACGTTCGGTAAGTGTCAAGAGCGAGTCGGCCTTGGTAATGTTCCGCTCTTTGGGAGCAGCTTCCAAATAGCTGTCGCCATAGGTGAGTGCCGCTGCGAAAATGGCTTGGGGAAGGTATTCGTCGGAAGCATTTTCGGGATTTCCGCTTGCTTCGTAGAGCAATTTGCCCGCTACGGGGGAGCCTGGAATATCGGCAATGGCCAAAATGGCCGCCATTCGGGTCTTAAGGTCGGGATCGTTCACCACACCTGCAGCTATAAGGGCTGTTAGGGTCTCCCCATTTTTGGGAAGTACCCTAATGGCATTTTTCCGCACCCCTGCTACCGGGTGAGACAATGCTTGGGTGACCACCTCTATGGCTTCCTTATTGGTACCGTCCAAGGCTCCCAGTCCGTGGAGCGTCCATAAGGCATGTACGGCAGGCGCATTGAGACCGATACTATCGGAGCCCCGATCGTTGATCAGTGGGTACAAAGCCGGAACGATCGCTTTATTTCCCGATTCCACGATCAAACGTTGGGCCGTGGTTCGCCAAAACATATTATCGTTGCTCAACGCCTCCACCAATCCTTGGGAATCATCCCTGTTCAACTGCATGGGAACATAGGGTGCCGCCTTTTTATAGACCACCCTATAAATACGGCCGTGGGCGCTATCGCGCAATGGGTTGATATAGGCATTGCCCTCCCCGTTCTCAAAGCCACGTGGGGTAGGGTTGTGCTGAATGATAAAATTGTACCAATCCGCCACCCAGACGGCCCCATCGGGACCTACCTCTGCATGTACCGGGGAAAACCATTCATCGGAACTGGCCAGAAGATTAAAACCGTTCTTTTCGGTATATCCCGCCCCTTTTTGCTGCAGCTCCACATTGTGCAGCACCCTCCCGGTGGGTTCTGCCACAAATCCTATCCGGTTCCAGTAATTGCTAGGATAATCTCTGGCGGTATATAAATTGTGACCTGCTGCGGAGGTATATCCCCCATGCCAGTCCACCTGTCTTAAGTAAGGGGTAACATGTGGCATATCATAATGGGTGTCAACTCTGTGGACGGTATTTCCGGATCCACCAATAATGGGTCTTTTGACATATTCATTGGTCATGGCCAAATAAGCGCTGTGCATTCCGTTGGCGGTGGATATAAAAACATCAAAATCCTCGGAGAAACCCAATCCCCACGTATTGTTGCTGGTCCTACCCAGGTATTCCAAGTTTTCCCCGTCCGGATCAAATCGATAGACCCCCTGCCCAAAGGACAGGTCTTTCCCACTTACGGTCCCCTTAAAGCCCGAATAGCCCAACACGCCCCAGACCTTGTTGTCCAGGCCATACTTTAAATTGGAAGGCCCGGCATGGGTATCGCTCTTACCCCATCCGGAAATGATCTTTTCCTTAATATCGGCCTTATCGTCCCCATCGGTGTCCTTCAAGAACAGGAAATGGGGTGCCATGGAAACGATGAGTCCCCCATTGGCAAATGTCAAACTTGTTGGAATATTGAGGCCCTCTGCAAAAACGGTGACTTTATCGGCCTTACCATCCCCGTCCGTATCCTCCAGTATCTTGATCCTATCGTTGCCTTTGCCCTCTGAATCCCTGATCTCGTTCGGATAGTCTACCGTTTCTATGACAAATAAACGTCCCTTCTCGTCCCAGGCCATGGCGATGGGATTGATGATATCCGGTTCGGAGGCAAAAAGCTGGAGTTCAAAATCGACGGGGACCTGTACCAACTTTTGCGATTCTTCGGGGCTTAGCGGATGCTGGAACCTTGGAGCGGGATCCCGTTGCTCGTAATTCGGTATCTCCGCATCCTCAAATGTTGGGATTGGAACGTTCAAGTTGGACAGTCTCGCTTTTGCCCCTTCGCTTACGGCCCACAATACGCCGTTGGCCAACAGTTTATGAAAACCTGGATTTCCCCATGTTCGTTCATCATGGCCGTAAGCCGTATAAAAAATCCTTCCCTCTCCTTGTTTTCGCACCCATGTCCACGGCTCACGATGGCCATTTTCCACCCGTTCCATCAAAACTTCCATATCCGGATTTATCTTATGGTGTACATAGGTTTCGTCCCAAGTGCTAAAAGGAACGAGGCCTTGCATTACCGGATGGTCCGACTTTACGATCTCCGCTACAAAATCCCCGGTTCCGTGGGACTTGAACTGTGCGCCCACCGTGCTGATGTACCAATCGGAATTCTGGAACATAAAAGAGGCACTATGAATGGGGATCAATCCTTTGCCCCCTTCCAAGAACGACTTCATAGCCGCTTCCTCCCCTGGTGTAAGATTTACCTGATTGGCGTAGATCATGAGTCCGTCATAACGGGCCAGATTTTCAGGGTTCAGGTCCTGTGTATCCTCGGTGTAGGTTAGGTTGATTCCTTTTTGGAACAATGGCATCGCCAACATGGGAACATACTTTTCGGAATTATGGTGCTCGCTATCGTGCCCAAGAAAAAGTATCTCGATCCTCTTGGGCGGTTCTTGGTCCACCACTGCCCTATGCTGCTTTTTATTACTGCTACAGCCAAACAAAAGCAACAACTGTATTCCCAGTAATTGCACCAAATGCACTTTTTTCATATTCTTGAAGCGGTATTTATTTCCATTCTTGCCCTGACTTTAGGCGGATATGGGAAAAACATGATTACATCCCAATATCGATCAAAATCAAGCGGCACAACTTACAAGTGTAGTTTGTACATTTTCAAATTAAAGGAAGATTTTTAATATACACAAGTATATCTTATCGTACTATCAGATTTTTTGCAAAAAAAATTATATTACGGCAATAATTTCTATAATTCAACTACTACATTTTTATTTGCTAAAGGGAATGAAAGAAGGGAGTGGTTATGGTATTAACATGCAGTGAACGGGAGGAATGAATGAATCTATTCGGCGTCCTCCGCCGGATGAAAAAATTAACCTTCGAGGCATAGGGCCAATCATAAATTGCAAAAGGCTTTCAGCATATTGCTTCACCGATCAATTCAGATTTCCATTCTGCTGCAGGCCATTTAACTTGGAATCAATGTCTGCCAGGAAGGCCTCCTTGGTAGTTATCCCTTTAGGTTCCTGTTCCCAGGCGGCAAGAAAATAATAACCGATCGGCCCATCTGTCTTCTTGAACAGTATGAGATGGTCGTGGGGGCCCTCTACAATGTCCTCTACATCGGCGGTCTTATAGAAGATGGCCATCCCCAATTTATCCCGATCGTTTACCAACGTCTGCTTTCCATATGTAGCAATATATCCCCATTCTGAATTTGCGCTTTGTTTTCTAAGGAGCTCCACATCCTTAAATTTTACCAGTCCAGTGGTCAGCCCATCAATGGGATCGGAAGGATCCAAGGTTACTTGCGTAAACCTGTCTTGGGAATAAATGGACAATGACGCAAGAAGATCAATTGTTTCGGTCCCGGTCTCCCAACCTGTATACTCAATTTTGATCAAGGAAGCGTCCGCCCCGTTTGAAACCGTGGCATGGGTTTTCTCCACGTTCCGAAAATGGGCAACACTGTCTTTTATAAACTTACCAAACCCACCGATACCCAAAGAATTTCCCGACTTTAGGATATCCTGTCCACATGGCGCCGGATCATGATAGGAGGGAGAACCGTCCTTTCCTACCTGAGCCAGTACCATCGTATCGGTCTTCTTTCCAAAAATATCTATGGCATTGCGCCAATCTAGGTACAATCTGTACCCGATCTGTGCATTTTCCCATCCTGGACCTTCATATCTTAGAAAATTTGAATGATCGGTATGTTTTTGGGGCAGGGTAACCTCAGTAACATTCTTAAAAGTGCCGCCCTTATATTCCCTCCCTTGCCATTCCCCACCTTCCCTTACTGAAATTTCCGCATAGGTCCCAATTTGTGGGACGGTAGTGGTCAGTGTTGTATCGGTGGCCGTGGCTTCTTGTTTTTTTTCTTTGCAGGCTGTTAGCAAGGCCATTAAAAAGGCTACGGTTAGAAGTGATGGAAGTAGTTTCATTTTTTCTGTTTTATAGTTGTCGATATTTCATTAAAGATCCGATCGATCGATCATTCGATTTTCTCAAGGTCCTACCCCTTTGGGGTCGTCATCCCTGATAATTTCGTTGCTATACTATTCGTAAAAATTATCCCATAAGGATTTCCGCCCCATCCCGCTACCCCTTTGATCTCGGTAATGCCGATGCCCCATTAGGATCTTCCCTGATAAATTCCTTGAGCATGCCTTGCATGCTTTATACCGGCATTGCCATCTCCGCATCAAGATAGCTCTCCTGTTCCCTATAAAAGGAAATACGAAAACATAGGGGATGCGGACGCTTCCAAGTAATTCCCTGCACGGTCGCCTTGGTCCACCACTTGTACCAAAGGCTTGTCCGATTTTTGGGACATTTGCACCAACCTGCCCCGTTTTGGAGGATCTTTTGGCAGTTCATCCAGTACGTCCACAATTGCCATGGTGGGCCTAACTATGTTCCTTCCCCAATAGAGGGAGGAATTGCCGGTTTTTAGATCGTTTCATTTTTTTTCTGCTCTCGTCCCATCCATGATAATAGTCACTATCCATGCTGTGGGAATGGGACTTTAATATTGTAATCGATTAAAATTTACGCTTTTCTACCGGTTTCCCAAAGAAGGGATCTAGCTTTTCCGTAAGTTTGGAACGTACATGATCAAGTGTACTTTTTCCTGTATATTTGTGGGCTGGTCCGTCAAATAATTTTTGGGTAATGTTCAAATTGGACTCAAAATAATGGATACTCGGAAGCCTGGTCCCGATTAATGAACCTTATGCAAGATAATCAGTCGGGCACCTCTCAAATTTTGCACCATGTCGTTGACCACTTTCATGTGGATAAAAAATTGTCCATCCCACTTTCCATCCTCAAACAATTTGCCATAAGTTGCTAAAGGCAGCTCCGTGTTGTACGGACATAATTAGTAAATTCCCACCATAAACCCGGGCACAATTTAAGTCCAATGGCATAACCCATCAACAACCGTTCATCCTTGCTCTTAAAGCTTACGATCTTACTGTGGAAATTTATCGCCATTCCGCATATCAGATCCCTCTGTCCAATGACACCGCGTTCAATTCCACGATCAAAGGGACAGCCTATGAGCGTATACACGATTTTTTGGACACTACCCATATTTCCCGCCCAACACTTGTTTTAGCTTAAGTTTTATACGGGTTTACCAAGTTCTTTTCTTTAAAATTTCTTGAATCTGCTCCTTGGAAACGGGAAGTTCATCGATATGCTCGTTGAGCCAATTACTAAAATCTTTCTCAATTTCATCGGACCACCGTGTATCAATTTGTCCTGCAGTGTAGGTTCCCTTTCGGATACGTTCATGTCCGAACATATCCCGCAATCGAACAATTTCAGAAGTTGTGGCCACCTTCTCGGCCAAATGTGGTGGTATAAAGGTAACCACACCCATTTTGCCCAATACAACATCCCCGGGCATTACGGTTACCGTTCTAATTCTCGTTGGCTGATTGATACCGATAAGCATCGTATTCAAATCTCCGGGAGGATTATGATGGGATGCGTCATAACTAGTATAATAAGAGGTAAAACCACCTATTTCCATCAGGCCTTCAACATCCCTGAGTGCGCCATCATAAACTATTCCGTTACCTGTTTTTGCATAAATGGCATTACCCACATTATCCCCAATGGTAGGACCATCTTTATCTGCCCCAAATTGGTCTGCCACGTAAACATCCCCCTTTACCAAAATATCCACGGGCCATGTATTTTGCCCTTGTTTTCCTTGGGCTTTTCCACGGTCATCAATGGCTTTCCACACATCTGGGCGCCCTGGCATAAACGTCGCCGTAACGGCACGTCCGACCAAAACACTGTCCGGATTGATTGATTTCCAGTCCTCCGCTATTTGATAGCGATACCCTTCGTTCTTCATAACTGCCCACGCCTCCTCGACACTGACCGATTTTATACGTTTCAAAATATCATCGGGCACCTTCGGCCTCCCATCATTAAATCGTTCCCCTTTCCATTCCGGGGTTAAAAAAACAAGTTCTTCCTTGCTGATCTGTTGACCCATTACATGGGTCGCCATTCCTATAAGAATAATGAACAGCGTATATTTTTTTAATAAAATCATAGCATTTATTTGATCAATTAAAATTTATTCAAAAAATGGCACTCCATCTGGCGCATATTTCCTCATAGCATCCTCATTGATATCCACTCCAATACCTGGTTTGTTGGAAACGGTCACAAAGCTATCCTTTACCCAATCCCCTTCATCATAGGTAACAATTTCCTTGAACATTGGATCCGTATGGAAATAGGACTGCCACTCCATTAAATGGAAATTGGGAACTGAGGCACAAACATGTGCACAAGCCATAGCCCCTAGGAAAGAAGCTACCATATGGGGTGCAAAGGGAACGTAATATAGATTGGCAAGGTTTGCTATACGTTGTCCCTCTCCAAGTCCACCACATTTTTGAAGATCCGGCATTATAATATCCACTCCATTATCCAACAACTGTTTAAATCCGTGGCCGAGATATACATTTTCACCCGCGGAGATAGGTGTACTTGTTTCTTCCGCAAGGGTTTTAAAGGCATCAAAATTTTCTGCCGGAATCGGCTCTTCCAACCAGGTCAGGTTAAGATCTTCCACTTTTTTGGCGATGGTCTGGGCGGTAACATGATCATAACGCCCGTGCATATCCACACAGAGGTCTATTTTTGGCCCTACAGCTTCCCTTACCGCAGCAAGTTGGTCGTACATTCTTATTATTTCACCGGGGCTGGCCGTCCAATTATAACGGTCATATTTATCGGGATCACTTGCGTAATCCAAATCAAACTTTAAGGCATTAAACCCCCAGTTTTTGATTGCATCGGTTGCCGCGGTGGCAAAATCATCGGGGGAGGGGAACTGAACACGATATAGGGCAGTATCGCAATACACCCTCACCTTATCACGGAATTTACCACCAAGCAGCTGATACACGGGCAGATCAAGGGCTTTCCCCGACAGATCCCATAGGGCAGTTTCTATAGCGGAAAGCACGGCTACGTACATTCCAGATTGCCCCCCACCGAAATGCCCTCCCCTACGGATATCTTCAAAAATTTTATGGACGTTGAACGGACTTTGATCCCGTAACCTTCTTCCGAACATTTGGACAAGATGGTAAGTACCGGCAACGGCATCCACACCTTCGCCACAACCATAAATTCCCTGATTGGTATGTATTTTAACAAATAAACTGCTTCCGCGTTTAATGTAGCCACATTTAACGTCCGTGATCTTCAAATCTGATGGTGCGGACAGTTTAGGGTTTTTATCAATGGCTTCTTGGTATTCCGAACCATATGCTACAGATGACACCATTCCCAATCCTGCGCCGGCCTTGAGTGATTTTGAGATAAAAGATCTTCTAGAATTTTTCATAAGTCAAGAGTTTATGAATATGGATATTTGGTTATTACTAATTTTTCAATTGATAACAATAGGCTCAGTATTTTCCTCTGTAGGTTTTCCATGCCAATACGAGGCCAGAATAGATCCTGTAATATTCATCAAAGGGCCGAATACAGCTGCCGCTAGACCCATAGTCGCTATTTTACCTAGGCTATTGGCTATACCGGAAGCCAATCCCCCATTTTGCATGCCTACCTCGATGGCAATGGTCCTGGCATCCTTTTCGGACATTTTAAATAATCTCGCATACCAATAACCAAGGAAATACCCGAAAACATTATGAATAAAAACAAGCAACATTAAAATCCCTCCGATTTCCAAAAGACTGTCCCTTCCTGCTGCGGTGATGACGGTAATTATAAGACCGATGGCCAACATGGATATCAAGGGCATTGCCCTACCTAGCCATTTAATACTATTGCCAAATAGTTTATTGAAGAGTAAGCCCGCCCCGATAGGTATAATGATCATCTTTACGATGCTCCACATCATGGCGAACACCTCAATTTCGATGAACTCCCCGGCGAACAACTTCATCATCAAAGGCGTAAGAAATGGTGCCAAAAGTGTGGCAATGGAAGTAATGGTTATCGAAAGTGCGACATTGGCGTTGGCCAAAAAAGCCATCACGTTGGAGGCTACACCACTGGGGGAACAGCCTATGAGTACTATTCCCGCTGCAATTTCCGGTGGAAAATTGCTGATCTGCGCTAAAAAATAACCCATTAGTGGCATAACGATCAATTGTGCCGAAACGCCGATCATCACTCCTTTTGGTGACTGGAATACGGCAGCAAAATCTTTGATGCTCATCGTGGTCCCCATTCCGAACATGATGATCTGTATCAAGGGAATGATCAGCAAGGTGAATTTAAAATCACCAATATGGGTAAAGTAAGCAGGGTAATATAGTGCTGCCGTCACACCCGCAAAAATCATTGTGGTGAATATCAGCCCCTTCATTTTTTGGTACCCGTTAAACCCGAAGGCCAACAACGCAAAAAATCCAAGGATAAAAAGTCCTGCCCGATCTATATGGCCCGTTATGGCCATCCCGATAATTATCAGGAACAGCAATGATGCCAATCCAAGTGCTATTGAATATACTGTAATATTTTTCAAATTTGGGGTATTAAAGTTTATATGCCTGTCTTGCCAACAATCTCCATTGCCCACCTTCTTTTTGAAACACCAATAGGCAACCTATATTAACTGATGCCGGTGTACCGTTATTGGTGCCTTCTCCCTTAAAGATATGGCGTACTATGCCGGTCTTGCCCATAATTGAAATGGTTTGATCTACTGGGGTTATCGACGAAAATTGAAATCCCCCATGCAAGACGCCATCCACATATTCCGCTTTATTCTCTATCTTACCGCTAGAGTGACCATAGGTTAGACTGTCCATAGTCAATTCCTCCAGTCCATCTTTATTTCCATGGACCATGGCCCCATAAAGTTGACTTACGGCATCATTGATTTTTTTGACTTCAGTATCACTGCTTTGAGCCGCTAAAACTGTAGAGAAACAGAGAAGTATTCCCAAAAAACAGTGTTTTGTGGTTATTGAAAGTTTAGAGGGATTTTTTAAAAGGTAATTTTTCATTGGTTTGGTTTTATGGTGGCAGCATCTAATTTTTTTTGGATGCCATATGATCATTAAGTTCCTTTCTGGTCATGGGCAGCTTGCTATCCGGATATTCCTTTAGCCAATTTTCAAAATCTGCATTGATCTCTTTTGTCCATCGGGTATCTATCTGTCCTGCCGTGTATTTTTTTTCCCGTAACCTTTGAAATCCAAAAATATCTCGCAGGCCCACTATTTCAGAGGAAAGCACCAATTCCGAAGCCAAATGGGAAGGAATAAAAACGGTTCCGTGCTGGTTCGCCAAAACCACGTCACCGGGTAATACGATTGCCCTTCCAACGCGGATGGGCATATTGATACTGGTCAACATTTCCTCCTGCAAATAAGAAGGGTCGGCACCTTTGTGCCATCCATTGAATCCCTCAATATCCAAGAGACCGGCGACATCCCTTACGCCTCCGTCAAAAATTACCCCATTTTGGGAATTGGCATAGATGGCATTTCCTAAATTGGAACCGATCAAGGTGCCATCGATAATTCTTCCGTAGCCATCTGCCACATAAACGTCCCCGTGTACCAATTGCTGTATCGGCCATGAGTTGCTGCCACCGATCGTATCACGATTTTCTTTGGCTCCCTTTAATTTCACCAATTGCTGATAGTCCGGTCTAAGGGGCATGTATTGTGCCGTGACCACCCTACCGGTCATGGTACTTTCTGGATGGATTATTTCCCACTCACCTTCATATTGGTTGTTATATCCTTTTTGTCTCAAAAAGCCCCAAGCTTCCTCTATTTGAATTTTTTTCATTCTTTGCAGCAGGGCATCCGGAACTTTTGGCCTTCCGTCCGCAAAACGCTCACCGGTCCAGTTGGAGGTCAGTTCCTTAATATACTCTGGTGAGGCCGTTACTCCTTGCGATCTGGCATGAAAAAAACCAAGAAAACAACTTAGCACCACTACTATCCTCAAATTTCTCATTTCCGTTTTTTTTAATTTTCCCTTCAAAAGGGATGATCTTTACTAATTTTCCAACAAATTAAGTGAGATAGGAAACCCCCGCTAAAAACGGGAGTCCTCCTATCAAACCCAAACTAACTCAAACCAACTCAAAATCTTACTCCCAAATACAGGTGTGGTCATCCTGGAACACCCACCTTATTTAGAAGAATGTCATCACGTTTTAACTATAGGACCTGTCATGGGAACGAAGCTCATTCCATTCTTCCGTGGATTTAAAGAACGTTTTATCCGAAGGGTGCAAATGTGCCTTCACCACTTCTTCATCCAACTCTATCCCCAAACCTGGTGCGGTAAGCGGAACGGTGGCAAAACCTTTGTCGATCATCTTAAAACCACCGACCGTTTTTACCAGACTTTCCCACCAAGGCACATCCACTGAATGATGCTCCAGGGCCAAAAAGTTCTGGGTTGCGGCCGCACAATGTACATTGGCCATGAAAGAGACAGGTGTACCAGCTTGGTGCATGGCCATGGCAATACCATATTCCTCGGCATAATCGCCGATTCTTTTTGTTTCCAAAAGACCGCCTGACGATGCCAAGTCTGGGTGGATAATATCAACTGACCTGTTATGGATGAGAGGCCTAAAGTTCTCCAGGAAGTGGATATCCTCTCCCGTGGTTGTGGGCGTTTCAATGGCATCGGTTATGGTCCTCCATTGCTCATTGTACTGCCAGGGCACCATATCCTCGAACCAGGCCAATCTGTATTTGTCAAGTGCTTTTGCCAGACGTATCCCGTTATTGAGGTCAAAATGCCCATAATGATCGGTTGAAATCGGAATTTCATAACCTACCATGTTCCGAACATCCTCCACTACCCGTTGCAGTTCCTCAAGTCCTTTTTCGGTGATCTGTATCTGCGTAAAGGGGTGCATGGTGTTTGCATAGGACATAGGATTGCTCCGATCGCCCCATTGGGCCAAAACCCCTTTATCGTTTTCCCAGAACTTTCCATTTACCACGGTATCGGGCTTGCCCCTTAGCTCGCCAATGGAAACATCCATTTTCAGCCAAGTGTATCCCTGTTCGTTTACCCTGTAATCTATCAATCGTTTTTGCTCTTCAGGGGAGGATGCTTCGGGAGTATCGGCATAGAGTCTTACTTTGTCCCTATATCTTCCCCCAAGCAATTGCCAAGCGGGCACATTGTATGCCTTACCGCAAATATCCCAGAGCGCCATTTCAACCGCACAGACCCCTCCAGCTTGCCTGGCAGGTCCGCCGAATTGTTTTATGCTCTTGAATATCTTTTCGACATTGCAAGGGTTTTTCCCCAAGATCCGGCTTTTAAGAAAGAGTGCATAGCGTACGTCAGCTGCGTCCCTTACCTCGCCTAGACCATAAATACCTTGGTTGGTCTCTATCTTGATGATGGCCGTGCCGCCCATCACATTGGTTAGGGCATACCTCATATCGGTGATCTTGAGTTCCGAAGGTGCGGACATGCGGCTGACCTTGGAAGTGGTCTGTGCTATGGTGTCCTCTATTCCCAGCCCCATCATTCCGGTCATGGCAATACCGCCCAAGGCCGTTTTTTTCAGAAAGCTTCTTCTGTCATCGGCTGTTCTTGGGTTTTCCATTTCCGCTTGTCTTGCCAACCTAAGGTCTTTTTCTTCTTGCTTGTTCTTGGCTATGATCTGTTTTAATACTGATTTCATAATTTTATTTCTATGTAATGATCATGGTTATTAATTAATCTACATCCCACCAAACCTTTGTATCCAAGTTGTCGGGGCCCATTCTGGAAACCGCCTCTTGAAGGTTTTCCTGATTTACTGCTATTTCGTCAGGGGGATAGGTCAACCTATTTATGAAATCACCGGTGATATCCTGGGCCGGATAGGGGTTGGGTTCCAAATCTGGATAGCCAGACCTTCTGAAATTGGCGAACAGCTCCGGTCCGTTCAAAAAGGAAGCCACCCAATATTGTGTATTGATTTCCGCAACAGCATTGGCCATGTCCAATGGATTGGCCGCTATATAAGCATCAATATCCGTCCCGGCAATGGACACACTTTCTCCATAGGCAGCTACTTGCTCCATATGGCCGCGTATTCCATTCGCATAATATTCGGCCGCATCGCCCGATATCCAGCCATTGACAGCTGCCTCTGCCAACAATAATTGGGTCTGTGCATAGGTACAAAGGAACATGGGCGAGGATTGGGCCCCATACGTAAACCGATCCAGTTGGGTAAAGTCATAGAAACTGGCGAGTCCCTCATTGGCTACCACAGTGCCGATGGTACTGTTGTCATACCCCATGGGCATCCCTATCTGATCATCAGGGTCCTTCGAGGAGATTTCCACTATTTGGTCCGGTCCTGAAGCTGCACCCACATATCTGATTGCCAAAGAGGCCAATCTTGGATCATCGTTTACGTACAGGTAGTCCACAAATACGTCCGTCAAATAAAAGTTATTGGCTTCTGTTGCATTAAAGGTAAAACTGTATGGATTGGTGAAATTGGTGTCATGGCGAACCACAAAATTATCGTCATTTGACTCCATTACACCTCCATCAAAACCGCTTTGAACGGTCTGTTGTGCCAAGGTGGCATCTACATTGGAAAGTCGCATACCAATCCTGACCAGAAGGGAGTTGGCCAGTTTTCTCCACTGACCCAAATCTCCTGCGTACATGGCTTCCCCATTTTCAGCTGGGGCAGCGTCACTCAATGCATCCCTGGCTTCTGTCAATTCTATGATCAAATCTGGGTAGATCTGTTCTTGTGGGTCATAGTTTGGCAAAACTACCTGTTCCGATAGACCTTTACCTGCCTCAAAATAAGGTATTTCCCCATATTCATCCGTCAACACCATAAAAGCATAAGCTTCCAGAATACGGGCCATCTGCAATAAATTGGTACGTTCCGATGCTTCAGTGTTGAGCTGAAAAATAACGTCACCGGTATGTTTTATGACGTTTTCATAGTATGCATCCCACTGGTTACCGGTATTGTTCCGGTTATCCTGATTATAGTTGGCCCCGGCCACAAATCCCGAGTTCGGAGTCACTATCTGCTGTACAATGGCTTCATCATAGTAGATATTGGTGCCACTTGGAAAGGAGAGCCCGACTATTGCATTGTTCAACAAGAACACAGGGTCTATACTTTCGCTTGTTGGGTCTACGGTATTGGTATTGAGTTCATCAAAATTCTCTTCGCACCCCAATAGACCTATCAGGATTGCAAAAATTATGATTCCATTCCCTATATTTTTCATGATTTCTTATTTAGAATTTGACGTTTAGGTTAAACCCGAAACTTCTTGTGGTCGGTACCCCTGTGGATTCCAGTCCAGAAACGTTGTCCGAGCTGTAGGCAAAGGAGTCGGGATCAATATTGGGAACCCATTTTTTAAGTATCGCCACATTGTTTGCTATCAGGCTCAGGGTAACCCCTTGTACAAAGGAGTCCTCCGGAATGAACTGTTGGAAATCATAGCCCAAGGTAATCTGTCTCAATTTCCAGAACCCTGAATTGTACACAATGGGCTCTATCAATTGCTGTGAGCGCACCACTTCCCAGTAGGTCTGGGGTTGCGTTGCAACAGTGTTGGGTTCCCCTGCCTGGTTCACCCCTTCTCCGATAACCCCGGTATCCCTGCCGGGAAGGGTCATTTTATGGAGACCATGTCTAACGGCATTGAAGTTGGTTCCGGAAATCATCTTACCTCCCAATTTGAAGTCGATCAAAAAGGATAAGTTGAAATCCTTGTAACGCACGGTGTTTGTAATACCTCCGACCCATCTGGGCAGTGCACTGCCAAAGAATTTGATCTCATCAGACCTCAAAGGCCTTCCATCATTTGCAAATATTTGCCTTCCTTGGTCGTCGAACTTGTACCCGAAACCGGCCAATTGACCAATTTCCTCACCTACCACTTGGTAGAGATACCCGTTGAATATGTGGTTGCCTACCAAAATACTCTCTCCTTCCTCATCGCTAAGGAGGCTGATCACTTTGGTTTTATTGTAAGACGCATTGAAACTAAAATCCCATCTTAGGTCATCGTTCCGAATCGGTGTCAGGTTCAACAGCATTTCAATACCGTCGCTCCTACTTTCACCACTGTTGATCAACTGGCTTATAAATCCCGAAGAATTGGAAATCTGGGCTGGAATGATCTGATCCATCGTGGTCTTGCGGTATACGGCCACATCCAGTCCCACCCGGTTATCGAACATTCTTAAATCCACACCTATTTCTGTTTCCTTTACACGCATGGGGCGAAGATCAGGATTGGGAAGTATGGACGTATTGGCCCCGGCTACTGGATTGGGAGTCCCATCCGGTCCCGGGAAAAAGTTGGCATTGATGTCGTAGAAGAGCGCATCGGAATAAGGATTTACGTCCGTATCGCTGCCCACTTCGGCATAAGCGGCCCTTAGTTTTCCCAAAGTAAGCCATTCCGCACCATCACCGACCCAATTGGAAAATAGAACGCTACCGGAAACAGAAGGATACAGAATACTTCTATTCTCTTTGGCAAGTGTGGAGAACCAATCGTTACGGACCGTCCCACTTAAGAAATAGGTATCCTTGTATGATAGGTCAACAGCTCCGTACAAGGAGTTTATGCCTCTTTCGGACATGGCAAAGGTCGGGTTCTTCACCCTACCGTTTTGTACGGTGTACAAATCCCTGATCACAAAATCGGTGACATCGACCCGGTTTAGCTCTTGCCTCCTTCTCAATTGATTGCCCCCTATATTGAATCCCAGTCCAAGATCTTCTGATAGATCAAGGTCACCAGAGAGCAAAAAGTCCACATTGGTCTCCCTATATCTCCTAGCGGTTTGGGTGTAGGTACCATTGAAAAATGGTTCGGGAGCCGCTTGGCGGGAAGCTTGTCCCGTGGGAAATCCATTGAATTCCTGCGAACGGGACCAATAATCCTGCCCTACCCTGATCTGTCCGGTGAGCCACGAAAGAATTTTATATCGTGCCGCAACGTTTCCGAATATTCTATCCCTCCGTATCTCGTTGAACTGTTCGGAAAGTGTGAAGTAAGGATTTGTACGGTTTCTAAACCTACTGTACACAAACTCATTTCCATTGGCATCAAACTTTTTCTCTTCCAAGAGGTCCAAAGGCATGGAATTGGCCATATTGAAAAGGGCCACAGAAATGGTGTTGTCCTGTTCCCCCACATTGGGCGGGTTCACATTTTTCTCATAGGAATAGTTGATATGGGACTCAATACTGAGCCTGTCCGACAGGTCATAATTTGCACCAAGGTTTACGGTCTTCCTGTTGAATTCGTTATTGGGGGTTATGCCCTTACTCCCCAAATTGGAAAGGGAAAGGTTGAAACCTCCCTTTTCCGATCCGCTTGAAATGGATATGGAGTTGGTAATATCGGTTCCGTTCCTGTAGAATTTCTTTATCCTATCATAGACCGGAACATAGGGAACTTCCACACCGTCAAAAAGAACCTGTGTCATTCCGGGCTGAAAACGCTCCCCGAAAGACCATTGTCCCGATGTGGGGTTTGGGGATGTTGGCCTTACCCCAAATTCACCCTGTCCATATTCATACTGAAAATCTGTAAAATCCAAAGGAGTGTGGTCCGTAACGTTAAGGTTGTAGGTGACACCTATTCCCTGTTGACGTCCACGGGACTTCGTGGTGATCATGATAACACCATCTTTTGCCCTAGATCCATAAAGTGCGGCTCCAGTGGCACCCTTTAGAATGGTCATACTTTCTATATCATCCGGGTTGATACTGGAAAAACCATCACCCCCATCGGAAAAGACACCATCACTGTTGGTGCCCACTTCTGTACCTGTGCTGCCGGGGCTGGTTCCAAAACTTGTGTTGTCAATGGGAACACCGTTTACCACTATAAGAGGATTGTTGGTTCCAGAAATGGAGGATTGTCCACGTATCCTGACCTTTGATGATCCACCGGGCCCTGAGCTCAATGATGATATGTTGACTCCGGCCACCTTGCCCTGAAGAGTGTTCATAAAATTGGAGGACCTGTTCACATTGACCTCTTCGGCATCCACTTGGGCAATGGAATATCCCAATTTTTTTGTCTCTTGCTTGATTCCCAGGGCAGTTATCACTACTTCGTTCAAATTCTGGGTATCTTCCTGCAATACAATATCAAGGGTCGTTGCCCCGCCAACGGGGATTTCTTTTCTTGTAAACCCAATGGAACTGACCAACAAAACGGCATTTGAATTCTGGACCGTTATCTGGTAACTTCCGTCAAAGTTGGCGGCAACACCATTGGTCGTGCCTTTTTCTATCACGGAAGCCCCAGGTATCGGCACGCCATTGGAATCTGTGATCGTACCTGAAATTGCAGCTTGGAGGTCGTCATCAGGGAAAGGGGGGAGACCCGCTTTCATTGTAGCGCCATCGATTGCGTTCCTGGTCTTTAAAATAATTTGTTGTTTGTTAAAAAGATAAGTGATGTTGGTTCCCTGAAAGAGTTGGTCCAGTATTTCAGTGATCAATTTTTTGTCTACATTGATGGAGACCTTTCTGTGAGCATTTACCTTTTTGTTGTCATAAAAGAACTTGAATTCTGAAACGGACTCAATCTGTTCGAACACTTGCATAATTTCCACATTTTCCATTTCCAAACTGAGTTTGGTCTTTTGGGAGTAGGAATTAGCATATGCCGAAAAAAAGGAAACCGTCAAGAAAAGTGCAGTTAGTTTCACCGTCAGCGACAAGTTGTTTGTTAGACAAGGCAGAGTGCTCTTGATGTAATTTTTCATACCTTTGTAATGTTTTTAGTTAACTTAATTGTATTGAGTTAATAATCTCAATCGGGAAAATGTTGCTGCATTTCCCGATTTTTTTTTGTGCATTTATTTCATAGGCGTATCACTGGTTTTTGGTTATTTATTTTAAAATGGTTATTCGATCGTTTTCTATCACATAGTCAATTCTTGTTTCGGAAACGAAAGTGTTGAGCACTTCTTCAATGGTTTCCACATCAAAAGTGGCAGTGAACTCCCTATCCCCCAATTCTTTGTTCTTGTTCTGTATGGATACCCCATAATGCCTTTCAAGTTTTTTCTCTATATCCTTGAACTTCATACTCTTAAGAACGAGTTTTCCTTGCATCCAACTGGTATATAATTTGGTATCGACCTGTTTCACGCTTACTTTTTTATCGGTTCCCTCCCAAGAAGCCATATCTCCCGGGGTAAGCAATGTAGAATCGTCCCCATCATATTCCCCACCAGTTTCATAAAGTCTAACAGATCCTTCGATCAGTACCGTTTTCTGGTCTGTATCCTCGGGATAGGAAGTCACATTGAATTTGGTGCCCAGGACACGTATATCCAATGAACGTGAAGTGACAATGAAAGGACTGTTTTCATCTTTTTTAACATCAAAGAATGCTTCACCGATCAAGGTCACTTTTCTATTTTGTCCTTTGATGAATTTTACCGGATACTCTAGGGTAGAACCTGCATTAAGGTTGACGGTGGTTCCATCGGACAATACAATCTTGAATGTTTTTCCATTGGGGATATGTAGCTTATTATATACCTCAATATCATCTTCATCAATATTGCTTTGCGAATAGTCGACCACACCGTCCGCTTTATTGCCCAGCACATTGCCATCTTTTGTCACGATCGCTGTAGAACCTGATTGGGAGAGGATTCGGGTTTCACCATTTCCCAGTTCCAACCTAATGGCTGTTGGGTCAGGCGCTATCCCAAGCTGTTCTTCCATATAAAACGACCTATATAGAACGGATATCCCTACAATTCCGACAAAAACTGCCGCATAACGTAAAAACCCGGAATAAGAAATGCTGTTGTTCTTCTTCGGTTTACACTTTTGTAATGAAGATAGTATATCCCAAGCCTCTTTTGCGTCGAGATCATGGATTTTGGGCAATGGTATATGTTTACGATGTAATTCTTTAAGTCTCTGAAAGGTTAAAAAATTTGCATCATTCTCGGACAACCATTTTTTAAAGAGAACTGTCTCTTCTTTACTTAAATGACCATTTAACTTTTTAAGGATAATTACTGCTATCAAGTGAGTCGTTTTTTAATAAGTGGCAAACTGCCCCTACTTATAAGACCTAGCAATTAAGAAAACGGGTAGTGAATTTATGAATTATTTGAATATATTTTTATCGATATCGTATTTTATATCACATAAAATGAATATTTCTCAAAGTGAACCGTAAGATTTTAAACGTTTTTTTCAAATGGTATTTTACAGTGTTGACGGTAACACCCATGATTTCAGCAGCACCCTCATACTTTATCCCTTCTAAAACACAAAGTTCAAATACTTTCTTATTTTGTTCGGGCAATGCGTCAATTTCCTTGAATAAAGTTTGCGATATCTCCGAACGGATTAATTCGTTCTCGAATGACGGGACTTCCGGTGAGTAGTTGTTTATGGTAAAGGTCCTTTGATTTTTTTTGACTTTCTTTAAGCTCTCATTGCGAATGGAAGTACTAATATATTTCTTAATATCCCGAACAGGTTCATCGAATTCCTTTTGTAAAAGTTTAATGAAAATATTTTGTACAACATCTTTGGAATCGTCCAAGTCTTGGACATAACTAAAAGATAACAAACACCACTCCTGATAATGTTTCAAAAACATTTCTTCCAGAATTAAGGAGTCTACCTTTTTCATTATTTTGTGATAATTTTTAAAAATCGATTATAAAAAGAACTTTAAAAAATTGCCATCATTATTAAAGAATTGTATATTTAACACTTAATACACTTGCAATATATCAATTTGTTATTATTTTCACAATAAAATAATAAAATTAACATTGAAAAATATTTCGAACATCAACCGAAATCAGCAATTTATGGGGATAGGGAAATATAAAATATCCCAGTATATTTTATAATACTGAGCGGATTCGATGGGTTAAATCAAAATTTCCAAAGAGACAATTGCGTTTGACCCTTGGTTAGCCCGAACAAAACAATTTGTACGTATCAAATATTACGGATTATCAAATAATCCAAGACAGAATGCGCCAGTAGAATATGTAAACCATAATTCAAATTCTTTGGCTATTGTACCCCTTGAATTCTATATCAAAGTAATTTTTGAGATGGATAAATAATAGGTAAACCCTATACACGATATAAAAATGCAGCAAAAGGGAAATCAAAATTTATCGGATACACCAGCTTTAGAGTTATAAACGGGCAATAGTTCTGAAGATTTTAATGTAATATGGACATTTTAAAAAAATTCAATGATCAATGGAACAATCGATTATTACCAAAAAAAGTTACGTAGGTGGGACTTGGATTACCGGAAAAGGCAAGGAATTTTGGTCCCATAATCCAGCTACCGGAGAAAAAGGCGAAGTCTATAGGGAAGTTGATCCACAACAAGTTGGTATAGCAGTAAAAAAGGCGGCTGATGCATTTGATGTAGTCAAGAAAAAGAGCATGAAAAATAGGGCCGATCTATTGGATACCATAGCCAAGGAACTTGAGGACTTGGGAGATGAACTTATTAACGTCTGCAATACGGAAACGGGTCTTGGAGAAGCTCGTCTTAAGGGGGAAAGGGCAAGAACCTGTGGGCAATTGCGCGCTTTTGCTACCCTAGTAAGACAAGGACATTGGCAAAATGCAAGAATCGATACGGCCATTCCCGATCGCCAACCTCTTCCCAAACCTGACATTAGAAGAATTTTTAGGCCTTTGGGCAGCATTGCCGTCTTCTCCGCTTCAAATTTCCCTTTGGCCTTTTCAACCTTGGGAGGTGATACCGCGTCGGCCATAGCATCGGGAAACAGCGTTGTGGTCAAGGCACATCCCAGTCATCCTGGCACGTCGCAGCTATGTGCGGAGGCAATGGAAAAAGCTATATTGAAGAACGACTATCCTCCGGAAATGTTTTCTATGCTACAGGGATTTTCCCCTGAAGTAAGTCAAACTTTGGTACTACACCCACAAATAAAAGCGGTAGGGTTTACCGGTAGCACCCATGTTGGCAAGATCTTATTTGACTTAGGTGCGTCTAGACCCAACCCGATCCCGGTGTTTGCAGAGATGGGCAGCACAAATCCCTTAGTAATATTACCCAAGGCAATAGCGAATCGCGGAGGTGAAATTGCCCAGGGTTTGGCAAATTCCATCACTCTTGGTACTGGTCAATTTTGCACCAAACCGGGCTTAATAATGTTGTTAAAGGATGAAAATAGTCCCAAATTTGTAGATCAATTGAACAATGCCCTGGCATCTATTGAAATTGGATATTTTTTAAACCCCAGAATCCAAAGCAATTTTCATAAAGATATCGAGAAAACCAATGTTGTTACCGGTAATCAAATAGACTCAAAAGGTAGTAAAGGAGGTAAACTTTTTGAAATCGATGCCGAACATTTTTTAGAGTTCCCCAGTTTGGAAGAGGAAATTTTTGGTCCTGCCGCTATTTTAATCAACTGCCAAAGTATAGATCAATTGAGCAAGGTAGTGGAAAATCTTAGCGGTCATTTGACCGGAACAATTTTTGCTGATGGTGATGCGCAACTTCCCACTGTAATTGATTCATTAGAAGGCAAAGTTGGAAGAATAATTTTCAATGGATTTCCCACTGGAGTTGAAGTATGCCCCTCCATGCACCACGGGGGGCCTTTTCCATCCTCTACCTTTGAGTCGACCACTTCCGTTGGAACCGCTGCCATAGAAAGATTCAGTACTGTAAAATGCTATCAAAACATCCCTCAAGAATTTTTACCTGAAGCCTTACAAAATAAAAATCCCGATCGTGTTTTACGAATGGTCAATGGAGTTTTTACAACCGATGATATTCAGACCGCCAAATAACACCTATGAACAATAATGAAATAATTCCCGAATTGGCCCAAGAGGGAATATGGATCGGAAGATGCCATATACCTGAGAAAATTGCGTATCACAATGTGAAAGGCCCACATGTGGTATGGGTACATCGAGGAATGGTGTATGATGTATCATTTTATTTTAAATCTACTGGCGAACTCATTAATACTCCTAACTATAGGGAGCGATTACAAGTTGACGATACCTTGATAAAAGCAGTTGGACCGTTGGCAGCTATTTTAGAAAACTCTTTGTACTATCAAAAAGATTCTAGTAGACCATTTTTTTTGGCTCCCAATGATGTACAGGCTGTTAAAGCGTGTGGTGTTACTTTTATTAAAAGTCTTTTGGAAAGGGTTATTGAAGAAAAGGCAAAAGGAGAACCAAAATTGGCACTTCAACTAAGGGACGAAATAACCGCTATAATTGGGGAACGTCTAAATCTCGTTAAACCTGGTTCTCCACAAGCGGTCAAATTAAAAAACGAATTAATTAAACGAGGCATTTGGTCTCAATATCTGGAGGTTGGTATTGGACCTGATGCCGAGGTTTTTACCAAGAGCCAACCTTTCTCCTCCGTAGGCTTCGGCGCGGAAGTCGGCGTACTTGGCAGCTCCAAGTGGAATAATCCCGAGCCTGAAATTGTATTGGCAGTCAATAGCACCGGTCAGATCGTTGGGGCTACTTTAGGCAATGATGTAAATCTGCGGGATTACGAGGGAAGAAGTGCTTTACTGCTAGGTGAAGCAAAAGATCAAAATGGCTCATGTGCCGTGGGCCCTTTATTTCGAATGTTTGATGAAACCTTCTCGTTAGAGGATGTAAAGACGGCCAAAGTATCCTTGACCATTGAGGGGACTGATGGGTTTTTGCTAAAAGATTCAAGTGATATGGGAGAGATCAGTCGGACTCCAGATGATTTGGTGAAACAGGTCATTAGTAGCAATCATCAGTATCCCGATGGGTTCATTCTATTTTGTGGTACCATGTTCGCCCCTACTTTAGATCGTGGCGAAAAAGGGATGGGCTTTAGTCATAAGCTAAATGACAAGGTTATTATAGAATCCCCCAAACTTGGTAAATTGGTGAATTGGATAAATTCGGCGGATAAAATTCCTAAATGGGAATTCGGAATCAATGCTTTCGTGGATTACACGTTAAATAGATCTATCAAAAAGTAGTAGAAAAAACTTTTGTCTAATGTGCGTGGGATATTCTTATCATCTATTGATCAATTTAAAGGGAGTCCACATGTAATCAATGCACGAGCATATACCTGTGTGCCCACGTATAAAAATTTCGAACCGGTTCATGGAAGATTTGGGGCTTTTTCGGAACTTATCAGAATAGAGGAATTATATATTCTAGCCCCTATCATTCTCTCCTATTTAGGTGTAAGCCCCTTCGACGATTATTTTTAAAAAACAGTTTTTGGTTTCGATTTTCTCTCGGTCTTCCAGTAACTATAGTGGTTCGATTCAGTCCCGTTGTGCGAGTGAAACATACCTATTTTTACAATATTTTATACAAGATCTGAAGCCTTTTAGCGGTCTTTAGGATTGAAGATGATACTTGCACTATCTGTGCCCAAATCATCTAAAACAACCGTTTGGACAACCAACAAGTAAATATTAAAATCAAGGTAAATTCTTACTCTAGACTAGGTCCAACCTAACATATTATTTCAGGATCTTTTACTTGTCAATCCAGACTTCCCCGCTGCTGTAGGGTATTTAACTTGGAATCAAGGTCCGCTATAAACGACTCCTTCGTGGTAATTCCATTGGGTTCCTGTTCCCAGGCAGCAAGGAAATAATAGTCTACCTGCCCATCGGTTTTCTTGAACAGGATAAGGTGGTCGTGCGGGCCTTCCACTATACCCGCTACCTCTCCGGTCTTATAGAAAATGGCCATCCCAAGTTTATCTTGGTCGTTTACCAAGGTCTGGGTTCCATAGGTGGCGATATACCCCCATTGGGAATTTTCACTTTTTTTCTGAAGTAGTTCCATATCCTCAAATTTTACCATTCCCGTGGCAAGCCCTTCAATGGGGTCGGAGGGATCCAATGTCACCTCGGTAAACCGGTCTTGGGAATAAATGGACAATGATGCCCGAAGATCTATTGTTTCGGTCCCGGTCTTCCAACCTGTATATTCAATTTCAACAAGGGAAACGTCCTCGCCATTTGAAACCGTGGCATGGGTTTTCTCCACGGTACGGAAATGGGCCACGCTGTCGTTGATAAACCTGCCAAAACCTCCGAGCCCAAGGGATTTTCCTGCTTTTAGGATATCCTGTCCCCATGGGGCAGGGTCATGATAGGAGGGCAGTCCCGCTTTCCCCACCTCATGCAGTACCATGGTATCGGTCTTTTTTCCAAAAATATCTATGGCATTCCGCCAATCCAGGTATAGTCTGTACCCTATCCGTGCATTTTCCCAGCCCGGACCTTCGTACCGTATATAGTCGGAATGATCTGTATGCTGCTCGGGCAGGGTGACCTCGGCAACATTCTTAAAGGTGCCTCCCTTATGTTCCCTTCCCTCCCATGCCCCTCCTTCCTTTATGGATAATTCGGCATAGGTGCCTGTCTTTGAGGCGGTGGTTGTCGGTTCAACTTCGGCCGACTTAGGTTCTTGTTTTTTTTCCTTGCAGCCCGATAGCAGGTTCACCGAAAAGGCCGCTATTAAAATGAATGGATATAGTTTCATCTGTTCTGTTCTATGGTTCCTATTTATAGTTTTCGATACTTCATTTAAGGTCCAGATCACGTACTTTGCCATCGTTTCTCATAGTGAGGGGATGCCAAAAAAGACCCTTTAAGCGGACTGAAAGTTAACATCCTATATCGGAGGTTCCCCAAATGGTTTCCTACCATTCAGCCGTATTCTTAAAGAAGTTTTTCCGTTTGTCACGTAAAAGGCAAGCTGACAAAATTATAGAACCATAAATTTTTAAATCCTATTGGCTCTGTCAATAAAATAGTGAATGGGTTTCTTGAGTATCATATAACCTCCGTTTTACCAGGCATTGGAATTTGATAATTACCATCTTTACCAGGCGTATCTGGCATTGAAGCATCCCATGTAAATTCTTTTGGCAGTAAACTTACCTTGGAAGTAAGTGCTTGTTCCAAAGTTATAATCTGACCGGAATGGATTGCCATCCTGCCCATAATCGTTGTCAATGTTGATTTAATGCCATAATCTAATTGGTTAATTGGCTTATCCGTTAAAATAGAATTGATAAAATGGGCTTGGCATTTTTCGGATGATCCCAGAATCTCTTCCCTATCCCTGAACCTCCATAAAAGTTCCCCGGCGGAATTGAAGATTTGCGATTTGTCATCGGCATATCCCTTGGTGCCCTGTACTTGAAATCCTGTTTTGTTCCAGGTATTGTCTATGTTCCTACACTGGACATGCATTTTTATTTTATTATTATATTCAAATTCTGCATAGTGATGGTCATATGTATTCCCTTGATCTGGACCACTGTACACTTGACGCCCTCCGGAACCGCTTGCCTTCACCGGGTAATCGTTCATGAACCAGTTCATCAAGTCTATTTGATGAATAGCCTGGCCTGCTAACTGTCCGCCCCATAACCAGGTAAAATAACGCCAGTTTCTGATCTGATAATTCATTTCAGTTTGATTTGCTGAGCGTGGAAAAATTTTCGGGGCACCCACATTATAGTATACATTCAGGGAGACAATATCACCTATTATACCATTATCCAATTGTTCCTTCATTTGCTGGTAGCCAGATTCGTAACGAAGTTGCAATCCTACTCCCAAACTAATATTTTTTTGTTTGGCCAAATCTTGGACTTCTACTATTTTGTTGTATCCTGGAATATCAACAAACAGGGGTTTTTCAATAAAAACATGTTTGTCCGCTTTCACACAAGCTTCCAAGTGAATGGGACGAAAAGGTGGAGGTGTGGCCAATAAGACCACATCGCATTTCTCTATAACCTTTTGATAGGCATCGAATCCAATAAATTTTTGGTCATCGGGTACTGCCACTTGATCTGTAAATTCCGATTTGAGCTGTGTATAGGCTTGGCTCAAGCGGTCTTCAAAAGTTTCCCCCATGGCGACCAGCTTAACTGCAGGAGATGTTTTTAGCGCTTCAAAGGCAGCACCGGTTCCCCTGCCGCCACAACCTACAAGTCCTATTTTTATTTCTTTTGGTACATAGGATGCGGTACTTGCAAAAGCCGTAAGGGGAAAGCTGGACAATAGTGTCCCACCCGCTGCGGCCATACTTGTCTTCACAAAATTTCTTCTACCCGACTTTGTCTTATCATAGCTCATATTCAAAATATTTTTGGTACTTATTTAAATCACTGTTTTCTATACCAGAACAAAACACGTTGCATTGTAATCCCAACATATCCTATATGAAATTATCATAGAGGTAGACCACGCTATAAACTGACATAGCGAGGAGCAACAAAATACCCAAAATACCCAAGCTATTGGTAACTGTAGTATTTTTAAGGCCTTTTGCTATATTTTTTCCATTCGCAAAAACTAAAATAATGACTGCCGTAAGTGGGACGATCATAATCGTCAGCCCTTGTGCAAAGATGATCAGTTCAAGTGGCAATGCCCCGAAAATAAGTGCGATAATGGCCCCAATTAGCACAACTGCAATGATCATAAGTCGAACCTTGGGATTTCCAAGGTTGCTATCAGATAAAAAAGTATCGGCCAATATGACCCCGCCAATAGTAGCGTTGCCGATCATAGAGGAGAACGAGGCCGCAAAAAGACCTACCATAAATACGCTAGATGTAAAAGGACCGAACAGTGGCTCCATTGCCTTTCCCAAGTCTGACGCGCTCCGCACTTCGATCTGGGAGGCGTGCAGTACCGATGCAGCACATAGCATTACAAGGGTGGACAAAAGGCCCAGTGTAACGATTCCCGTTGCGCTTTCACGAATATAATTACCTACTTCTGCTGTATTTCCTCCTTTTTCACGGACCAAATAAGATTGATAAAATGCGCCCACTATGGAAAAACTGGAGGCGGTGAGTGTAATTATCAAATATTCCGAACCGTCGGGAACGGACGGTACAAGTCCTTTAACCATACTTAAAATATCTGGCGATGCCATAAACAGGGTAAGCAGAAAGGATACTAGCATTAAAATTACCAAACCTATCATCAGCTTTTCCAATATTTTATAAAAGGACTTAAAGAAAAGAAGGAATATGGCTGCGAGCGAAAAGAAGGATATCCATAGCACCAGTGGAGAGTTAAACAGTTGTGAGAACGCAATGCTGGCCCCTATGGTATTACCTGCCTGAAAGGAAGCTGTGGTGAGGAATATTCCCAGTCCCACTAATATGGCCAGTGGCTTTCCCATTTCTCTTTTTATGCGCTCTATAAAGGAAACATTGCTATAAAGCCCAATTCTTGTAGCCATATTGGTAAAAGCGGTCATAAAGACCATTGCAAGGGGCAATACCCATAATAAGGAATATCCATAACTGGCACCCAGTTTGGTGTTAATGGTCAAGCTCCCCGGTCCAAAAACCAAGGCCGCTGTAATTATCCCTGGTCCCAATGTTTTAAAAAAGGAGATTTTTTCAGATTTCTGACCTATAATGCGCCCTTGTAAATTTGACTCCTTTATCTTCATCTTATTATACTGGTTAGTGTAAATATAAATTTTTTAAAAGATTTTAATTTATAAGACCTAAAAATTAAAGTTATTAACAGAAAAATGTTATGAATTCCCTTTCTTTACTTTTAATATCTTTTTAAATTGTTGAACATGCTTACGTTTTCTCAAATGTTTACTCAATCGTGTGCTTGTCAAATGGGGCATTGTTCCATTGCTGATAGAAATCCTTTGAACTCATTACCATAAAGGCCTTGATATCCTCCCGCCCTTTTAGAAATTTGGCGGACTTATCGATTCCCATCACGCTCAAGGCAGACGCCATAGCATCGGCAGTGGCACCGTCTTCCGCTATAACGGTAACCTGTATGCCATTGTCCAAAGCCCAGCCGGTTTTTGGGTCGACAATATGCGAATATCTTTTGCCGTCCAGTTCAACATATTTATACAAATCTCCCGAAGTAGCCACAGCTTGGTTGCATAGCCGAATTTTCTGGACCACTTCCTTTTTGTCCTTATCAAAATACGTAAATGCAAGGGTCCAATATTTACTATTTTCGGGCGCTTCGCTTACACTAATATCGCCTCCCATATCTATCAGTGCCGATTTTATATTTTGTGAACTCAATACTTTTAAAGCTTCGTCCGCAGCATATCCCTTGCCTATCCCTCCCAAATCAAGGTCCATTTCCCGTTGCCTGAGATAGATTGTATTTTTTCTAGGGAGGGAAATATGTTCATAGCCAACCTTTTCCAGCGCTGAGGCAATGGCATCTGGGGGCGGAAAGACTTTGGTACGTCTCGAACTCCGCCAAAGGTCAATTAAAGGACCGGCACTTACATCAAAATATCCCTCCGTGCTTTCTGAGATGTACAGGGAGGTTTTGAGAATATTAAACATATCATCGCTGACCCTGATATTTTCAAGTGGTTTTTGGCAAATTTTATTAAGCTCGCTCCCTTCTAAATAATCACTTAGCTTTTGGTTTAGATCATCGATGCGTTCAAATACCAATTTTGAAGCGCTGTCCGCCTTTTCCTTTGTCACCGCATAGAGTACCAAGCGTATCTGCGTGCCCATTTGGCGATGATGGTATTCATATCTTTCTTGAGCATGCAAGGTGACCAAGAAAAGACAAAGGGACATAACAAGTCCAAAAGGCTTATGTAGTTTCACAATCTAGTCTTTTTATGGTTCGCTATTATTTTTCATTCCCTTATTTGTCGTGGTAAAGCAGATTAAAGTGGACCATTATAACATCCCCCACCACAATGGAACCGAACATGGCCGTTGGAGGAACAATGTTGAAATCTTGTAGCAATATTGTGCAGCTCCCCTCCAATAGTATGGATTCCCGCCCTTTTTTAATCTTTGAAGTGATGCTGATTTTTTTAGTGGTTCCCGCAATAGAAATTTCACCAGGGAGTGTGCATATATTTATTTCAGGCTGCTGAACCGAACCTTGCACCGATTCAAAGGTAATCATGGGATGCTCTTTAATTTTTAAAGCCTCCCTGGCCTTGCTGTCCATAATAGCACTACGTTCGCTTTGGAGGTCGGCTACCTGTGCCTCAAAGAAAATCGATTTTGGGATACCATTTTCCCACTTAAGGTAGCCTTTCATTTTATCGAGTTCCATGGTCCAGTCGTGCACGGTCGATGTCCCTTGGACGGTCAGGACACTCCCCTCCGATAAAACATAGTTTTGTTGTGATGACCCAGAATGACAGGCTAGAAAAATAAATAAAAAAGATATTAAAAGGGTACTATATTTCATCGTGTCGCTTTAGTATATCATGGTAAGGTTTAAATCAGTTCCGTTGTCGGGCTATTCGTCCAGTACTGTTTGCCAGAATCGTTCTTGTTGTTCGGATGTTGGTTGTTCATTGGGGCTCACTAGACGAAATCCAACAAAATTGGAATCTGTAAACCACCAAAAACTTTTGGGAACCTGTGGGTCACTTTTTTGCAAAGCGAGGCTGGAAGGCATTCTGGCGGCCGAACGCAGTTGCTCGGGATCATCGTCCCAAGAGCCTCCCCTTATTGTCCGGGGGTGGATCTGCGTGGGCACTACCCAGGGATTTTCGATACCTGTAGTTTCATATGCTTTTTCCGAATATCCGTCCAAGGTCCACTCCGCTACATTGCCGAGCATATCGTAAAGTCCCCAAGAGTTCGGAATTTTAGATCCCACGGGGGCATAATGGTTGTTGGAATTTCCATAAAAAACAGCATAATCACCAAGTTTTCCAATGTCGTTCCCAAAATAAAAAAGCCCTTCACTTCCTGCCCGTGCAGCATATTCCCATTCCGCCTCTGTGGGCAAGCGATAAAAGCGACCTGTGACCTTGCTGAGCCACTTACAGAATACCAGTGCTGAATAGGCCGACATACTTACTGCAGGAAAACCGTCCGTTCCCATTCCAAATGAAGGATCTTCATAGGGAGGGCTGGGTCTTGTTATTGCATCGATTTCACTGCGTTTTTCCCTGTCTATATTCTGAAAAAGATTTTTATTCTCCTTGAAAAAAAGTTCAAAAAGGTCCCATGTCACTTCGTACGTTCCCATCCAGAAACTATCGATCTCTACCTGGCGCCGGGGGCCCTCATCTTCTTTTCGCCCCAGTTCCGAACTTGGGCTACCCATGAAAAATCTACCGGCAGGAACCAATACCATTTTAAACTTTACGTCCGTAAAGGGCACCGTATCCACATAAATTTCATTTTCCGCTACGGAAGGGGATGGTTCGGTAGTCCTTTTGATACTGGCACTGGGGGTTTTGCAAGAAATAACGACAAAGAAAATCAAAGCGCAGAAAATAGTGCTAGCATAATTTTGAAAGGAAATTTTCATTTTCTAATAATTAAGATTTCGTAAGATACTAAATAGCATAAAATCTGAACAACACTTAAAATACAATCTAATGGCCTTCCATACCCTTCTAAAGCAAATGAGGCCTTAAGGCACAGCATTGTCACAAAGCTCCAATTTGCCCAATCCTTCATCCCTTTAAAAATACTGTCAATGAATGTACATTACAAATGTATTCAATTTCTTTAAAAAAAAGGTTTAATAAACAAAAAAGATATTTTATCTTTCGTAACCTTAAAAATAATATTACATTTGATTTTTATTTAATGTTTTTATGATTTTTTTTAAATTCTAACCATTATTTGAAAGCATGATAAAAAATCACTTGGATACAACTTCCAGCAATACCGCCAGGGAAATTTTCGGACAACCTGACTTATGGATGCGAACTTATGATCTAATAGCTGCGCAAAAAGAAGAGCTTAATGCGTTTATGGACCTGACAATGACGTTTCCCGATTTACATATAATACTTATTGGGGCAGGGACTTCATCTTACATTGGGGAAGTTCTGCAGAGGTATATCCAGCGTGCAATGGAAAGGACTACGGAAGCGGTGGCATCAACCGATTTTATATCGCATCCACTCGACTATCTCTACAATGAAGATAACCCCATATTAATGGTTTCATTTGCACGTTCAGGGGACAGTCCGGAGAGTGTGGCAGCAATAGAGCTTGCGAACGACCATTGTAAGAATTTGTTCCATCTTATAATTACCTGTAACCCACATGGTAAACTTACCAAAAATATGGACCCAAAGAATTCGTACGTTCTTTTGATGCCACCGGAGGCGAACGATAAGGGGCTTGCAATGACCGGGTCCTTTACTTCCATGTTGCTAGCGGGATTACTTGTTGCAGATTTAAAACATTTCGCGAAAAACAGTGGATATGTTAAGGTTTTGGCCGAATATGGGAACAATATCCTCGAAAATTATGGGGAAAAGTTAAAAAAGGTTGCTTCACTGGGGTTTCAGCGTGTTGTTTTCTTGGGTTCAGGTCCGCTAAAGGCGATTGCCAGGGAATCGCAATTAAAGGTACAGGAACTGTCCGATGGGCAGGTGATATGTAAATACGATTCCTTTCTGGGACTTCGGCATGGTCCAAAGGCCGTAATCAATAACTCAACCTTGGTTGTATACCTTTTCTCCAATGATACTTTTGTCAACCAATATGAATATGACCTGGTGAAATCCATCAACAAGCAAAAGGAGAAGCTATATGAAATAGGAATCGGCGAGTGCATCGTTGGAAAATCCCAAATTAATTTAGATCTGGCTATTGAAGTAGCGGCAACCAACAATATTCCCGAAGAATTTTTTGCCGTTTGCGCAATCCTACCGGGACAATTATTAGGGCTTTATAAATCTTTGGATATTGGACTGTCGCCCGATTCCCCTTCCACAAACCAAGCCATCAACCGCGTGGTCAAAGGTGTTAACATATATAAGCGACCGTAAAAAAATCCATAATGGTTCTCTGTATATGTCCCAATCCCGCCATCGATAAATTTATATATACCGATAACTTCGGGTTAGGAAAAGTAAATAGGGCACATCGTGAAGTTTCATTTCCAGGAGGAAAAGGGATACATGTGGCATTGGGTTTGAAAGAATTGGGAGAGGAAGTTATCTTATTGGGATTCTGGGGCGGAACCACTGGGAAATGGATCAAAAAGGAATGTGAGGATATGGGCATACCCTGTTACGGACCTGAATTGGAGCAAGCTAGCAGAACATGTATCACTATAAGATCCAATAATGGATCCAACAACACCGAGATACTGGAATTAGGTCCCCTAATTGGACAAATGGAGTATAACCTTTTTTGGGATACCTACATCCACTTATTGCAAAATGCAGAATCCGTATGCATGAGCGGTTCATGGCCTCTTAATTCCATGAAAGCAAATTATGGCCCCTTTATAAAAAAAGCTGGGGCAATGGATATAAAATCTTTTGTAGACTGCTCAGGCTGGCTTTTGGAAAAGGCGTTAAAGGAAAAGCCTTACGGCATCCATGTGAACCAACATGAAGTGCAAGGGCTTTTCAAATCAAGTGACATAGAGGAGAATTGTCTTAAATTAGAGAGGTCATGCACAGTTGCAGCCATTACATACGGGGAGAAGGGCCTTTATCTCTTTAAAGAAAACCGTCTGATCCATTCTTTGAGTAAAGTGAAGGCCCCACTTAGTACAGTAGGTTGTGGAGATAGTCTTATGGCAGGATGGGTTGCGGCTCACAAAAGGGGCTATGATCTTCTGGATACCGCAAAATTAGCAGCCTCTGCAGGAGCAGCCAATTGTATGAGGGAAGAACTTGGCATGTTCCATAAAAAGGATGTGGAATTGTTCTTCCGCACATGTAGCACACAGGAATGGATACTGAAAAATAAACCTTATTAAAATGACCAAAAAATTTGATGTCATAGTGATTGGAGAGCTCAATGTGGATTTGATATTCAATCGAATAAATGGATTTCCTGAAATGGGAAAGGAAATATTGGCAGATGGGATGACCCTGGCACTGGGTAGTTCTTCCGCCATATGTGCAAGTAATATGAGTTCCCTTGGTTTAAAAGTTGCTTTTTTGGGCAAACTCGGAAAGGATATCTTCGGTCAGTTTATCATAAGGGAATTAAATAAAAAAGGTGTTGATACTTCCCTGGTCATTATAGATGAAAATCTTCCTACAGGTGCCACTATGGCGCTTAGTTATGATGAAGAAAGGGCCATGGTAACACATCAAGGGGCCATGTCCCACTTGGGAATAAATGATGTGGATATGAACTTGCTCGGCTTAGCCCAACATGTGCATTTCTCTTCCTATTTTCTTCAACCTGGTTTTCATGGCTCCTTGCACGGACTTTTTGAAAATGCAAAAGCCCTTGGGCTTACCACTTCTTTGGATATACAGTGGGACCCTAGTGATAAGTGGGACTTAAATTTAGATATTATCCTGCCTTTTGTAGATATATTTTTCCCCAATGAAATAGAACTTCAAAAACTGACAGGGAAAAAAAATTTGGAAGAGGCCTTGGAATCTGTCAGGGGAAAAAGCGGGTATACGTTGGTCAAACGTGGAAACAAAGGATCCCTTATGTGTTACGGTGAAAAAAAAATATCGGCTGGACCTTTTCTGAACAAAGAGGTGGTGGATGCTATCGGAGCGGGCGATAGTTTTAATGCAGGATACCTATATAAATTTCTACAGGGCAGCCCACCTGAAGAATGCCAAATTTTCGGAAACCTTACGGGAGCGGTTTCCACAACGGAGACAGGGGGAACCGAAGCCTTTAAGAATTTTGACCACGTGATGAGGATTGCCTCGGAAAAATTTAATTATTCAGAATAAAAAATGAAATTACAGGATAAATTCATGCAATTAAGGACACGTCGCCAAGCCGTCTTGGCAACCAATTTTTATAATTTCGAAACTTTAGAAGGGATATTAAGGGCGGCAAAGGAAAGGAATCAGCCCATTATTTTACAACTTACCAAAAGTTCCATAGACTATATGGGACTTCCCGTTGCCTTCAATTTGGCAAAGACCATGTTGGCCCACCATGAAGTGGAAGGATGGATTCATTTAGATCATGGGGATTCCTATGAACTTGCCGCCAAGTGCCTTGATATCGGATTCGACTCTGTAATGATCGACGCCAGCGAAAGGCCTTTCAAGGAAAATATTGCCATCAGCTCAAAAGTGGTGAAGTTGGCGGAGGCCTATGGTGCCAATGTGGAAGCTGAACTTGGTTATATAGCCAAATTGGGCCAGAATAAAAATGGAACAGGCTTTACAGAACCAAGGGAAGCAAAGTATTTTGTGGATGCTACGGGCGTAAATGCGCTTGCCATTGCCATTGGAACGGCACATGGATTTTACGATAAGGAACCAAAACTAGATCTTGAAAGGTTGGAACAAATTGCAGAGGCTACCGATGCCTTCCTGGTGCTGCATGGTGGTTCGGGAGTGCCCGCAGAAACCTTGAGAAAAGCTGTGGACCGGGGAATCTGTAAGATCAATCTTGCTACGGAAATTAAAAATATATTTATGGGGACGTTAAAAGAAAAACTGGCCTCTAACGAAGAAATCGATTTAAGGAAGGTTTTCCCAAACGCTACAGATCAGGTAATAGATCTTGTAGGCAGTAAACTCGAAATCGTTAAAAACACACAGTAATATGAAAAAAAGGTGTTGAAATGAGATCAAAATTAGGCCAACCCATAAAATAAGTAGAACCATTCATATGGATGTAATTTCCCTGACCAAAGAACTAATCGGCTTTAAAACTATAAATCCTCCGGGTGAAGAAGAAAAAATCGCCAAATATATAGGATCCATTCTTTCCGAGAAAGGTTTCAATGTAGATTATCCAATTTATTCCGAGGGAAGATCAAATATGATCGCCACAAAAGGATTATCGGCCAAAAGGCCTCCCATTGTTTTAACGGGCCATCTGGATGTAGTTCCGTTAGGTGCCACCACATGGACCATAGATCCTTTTGAAGGGGTGATAAAAAATGGGAAACTGTACGGACGCGGATCTTCGGATATGAAAGCGGGTTTGGCCACAATGACTATAGCGGCCATAGAATCCTTTGAAGAAATGGCTCCGGATGGAGGGGTGAAACTTATATTCACTTCCAATGAGGAACTGGGCTGCCAGGGGGCCCAACATCTATGCCATAGCGGCTATGATATTGGAAAGGCCACCGCTCTGATCGTAGGAGAGCCAACATCCAATATTCCATTCATAGGCCACAAAGGTGGATTGTACCTAAAAGCTGAGACCAAGGGCGTAACGGCGCACTCCTCGATGCCACAATTGGGAATCAATGCCATTTACAAGGCTGCCAGGGCCATTGGCAAAATAGAAGCACTGGAGTTTGGTGTCGAAAAAGATACATTATTGGGAAACCCTACTGTAAATGTGGGCAAAATCAATGGTGGTCTCAACCTAAATTCCGTTCCAGACCATACAGAGTTTACAATCGATGTGCGTTCGACTACCAAACTTGAAAATAGGGTAGCTCTGGAGATGCTGGAGAAGACATTGGGAGAGGAAGTAACATTGACGAAAATGGTAGATTTGAATGCAATCGCCACCTCCGCAGAAAATCCCTTTGTTCAATTAGCATATAAAATTTGTGCGTTCGATCCCACACAGAAGGATGTAAAAAAATCCGCACCCTTCCTGACGGACGCTTCCGTTCTCACACCATGGTTGAACAATGTTCCAACCATTATCCTTGGCCCTGGCGAACCATCCATGGCGCACCAAACGGACGAATACTGCTCAGTGGACAAGATCGTGGAAGCCGTAGGACTATATAAAAGAATAATATTAGAAAACAGTTTGATAAAATGAAGCAATTCCCTACTTATTTTACGGATGAGGAACAATTGGAGGAGGCCCTTTCCAGACCTTCAACGGCACTAGTGGAAATGATGCGTGAGCTGGATGGGGATTTCATATTGCTTGGCGTTGCGGGAAAGATGGGTGTGTCCATGGCATATATGGCAAAACGCGCATGTGTAGTGGCCGGTGTGAATAAACGTATTATTGGTGTCTCCCGGTTCAGCGACCATCAACAACGCGTGTTCTTGGAAAAAAGAGGGATTGAAATTTTTCAGGGAGATCTTTTGGATACAATTTTTATACACAGTTTGCCCGATGTCAAAAATGTGATCTATTTGGCAGGTATGAAATTTGGAACGGACGGCAACGAATCTTTTACCTGGGCCATGAACGCTTTTTTGCCCGGAATGGTTACCGAGAAGTTTAAAAAATCAAGAATTGTGGCTTTCTCCACAGGATGTGTCTATCCCCTAATCGGTATTGGTTCGGGAGGTTCACTGGAAGAAGATAACCCGCAACCTATTGGAGAATATGCGCAATCTTGTTTGGGCAGGGAGCGTATGTTTGAGTATGGCAGTAAAAAATACAAGACACCCGTTATCCTGATCAGGTTGAATTATGCAGTAGAAATGCGCTACGGTGTCTTGGTGGATATTGCCCAAAAGGTACTAAAGGAAGAGACCATAGATATAACAATGGGACATGCCAACGTCATTTGGCAAGGGGACGCCAATGATATGATATTGAGAAGTATCCAATACTGCGCATCACCAGCCCAAAAACTTAATATAAGTGGAGCCGAAATAATTTCGGTAGTTAAAATTGCGCAGCAATTTGGTGAACTGATGGGAAAAGAAGTTCGTTTTTCGGGCAAAGAAGCGGATTCGGCATTATTGGTGAATGTTTCAAAATCCCACTCCCTGTTGGGAACACCTAAGATGGATATTGATCAAATTGTAAAGTGGACCGCCAATTGGGTAGGGACTAAAAAGCGTCTTTTGGGAAAATCGACCCATTTTGAAGTAAGGGACGGAAAATATTAACGGTAAAGAAAATAAAGATGGGCAACAAATTATCGGATGGACTAGTTCAACATCTACAAAGTGGATTGGTAATTCCTGCCAATCCAACCGCATTGACCATAAATTTGAAATTGGATGAGAGAAGGCAGCGGGCTTTATCACGATATTATCTTCATGCGGGATCGGGCGGTCTTGCAATGGGGGTACATACCAGTCAGTTTGAAATAAGGGAAGCGGGTCTTTATATGCCGGTACTGGAACTGGGGAAGGAAGAAATGGATTCCTTTTGCGACGGTAACAATAAGGTTCTTATAAGAATTGCCGGGGTCATTGGGAAAACTGGCCAGGCGGTCAGGGAAGCGCAAATTGCCTATGACCTGGGATATGATGCAGTTTTGCTCAGTTTAGCGGCCTTAAAAGATGTGAGCAACGAAAAACTGATCCAACATTGTCGTTCTGTGGCCGAAATTATACCCCTTATAGGGTTTTATTTACAACCCACCGTGGGGGGGCGAGTGCTCGACGTGGATTTTTGGAGGGAATTTGCAACTATTGAAAATGTTGTGGCCATAAAGATGGCCCCTTTTGACCGATATCGGACATTGGATGTGGTCAGGGGAGTTGTGGAATCCGGCAGAGCCGATGATATTGCCCTTTATACCGGAAACGACGACAACATTGTGGCAGATCTATTGACAGAATTCCATATACCAACGGCAGATGTCATTATCAGAAAGAAAATTGTGGGAGGATTATTGGGCCACTGGGCAGTATGGAATAAAAAAGCAGTGGAACTGTTGCACATTATTAAAAAATCTTCCCCGTCGCAAACCAAGGATCTGTTGTCCCTAGGAGCTAAAATTACGGATGCGAACGCAGCCTTCTTCGATTCCAGGAATGGATTTAAAGGTTCGATTGCCGGAATCCATGAAATACTGATCAGACAAGGATTTCTCGAAGCTAACCATACCCTTAATCCAAAGGAAGTGTTAAGTCCCGGACAGAAGGAAGAAATTGAACGGGTTTGCAACATTTATCCAGAATTGAACGATGATGATTTTGTTTCCGCCAATATAGATGAATGGATGCGGTGAATCTTTTGTTTTCCCAAATAATCTAAATTTGAATTATGAGTTTAAAATCTAAGAAACCTTGGCTGTTATATGCCTTGACAACAACTATATTTTGGGGGGTATGGGGAGCATTTACCGGCATTCCCTCCGAGAACGGTTTTCCTGACACCATGATTTACTGTGTGTGGTCCCTAACAATGGTTCCTCCTGCCCTTTTTGTCCTAAAAAAGGCGGGCTGGAACTTGTTTATGGACAAGAAATCCATAAGAAACGGTATGTTGATCGGTCTGCTTGGCGCCGGAGGACAAATGATCCTTTTCTACACGGTCACCATTGGTCCTACATATTTGATATTTCCGATCATCTCTCTATCACCACTCGTAACCATCTTATTATCTATTGTTTTCTTAAAGGAACGTACCGGTAAATTAGGGGTACTGGGCATAGTATTGGCCATATTGGCACTGCCACTTTTTGACTATTCGGGTACAACGGAGGGTGAAGTGGACAAAGGGGCGCTTTGGTTTATCATGTCCATTTTAATTTTGATCGCATGGGGCGTACAGGCATATTTTATGAAACATGCCAACAAATCGATGAATGCAGAGAGTATCTTTTTTTATATGACCGTTTCGGGTATCATGTTAATTCCCGTAGCCGTGTATATGACGGATTTTTCACAGGATATCAATTGGGGAGCTGACGGTCCTTATTTAGCCGCCGTCATTCAGATACTGAACGCCATAGGTGCGCTCTGCCTGGTCTACGCCTTTCGTTACGGTAAGGCCCTTGTGGTCTCTCCGATGACCAATGCCGGCGCTCCTTTGATAACTTCGATTATTTCCATGGTCATTTTAGGAACAGTTCCAGGAAATTACAAGATTATCGGAATAGTACTGGCCATATTGGCTGCATTTCTTTTGGCCGTAGAACCTGAGGAAGGAGAACGAACAGAATGATCCGACCATTAAAAACAAAATAGAGAAGCTTAGTTTCAGAACGGTCGCCCAAACATTTTAATCGGCTTTTTCGTTGAAACTACTACAGGAAATCCGATCCTTCATCCATTAAGGAATTTCACATGTTTTTTGATCAACCCTAAAAAAATAAAATAGCTCTGTCAGCTTTTACGTAATATTAAAACAGCGCTTATTAATTTAAAACAACCGGTCTTCACCAATTAATGTTTTCATCGATAAATTCTATCAATTTTTGAGACATTATTTTTTGCTCCCTTATCGTGGGATGGTTCTCCGTATTTTTATAGGGAAAGATCAAAACGTGCATTTTATCATCTGCTAAATTATGGACTGCTTCATAAATATACTCCGGCCATTGCGAACCCTTTTGGGTGGCATCCATATTTCCGAGGGCACATATTATATGGGCATTGGGATAATGCCCCCTCAAGGTAGCCACAAAATCTTGGTAAGCTTTTACAATATCATCGGGCGATGGGGCAATTTCGCCAAACCTATCCCTAAATTCCTTGTGGTCCGGCATTTCCACCAGCCAAGAATCGTTCTGTAATAAATTCACAACTACAACATCCGGAGTATATTGGGAAAAATCCCAAGTACTGTTATTGTCAGTTGGCGCTAGACGATCGTACATCTCCGGCATTATAAGCGGCTCCCAACTTACTGTAATTCCGATACCACTCCTGCAGATACATCTGTATTCTGCATTGAAATGCCTGGCCGTAATGGCGGCATAACTAAGATAGTTATTGGTATAAGTACTATCTGGGGAATCCTTTCCCGAGTAATCCTCCACAGCGTACCCGGCCGATATTGAATTCCCATAGAATTCCATTTTCCTAGTAGGTAATGGTGAAGGTTCCAAGACTTTTGCATTGCCCTTTATTTTAAATCCATTGAAAAAAGTTGTGCCCCGGTTCCATTCGGTACGTTTAAAGATTTCAAGTTTGTGAGCAGCAGCGGAAAGTCCTTCTGCCAGAATATATTCCCTCTGTATTGTGTCCGGTCTGACAATACCTAAACTATCGTTGTCGATTCTTATATCATAGTAATTATCCCCTTGCGAATCATGCATTATGGCAGCTATGGAAGTACCCTTAAAATTTAATTTAATGGAGGTTCCGGACCAATATAATTGTGCATTGTCGATAGAGGAAGTATCTACCCGTCCCTCATAGATGATATGTGAATCATTGAATCCAACATATACGGAATTCGGCGTATCACAACTAACGCTAAGCAGCGCCAAACTCACAAAGAAAAATAACGCTTTTGATCTACTTGTTCCCATTATAAATACAATATTCAGCCTTATTTTGAATTTACAATATCCAAAAAACGCACAACTAGCAAAAAGGGATCGTCCAAGGGATTTTCGATATCCGTCATCCTCAATTTCCCGGTTTTTCCAAGCGCGGGATCTTCTCCGTTCATTACCTTCTTTATCCATTGGATATATTTATTATGAGGGTCGTTGTTATCGGCTTCGTGGAGGAGCATCCTTGATTTTTCCTTTTCACCGACGCTTTGCAAGGCCAAAATTTGCAAATACAACCTAGGGTCTTGCCGATCGTCCGTATCCAGTTTATAATCGATAATTTTTTTTCTGTATTTCGATGCCAGTTCGTGCTTCCCTATTTTATCATAGCTATAGGCCAAGATAGCATTCTCAAGTCTTTCATCGGCATTGTAAGGTTTTCCAGCGCCAAGGTTTTTCGGCCATAGTTTCGCTTTTTCGACATAGTGCACGGCCGAATTATATCTCCCTTTCTTCAACGCCTCGTAAGACAGCTGGATTGCTGATTCATGATAAATTTTTCTGCCTTCTACCGCCCCTTCGAAGGGGATGATTTCCAATTCTTCCAAAAAAGCAAGACTTTGGGCAAATTGTCCAGATTTCAACATCGCATCGGCATATCTTATTCCCATCACGGAATTCTCCTGATTTATGGCAAAGCTTTTTTTTGCGATTTTAGATGCTTCCATATACTTTTTTTCACCCATCAGAAAATCTATATGAGCAAGTCGTACACGCCAATCATTGGGCGCTAGTTCCATTGCTCTTTCCAACGAGGATATTACCATGGGGGCTTCTGCAGAAAATAAATTGGCCTTGGCCAAATAAAACGGAGCGTATGTAGGCGTATCCCCGCACTGCATTATAAGCTCTTTTGCTTGATCGATCAATTCCTTATTCCAGAGAATTAGGGATGTATAATATTTTAGTTTCCAATCCCCACTTAATGCCATTAATTCTTTCAGTGCCACGTAGAGTTCAGTCCTAAATGGAAAGACAAGTCTTGGTGAGAGTTGAAGAGCTTTTTCAAGCCAAACATTTCTATTGGGATTATCGAAGTGCGCTAAGAACAGGAAAACTTTAGCATCCTCGGGGCTCGCCTTTAAAACTGAAATACTTTCCTTAAAGCGACCCAGATGACGATATTTTAAGGCAAGGTCTATATAGGATTCTGCTTTTAATTCATTGGTTATTAATGCGCTTAAAGAACGTACTTCCCCTATTTCCAATAAACGCTGCTCATTGACCACAAATGAGCTTGTTTGGTCCAGCCTTTTTATTTGCTCTAGGGTTATTCTGGCCATATCCGTCTTGTTGAGAAGTCGGAAGATCACAGACTTAATTTCGAGGGCAACCATATTGGAACCATTAAATTCCAAAGCCTTGTCCACTTCCGACATTGCTTTTTCCAACTCGTTCTCCCTTACGAACAATTTTGCCAATTCCGTATGGGCAGCACTTCTATAGGCTATGGATTGGGCTGCTATATAAAACCCACTTTTTGCATTGCCCAATTCTCCGGTTTCAACGTTCACGATTCCGAAAAGGTAATTGGCTTCTGCATCATAAGTGTTTATGGCAAGGGCTTTCCGTATGTAATCAATAGCCTTCCCATATTCCATCCTCCTATAATAATTAAAAGCTACCCTATTTAAGGCAGGGGCATATGCGGGATCTTTTTCCAGGCATTTCAGATATAATTCTTGGGCCACTCTCCTTGGATGTCCGCCTTTGATAAAGGTATACTGTCTCTCGGCCTCCAAACCTTTGGTAAACAGGCCTGCGGCAGAGTTCCAATCAAAATCCTTATTACCATGCACCGGTCTATCGACCAGATCGTTTCCATTTTTCGAACTATACTTTAAGATAGTGTTCCCCACTTCAATTTCAAAATCTTTCTCCTTCCCCACCTGAAACTTCTTGGCAAAAAGATCCAGCGGTTCAAGATTCAGTACGGAACTTCCAATTATCCCATTTTTAGAACGCAAAACCAGATTGGCCCCCAGATGGGCCAACGCACTCAATCGAATTTCGATTGTGGAATCATTTACATGAACAATATTTAAAACCGCATTCCTATTGGCTTTGACCATTCCACCCGTTTTTTTTAAGGGAAAATAGATTTCTGTGGAGATATCGCTGTCATATGGATTGAATTCCCGATTTTTAAAGGGAGAGTATATACTACCTTCCATTGCCTGATTGAATGTGGAACCTGTTTGAAATTCAATATATTGACCATCGGTATCGGTTAACAGATCTTCCCAAATCATTCCTTCATCGGACAGTCCCCAAATCCATAACTTCCTACCCGGCATTTTTCCATATTCATGCACATTGCCAAATCCAAAGTCTTCCTCATGATAATATCCGCCCATATAATCCGAGATACTATTTACGATATGATAGGATTTTGGTCCTCCAAAGTCATTGTTCCGGTACATGGAAATATTCCTTCCCTCATCTATTGGCCACGTACCCACCTGACCCTCATGCCCTATGTGGTGGCTCCCGGGAAAAATGAACTCCAGGTCCCCTTTTGCTTTCGCTGCGGCGTTGGAATAATGGTAAAAGGGCACGGGTAGGTTTCCTGTATTGAAACAAGAACTTATGGTCTCAATATAGGCTTTATCCTTTTGAAGCTTAATTTCCACATTCCACTTCGTCTGCGTGTGCAGATCGATCGCTCCGATTATACAGGATACACTTCCATCCTCATTTTCCACGGTAACATAGTCCTGTGGTGTTGCACAGGTGGAAGTATGTCCCATAACACCGTAGTTAAATTCCAATCCGCCAGATGTCCATGGACCCCTATGGGCCACATCCCTAAATTTTACAACCTCGTTATAATATAGGAACTCGCCCCCGGTTCCTTTTTCGATCGCCCCCCATATCTTACCTCCTACATCAGTGTTTACAAAGACTTTTATATAGTCGTTTTCAAGAACTACCATATTCCACTCCTGTTGGCTACTTTTGTTCGTAAACCCATCGTATTTAAAATAAGGGTAATTCTTGTCCATGTCCGGCACTGGATCTGGATCTGAAAACGGGTAGGTCTTCATGGCCATCTTCACTTCGTATATACGTGCTGTTTGACAAATTCCTACCAACGAAAAAAAGAAAAAACCTATTAAAATCAAATATAACCGACTACTCATCAAAAAAATGTTTAATTAAAAAAATGAATTTTTTACACCTATAGAAATTCCGCAATCACCTACTGACCTTTCGTATCAGTATTTTTGGGATTTATAAGACCCCTTATCAAAGGTAGATGCTATAGATCGAGCCCATTCATCTACAAAAGAATATAGTGATTCAAAAAATATGGATCCTGTATAGAATTATACGGTATGAAATATTGTAGGTTATTTCTCGGCATACGCTATTTCCAACCGGAAAAATCTTCTATTGTCTCAAAATTCATGGGATTTAATTTTCCGTATACCGATTTGGTCCATTCATAAGTATCGGGCAGTTTTCCAATACCAATGAATTTGGTCGACATGTTTAAACCTGCCACTTGAGCTATATCCGTTACCCTTAAACAGTTTAACATCTCTATGGCCTCTCCCCTTCCATCTGGCCTACTTGGCATATTTTGACTCTCGGGAGGGTCTTTTACAAGAACTGTCTTCACATTTCCATTTAGCAATGAGGCGTAGATAGCAACTACCGACATTTCTCCTTCGGCCGCGATGTCGACATTGTGTTTATCGATCCCAAGTCCTGGGATAGATCCCATGGCTTCAATACATCTTAGGACATCATATACGCGCATGGAAGCAATTGTCCTCCCGGTCCACGCCAGTGATCTTCTAATATGCCATTGCATATTGGGGGCCCACCCGGTTTCTCCAATTCCTCTAGCCTCAAAATAGACAATGGTCTGGTCGGGGTCGATTCCAGAAACAAATTTTCCAAAATCCATGAAGGGCTCATCGGGATTTTTAAGCACCAATAGTACGGATTGTTCTTCTTCCGGTGGTTTGTTCCAATAAACCGTAAATTTCAACCTCCAGCCTTCTTCTGGGACAAAACTATAAGTTTGCATGCCATATTTAGCCTCTTCAGCGGTTCGGTACTCCCATTTAACGTCCAATGGCGGTGGTTTGTTCGGAAAGGCCCTAAATGTTTTTTCCTTTAAAAATTCCAAGACCTTGGTCCGATATCCATCAAGTTGGGATTGTGAATCGATCACCGGTGGTTCCGCCAGTTCAAAGAAGGTCTCCTGAATTGTTCTGGTCCTATCATCATTGGGGGCACCACTATCAAAAACTGCTAACTGATCCACACCCAACTGTGCCTTTTCAGATTTATCTATATCCCCTATCGTCTCCGGAGCTACCTCCCTATTCATTAAATGCCTCAAAAAGAAAGAGAAAATTTTGGGTCTTAAGGTCTCTCGGTCACCATGGCCACCATCGGCCTCAATTAAAGAAAGGTTGGTGGAAGCGCCATAAAAATCGTACACTTTACCCACATCGTGATATAGTTCCCGGACCGATTCGATTGCGAACAACGCATCTCGATTGGGGGCAGCGATCATTAATGGTTTTGGCGCCACCAAGGCACCTATATCGGAAAAGTCACGTTGATAGGTGTTAAGTGGCCTCATACAATCACATTGATGATCAATTGTACTCTGACAAATCTCAGCATACAACTTCTCTCCGCCCGCTGCCGGCGCGGCTGCCTTTACCCTATCGTCCAATGCAGCCAGGTACCAACTTTGGGACCCTCCACCGGAAGCGCCCGTGACCCCAAGGAAATTGGGATTGACTTCGGGCATTTGGCTTAACAGATCCAATCCCCTGATTCCGTTCCAGACTTCCACGCCACCTGGGTTATAGCCTCTACTATACCAATGGAACCAGCCATTTGTATTCGTTCCCCAATGTTCACCCCGTACTTCTCCCCATTGTATGGTTTCAATGATCAGGCATACAAACCCCAATTTGGCAAACTTATGTGCCAAACCTTGATAATAGGCCTTTTGGGTTTCCGCATGTCCGCAAAGATACAATATCGCCGGCACAGGTTTTTTTATGCCATCAGGAACATATAAATTGGCCGGTACATAGAGATTGGGCAGGGATTCATAATATATCTTATCTATCCGATATCCCGGCATTGATATAGTCCCCATTTTTTTTATGTTTAACGGGGGCCTCTTTCCAGTAAACGGAACATCGTTCAAGCCCAACATTTCTACCAATTCTTGATAACGCTCCTTACGAACGGCCTTCCAATCATTTAATGAGGTAATATCTTTTAGGGTACTGTCCGATATTTTTTTAGCTGATCTTTCTAAATAAACCTGAATATTATTTGCTTGGTCCTGAGGAGGACAGAGTGAGAATTCCATGTGCTGTGAATGGACCGACAGAGAGAACAGTCCTGCAATGATCACAAGGAGGAACCCTTTATAAAAAAAAAGCTCTGATAAATTTTTCATATTTAATGGTTTAATCATTAGGGTCCGCCAAATGGTACAATACGCGCTAGTTTAAGCTATATTTCTTTATGATCGAATCATCGCCCACTTGCAATCGTACAAAATAAGTTTCTGAAAGTTCCACCCCGTACACATTGCCTTTTGCAGCTCTAAATGAAAAAGGCAATGTGCCTTGTTCGGCTATTTGTTGCTCATGCGTCCAAATCAAATTCCCGGCTTTATCAAGCACATCCACTTTTAAATAGGAGGATGAACCCAAGATCACTTCGAGATCCAAGGACCTTGGATCAGCAGACTTTATTTTAATTTTAAAATTCTGTTCTTTTTGAATTGGAGGGTCACTGTGCCCGCCGTATTCCATAAAATGATCCAATACCGCCATACTTAAAGGTTCATCCCACTGCAACTGCATAATATCGTCCTTGGCCCGCCAATATTTTGGAGCCACCGCATTCGCTAAATATACCATATCACACTTGTATAGACCTGAAATTCCATGTTTTTTGTACAATCGCTCCTGTGCCTCTATTCTGGGGCTATTCTCATTTTCTACGCTCCCGAATTCTAAGAGCTCCTTATATACACTGTCTCTTATATTTCGTTCGTTCATTGCGGCCCAATACACAGCTGCCATGGATTCACGATGCCAGTACAGGCCCCACATATCCTTCTTATGCTTACCTGCTTTCCACCAATCAAAAATAGCTTCCTTTATTATCGGATCGTCCACGTCCTGCAGATAGAGCCCATACCCCATAAACCAAGTGTTGTCCCTCCATTCATCACCAGGATTTGCGGTGCGTTTGATGGCAGAAGCCAAAAAATTGTCTGCTTCTTTTTTGGCATCCTCCATACCGACTACCGTTCCAAATGTCTTAAGTCCCACATAAGCCCCCCCCGATAGTTGGTCCACATCCGTATTTCCCCAATGATTGAATGCCGATCTAATTTCGTTCATAACCTCATACGTTCTCCAATCGCCCGTTAAGTTCCAATGAAGATAGTGGCCAAGCCAATTGGTTCCATAGCCATCCCAAGCAACACCTCCGGTCCTATCATTCTCGTCCTGCGGTGTAACGCCCCAGTAAGCCGAGTGCCTTCTTCCATAACCGACTACCGTACTGTCCTCGCTGCTATAATGTTTGATAAGAGCGTCCCTCACAAATTTTAAATGGGCAGTGGCCGATTTCCAATACTCATACTGGCCCGTCCTTAAATATTGTACAAATTTGCGATAACTGATCATTGTATTGCCCCTTCTCCACCCATCATAGTCATCCTTTCTATTCGAAATTCCCCATGTACCAAGTTCTTTGTTTCCAATTTGATAGGCATACATGAACATCATGTCTCCATAGTTCAACATGCCCAACCAGCCAAATTCGGTAGCCGATCTATCTATGAATGCAGTACCCGTTGCCAAAAAGGCCTCTGTTTTAGGAAATTTGATATTGTTCTCGGGCATGATCATACCTGCTGCCTTTGTACCCTTATAACTATACCATTCAGGATTGACATAGGGTTGTGGTGCGTCTTCTGTCAGGGCAGCAAAGACGTTTTCTTTTAGTTCATCCTCCGGTCCATGAAAATTGTAAAAGACGTCGTGTGTAATACTTACTCCTTGCATACCTTTTTTCCAACCGGACGCACGAAGATCCAGTACCAAGTCTCCATGGTCCGGCCAGATCCAAGCATTCAACGACTTTTCTTCGCCAATATAGGACAGTTCCTTTGGATACATGTATGCCATATCCTTCATAGATAGGGTCACACCAAATTTATCGGAACTAACATCGACCCAACCACCGGTCTTTTCAGTTCCCTTAACCACACTATTTCCAGATTCAACTTTCCAATCCAAAGGAAATCCTTTGTATTCCAAGTTGAATACATTATGGGGGCCTGTATTAAAAAGATAGGAAGTATCTTTTTTACTGGTGGTTTCTCCTATAGGAAGTCCGGCCGCCCGGAATATTGGATCTTTTTTAAAATTGAGCGGAAGGCACAAGCCCATCCTGCGAATGTTTGTCGTTTGGGGATCCCCCCGGAACATAAAATTGTGCTGTATCCTTAAAAAGGATTTGCCCTTATAGGCATGTATCCAGATGGTATACTCGCTATCATCTTCCGATCCTCCTAAACGCCCCTTGATTTGCACCACTGTCCTTAGTGGACCGTACTCTATGACCTCAGCGGAATATTTTCCATCGATAGCCTTCTTCCGTTGCACTTCCCCCCCACCCTCTTTTCTCATCCATTCTGGGCCTCCCTCTACAGTGGGAATGGCATTTTCAGCTGGATAGGAGGTTCCTAAGAGAAGGTTGCGGTTCGAATATTGGCTTGATGGCCTATCCGGATCGATTCCCTGAAGATCCATAAAATGAGTTTGGCCTGCATTGCTCTTAACCACTTGTTCCGAGGGGCCATATTCCCCATCCTTGTTCAGATCTAACCATACTTCATCAAGAAATCCAAATTTTGTTTTACTAACGGTAAATTTTAGGTTACCAGTGTTAATGATTATAAAATCGCTGTTTTCCGAATGCATTACGGAACCATTGGCAGCCCTTTCGGACAACAATAGCTGATCGGTCCCTTTTTTATTCGCCATCAAATCTTTTTGATAATCCAATAGAGCCCATTTTATGGACCCATCCGCCCAACGGGAAAGAATCCTTTTTTGGGTCACGGTACCGGCAATTCCTATTTGGTCAGCATTGAAAACAGCACCCTTGGGAAAAGGAACACCACCGGTTATCGGCCATTCTTTTCTATCATAACCCGTGTGATCCTCTATGTTCAGATTGGGTTGAGCAACTACTGCATTCACCGATAGCAGGATACCCATATAAAAAAATACAATCGAAATAGTGCTCAGGCGTCCAAAGTATCTTACTTTCTCTTCGGTTCGTATCGCCAGCATACCACAATTTAATAAATTAGTACTCTCTTCAATTAAAAACATTGATATACAGTTTATTACAAAAATTTATCTTCGTGAAATATTTTTCATGGTACCATCCGTCCAAAAACCTAAAAATCAGAAAAGTGACCGGAAGATTTGTCAAAATATATTCCTATGGCAATTTATTGCCCACCACCAAATCCACCGTTCCCCATTTTACCTTTCTTTTTATTGGATTATATAGTTTGGTTTCATATTTGGCCATTAACTTCAAACGGTGTCCTTTAGGACAATCTTCCGAAATTTTAATTATGGAACTGAAAGTTATACCATCAGTTTGCCATACAGCAGGAAGGGCCTCGTCAAACAGTTTTTCCTGCACAATATAGGGATCGTCATAGAAAAGTTGGGTTCTATGACCATTAGTATAGATCATAACCTCCTCACCGGGATTTACGATTCCATCCCCGTTTCCTGCTCCCACTATGGTATCCTTGACACGATGGCCGTCGTCTATGCCCAATGAATCAAAAGGAGGCACATCAAAGAAAACCGGCATATAGAATTCATTGACGGACTCAAAATTTTCCATTTCCATCTTTACGTGTATCTTTACGCCATGTGGACTCCCATCATCTGTGGGCTTTTTGCTACAGTCTACAATTACGGACGGTAAATTGGTTTCACCATTATTCGTTATTTTGCCCTTTATTGTTGAGGGATGGAATTCCAAACCACCGTCAGGTGAGGAAAGGGTTATAGTAAATGGGGATTTGCCTTTCCAATCTTCCCCTAGGTTCGCCATCTTAAGGGATAGGAGGTTGCGCTCACCGACTCTTAGCATTTTTTTATTTTTTTCAATGGTGTATCCCACAATGGTAGGTTTTGGAAAATCTCCAATTTTATGGATTCCTATGTTATGTCCTCCGCCATCCAGCTCCAATTGAAGCCTTCCTTGCCGATCACTGACTAAATTTTGCTTCTGAATCTTTTTATTTTTAAGGTCATAATCGGTAATGGTATATTCCGTATCGGGTTCATATATTGGAGCGGTGGTAACGGTGGCTTTGATTTTCCGGATGGAAGGACCGTCTGGCAGCCACTGGTAAGTATGAAAGTTGAATCCCGTTTTGGACACATTTGAAAGAAAAAGCAGCCCTGGTCTTTCCTTATTGCTCTCCACCTTATAATCCCAAATTTCAAAAGTATTGTAGACATCGTAATGGGACCAGCTCTTCTTTGGGGGAATTTTCTCCTGAAGGGTTTCCACCAGAAAGGCCAATGATTTCTCGAAGACCTCGGTTTTTCCCTTGGAATCTACCTCGTGACCCCCATTGAACTGCCAATAATCATAGTTTTGATTTCCTTCCCATAGGGCCCCGTTGTGGGTCTCCCAATTTAGGGCGGAAAGCTCACCATGTGAACTGTTGCGCAACCTAAAGGGTACATCGTTAAGATTGGCAAAAGTATAGCGCAAGGGATAAAACGTATGGTTAGTTGGGGTCCCGATATAAAATTCCGTACTGCCGCAGAGATCAACGGCCGCACCGATCTTATCCGGGTACCTACCCGCTAGGTAAGCGGCCATCATACCCCCCATGCTGAAACCCATAAGTGCCCTTCCGTACCGGCTATCCATGGTTCTATAGGAACTATCTACATGGGCCATGACCTCGGGTAAATAATCTTTCATCTGGGCCTGGTACAACATATGCTCATGGTAACCCATATTGTAAGGACGAGGCTCGGAATCCTCCATCCTACCATTTAGAAACACCATGATAACTTGATATTTATCAACCAATTTGGGAATGGATCCGTACGCTAAATTGGAACTGTCCTTCAGATGTGTGCCACCCCAGCCGTGTAAATAATAAACAACCTTAAACTTTTTATCGTTATCATCGGGATAATTGGAAGGTAGGTAGATTCGATAGGGCTTTGACCGATTAAATGTCTTACTGGAGTGACTTGAATCCTTATAGGATAATTTGGTCTTAGAGCAGGAGCTGATCAAGTAAAATACTACGACTACCGGCAACCATACCCCAATTCTCTCAAAAATACCACTCATTTTTTCACTTTTTTTTCCACAAATCCGTACTTAACATTACAACAACAAAATTGAATTTGTAAATACCGATTACAACCAATGTCTTTCCCAACTTTGGAATTCCAAAAACTCAAATATAAATAAAAAAATAAAATAAAAGCTTTTGAAAGTATAAAAGTTTCAAAAACCATATTTATAAGAAATTTGGAATTTACAGATAATAAACTAGTATCTATGCACAGTGGGTAAAATATTCCGAACCCTTAAATGAAGTAACAATGGTGTATTTCGCGTTCCAAACTGGATATTTAACGAAATTTCAATTATGTTACAGCTTGTAGTTGTTGAAAACAATATCTGATAAAAAATAGTTTAAATAAGTATTTTTATTATTTTTACTTTCTTTTTTATATAAAAAATGAATAAAAAGTTATTATTCGCTCTATTTTAAAAAAAAAGCATTGATTCATTCGTTGTTCTAATTTATACCACTCAAAATGTACAAATTTACCTTAAGTCAAATATTCCGATTTTCCTCAATTTTTCTATTTCTGATAGGATGTAAAGAAAAAAACCTTAATGAGAGGAATGACACGCTGACCATTATTGAGGCTCAATTGGATACGTTGCAGAGCAACATTGATTTTGCAATGGACGATGCGGAATTTACTCCGCGGAGCTACGTTCAAGGAAATTTAAAATTAGTGGGAAGTGAAGATTGGTGCAGTGGCTTTTACCCTGGTACCCTATGGAACATGTATGGACTTACCAAAAATAAAAAATGGAAGGAAAGGGCCACTCTGTACACAGAGCGCTTGGACACTATACAGTATCTGAGGGGTACCCATGACCTAGGGTTTATCATGGAGTGCAGTTATGGTACCGCTTTGCAACATATACGATCTGAAGCATATAATAAGGTCATTGTTCAAACAGCGAGGACACTTTCCGCTAGATTCGATCCAAAGGTCGGGGCTATTAAATCATGGGATTGGAGCGACGAATGGACCTATCCCGTCATTATAGATAACATGATCAATCTGGAAGTTTTGTTCCATGCCACCAAGATTACGAAAGACAGTAGTTATTATGAAATAGCGGTCTCCCATGCAAATACTACCCTAAAGAATCACTTCAGGGCCGATAATAGTTCCTTTCATGTAGTGGACTATGACCCGAGCACCGGGAAAGTCACAAAGAAGAATACGCACCAGGGCCATGCCGACAGTTCTGCTTGGGCCAGAGGTCAGGCATGGGGACTATACGGGTATACCATGTGCTATCGTGAAACAAATGACGTCAAATATCTTGATCAGGCCATAAAAATTGCCACCTTTATAAGCGGGCATCCTGAACTTCCTACGGACAAAATCCCTTATTGGGACTATGATGTTCCCAAAACACCAAATACCACTAGGGATGCCTCTGCTGCTTCGGTGACCGCCGCTGCCCTCTACGAACTTGCCTTATATGTAGAGGATTCCCTGGCACAACAATTTACAGATTTTTCCGATCAGATCGTGCATTCCCTAACGTCGCCAGAGTATCTTGCATCCCCTGGCGAAAATGGTGGGTTCCTGCTAAAACATTCAACGGGAGACCTTCCCAGCGATAGTGAAATTGATTGTGGTATCAATTATGCAGATTATTACTTAATAGAGGCGCTGCTCAGAAAACGAAAGCTAGAAGATATGCAGTAATGCGTTGTCACAGGTTTGGGCATCAGTGAGCTACCACTAGTAATTACACTAAAGACTATTGGAATTCTGGAATGTTCCCGTTATTCAGACAGGTTTGTATTACGCTATAATGTGAAATATTTAAATTAAAATAGTTATGAGGTGTGAAGAAATCCTGTTAATTATATAGGTGGAATCCAAAACTACTCCCACTTTAATTTAATTACCCTAACACCATCCAATCCAGGATTAAGTGCTGCAATATAATACCGACCCCCTTCAAAAATGATCTCGGGGGCCGCTATAGGCAAGGTACACACTTTTTGCGAATCGTCGTCCACCCCAAAATTAAAAGGATTGGGTGATGCATATACTGTGGTCTGACTGTCCGTTCCATATTTCTGGGTCACAAATAAATAATAGAGCTTGTACTCAGGCAGGTAAACTACTTGGGGGCATTCGTCCGAAAATTTGGGATCACTTCCATGATACGTGGGCGTATGGGAAATCATTACAGATTCACTCCAGTCCTTCATGTTTACGGAAGTTCTGACAAAGGCCGCCCCATCATTAACTGGTTCGTTAATGTGGCTGGAATAATAACAATAATAGGTGTTTCCCTGTTTCATGACCATAGGGTCCCTAGCCTTGCTGAAGAAGTTCTCTCCCCCGTATTCGTATTCAGCGAACAGGTCGGGCTGTCCATTACTGCCCAGTACGCGTTCAAAATTCTTACCATCGATGCTCTTGGCCAGACATATCCTTTGCCAATCCCCGTAAAAAAGGTAATAGAAACCATCCTCCTTGATCATAAAAGGAGCCTGCATTCCCCCAGGGGTCTCGCCCAAGGAAGGTTGTGCGGTCCATTTTATTCCTTTTGGTTCCCACTCTTCAGTAAAAAGTGATTTGCCTTCCCACCCATATAAGAACCGTGTAGTACTATACTCTGGGGAAAGGGGAGTTCCCTTTCCAAAATTGGCATTTCGAATACAGGACCACAACTGCCAAGTGCCGTCCGCTGCCTTCCAAATGCCAAAATCCACAGGCTCTTGGGAATCGGTACCGTATTCTCCCAAATCAGGATTGCCGGCTATTTGCCACCATTCCCCGTCAAGGACCGGAACAGGGATCTTTTTGGGTTGGGCCGAAACCGAAAGGCATATATGAAGAACCAATCCAAATAAATAATTTCGTTTACTGTTCATGTGCATTGTTTGAAGTTTTTAGAATGGACATAAAACATCCATCAGGTTCGAAAATCCCTGATGGATGTTTAAGGCATTTGAATAGATTTAGGAGTTTATTCCCATTTTAGTTTGACCACACTCACACCATCCAAGCCAGGATTTAGGGCTGCCATATAATATTGACCATCCTCATAGATTATCTCCGGGGCGGCTATTGGAAGGGTACAGACTTTTCTGGTATCATCATCAATACCAAAATATAAGGGATTGGGGGACGCATAAACAGTCGTCTGACTGTCTTTCCCATATTGCTGGGTTATGAATAGATAATAAAGTTTATATTCCGGCAAATATACCACCTGTGGACACTCATCCGAAAACATGGGGTCACTCCCTTTGTAGGTATCCGTATGCGAAATCATGACCGATTCGCTCCAATCTTCCATATTCAGGGATGTTCGGGCAAATGCGGCACCGTCGTTATAAGGTTCCGTCACATGGCTGGTATAATAACAATAATAAGTGTTGCCCCTCTTTATCACCATGGGATCTCTGGCCTGCGAAAAAAAGGTGCCTTCCCAATGTCCATATTCAGCGAAAAGATCAGGCTGCCCATTACCGCCAAGAACACGCTCAAAATTCTTACCGTCAAAGCTTTTGGCCAGACATATCCTTTGCCAGTCCCCATAGAACAGATAATAGACCCCATCTTCTTTATAGACATAGGGAGCTTGCATACCCCCTGGCGTCTCTCCCAGGGAAAGTTCCGCCGTCCATTTGATGCCCTGTGGTTCCCAATCTTTCGCAAAGAGGGATTTTCCCTCCCACCCGTACAAAAATCGAGTTGTGCTGTAGTCCTCGGAAAGCGGGGTTCCAGGTTCAAAATTAGAATTTCTGATACAGGACCATAATTGCCAAGTACCGTCCGCTGCCTTCCATACGCCAAAGTCAACAGGCTGCTGTGATTTTGTATTATATTTTCCCAGATCTGGAGTACTTGCTATTTGCCACCATTCACCATCCAAAACGGGGACGGGAATTTTTTTGGGTTGGGCGACCAGCCCAAGGGTCGCTAAAAAAAGAATTCCAAATAAAAAGTTCTGTTTAATTCTCATCTCATTAGTAATTTAAAATCTGGATAGTTTTCCAAAATTATTTTAAATCTATTATTTTTTACTCAAATGCCCCTATGCTTAAATTTCCGGAAACTGTTCTTCCCGTAACGTTTTGATGCCTTACATATTCAAAAATCACATTATGGTCCGGCAACAAAATAGTCGGAAGTGTGGCCCCTTGGCCAAGTAGTGGGGAACCGTTCATCAAACCAAAATCTTGGGCATTAAAATCGTTGAACAATGGATCTGCACCGGTCATATTATTTCCAAGATCGTTCAGGTTACCATTTATAGTCGTACAATGGCACTCTTTCCATCCCGTTTTCAACCAATTATTGTACATGTTAAATGTACCCTCCGTACTCATCATTGCAAATTTATCCCCGGAAGCCGTACCATACACTACATTATTGAAAACATGTGCTGTTTCATCATTGGTAGATAATGCGAGCATTGCGGTTTCATCAGTTCTTGTGGAGATAATCGTATTGTTGTAAAAATAGAGATTGCCCTTCCTGTAAATGGAGGTATTCCCAGTATCCCCTCCATACAGAACCATTTGACTGTTGCCAGCGCCATCGGGTTCAATTAAGACATTTCCATAAACTTGGGTGGTGCGGTAACTTGGATGGTCCACCAAAGCCTGAGAGTCTTCCGCATCCACCATGTCCAATTGCCTATTGCCTCCTTCGATCCAGTTATAACGAACTACTAGACCTGCCGATCTGTCCTTAAGATTGTTCCCGGTCGCACCAGACCTCAAAGGGCCAAAATGGTTGTATTGATACGTGATGTCAATGGCAGCGGTATAGGTATTGTGACCATAGTTGCTGGATTCGATACCATTATCATAAAAGTGGTTCCCTTCAATCATAATATTTTGGGAGTTTCCATTGTTGGCACCGATGAACAGACCAAATCCAGAATCATGTAATGTACAGTTCCTTATGATCAAGTTGGCCGCCTTTTCTACATAAATTGCAGCTCCCAGTGTAGAATAGTTTTCCGTTATGCCATCTTCATCGGTAAATTGATAGGGTGGCCGAGCGGATTTTACCTCAAGGTTTTCAATGGTAATGTAGTTGGGCAATGCATCTTCCGGCACTGCCGATCCCCCTATTTTAATGACCCCTCTTACATCATTCCAAAATACCACATCATCATCTGTTGTTGCGCCATTTCCATCTATTACCGGCTGTTGACCTTGTGGACCGTTAACTCCAATGATTTCAATCCGATGGGTCTCCGTACCTTGCCTGTTTATTACCCATTTTTCTTTGTAAGGGGTCTCCCTCCAATGGATATACACCCGGTCACCTGGCACCAAAGTAGCCCAGGGCACATCGGAAATATTGGTCAAGGCCTGTCCGGGGCCAACATGGTAATCTTGGGACCCCACACTATTTTCGCAGGCATTGCAATTAGGGCCACCACAATCCACCCCGGTTTCACCATAATTTTGGATGCCATCCGAACAGCTCTCTATCGGACTTCCTACGTCACCTATGCAGGATATCAGAAAGGCCACTGCCGAAAAGCTTATCATAAATGCAAAAAATATTTTTTTCATAATTACCGTTTTTGAATTTAGAACCATGTTGGGCTCCCTATAGTTGCTATACATTTTCCATTCCGCACATATCATGTACTTTTCATGCCACATATAGGTGTTACGTCCCCGGCAGTCATGGAGATCAGAAAGCCTACCTCTGTGTAGGGACCCTTAATTTCGTTTGAATTAAACACCTAAAGGGGATTCTACAGAATATCCTAAAATGTAGCCGTACTTTGTGGAAAAGCATTGCCGACCCCATTAAAAGAACGGCAATGCAATTCGAACAATTTCACTGTAAATTATCTTTTATCCCACCATACCTTGGTACTGTTCCTGTCACCTTGGGCCAATTCGGGCAATGTCAGTGCCTCGGCATAACCTTGGGGATTGGTATCGGGTTCCAAGCTAGGATAGTTGATCCTTCTCATGATGTCGGAAACTCCCACATCCGGATTATCGGAGAACAGACGATCATACAGTTTTGGGTAACCGGTTCTTCTCAAATCCGCCCAAGCTTCCCAACCATTGGGATATATTGCGATCCATTTTTGGGTCATAACCTGCTCAAATTGGATTTCTGGATCGGAGGAAAAGGCTACCGGTATATCTGAAAGCGCATCAGATCCAGCTTCGAATGGGACCGGTGTATTGGAGCTATTGATATAGGCGGATATCGCCGACTCATCCGCTCCTGATTTTGACTCCAAGGATGCTCTTATACCCGCTTCATACATCTCCCGGGCCGATCCGCCCATGGACCACCCTTGCAAAGCACCTTCCGCCCTTAAAAAATATACTTCCGCAGCACTCATCATTTCATAAGGTCCTTCCGTCCCCCCATTAACCAAAGATTGGTAGGCCGGTCCAAGATTGGAATACGCGCTTGGATCAATGGAACCACTCAAATCGGCGACACTTTGACCATTGAGCAAACCCTCATAAGGAAAACCATCCCCATCGGTATCCCCGGTAGCTGCTGGATTAAAATAGGATGGGGTCCTAGGGTCTTCATATCCCTTAAGAACACTTTCCATAGCTGCACTCATCCTAAATTCGCCCCACCCCGTAAGAATACCATAGGTATGTCTTCTGATACGGTCCAAGGGTAAAATAGCGTTGTCACCGTTAGTGGTGAATACCCCATCCTCCACGGCCTTTTCAGCCTCTTCCCTGGCCTTGGCCTGATCAGCATATCTAATATGCATGGCCAATCGCAAACGAAGGCTATTGGCAAATTTCAACCATTTCTCCCCGCTTCCTCCAAACAAACGATCATTTTGACCGAACATTTGACCTCCGGGATTGGCCTTCAGCGCAGCAACAGCAATATCGAGTTCTTCAAAAAAGTCCATATACATGGACTGTTGGGTATCGTAAGAAACAGATAGTTCACCATTCCCGAACTGGGAATAGATGATAGGGCCATAGTAGTCCGTCATTCTGGAATAGGCAAGCACTTTTAAAATCTTGACCATGGCATTTCCCACAACATTGCCATTTTCCTCCGTAATGTCCTCTACAGCCTTAATATGCGGTGCACATTCAGTATAAAAGGATGTCCAGGTCTCGTTGGACCAACCATCGGTAAAGTCGTTCCTATCCGCCTCGGCATAGTTGACACTAAGGGCAAAATATTGGGAATACAGGTCGGAAGACCAGTTTTGCGCATATTGAAAATAAAATGGGCTGTCAAACATACTCCCATATTCCGCCTGTGCAAAGACTTGGCCCAATAACAGCTCGTCTTCTGCTATTGCGGGCAGGGTCAGCATTTTCTCATTTGTATTGAGTTCCGTAAAGTCATCCGTACATCCAAAGACCATACTGCCCAGAACTAGCGAAACACACGATTTGTATAGTATTGATTTCATATTTTTCATTGTTTCTTTTTTTTAGAATCCCACTTTAAGATTAAAACCTAAACTTCTTGTCAGCGGAGGGGCATTGAATTCCAACCCAACCTGTTCTGTCGCCGTACCGGTGGTCACCTCGGGATCAAATGAGGATTTTCTGGAAAAGAAAAACAAGTTACTTCCCACAGCACTGAGTTGCGCCCGTTCGATGCCTGTTCCATTTAGCCATTTATCTGGGAAGGAATAACCAAGTGAAAATTCGCGCAACCGTATATTGGAGGCATCCTCCACAAAAGCCTCACCAATAGGCTGCTCTCCATTGCCTAAAGTTTTCCATAATAATTGTGAGCTAATTGGAATATCATTTGGGGTTCCATCTTCTTTAACCGCTCCCTTCGAACCAAATACATTCTGGCCCACGACCAAGGTTCCGTCCCTTCCTGGAACCGTTCTCTGCAAGAGGCCATTGGCAGATAGATTGGCCAAAGTCTGTGAAATGACCGTACCTCCCTGCCTGATATCTATCAAAAAGCCCAACTGTATATTTTTGTAGCTGAAGGTGTTCCTTACGCCTGCCAAAAAATCTGGATTAAAGTTGGCGACTTTGACCGTTTTACCATCGGTCACCAAGGGGAGTCCATTTGCTCCCACTATAATCCTTCCTTCATCGTCCCTTTGGAAGCCCCTGGCATAGATATCCCCAAATTGGGAGCCTACGGTCAATTGAACATTTCGTATACCAAAATTCGTATTTCCAATGGAAAGTCTGTCGATTCCCTCGGCGAGTTCCAGTATTTCACTTTCGTTCTTGGAGAAGTTGGCGGTAATATCCCAGCTGAAATTAGCCGAACGGACGGGGTTACCCGTCAAGATTACCTCAATACCTTTGTTCTGCACATCGGCACCGTTGATAAAACGTTGCCTAGCACCAGACCCTAGCGGTACATCCTGTGCAAAAATTTGATCCCTACTATTGGTCTTATACAAACTAAGATCAAAACCTAAGCGGCTATTGAAGAACCGGGCATCCAGACCAAGCTCTGTAGAGACCGTATTTTCAGATTTCAGGTCTTCATTGGGCAATACTGGCGAAAGGTAGATGAGTTCGCCTATACGGAGTTCTCCGGTCCGGGCCAAGTTAAAGGCACCGGTATCGTTGCCCACCTCTGCGTAGGAACCACGAAGTTTCAAATAATTGAAGCCTTCGCCAAATTCGAAAAAGTCGGAAATTACGGTACTAAGTCCAGCCGAGTAATATCCATAGCTACGGTTTTGCTCGGGCAATGTGGAACTCCAGTCGTTGCGATAAGTCAGGTCCAAGAAGATTGCATCCTTGAAACCCACCTGTCCAAAGCCATATAGGGATTGGACCTCCTTCCTATCAATGCCCTCAGTAGTTACCAAATTAATGGAATTTGATATGGCAAAAAGGTTTGGAATGTTCAAACCGTTATTGTTGGTGGTCAAAAACTTGCCGGAAACTTGACGATTATTCCCTCCAAAATTGATGTTAAAATTAAAGTTTTCTGAAATTTCGTCTTCATAGGACAGCAAGAAATCACTGTTCCAATCGTACCTATGAATATTTTGGGTACCGTAATTACCATTGGGAGCGATTATATAAGTATCGTTAAAACTCCTAGTTTCGTAAGAAGTTGCCGAATTTTCAAAGGCACTACGCGCCATTACTTTGAAATTGTCAGTAAAATTATATGTCAGTGAAGCATATGTCAAAACTCTATTGTCCACTCTTTCCGTTAGGTTTCTGTTGGCCAACCAAAAAGGATTTTGACCAAGATTGGCTCCGGGCGAATATGAATTTTGCCTTAAATTTCCATCCGCATCCACAAAATCATAATTGCGCAGGTCCGAAATCCTGATATTTGTGGGAATGTTGTAGACCAATCCCCAAGGTCCCGTACCGACTTCATTGTAAAGATCGGACCTTATGTAATTGACCTTGGCATCCAATTGCAGTTTTTCATCCATAAATTTTTGGCTGCCCTTAAGCGAGATATTATGTCTTTTCAGTTCGTTTCCTGGCATAATTCCAACCCTATTGTCAAAGGTATAGCCAAAAAACATCTGGGACAGCTTGGTTCCGGTCCTTGCAGAGATATTATATGCCTTGGTTGACCCTGTTTGCATAAAATCCCTGAACCTTCCGGGATTGGCACTATAGGGAACTGTAGTACCTTGATCGGCCGGATCAAGCGACCAGTTCGGTGATTCAAATCCTGTTAGCTCTTGACCCCAAGACTCCAAACTACTTGTCAATGGAACTCCATCCCCATTGTAATAGGAACCATTTATACCTTGTCCATATTGATTTTGATAATCCCACAGAATTTGACCGGTCTCTATCGTATTGGTTATATTGAAATCAATACTTGAGCGATCTTCACCTCCTGATTTTGTGGTCAATACTATAGCACCATTATTAGCTCTGGAGCCATAAAGTGCGGCAGCATTTGCCCCCTTTAGCACACTGATGGAGGCAATATCGTCCGGGCTTATGTCCGATATATCACCTCCAATGGGCACACCATCCACTACATAAAGGGGTTCGCTACTCCCAGAAATGGACCTATTCCCACGAAGGTTCACCCGAGAACTTCCGGAAACTCCGCTGCCCGTCCTTACGATGGAAAGTCCCGCCACTTTGCCCGCAAGGCTGTTCACAAGATTCTGAACGGGCCTTACCTCATCAATTCCATCCAGATCCACATTTTGGGTAGAATAGGTCAAGGATTTCTTCTGCCTCTTCACCCCGAGGGCCGTTACCACCACTTCGTCCAAACCTGAAGCACTGGGCTCCAATTGAACGTTAAAGACCGTTTGGCCGCCAATTTCCAATTCCTGGGTGGTAAAACCCAAATACGAGACAACCAAAATGGAAGCGCCACTGGAAATGTCAAGTGCGAAATTACCATCGAAATCCGTAGTGATGCCATTGCTGGTACCTTTCACGAAAACCGAAGCCCCGGGAAGGGGAACCCCCATATCGTCGGTCACGGTTCCGGATATGCTCATTTGCTGAGTTTCTGGGCCAATGAAAGGACTTTTGGCGGTACGTTCATATCCGATAGCGAAAGTACTTGCATTGGAATGGCCAAATACAAAAAAGCTGCCCAACAAACAAAGGACGACCACTTTTTTAAAACGCAGACGACAAGAATATATCTCACATGCGCGCTGTTCTAATTTGCTTTTCATAATTGTTTGGTGTTTTTGTTGGTTTTCATAGGGAACATTTAAAAAACATTAATTTAAAGATAGGTTAAAGATACATTATAAAAAGTTACAAAAGCAAATTATTGCATAAAAAAATAAGAATAAATAAAGTTATAATAAGGTTATGTAAAAAATAATAAACTTAATGAAAGATTATATTATAAATAAAAAGATAATACAAAAAATGTTTTTAATAGGAGAAAACCGACATAACATTTATCCAAGATTGGTATTCCTTTGAATATTAGATATCTAACTTTATGGTCAAATTAAGCTGCCATAAGACTAAAAAATCAGTCTGAAGAATATCCATGTTGGTTAGGAAAGGTGGGCCGTCCAGTTTTTAAACCTTTCATACGGCCAGTTTTGAAGGATGTCATTACCAAGAAGATAGAAGTGCCATCACACCAGAAACGTATCTCTTGAATTTTTACTGCTTATAGTAGAGGGTGTAAACTAAACTCTGTCTGAATAGGATTATTTATTAA
>TARA_R110002020_G_scaffold108281_2_pt1 | contig 110308 bp, 92 predicted proteins | sample TARA_R110002020 | Tara Oceans TARA_R110002020 (sample SAMEA4396489) | marine metagenome | biome: Westerlies Biome; feature: [MES] marine water layer (ENVO:01000295) within the mesopelagic zone...; material: water (ENVO:00002006), including particulate matter (ENVO:01000060)...
AATGCGGCTCTTCCCCCTCACACTACTGCCTGAAACGCGGATCGTGGGGGTTATACCCACATAAGTACAGAGTTGACCAGCGGTTTCAAATTTGCTAAAACCATCGTAATTACGATTAAAAACAAAGCAGTCTTTGTGCCAACTCCAGGAATACTCTTGGGATGGGTCAACTGCTGCTGTTGGTCCTGCTCGACCAGATCCAGCAAGCTCGCCTCCAACAGCGCTACCTCCTTATTAAGATGGTGCAGGCTACGCTTTAAAGACTGATAAACCATTTTAGAGGGTTTGACCTATGCCTCTGCTCTAAACTTTTGGAAAATCCTGTAGATTTACTTCCGCCGGTTTCTTTTTGCTATCTTAGTTTACAAAACCAAGCTACGAACACATAGCCTAAAACTTTAGCAAAAATTTAAAAAAAATTGAAACGTACAATTGAACAAATCAGGGAACATTACGAAATTGAGAAGGAACTCGCTAGTAGACTAATGCATTCTTCAAAAAAAGAGCGAGAATTTTTATATGCATCCCTTTATAATGAACTATATAGACGCGTCCCTCTTCATCCCCAATTGACCGAAAAAAAAAGTAGTGAACTAACCGATATTTCTGTTTCTTCACAGCTAGTGTTCTTAAAGCATTTCCTTCGAAAGAACATGACATTTTGTGAGATCGGACCAGGTGATTGTTCACTTTCTTTAGCATTAACGAAAATTATTAATAAAGTTTATGCGGTTGATGTTTCTGAAGAAATATCAAAGGTTAAAGAACTACCTGATAACTTTCATCTCATTCTGTCTGATGGAGTAAATATTCCGGTACCTAAAAAAAGCGTTAACTTAGTTTATAGTAATCAATTAATGGAGCATTTACATCCTGAAGATGCGAAAAACCAACTAGTCAACATTTTTAACATTCTTACCGATGATGGGAAGTATTTATGCGTAACTCCAAATCGAATTAATGGTCCACATGACATTTCAAAATATTTTGACAGAGTAGCAACTGGGTTCCACTTAAAGGAATATACATTTTCCGAATTAAGGAGTTTGTTTAAAAAAGTTGGATTTATGAAAGTGCAAGGATATTGGGGAGGCAGAGGGATATTCATAAGAACACCCGCCTTTTTAATTATCTTAGTTGAACGTTTATTTAATTATTTCCCATTTTCAATTAAAAAAAATAGATTTAATACAATCCTATCAATAAGAATAGTGGGAATAAAATAATTATATATTATAAAACTTTTGCTAACATTTTGGATAAGGAATGATAGATGATTGATGAATATAAACTTCGTAGCCCGCCCAGATTGTATAGAAGTTTGACAGGAAAGGCCACTCAATCTACCACTAATATACAATCTACCCGCTAGCGATCATTTAAAAAAAACTAACAATTTCTCAAATCATGAAAAAAATAGAATTTATTGAGCAGATAAAGGCCTCTTCAAAATTAGTGTATGAAACTATGTTGGGATTAAATGACATAACCACTTATGAGCAATGGACTGCCGAATTCAATCCCACTTCTACATATGAAGGTAGTTGGAACAAAGGAGAAACAATTTATTTCATCGGGACAGATGAAAACGGTAAACGTGGTGGAATGGTTTCTGAAATTGCGGAAAATATACCATTTGAATTCGTTTCAATAAAACACAACGGAATTCTTGATGGTGAAAGTGAAATAACATCTGGTGAACAAGTTGATAATTGGACAGGTGGTCTGGAAAACTATTCGTTTCAGGAAAGCAATGAGATTACAACTGTAAGAGTTGAAATGGAGACGGTAGAGGATTATATCAACTATTTTTTAGAAACATGGCCCAAAGCATTAAACAAGCTTAAAGAAATAATAGAAAACTAAAATCAATTTTTCAAATGTATAGAAAATAAAAATTTGCTACCACTCTAATTTTAAGCCACAGCTTCTACCCTGTCCTTTTGAAAATCTTGGTAACTTCTATCGCTGGTTTTTTATCTTAATTGTAAATCTAAGGTAAAGGATGCATACAGTAACAATTGCAATAACGTACCACAGAGCAATGAAAATACATTCTCAAAATTTAGTAAAAAACAAATATTGGATACTGATTGTTATCTTATCTCTGGTTTTGATTTTTGTCGAGGAATTACCAATTGAATTAGAAAATCCAGAAATGTACAAATTTATACGAGCAAGTGGATACTTTCTACAAGCGCTATGCTGGATAAAATCATTTTGGTCTACAATACAATCTAATCAAATAAAACAGGAGCAGTAATTCTAAAATTTCTTTACCTAAATCATTAAAATTTGATCAAATTAGTAAACTGAAAGTTGATACTATTTGACTTAGTACAATTGGAAAAATATCATTTCCATAACCCGAATCAGACATTTTTATGTGTTCGAGATTCTACCCAAATTTAACATCTCACAAAATGGAAAATTCCGCTCTAATCTGTAATTCTCCTGAGATCTACAGAAACTTTCATCCTGTTCTTACCAGAGCTGTAGATCACACCTTTTAACGGGGGCACATCATAATAATCTCTTCCCCAGCCAACTGTAATATGCTGTTCATGGGGTATCACATTATTTGTAGGATCAAAATCTACCCAGCCATATTGGGGCACAAATACAGAAAACCAGGCATGTGAAGCATCTGCGCCTATCAGTTTTTCCTGTCCTTCAGGGGGGAGCGTTTCTATATATCCGCTTACATATCTTGCGGGAATTCCCACAGCACGAACGCAGGCAATTGCTATTTGTGCAAAATCCTGGCAAACACCTTTGCGTTCTTTCATTACTTCATGAATGGGCGTTGCAACATTTGTAAAACCAGAAACGAAGTCAAAATCAATAAAAATACGCTGCATCAGTTCATACGATGCTTCATAAATTGACCGCTCTGGGCGAAAAGATTCTTCGGCGTAAGCTTTAATTTCCGGTGAAATTTTAGACACCAGTGCAGATTCTAAAGTAAACTGGCGTGCTTCAAAAATATCTGGTGAGATTTCCTTTAATGCTGCCAAAGCTTCAATAAGTGTAATCTTTTTTTCATTAGCTAAATTACCCTTTTCTGAAAGCGATAGATTCTCTCTTAATATTTTACTTTTAGCTATAACTTTTAATTCACTATGCTGTTGCTGAATCGAGAATCGTGTAATAGTATTACCAAAAAAATCTATTTTTTCCGATATTTCAGAGGGCTGTGGCGTGATTTCTAATGTATAATCTAACAACCTTTGTCCCGGAATATCTCTGGGTTTTAATGTCGCGATATTGTGACAGTAGGTTACAAAACCATCATACTTATAACGCGTAGTATGCGATAAGGAATAAAGCATTTTAAGATGAAAAGTTTTGGTAAACTAGCTGTTTAGGTTGATAGGAATGATTAAAATAAGTACTTGTGATCGCTAAAGACACATTATGCAGAAGATCACTTATAGCAGAAAGAGATCGCTCCAGCTCAAATCTCGTAGCTTCATCTTGATCAAGAGCAATAGCTTTTTCCCTTGTGAGTTCACCTATTTTTTTACAGGCTTCATCTATACAAATTTTACAATCTGTGTTGTGAACGCCAGGTAAACGATCAATATCTTTTTGCAGCCTTTTTAGACGATATGTAAGCGATCGTGCATATTCTTTATCAAGAATAATGAGCTCTATTACATTTTCCATACTTAGATAAGATCTGTAACTATAACGGTAAATATTTAAGCTCTCATGACTGTTAAGCAAAGATTCTAATATTTCATATTCTACCTGCTGCCTGTGATTAATCACTATAAGCGCTCTGCATCTTTCTATATTCATCATAGACTGCTCTAGTTGCAAACCAATAAAATACAATAGCAAACCTTGTTGCACCATTATGCTTTCTTCAATAAGCCCCATGAAAGCAATCAATCTCGTAATAATACGATCAAGTAGTTTTGTTAATCGCGGTATCGTAAAGCTCTTCTCTTCTTTGAAAACCTTCCATAATTTTTGAATACTATCAAAAACGCGCCACATGTCTTTTGACCATAGATTGCGTATAGAATAGTACGCATTATTAAACATACCAATCGTATGCGCAAGACTCCCGGCTCTGTTTTCATCGAGAATAACAGACCTGATCTCGGCAAGCGGATTTTCCATCACTTTTTCCCGATTTTTGCCTACAAAACCTGGAAATGTGGACGTTATATGGGTAATACTCTGAAAAAGTATCTCTAAGCTTTCAGATTTTGATTTTCGCTCGTTGTATTGCACATTTGCCATCTGATTGAGAACCATGCGTAGAAAACGAGCCGTGACAAGCGTACGACCCAGATAGCGTCCTGACCAAAATAAATTTTCCGCTGTATTACTTGGCAAATCGTCGATACCAGAAACCGGTAATGAGGAAGTCCTGTTCCAGGAATAATTCTGAATATTGGTCTGCTCTTTATCACTTATAATCCAGAAATCTTTACTTGTGCCTCCTCTTTGGTTAGATACACGTAAGTTTTCGCGCTCAGGCGCAACTCTTACCAGTCCGCCAGGCATAACGCTATAACCGTCATTTTTCGCTACGGCGAAACTGCGGCAAACTACTTTTCTGGGTTCTAGTTTACCAGCTGTAAAATCTGGGGTTGTAGAGAAATATATCTTTTCCTGAGCGACAAATTTATAAGGTCTGGCTTTAATTTCGCGTTTAAGTGTATCGAGTTCTTTTTGCGATAGAAATTCACAGAAATAAAGACTTTCTCTATTTGTACGATCAATACGTTTTACTACAAATAATGGCAGATTATTGAGTACATAATTACGCTCTTTCTCCTGCCCGCACCACCACGATGCAACCTGAGGCAATATTAGATCTTCGTTTAAAAAATACTTTGAAATATTTTTCATGAAAGGAATGAGACCAGGATTTTCAAGAATCCCGCTGCCTATTGGGTTGACCACACTTACATTGCCTTTGCGTATAACTTCAAGAAGACCTGCAACACCCAGATAAGAATCTTCGCGCAGCTCAAGCGGATCTGTAAATATATCGTCTACCCTTCTTAAGATAACATCTACCTGCTTAAGACCTTTGAGTGATTTTAACCAGACCTTACCATTGCGCACGAGCAGATCGTTACCTTTTACAAGAGGATAACCCAAAAAAGTCGACATGTAAGCATGCTCAAAATAGGTCTCATTATGAGGTCCCGGAGTCAAAATAACTATACCGGGATTGTCTTTATTTTCTTGTGCAGAACTTACCAGAAGATCATTAAAATCATTAAAGAAATCTGATGGTTGTCTTACATTTATTTTTTTGAAAATATCTGGCAGCACTCTACTGGTGGTAAAGCGATTTTCAAGTGCATAGCCCATTCCCGACGGTGCTTCTGTACGATCATTTACAACCCACATTCTACCGTCGGGACCACGTGCCATATCAGCTGAATGTATGAGTAGATTTTTAGCGGTTTTATACTGAATTTGATCACAAGGTCTCAAAAAACCTCTGTGAGCAAACACGATTTCATAAGGTATTATTCCGTTTTTTATGAGTTCACGTTTACCGTAAATATCCTTTAAAACGAGATTGAGTATTTCTGCGCGTTGCTGAAGTCCCTTTTCTATATCAACCCATTCTTTCTGATGGATCAAAAAAGGCACGATATTGAGATTCCATGGGCGATTTAAACCTTTAGGATCGTTATAAACGTTATAGGTAACGCCATTTTCAGACAATAACCAGTCGATGTCTGCCTGGCGTGCCGTGAGATCATCACTGCCTATTTCAGCTAGATTTTCCAGTAACATCTCCCAGTTAGGATTAACCTTCATTTGAGAGCTGAAAACCTCGTCATAATTACTAAAATCTGAAAAGTAATTATTGAATAATTTATCAGTAATGGCAGACATACCGTTATCTAGTATTTTTTACGTAAATCTAAAGTGTGAGGAAATTCAAAATTAACAGGAACCTCCTTATAATCAAATTTGCTGGAACGCCCTTGTGGTTCTACAGTTCTTCTGGGTTTACCCTCGGCCTCAACAGTCGTTACGGGGGCAATTTCTCCCTGAGAGTGACCAAATTCCCAAAAACGATTTATTCGGCGTGATTCTGCTTCGTAACTATTAACGGGATACGACTCATACGAGCGACCACCCGGGTGTGCAACAAAATAAGTACAACCTCCTATTGAGCGTTGATTCCATTTATCTACAACATCAAAAACAAGAGGCGTATCTACACCAATTGTAGGATGCAATGCAGACCAGGGATCCCATGCTTTGTAACGCACGCCTGCAACATATTCACCTTTTACTGTGGTAGGACTCAACGTAACTTTTACGCCATTACAGGTGAGCACATAGCGTTCATCTATAAAATTAGAAACCTTTACCTGAAGACGCTCTAGTGATGAATCAACATAACGGGCAGTACCACCACCAGCCATTTCTTCTCCCAGAACATTCCACGGTTCTATTGCCGTACGTAATTCTATATCAATGCCATTTATCTCGACCATACCGTGCAAAGGAAATCTAAATTCAAAGAAAGGATCAAACCAGTCTAATTTAAAAGGATAACCTGCTTCATTAAGCTGCTCTACTATATCTTTAATATCTTCTTTTACATAATGCTCCATCAGGAATTTATCATGTAATTCTGTACCCCAGCGCACCAAATTATGTTCATATGGTTTTTTCCAGAACCAGGCGACCAAAGTACGTACGAGCAACATTTGCATAAGACTCATCTGGGCATGTGGCGGCATATCAAAAGCTCTTAACTCAAGTATACCCAATCTCCCCGAAGAAGAGTCTGGGGAATATAATTTATCTATACAAAACTCAGACCTGTGCGTATTGCCGGTAATATCTGTAAGCAAATGGCGAAATAATCTATCTGTAAGCCAAAAAGGCACTTCTCCATCTTTGGGAATCTGACTAAAGGCAATTTCCAACTCATAGAGATTTTCGGGGCGGCCTTCATCAACACGCGGCGCCTGACTCGTAGGACCTATAAAAGCTCCGGAAAACAAATAAGACAAACCGGGATGATGCTGCCAGAAAGTTATGAGACTGCGTAAAAGATCTGGTCTGCGCAACAGCGGACTATCAGCTGGTGAAACTCCGCCCAGCGTTACGTGATTACCCCCGCCGGTGCCAGTATGTTTGCCATCAAGCATAAACTTCTCTGTACCTAAACGGGCTTGCTTTGCTTCCTCATAAAGAGCAAGCGTATTTTTAGTCAATTCTGTCCAGTTTTTTGCCGGATGAACGTTTACTTCTATAACACCTGGATCTGGGGTGATTTTAAGCGATTCTAACCGATTATCCTTTGGTGGATCGTAACCTTCTAAAATTACAGGAATCTCGAGTTCTTTAGCTGTAGCTTCAATAGAAGTGATCAGGTCTAAATATGCCTCTGCGCTATCAAGCGGTGGCAGGAAAAGAAACAGCTTATTATCTCTTATTTCTGAACACAGTGCGGTACGTATAAACGGCGTTGATTTAGATTTATCTATACCTTCATCCATAAAATTCTCAACCCGCTCTTCTACGATCTTTTTATATTGTGGAAGTGGTTCTTTATCTGAGAACAGATCTGGTTCAAAGACAGGTCTTAGTTCATTCTCGGGATTTTGCAATAGTGAACCCAGAGGTAATCGTAAACCTATGGGCGATGTACCGGGCAATAAAAACAGATGTTTTCGTCTAAATTCCCATACGCTCGACAACCATTTGCCTTTAGATTTATTAAGTGGCAACAAATACCCCTGAGGTTCACTTGTGCCTTCTTTTAATATTTCTTCCAGCTTTTTTCTTGTTAAAGAGCTGTCTTTGTCTTTTGCCGGGTCCATATCTACGGGAAGTTTACCTTCTTCCCATAAAAAATAAAAAGCATCTTCATAAGTTGGTACAACATATTGATCTGAAATACCTAAATAAGAAGACAGTATTTTGAGGAAATCATGATCGGCATTTGCAGGAATCTTATAACTTTCTGAAAATGCAGCAAGCAATTTATCATCCTTCCAGATAGGTTTACCATCCTTACGCCAGCATATCTCAATTTGCCATCTGGGTAATGGTTCACCGGGATACCATTTACCTTGTGCATGTTGCAGAACACCGCCTTTACCAAATTTATTTAATAGTCTGCGTGACAGAGAAGTTGCCAGTTGACGTTTATGTTTACCATCTGCATCAGTATTCCACTCTTTAGATTCCATATCATCTATAGAAACAAAAGTGGGCTCTCCTCCCATCGTTAGCCTTACGTCGCCTTCTTGTAATTCTTCTTCAACTTTAAAACCCAGGTTGTAGATCGCATTCCATTGATCTTCAGTATACGGTTTTGTAACCCGCGGAGATTCAAAAATGCGTTTAACTGAATTCTCAAAGAAAAATTCGGTTTCACATACATCTGTAAAACCTGAAACAGGTGCTGCACTTTCGTAAGACGGAGTACAGGCTAAAGGAATATGACCTTCACCCGCCAGCAGGCCTGATGTAGCATCAAAACCGATCCATCCCGCACCGGGAATATAAACTTCTGCCCACGCATGCAAATCTGTAAAATCTTCTTCAGGACCTGATGGGCCATCTAGTGATTTCTCATCAGATTTTAACTGAACCAGATATCCTGAAACAAATCGCGCTCCAAAGCCAAAGTGACGTAAAGTTTGTACAAGCAACCAGGCAAAATCACGGCATGAACCCAATTTTTTCTTTAAGGTTATTTCGCAAGGCTGCACGCCCGGTTCCAGACGCACAGTATAATTAAGGTATTGATTAATTTTTTGATTGAGATCTATTAAAAAATAGATCGTCTTTCTGGGTGTGACGTCAACTGTTTTAATAAAATCTAAAAGCAGTGTTCCTCTTTCTTTTATTTCTAAATACGGTAAAAGTTCCTTTTTTACGGTTTCCTCATATTTAAACGGAAACTCTTCGGCATAATCTTCTACAAAAAAGTCAAAAGGATTTATCGTTTTTAAGTCGGCAATAATTTCAACATCAACAGAAAGTTCTGTTGTTTTTTCGGGAAAAACGATTCTGGCCAAATAATTACCAAAAGGATCTTGCTGCCAGTTAAAAAACTGATTTTCGGGTTTAATTTTTATAGAATAGTTTTCTATAGGAGTTCTGCTATGTGGTGCAGGTCGCAGTCTAAATATATGCGGAGATAGCTTTACAGGCCTGTCATATTTATAAATGGTCTTATGAGAGATAACTATTTTTAAAGCCATATTTGAGAATTAGAATACTAAAAATGAGAACTGTGCTACGCCGCAATTAAACGTCTATATTAGAACAAGTATATAAAATATATAAAGATTTCTGCTATATATATCTATCCAAATGTATGGAATTTTTGACTGCGCTAAATAGGATGGTTTTTGTTGCTGATTTTTCGTTTTACACCTATAAAATCAGGTATTTTGTATAATATGGTAATAATTTCTGAAAACAAAAAAACCTCGCCAAAAAAGGGAGGTTTTTGAACATTTTAGCCCGATTTTTACTGTAAACCGCTAATATAACTACCATAAAGGTCTTTAAAACGTATACCTTCTGAAAGTCTGTATTTGCTCAACTTCTTATATTCAACCAGTGCCCACAGAACAAATTCTTTTAGGAAATAAACATCTTCTTTTGGAAAATCTGGTTGATATTTTTTGACTAGCTTGTCTAAAGGCTCAATAGAATCTATCAATTGTCTGTATTGACTTTCTGTAAGATCATCAAGTAACTGAAAATCACTTTGATCAAAGAACCAATTGATCACGTCGTCATAAGGACTTTTCTCGTTTTGACGTTCTAATTTCTTGATTTCTGGGAAATACTCTACAAAAAGAGATTTCACCGCTTCTCCTAAAAGACTTTGCACAACAGAAGCTGCTCCCTCCTGCTCTCCTTCATAAACTAACTCTACTTTCCCCGTTATTGCGGGTATCATGCCTATGAAATCGCCAAGTCTAATAGTGGTTTTCTCTTCTCCTGCCATTATTGCACGACGCTCTGCTGTGCTTAACAAATTTTCAAAAGCCGTAATACTCATACGAGCACTAACGCCACTTTTAGCATCTATATATTCACTTCTACGCGCTTCAAAACTTATTTGCTCAAGAAGATCTTTAGCCAATGATGGTACATGTATACTTTCCTGTTGACGCGAGTCTTTGCGTGCCTCCTGCTGTGTTATAGTTCTTGCAATCTCTATGCTCTCAGGATAATGGGTTAGAATTTGAGAACCTATTCTGTCTTTTAAGGGTGTAACAATGCTACCTCTGTTTGTGTAATCTTCTGGGTTAGCTGTAAAAACGAACTGCATGTCAAGTGGCAAACGCAGTTTAAAACCTCTTATCTGTATATCACCTTCTTGCAGAATATTAAATAATGCTACCTGAATACGGGCTTGTAAATCTGGTAACTCATTGATCACAAAAATACTTCTATTAGCTCGAGGTATCATCCCAAAATGGATCACTCTGTCATCTGCATAGCTCAGTTTTAAATTTGCAGCTTTTATAGGATCTACGTCTCCTATTAAATCTGCCACCGTCACATCTGGAGTTGCAAGTTTCTCAAAGAAGCGTTCATCCCGATGTACCCATTCTATTTTAGTACTATCGCCTTCTTCTTTAATGATCTCACGCGCATATCGACTCAATGGTCGCAATGGGTCATCGTTAATCTCAGACCCTGCAACTATGGGCATCCACTCATCAAGTAGATTGATCATTAAACGTGCAAGCCTTGTTTTTGCCTGACCTCTTAAACCCAACAGGTTAATATTATGTCTCGACAATATCGCTCGTTCTAACTCAGGAATAACAGAATACTCATAGCCATGAATACCTTCAAATGAATTTGCTCCGTTCTTTATATTCTTAAGCAGATTATCTCGTAGTTCATCTTTTATGCTTCTACTTTGATATCCTGATTTATTGAGTTCACCTAATGTTGTGATTTCTGGTTTATTCATTGTGTAATTTTCGCCGTAAGGCATTAATAAGTTCAGTTTAACTCCTAAAAGGATTTAATTTCCATAAACTCGATGGAGTAATTAAATAGTTCCTGATTTACCTAGAAATTCATCTAAGTATAATTTAGATCTATCTTATTTTCTTTTTTCTATTGCTTTCATAATCTTCAAAGATCATTTCACCTAGTCCCTGTAATCCCGTGTAAAATGCTTTGCCTTGATTGGCTTGTGCAAACTCACGTACAAACTTCATTAAGTAAGGATCTTGCGCGATCATAAAAGTAGTTATAGGGATACGTAGCTTTCTTGCCTGACGCGCCATATCGTAGCACTTGTTTACGATATATGGGTCAAGACCTACGCTGTTTTTATAGTAATAACCATCAGACTCTCTAATGCAGCTGGGTTTGCCATCTGTTATCATAAAAATCTGCTTATTGGTATTTCTTTTTCGGCGTAAAATATCCATTGCCAATTGCATCCCGGCAACTGTATTTGTGTGATAAGGCCCAACCTGTAAATACGGAAGATCTTTAATTTTTATAGGCCATGCGTCATTACCAAAAACGATTATATCAAGCGTGTCTTTAGGATATCTTGTTGTAATAAGTTCGGCCAGAGCCATCGCCACCTTTTTTGCAGGAGTTATACGATCTTCACCATATAGAATCATACTGTGACTTATATCTATCATAAGCACGGTGCTCATCTGGGCTTTGTATTGTGTCTCTTCTACAACAAGATCATTTTCCTGCAAATAGAAATCTCCCAGACCATGATTTATCTGGGCATTTCTCAAACTTTCTGTCATAGAAACGCGCTCTAATGCATCACCAAAACGATATTCTCTATACTCACCCGTATGCTCATCCCCACGACCTACATGATTGGTACGGTGATTACCGTTACCACTTTTTCTAAGTTTACCAAAAATTTGATCAAGTGCTCGCTGCCGTATGAGTCTTTCTGTCTTAGCGGTTATAGAAATATTACCTTCTCCCTCACCGTCGCCGTTAGGATCTATTTCTTCTCTAATATATCCTTTAGCTTTAAGATCTTCTATAAAATCATCTATAGTATAATCTGGTGTGGTAAGTTCATACTCTTTATCAAGTTCTCTTAACCAGTCTATTGCTTCATCAAAATCTCCCGAGGTATGTGTGATAAGCTCCTGAAAAATATCAAAAAGCTTATCAAAGGGAGACTGACTTTCTTCCTCGTATTTTTTAAAAACAAATCCCTTGCGCATAATTCTTTTCATAGCTTTTTAAAAATACATGATTTAACCGTAGTGAAAAAATAAGTAGACGTTAAAGTAATGCAAATAAAAAAGTCCCCAAATTGGGGACTTTCATCTATAAATTAAGCAGAATTACTTACTTGGCATTAATACGGTATCTATAGCATGAATCACACCGTTAGAAGCATCAACATCTGTCATAACGACTTTGGCTTTATTACCAGATGCATCAGTAAGAACAACATTATCACCATCAAGAGTGGCAGTGATTTTCTCTCCTTCTACAGTGTTTATCTCATAAGAACCATTGTTATCATTAATTGCTTTAACAACATCTGCAGCTTTAAACTCACCTGCAACAACGTGATACGTTAATATAGAAGTAAGCTTAGCTTTATTTTCTTCTTTAGTAAGATCGTTTAAAGTTCCTTCTGGCAATTTATTAAAAGCATCATTTGTAGGTGCAAATACTGTGAAAGGACCATCACCTTGCAAGGTTTCTCCTAAACCTGCAGCCTGAACCGCACTAGTTAGTGTAGAGAAATTATCATTGCTCATAGCTACATCTGCAACAGTTTGACCCATTGCTGTGCTATCTGTAGCGGTCATAGAATTATCCATTTCTGTGTCTGAGCTTAAAGCTACCTGATCACCTTCTGCAGTTTCACCCTCATTAGTCTTAGCGTTATTATTACATGACATTACAGTTAATGCAACTACTGCCATACCTAAAAAAATCTTTTTCATAATAGTTTATTTTTTTGTTTGTTCAAAGATAATGGTGTAATCGTTAAACAATATGAAAAGATATTGTAAGATTAAGTTAATTGTTAAGCTCTCAATTCTTCCTATAGGATTTATTTTTTAAACTGATTTTCAGCTAATTATAAACGATTTTATATTCTTTTAGGCCGTTTTTTGAACTTAGCGATTTATTACAACATAAATCGCTAAAAATCAGACAGATATATTATATGTAACTATTCCTTGAGCGTTCAACTTTCTAGTAATTAATCCTGAAGAAAATTACTTTGGTAAAGTATCTGGATAATTGAGTTAGGAATCAACTCTAAAATCGCCCTTTTTGAGGTAAAAATCGGTTGTTCTCAGGCAAATATTAGACGTTGTTAACAGTAAACAACAAACGAATGTAAAAACACAATGGATACTGATGTCATTTCTAATAGTAAAACCGACTGAGATTATGGAGACTGAATTAAAAAATAATATAAAAAATTGCATAAAAGAATTGAGAACAAATATTGTATCTAACCTTTTATTAAGCTAGAAGAAAGTAGTACAGAGTCAGTGTTTCGATAATGAATAAAAAACGATTCACAATCTTTCAGAATACAATTAAAGACAAGTATAAGCATTAGAATTAAACCCATGAACTTTAAATTTTCCATCACGGGACATAGCTTTACATTCTTCATCAGAAACACATCCCAACTTTAATTTGTCGGTAAACTTTAATTCATCAGTTCTATTTTCGGGAATTATTCTAGCAACATATACATCACCTTCGTGTATGTATGTTCTTCCGTTCCGTTCTATTTTTTCTTTTGCTTCTTGAAAAGTCATAAATAATAGATTTAAAATTAAATCTCCAATTTAAATAATTAATAACCAATATCTTACGTAAGCCCTTAATCAAATAAATATAATTTTATAAAAATTTGATGCGTCTTATGCATAAGGAGAAGCTAGTGGAGAATGTGCAGTTTTATAATCTGCTTTTTTCTGTATCAACTTTTTAAAAAATAGAGGCTCTAGATTTAGAGTAGTTTTTAAAATAGACGGTCAAGAATTACCGTCTGAGAACTTTTTCACTTTTTTTTCAGAAGATTCTTTGCTAAAATCTTTATTAATTTCTTGAAGAGTTAAAAGGGAAAGAGCACTTAAACTATCCTTTAGTGTAGTTGATGAAAAACCTGATATTCGGTTTAGATCTAAGTTATTATCTTTTGCATATTTATCTAAATATGTATGGGATTCAGCCTCCAATTTCCAACTAAAATCTTGTTCTTCTTTTATATAGTCTACTTCATCATCTATCAATTCAATATTTTTCAAATACTGATTTTTAAATGTTTCAAGATGATCTTTATATTCTTCTTCCATAAACCAAACTTAAAGAATTAATTTAGAACTCAATTAATAACGTTTTTAAAACAATATATAAAAGCCATTGGAAGGCAAGAACAAAAAGCCGCTTAATGCCAGTCAAAATCGGCTTTAAAACGAAAATAATAAAATATCAACCCATTCCACAACGGACCAACGGACCTTTATATGGAGACGATATCTATGCGCTGTGAGTGAACAATCGCTTCTTCACTATATTTAAAATAGCAGGTAGCAACACCCATTGCTTCTATATTATAAAGCACATCTTCTACTTTCTTTTTACGATGATGACCAGTTTGTCTAATATAAACGGCCTTTATATTTACCGGAAATATTTTACAAATACGCTCATAAATAAAAGGATCATGTTGAGAATCGTCTCCCAGCAAAACATATTGTATGGTGGGGTAAAAAGAAACGATATCTTTTATTTTTTCAAACTTATGATCATGACTCCCTCTGCCGGTAAATAAAAAATCTGTAATTCCTGTTTTTATCTTTTTCAGCTTTATTACAGCTTTAGGCAATTCATGCATTTTTGTAAAATCTGTAATAAACCCATATAGATTCCACTCGCTGCTAGAAACAAAAAAGAACGAATTACAAGCTCCATCTATCTCTTGCCCTGCATTGCTCAACATCTTATAATGAGCCACCACATCATCAAAAATTTTGCGCTTGTTTATATTTCGCAACAGCATAACATAAAGCTTTTTAATAACGCTGTTACTGTGTGAGATTAAAAAGGTATCGTCTATATCTGAAATTATGCCCAGCTTACTTTCAAAAGGTTTTAAAAGTTCGCCTTGTTCAATTATTCCAAAATCACCGTCTTTGTTCTCAATATTAACCGTATATGTATGCCAGCCGGCTTTTAATTCTCTTGTAAAAGGCAACGTGAATCTAAAGTAACCATCTTGCATCGTGCGAGTCTTCACATCAATATCAAGAAATTTTAAACGTATCTCAACATTTGCCAATGGTTTTATGCGAAACATATGAATAATGGAGAAAGCATGCTTAATGCCTCTGCGGTCAAGACGGTATTTATCTGGCGCCCAAGATTTAAAAACGTGACCAAAGACTACTAGCTCGCGGTCATTAACGTAACCTCTGTATAATTTTAGATCTAATTTTATCAATTGATATTCTCTTAACGATTAGGTCCTTTTAAAATAGCTAATTTTAGAAAGAAATAATTAATAATGGAACCAAATAGTCAACTATTGTTTATTGTCAACCCAATTTCTGGTGATAGTAATAAAGACACATTAATAGAACTCGTTTGTAATGAAACCCAAAAGAGGGGTTTTTCAATTGAAGTTTACAAAACAACCGGAAACAATGATAATGAAAAAATTAAGGCTCTAATCTCATCTTTACAACCAGAACGTGTACTTGTTGCTGGCGGTGATGGTACAATTGTACAGGTAGCAGATCTGCTTGAAGGTAAAGATATCTCATTAGGTATTTTCCCCGCAGGCTCTGCAAATGGTCTAGCGGCAAACCTGCTTTTGCCAGACAATCGAGAAGAACAGTTAGAAATAGCTTTGGGTAATACCCTCAAAGAAATTGATATGATCAAAATAAATGGTCAAACTTCTTTACACATTGCAGATCTTGGCATAAATGCAGAGCTTATTAAAAATTATGAAAACTCTAAAATTAGAGGCAAATTGGGTTATTTACTGCAGGCTGTCCCTACTCTTTTTAAATGTGAATACCCGTTTAATTTTACCATAGAAGCTAATGGCGAGGAGTTCTCACAGAGTGGTATCCTGCTGGCAATAGCAAACGCTAAAAAATTTGGCACAGGTGCTAATGTGAATCCTGATGGTAAAATGGACGACGGACTTTTTGAAGTACTCATTTTTAAAAAAATGGACATCGTTGAGATTCTAAAAACACTGTACAGTGATGATGCGCCTAATCCTGATTTTGTAGATATCATTAAAACCAAGCAAGCAACTATTAAATGTAGTATAGACACAGCGCTGCAAATTGATGGCGAATTTATAGGTGAGCTTACAGAAGTTGAAGCTAAAATTGGTGAGCACAAACTAGCTCTGGCGGTATCTGGTAATAAATAGATTTGTAATTAAAAGGGTTCAAGTCACTTCAATCGATATAGGGACTGCGCAGATTCTTTAACTTGTAAATTATTTACAAATCTTTGTTAAGCCTTTGGTAATTCTTTGGTAGCCCAAGGCGAAACAAGTAATTTTAATATTGAATTACTAACCTAAAATTATTTAAACAATGAAAAAATACACAATGCTCTTTATCATGGTGTTTACACTGGGACTCGTTTCCTGTAAAAATGATAAAAAAACTGATACAGATGAACCAACTGTAGACGAAACTGAAATGCAGAGTACAACTGCAGAAACTGAAGCTCCTAAAAAAATTACCATAGCGCTAGAACCTAAAAGCGGTAGTACAGCAGAAGGAAATGTAGTTTTCACCGAAGAAAACGGAAGCGTTAAAATGACAGCAGTTCTTAGTGGTCTTAAGCCAGGAACACATGCCATACATATTCATGAGAATGCAGACTGTTCTGCAGATGATGGTACCTCTGCAGGTGGTCACTGGAATCCTACTCATGAGAAACATGGTAAATGGGGTGATGCAGAAGGATATCACAGAGGTGATATAGGTAACTTTGAGGCCGATGACAGCGGTAACGGTACGATCACGATGACTACAGACGAGTGGTGTATAGATTGCGTCGATGATACTAAAAACATTGTAGGTAAAGGGATTATTGTACATGAAGGAGCAGATGATTTTACATCTCAACCTAGTGGAGATTCTGGATCTCGTGTAAGTTGTGGTGGAATTATAGAATAATATATTTTTCTTATATATTTTACTAAAGCAGCCAACTGGCTGCTTTTTTATTGAAATTTATTTATATTTAGTCACCTAATATAATTTATGCAACCCGACGATTTAATTCTGCGTCTTCAGCAGAAAGACGAGAAAGCTTTTGAACGCATTTACGAGTTATACTCAGAGAGTATTTTTGGTGTGATCTTTAACATTGTGCGCGATGAGGGGGCTTCAGAAGAAATATTACAAGACGTATTCATTAAGGTATGGGACAATAGCGAGAGTTATTCTCCTAAAAAAGGAAGGTTTTTTACCTGGCTGCTTAATATTGCGCGCAATGCGGCAATAGATAAAACCAGATCAAAAGCATTTAAGAATTCCAGAAAAAACCTGTCAGATGAATATTTCGTAGATATTCTAGAACAAAAAAGTAGTTTTTCAAGTAAAATTGATGCGATAGGAATTAGCAAATATATCAACATGCTAGAGCCTATTTGCAAAAAAGTGATTGACCTTCTGTTTTTTAAAGGTTTTACCCAAAAAGAGGCTTCAGAAGAACTGAATATGCCCTTGGGAACCATTAAAACACGGAACAGGATTTGCATTAATAAGCTAAGAGAAATTCTTGTTGAATAATAGATTATGGAATTACAAGAATATATAGATTCAGGAATTTTAGAGCTCTATGTTTACGGTGCTCTAACCGAAGAGGAAAGCATTGCTGTTTCTACCTTTCTTTTGCAGCATCCTGAAGTTAAGGAAGAAGTTGAAGAAATAGAACGCGTGCTAAGAGATCTGGGCATTGCTACAGCTCCTTATAATCCAGAGGCTTTGCTGGCTTCTCTTAAAGATAAATTAGGAAATAATGGTGCTGCAAAAGTAGTAAGCATGCCTCCACCTGCGAGGGTTGATAAAACTTCGCGTATCATTATGTACTTGAGCCTCGCTGCATGTCTTGCACTACTAGTGGGTATCTTTAGTCTTTTACAGAAGAATAATAAACTAAGAGATGAGATCCAGATAACGCAGGCAGAAAATGCTATTATGGAAACTCAAATTGAAGATGCGCGCAACGATCTGGAAAAAACCCAGAACCTGCTTTCTATTATAAGAGATAAGAATATAACGAAGGTACCGCTTGCGGGACAGGAAGTTGCTCCAGATGCTTATGTAAGTGTTTATTGGGATAAAGAAAATAATAGAGCATACATAGATGCCCAGGGATTACCAGAACCGCCACAAGGAATGGTTTATCAGGTATGGTCATTAACGCTTGACCCTTTAACGCCCACAAGTATGGGGCTTCTTGAGAATTTTGAACAGGATGAGAATAAAGTATTCTCACTGGAGAATCCTAATAATTCGCAGGCCTTTGGTGTAACTCTCGAGCCTGCCGGCGGAAGTGAAACACCTACAATGACACAACTCTATACTTTAGGAGTCATAGACGCATAAATCAAACATTATATATAAATGAAAAGCAGCCTATACGGCTGCTTTTTTTGTTTAAAGGATTAAGGGTACAAATCATTTAACACTTCAAACAATATTCTTATAGTTCATTTTAAATCTAAAACTGATGGAGTATAAAAAAGATCGCCTGTTTCCCCCGAAACGCGGCGATCCTTCAACTAACAAAAAATCCAAAAAACTAATCAACTATGAGCTGATATCTCTTTTTCATAAAAATTTTTACGCCTAAACGTAATGTAAGTTGGATTTCAATTCATGTAAAATCAAGCTACCAAACTTTGTTTACAGTCTATTTACGAAAAGATATATATAGTGGTTTTCAGAAACATTCTATATTTTTGATATGCGCTGTTAAAGTTTGTTAAGAGAATATTTTACACGCGATATTACTTATTATTCAATAGTAAACATTTGAACTACAATATTCTATGAATCCATCATCATCTGGCTGGATCAATAAAAAACTGCATCTGCAAAGACAGGGCAAGAACCTTTTAGTAGGTGATGAGCATGTATTTTATGAGCGCTTAAGAAAAACCGGTTTTTTGTATGGCGTATCAGTCAATACACTTAAAAAACCGGAGAATACATCTTCACAGTGGACGGAGATGGAGAAAACAAAAGTCAATCTTTTTGATGCCCTAACATATATTCACAGAACGGTGATGGGCGGTACAGATGAGCTGCTCACAAATGCGATTGCTTTCTATAATAAATTAAGCCCGGAAGAATCATTTTTCGCGACAGCTTTCAGACGAAAAAGTCCGGCTGAAATTCTTGAAAAAATAATACAGGAACGTGTGCAGACCAATGAAGCTTTTATTCAAAAAAACTTCAGCAATCTTATCACAAACGCGCTCTTGTTTATAGATGTGATCGCTTTTAAGCACTTTCTCATTTCGCAAATCGATCCACAAGAATATTTGCCGAAGCTGGAAAGTATTATCATGAATACCGTTTGGCTGGCATTAACTACAAAAGAAGAAAAAGGCACCTATGACAAATTGCTTTTAAACCTTTTTGAAAAATCGCTGCGTTACACTAAAAATCCGGAAAAAAGCATAAAAAACCTCGATGAGCTGGCTTTCTCTAATTTTGACACGGTTCTTGAAAAAAATTATATTTATGATCTCGCTTGTTTAGCCGTTTGGGATGATGAGAAAGTTGACCCGCAAGAATATGCGTTTTTGTACAAATTGGGCGAAAATCTGCAACTTAATGCAACTGCAATCACAACCTCAACAAGGTATGTGCATATATTTATAGAAGAACACCGGGAGCATATTTCTTATTTGCATTACAGTAATCCTGTAAAACATTTTTATAACCAGACAATACGAACGGTGCGCGTTCTTATTTTACGGAACAAAAAAAGACTTATACTAGAACTTTCAGAAAGTAAAGAGCTGGTGCTTCTTCTGGGCCAATCTACCTTACGCGAACTATCAAAAAGCGAGAAAAAGAAAGTAAAAACCCAATTGCTTGATATTTGTAAAAGCATCCCGTCTTTAGCAATTTTTCTCTTGCCAGGCGGCGGAGTTCTGCTGCCGCTTTTAATCAAGCTCATCCCAGAATTACTGCCCAGTGCATTTAATGAGAACAGAATAGAAGCGACAGACTCTAAAGAAAAGTTCAGATCATAAGACATTTCCTGTTAAGGTATTGTAAAACGCCGTCTTTATTGCTTTAAGAATAACTAACATTACAGCATGAATGCTGTAGTCACGCGATTTAGAATACTTTGGAATGATCTTACCGGTAAAATAGCCTTCTATCCTGCCCTTCTCGCCCTCTTTGGTCTGTGTTTCGGTTTTATAATGTTATATGCCGAAGGTCAGGGAATTTCTGTATTTCTTATAAAAAATGCTCCTGCCCTCGTCATCAATAATGCAGATACGGCGCGTACTTTGTTAAGCACTTTTGTAGGCGGCATTATTTCACTTATGGTGTTTAGTTTTTCTATGGTGATGATCTTATTAAATCAGGCATCTAATAACTATTCGCCAAGAATTTTGCCAGGTCTTATCTCTAATAAGCGCCATCAACTTGTATTGGGATTTTACATTGCCACGCTTACTTACACCATCCTAATTTTATTGAGCATAAAACCTACAGACGATAAATATCAACTACCTGGTTTTTCTGTATTGATAGGCATTATAATGGGTATGATCGTACTGGCATTGTTTATATATTTTATTCATGCTATTTCTGAAGCTATTCAAATAAACAATATTATTGAATCTATATATGCTAAAACTAAAGATCGCTTAAATAAGCTCATTGAAGAAACAGATGAATCTGGTTATGAAACACTTTTTACAGATACTTCATCCTGGCATACCTACGTGATAAATCGTACAGGATATTTACAAAATATATCTCTTGACGCCTTGGTTAACCTTTGCGAAAAGAATGATTGTAAGATTGATTTGTTGATCACTAAAGGCGCTTTTATTTTAGAAGGTTTGCCTATTGCAAAATGTGATAAAGAACTTGATGAAGAAGAACTAAAAAGTTTGCTAGCCTGTTTTGGGTTTTCGCGCAGCGAAATAGTAGAGAATAATTACATTCTGGGTTTTAAACAACTTACTGAAATTGCTATTAAAGCAATGAGTCCTGGTATAAATGATCCCGGAACTGCAATTACATGTCTGGATTATATGACAGAATTGTTCAATTTAAGGCTTAAAAAAGCCGATTTTAGCTTCATTCACAACGATATTAACAAAGCTATTATTCGGTTAAAACCGGTGAAGTTTAAAGAACTCATTTATTTTGTCTATGCACCGTTGCGTACTTATTGTAAGCAAGATGTGATCATGCTCAACAAAATGCTTACATCATTATATTATATTCAGCGGTCTGGTGGATATACAAAAGATTATCAAAAAGTAATCATACAACAGGTTAATCTCATTTTAAGCGATATTAGAGCAAATATCCCCAATGCTGAAGACCAGGCGCGACTAATAGCAATAGGAGATAAAATCTCTGCACTAAATGAAACAGATATAAAGATCAATTAGCATTTACTCAAGCCATAATTTAAAATCTTTTACCCGCTCCCGGCTCACAATAACTTCCTGCTCATTGTAAGAATGTAACTTAAGTTGCAATCGAGAATTGGTGTAAGATATAATGTCTCGTATCGCTTTAATATTGATGTAGAATTTACGGCTTACGCGAAAAAAAGTGTCGGGTTCAAGCTCATTTTCAAGATTCTCAAGAGTGGTTTCAAGCAAGTAATCTCTGCCATCTTTTGTGTGGGCATACGTGCCTTTATTTTCGCTGTAAAAGCATTCTACATCTTCTACATTTATCATTTTTAAATGCTGACCTATTTTTACAGTAAAACGCTTTTTATATTCCCTCTCCATTGGTGTAGCACCAAGTAACCTACGTATGTCTTCAAAGTTTAGCTCTACTTGTTGCTTTTGTGGTATGCGGTCTTTGTACTTGCTCACCGCTTTAACTAACTCATCTTCATCTATAGGTTTTAAGAGATAATCTATACTGTTTAACTTAAAAGCCTGTAACGCGTATTCATCAAAAGCGGTGGTAAAAATAATTGCACTTTTTACCTCAACCTGATCAAAGATCTCAAATGAAAGTCCGTCGCTTAACTGTATATCCAGAAAAATAAGATCGGGATGCTTATTAGCTTTAAACCAGGTTACAGACTCTTCTACAGAGTGAAGCATTTCTGCTACATTTAAACCCAGTTTCTCTACCATTCTGGTAAGTCTTCTTGCAGATGGTTTCTCGTCTTCTATTACCAATACATTCATTACATTCAAAATATTTTCAGGTTATTCTTTAGTAAATGTCTGTACTTCTTTCTCTTCTTTGTCAAGATATTCCTGAATCTTGCGCTCTTCCCACCTTTTGTAAAAGTGGTCAAATTTGTAGCCTTTAAAAGCGTAAATGCCGCTTATGAGCACTCCTAACCCCCAGCATATTGGCATAGTAAGCGATGACCACCAGGGTATGTAACCACTTATGCTGCCGCCGTCTATTATACCGGTGTTGAATATTATGAAGACCACATTTATAACGATGTAAATTATAAGATGATAATACCAGGCTTTTATGTGAGAAACCCGCTTTCTTGCTCTTTCGTATTTTACTGCATTTGTTTCCATTTTTTCTAATATTTATTCCCAGCGCCCCAGTGAGTTCTTATTGTGTTCTTCTTTCTCCATAAACTCCTTTATCTTTCGTTCTTCCCAATCTCTGCTAATAAAGGGATTCCAGTCAAAGGCACGTACAGCATGAAAGATCAAACCAATTCCCCAGCCAAATGCAGCCCATAAAAACCAGGCGTATCTAAATTCATTAGTGTAGTAATTAATAAATGCAAGCAAGCCTATAACCACAATATAACTTAACAGGCTGGTATAGAATTTTTTAATCTCCTTTACTTGCTCTTTAGCTTTTAAATATCTGTTCTCTTTGTCAAAATTGGTTTCCATCGCTGTAGTTTTTAAATGATCTTTTATACTATCAAATTTCTCTAATTAATGATCATTTTTAAAAAAGGTCTTACCGTATTGTTGTTTTTGTTTACTGAATTGTCATAAACCAGACTTTTCTCTATCCATCAGTTTCTTAATCTTACGCTCTTCCCAGTTCTGGCCTAAAAAAGGATTCCATGCATGAACATCTGCAGCATGAAAAAACACACCTATTCCCCACCCGAATATGGGAAATATCGCCCAGGGAAATGAACCAGAAAGTAGATTAAAACCTATAAAAAATGGTATTGCCACTAGGTACATGAACAGGTGTATATAGAAAGCCTTTAATTTTTCTACGTGCTCTTTTGCTCGTGCATATTTTTTATCAGAAAGAAAATCTGCAGAGCTTTTTACATATTCTACCCTCCGGGTAAGTACAGGGATTTCTACCATGAAATGATCATCTGTTTTGCTTATTTGTACTCCTTTTTTAGTTAATAGCTCGTAACGTTTGTGAATGTTATAAAGACCTACCCCACTGCTTTTTTTAATGACCTGTTTTTCCTGAAGGTTATTCTTAACCTGAAGAAAGTCATTTTCTTCAGTTATTTCTATGATGAGTTTGTCTGTAGGTGTTACCCGATTATGTTTTACTGCATTCTCCAACAATAATTGTAAGGATAATGGAACTACTTTTGCTTCAGGATTGACCGATTTTTCGGGTATTTTCACGATTATGCTATCCTCGTAGCGCATTTTTATGAGCGTCATGTATGTTTTCGCGAAAGCTAATTCTTCATCTACCGTGACCAGTTCTTTATTTTTCTGCTCCAGCACGTAGCGATAAACTTTAGATAAGGCCGTTGTAAATTTCATAGCCTGATCTGGGTTCTCTTCTATCAAACTGGTGAGAACATTAAGGCTGTTAAACAGAAAGTGAGGGTCTAATTGATTTTTAAGTGCATCAAATTGTGCCGAAGCTGTGCGTGCGATGATCTTCTGCTCTTTTACCTGTTTTTCTTTTTTGCATTTGTAATAGTAGAAAAAGTAAAAAATCGCTGTTACCACCATAGAAATCACAAACGAAACAAAATAATATTGCACTCGTTCACCTGCGATAAATATTGAAAACGTTTCCCCTTCTATTAAAATAGCTTCAAGAAGTCTGCATAGAAAAATGCCAAGAATTGAAACGCCAATACCTCCTGCAATTGCTCTGCTTAGATGAGCTGTACTAAAAAGTCTGTCTTTGTATTTCTTCCAAAAATAAATGTATACCACATTATTAAACATATACAGTATAACTGTATACATAATATTGAGGCCATATTCATACAGGAGATCTTCGTCCAGATTTATAGGCCGTCCCATAAAAAAGTAAATAATAAGGAACACCAAGAATATTGATGTTCCTACTATTATGGCCTTGCCTAATTCTCTTAACAAATAAGTCATAGTTATGCTTTACAAGCTTTTAATGCTTCTTGAGCCCGGTCTGCTCCCCAGTCAGGATAAAAAGGATCTTCATTTTTAAAGGTACCAAAAAGTTCTAAAGCGCGCTCAATGTCTTTACAATATGGCGTTACATCCTGACCAAAATACTTGGCAGAACCCATGTCCCACTCTGCTTTACTAAAAACAACACGTGGATTATCTGGTGCTAATTGTTTGGCTTTACTATAAATTTCAGACACTTTTGCGGCATATTGCATACCATAGCGTTGCCCGTCAAAAGCGACATACGCCGTGTAAAGATGCGCCTGCAAAACCATAATTTCGGCATTGTCTTTAGAATTTGTAGTTGCCATATTGATAAATTCTTGTGCCTTATCGAGTTGAGCTTTTAAAACGTTCTCATCTTTTACAGTCCAGCTTTTATTAATATTTATTTGCGCCACATAATAATATGGCAGCCATTTGTCCTGCTCTGCATTGCCTATACGCTCAAACATATTTGCTGCTTCATCTAGCTTACCTTCACCGTAAAGTGTAAAGGCCTTCTTCATTCCCTGCTCATATTGAGCTTGTGCGAAAACCGGAACAGTTAAAAAAGCCGTTAAAATTATTGTTATTATTTTCATGATGTAGTTTTTAAAATTGAAATGGAATTTGGTTATCGGTTTAAATTCTCAATACTTTTTGTTTTCTTCAATGTCACCTGCGCAGTTATTTAGTTCATTTGTTGCACTAAAAGGCGAGCCAAAATCGGTGTAAAAAGCCTTAAAATCGGTTGTTTTTAGGTGATTTTCGTTAATATTATGCTGATAATTAACTTCAACTGTTTGAGCAAATGAGGTGAGAGCTGTTGTAGCACTCACAATTAAAAAAAGAATAAATTGATTCATGACTTTCGATTTAAGATTGATTGATTCTACACTTCAAAAGTCTTTTGTTTCTGTAAGTAATTCAACGCTTTATAACCCAACTGTAAAATATGAGGGATGAATTGTATAAGCATCATCAATCGCAAAACAGTTTAATCTAATTAAATCATTCTTTAGATTCTCTTTAGAATCTTTAGATTTGCCCAATTTTCAGATTAATAAAGCCTGCATCATCTATTTTTATGAATACATCTCTACTCAGAATACATAAGTTCATTATTTGCCTTAGCCTTGTTCTTTTAAGCACATCTGGCTTTTCTCAGGATATTCTTAATAAATCTCTTAGCGATACACTCGATAATCAGGAAGACAAAACCTTTCTAGAACTGGTAAAGTATGATGCCGGAAGTTTCTTAGGCGGTATGGGTTACGGTCTTTCAAGACCCGCTCACTGGCAAGGCAACGACTGGTTAAAACTGGGCGGTACACTTACAGGAGCGCTTCTCCTGTATACTGTAGATGAAGAGACGAGCGAGTTTTTTCAGCGACAGCGTGAAGGCGTGCCCCAGGTAATACGTGAATATGGATGGTATTATGGTAGCCCTCAGAATAATTATATGATTTTAGGTGCTGCCTATATAACATCTGCAGCTTTTAAAAGTGAGAAATGGCGCAGAACGAGCGTGTTACTTTTGTCTTCTGCAAGTACAGCCGGACTCATACAGCAGATAGCAAAAACTTTTACAGGAAGAGCAAGACCGGGTGAGGGACGTAAGCCTAATGATTTTAGACCTTTTAGTAAAGAAGGTGCCTATCACTCTTTCCCATCAGGACATACGGTGCTGGCATTTACTAATGCCTATGTGCTTGCAAAACATTTTGACAACCCGTGGATCAAGGCTGGCTTTATAACATTAGGAGCTATACCACCCATAAGTCGTTTATGGGAGGGTGACCACTGGTTAAGTGATGTCTTTCTTAGTACTATTTTAAGTATTGCCACCGTAGAATCTATAGATCATTATCTGGACAGGAGATATAAAAACTTCCACGAGAAAAGACCTGACAAAAAGATCTCCTGGGATGTAAGATTAGGAGCTCGTGGTATAGGCATAACAGGTACTTTTTAGAATATGACAGGTATTAACTTGTTATCCACTTTTTAGCCGCCTCTCTGTCACCAAGATCAAAAAACTGTATTTGAGTATCTGTAAAAGGCTTCATTAATGATGTCATAGCTTCTTCCCACTTCATCGCAATTTTAGCAAGGTGGTCTTTATTTTTAAGGTCAAATTTGGCATCACGCCAAAGTGCGCTCAGGGTCCAGCCCTTAAAATTGGTCATTTCAAAATACCAGTTTATGGTGCCAAATTCGTCGATTTTTTCCTTTAAAAAGGGGATAATTTTATCATAGTCTTCATTCTCAAGTTGATCTGAAGCTACAGTAAAAACTGTGTTTTCTTGTGCTGTTAGCGTTATCATATGATTTAAATTAAAAATTAGAATTATAATTTGAATTCAGTAGATTTTTGAAATAAATATTACTTTAAAATCTATTTAATCATTTTAATAAATGTTTTTAGATAGAAACTTTATTAGTTAAAATGCCGTTTCTAAGACAATAATTCTCTAAGCTCTTGTGCATTCTCTACAGCATTAGAACCAATGTCATTATTAAAATAGATATATACTTCTTCAGCTTTACAAGCTTTAATTTTCTCACTCCATTCTTTCAGTTCTTCGGTAGAATATTTGTAGTCGTACCATTTCTTTCCTTTTCCGTGAAAACGTACATAACCTACTTTACCCGTTACAATCATTTCTTCTGCAAAACGCGGACTAGAAATGGAACAAAAACTCACATTATTCTCTTCTAAAATATGATACACCTCATTAGTAAACCACGACTCATGTCGAAATTCGATAACATTGGTATTGCTGTTTTTTAGCACTTTACAAAAATTATCAAGTCGCTCATCATCGCGGTGCAGGCTGGGCGGAAGTTGCCAGAGAATGCAACTAAGTTTATTTTTTAAAACGGAAGCAACATCTTCAAAGTTCTGTACACTTTCTTCTACCTCATGCAGCTTTTTCATTTGCGTTACATAACGACTTCCTTTTAGAGTAAAATTAAAATGAGAAGGTGTTCTTTCTTCCCAGCTGGCAACAGTGCTCTCTCTGGGCATTCGATAAAAAGTGCTATTAACTTCTACCGTATTAAAAACCGTCGCATAATATTCAAGCCACTTTTTCTGCGGAATATCTTCAGGATAAAACTTGCCTTTCCAGTGTCTGTAATTCCATCCGGAACAACCTATGAAAACTTTCATTTCTCATCTTTTTATTATCTAAAGTAATTTACAAATGCTGCTGATTCTACTCAAACCATTCGCCTTCTTTCAGGCACTTTTAGTAAACATTTAACTGCCCGGGGTGTGTGCTTATTCTAAACTGATGAATGTCATTTTTTATGAACAGAACAGCCTATAAATTAGTACTACCAAATTTTAAATACCGCTGTCATGCAAGTCAAAAAAAATAAAACCGCAGATCTCAATACGTATAAAACGTTATTCTTTCAAATAGGGCTTATTACGGCACTACTTGTTACCTATTTCACGTTAGAAACGAAAACTTATAAATCTGAAATAGATAATAATGCCCTTAAGATCAATGTAGATTATGTTCTTGAAGACAATATCCCTATCACCCGCGTAGAGATCACTCCACCACCTCCACCTAAGATTGAGTCTACTCAATTTTTAGAAGTCATAGAGAATGATACAGAAGTAGAAGAAAGCATTATAGAATCTACAGAGACCAGTCTCGATGAAGCCATTGTAGCAGAAAATACGGTTTTAGTTGATGAAGTCTCATTTGCAAAAGAGGAAGTAATTGAAGACGTTCCTTTTGTGCTGGTTGAAGAAGTACCTGTCTATCCCGGTTGTGAAAGCCAAAATGACAAAACCGCAAGAAAGGATTGTATGTCTAAAAAGATAACGGAGTTTGTGACAAAAGAATTTGATAATTCATTAGGTCGAGAATTAGGATTGACCGGAGTTCAAAAAATTTACGTGCTATTTACAATAGATGAAAACGGAAATATAGTAGATGCACACTCCAGAGCTCCTCATCCAGCTCTGGAGCAGGAAGCAAGCCGGGTAGTTAGTATGTTACCTAATATGACTCCCGGCAAACAAAGAGGCAGACCCGTACGCGTGGCTTACAGCATGCCTATAATATTTGAGATAAGATCGATTTAAGTACAGTGCCATCAATTTTTTTCCATTCTCTGCGAGACTTGTAGGTTTTGGCCTTCAAAAATAATGAGTTTTTAAACCGCTAAATCTGCTGTGTCGGGGTATTGCCTTTAAAATATCTACAGTTATTATTAGGAGAATTGAGGTATAGTGAACATCTACTTAGCGGTTATCTTTCTTTCTAAATCTTCACTTATAATTAAGATTCTAATATAACGGTTTCTCTTAATTTTAAGTCAGCAACAAGCTTATTGTACCCCCATTAAATTTGTTACTATGAAGCAACCAACTACTTTTGATCAAACTACACTTCCTAAATTTAAACCCGACACCAGAGAAAAACACCTTAGAAATCTGCAAAAACGTATAAACTCGCGAATCAAAAATGATAAAGCAACAGGTGTGAACTGGATACGTATAAAGACCTGCATTTTCCCCATTATGTACGCTACATTATATTTTTTAACATTGCAGGCGTATCCTTCTGCATTTCTTTTTTACCTGGGATATTTTACAATGGGTATCTTATTAGTCTTTATATTTTTAACTGTTATACATGAGGTAAGTCATGATAATGTCTTTAAAAGTAAAAGTCTCAACCGCTTTTTTCTCTATTTTTTCGATTTGCTCGGGGCAAATAGCTTTATATGGAAAAAAAGACATGAGTTGATGCATCACAATTTTCCTAATATGCAGGGATGGGATACAGATATTGAGCAAAGCAGTCTTTTTAAGATCTATCCTACTGCACCGCACTCGCGGCTTCATGATTATCAACATTATTTAATGTTCTTGCTGTATCCACTTTATTTATTCAACTGGTTAATAATAAGAGATTTTAAAGATTATTTTTCATCTAATAGCACTATAAAAAAATCTACCCACATACCGTTAAAAGAATATATAAAGCTTATTTTCTTCAAATCCTTTTATATACTTTACATGTTCATCGTTCCAATTTTCCTGTTTAATATCCCGTTTTTAAGCGTTTTTACAGGGTTTTTGGTATTAACATTCTCAGCTAGTGTTTTTGCCCTGGCAGTGCTTTTACCTCCCCATGCTAATATTACTAATGAGTTTCCTATACCAGATTTAAATCAGCAGTTAACAACCACATGGTTTGAGCATCAACTACGCACAACCACAGATATAAGCAATAATAACTGGTTCATTTCTTTTTTTATGGGCAACTTTAACTACCATGTGGCGCATCATCTTTTTCCTCATCTGAGCTATGCGCATATGAAAATAGCTACAGAAGAAATAGCTGTTTATGCAACAGAGAATGGCTTTAGTTATAGGCAATATCCTTTTTGGAAAGCACTACATAATCACTACTTGCTCGTCAAACAAAATGCCATGCATGCCTCTATTTTTGAAGAAACCTTTTAAAGCAGGAGAATAACTAAAATCACAGCTATAATGAATAAAGCCACAAGTACATAAACCATAGCTTTATTCTTACTAAACCACAGTTCGATACTGTAATTTTTAGCCTTATCATCAAATGATCCGTGAGCGCCATGATCACCGGGAATAGGATGCCACAAGTTATGGCTTCTGTCAGGATCTTCCGGTTCATCTGTTTGCTGTCCCTTTATTCCGCCCTTTGCTAAAACTCTGTCGCCATACCAGGGAGCAATCTTGTTCCCCACTATCGTATATACTGTAGGCCAGCCTACCATGATCTCTCTGCGATCATGTTCTGCTGCAAATAATATCGCATCTGCAGCAACTTCAGGCTGGTAGATTGTACCCATGGGTCGTGGTTTGTTGGATAATCTCGTTTTCACGAAACCAAACTGCGTTGTATTCATTGCAGGAAGCTCGACTATTGTTACCTGCACTTTACTCTTATCATGCAATAATTCTGCTCTTAAAGAATCATAAAATCCTTCTATAGCGTGTTTTGCACCGCTATAAGCCGCCTGTAATGGGATACCCCTATATGCCAGTGCAGATCCTACAAAAACTATTGAGCCTCTGTCTCTGGGCAACATTCTTTTTAAAGCAGCAAGTGCTCCATTCACCTGACCCAAATAAGTAACTTCTGTCACTCTTTTAAAATCTAAAGGAGTCATTTTTTTAACCGGACTAAAAACACTGTTCATAGCGTTATTCACCCACACAACTATAGGCCCTAATTGTTGCTCTATAATCCCGGCAGCTTCCTCTACCGCATCACCATCTGCAACATCTACCTGACAAAAATAAGCCCTGCGTCCCATCTCAAGCACTTCTTTTTTCGCTCCCAGCAAACCATCTTTACCTCTCGCGATAAGACCCACATCATACCCATTACTGGCAAACATGCGTACACAAGCCCTGCCTAATCCTGCAGAGGCTCCCGTAATTACTACCACACCTTTATAATCTTTAGTTTTAGTCGAACTGTTTGTTGTCATAATTCTTATATTTCAATTTTGTGAACCAGGTAATCTGTAAGTAACTTCCACTGAAATTGCTGAAATCCCACTCTGCCAGTTTCAGCAAGAAGGGTATTAATCATTTTCCTGTCACCGGCTTCTTCACCTTTATTATTTATCATTTCGTTAAGGCCTATTTGATAAGCGTACAGCGTTTTGTTTTTTATTTCTATTCTAAACGTACTACTGCTAATATCTTTAAAAAAATGTGCGGTTTTTTCTTTGTCCTCATCAGTAGCAGTAGGATCTTGAGAAGGCTTGACCGTAAACTCAACAAGTGCTTCCAGTTGATTAAAATCGGTTATTTTAACCCAATTTTCGGGAAAAGGTCCCGGAAAATCGATCCTTACATAATCATCTATATTTGGTTTATGTGTGGTGTATTTCTTTTCTCCCTGGGGCCCGTATAATTGAAATGTTGCTGTAATTCCCGGCAGATGCGTCCAGAGATTTATCTTAAAAAGTTTAGCAATAGATCTTTTAAATTCTTCTTTAGCTATTTTTGTTGAAGGAAATTTATTGCTGCTACTAAATACCTTATGCTTTAGCGCATCACCTGTAAGAATATCTTTCTCTTCTTTAATCTTCTGCAACCACCTCATTATCCCCATCGCACTATTTTTATTAAGTTTCTATTTAACAGTCGTTTTTTCTTTGTGTTCGTTTTCCATATTAATCATATCTATAACCAGCCCGGCCCAGGTAAAACCATGAGCACCATAACCTTCTCCCGTGTATGGGTTGTAGTATTCTCTAAACCCGCTTTTCTCGATGAGCTTTCTAAAACTGTCTATTAATTTTTGTGCCTCTTCTTCATACCCTCTCTCCATAAAAAATTTATGAAGAAACCAGTTATTTACAATCCAGGTGGGGCCGCGCCATATATACAGAGATTCTTCTGGATTAAAAGAAGCTTCATTTTGCGCAACAGATGGTATAGCAAAAGGTGCGTGAAATTCATCATCATTAAAAAAATGCCGCTTCATCACTTCACTTGATATTTCGGCGGGCACACCTTTAAGAATTACAGGATAAAAAATTGTAGGTGTTAACACCTCGATTTGCTTATTATCTTTGCCAAATACATCAAAGAAAGCAGCTTTTTCCTTATTGTACATCACCTTTAGGATTTGCTGTGTAACTTCATCTGATGCTTTTCTGTAAGCTTGTTCATCAGGATCATTAAGCATTTTACACAACGCACCCATCGCGCGTAGATTTTGGGCATAAATGGTATTAAAACCCACATCTTTAACTAGAAAGTATCCTTTTTTTGCGATTTTCTTCAAATTATAATTGTTCATAAAATTCCGAAAATCAACACTTACAAACTTTAAAAATAGCTTCCAGTCTGCTTTATCAGGTTTCATATTTAAAGCTACATCATAGGTGGGTTTCCAGTCCATACCAGATTCAAACGGTGAAATAATAGTAAGCAAACCATCGCCATCAAAATCCCTATTATCACGTAACCATTTATATTGTTTTTTAAGCTTAGGCACTATTTGTTTTAAAAAACCCATATCTCCTGAAGCCTTCACTACACACTGCACTGCCTGCGCTGCGAGAGGAGGCTGAATTAAAGCGCTCATGTGACTTTTATATAAATTAGTAATGGAGGGGCGAGATTGAAAAAAATCTGTGAGGCGCCCCGGCTTTAACCTGTCCCAATAGATCATGTGGCCTACAAAGCCATCCTCTTTCTGAAGAGAAAAAAGACTCAGTAAATGATCCTGAGCCATCTCATGCTCTCCTAAAGCAGAAAATATAAAGGCATGAAAACAAGTGTCCCAAAAAAATTGATAGGGATATCTGCTCGTAGAAGGTTTTGTATAATGAAAGCCGGGACCCTTTTTAGGATCTTTGTTTATCATATTCTCATGCAGAATATGATGTGCTTCTTTAAACAATTCTTCGTCTGTCATGCTTTTTAACTTCTTACTGTATGAGAGCTACTATCTTACATATTTATCCCAAAGACCATATTTCTCTTTAACAATCCCTCTGGGTAATGACAAGAAAATGATCAAGGCACCCAGTACCACACCCGTTATACTCAGGCTTAGATTACTGTCGTTAACCAGCCAGGGCCCTATGGCCAGTGTTAGCCCCAGAAGTATATTAAGAAAACGTCCCGCACGCACAATCTCACCCATACATATAACTGAGACTACTACTGTTAAAGCACCACTTAGATGAAAAATATGAGCGGCATTGGTCTCTATACTTATATTAAAAATAGCGGGTGCAAATAACGCTACTATTCCCAGAGCAGTACTAATACCCAGCGTCCACGGTACGCTCATACCCCATACAGATGATTTAAATACTTCTAGAGGTTTATTAGGCAATTGCATGATAGCTGTAGTTCTTTCGTCTTCATTTTTTTCAAAAGGTTCTCCACCTTTCCAGAAAACATGCCACATATTATCTCCTCTGCGCTTTGCCTGAACCATGTGCTGCCCCATGGCAATGACCTCATCAAATTCTAGCGGAATCATAGGCAACATAATGGCTGCGGCAAGCAAACAAAAAGTACACCACTCACCTACAATTACGGGTTGAGAAATTACCAGGAATATGTGAACCAGCCCTAAAGGAATCACGAGAATCCCGAAAAAAGTCACCATCCAGGGCATTGTTCTCCAGCGGGTGGGGCTTCCCATCCAGCCCATTAAAAATTCAAAAGTGTAGGCTAAAGCGCCTAATGCCCCGTCTGAAACCGGTAATGAATGTGACATATCAGAATTGAGTACTTTCATTGAGCTTTCACCAAAAAATGGATCCCAGACTTCATCTATAAACCCTAGCTGAAAAGCTCCCAAGTATCTTGATACCACCCAGCCCATAAAACCCAAAGCGATCATGATCCATCGTTGTGGCCAGCTTGAAGGATTGTACGTCCATCCCGGTGGTACACTACTGCCCATTTTCATGTATGAAATCATATTGGGCATACCTGGAATAAGAATAGTAAGTGCAATTATAAGTACACCTACGATGGTATCATTGAGGTAGATCATTGATGTGGGGGCCCAGAATACAAGAGGTGCAATATTTAGCCAGATACCAATAAAACATGCTAACCATATAGTCACCGGCCGGTTAGGTGTTAAAGATCGCCATCCTAATATCATAAGAAGTATCCCACATATAACATCACTATATTGCATGATAAGAACACGATAGACATCTGAAAGCCAAAGCTCTCTTCCGCCGGAAGGCTGCACTATATCTTTACTATAACTAAAGGTTAACGGTGAAATAGCAAGCCATAAACCCAATATAATTATTAGCCAATAAACCCAAAGTGTTTGTTTATGATGCATTTTTAGCATCATATCGCGGTTCATGCCACCATCTTCCTTACCGTTATTGTCATTATTATTTTCACCAGATTGTTTAGACATTGGGCGGCTTACCCCTCGAGAAGCCATACCGCCACCTTTGTGGTTTTTATTCATAAGCTTATTTTTGGTTTGGTTGTACCTTAAAATTACTTACTGCGAAATTGAAAAACTTATAAAATTTTGATAATAATTTGCAATTTTTCAGTCTTTTAGCTCGATTTCAGGCCAAAAAACACCGATTTTCAATACAACATATTCCCTAACTAAAAAACCCCGTAGGATAACTACGAGGTTTAACAACAGTTTTTATAGAATCAAGCTAAAAAGGACAGCTGTCAATCTATCCGTTTATAACTTCTCCGCCATTCACATGAATTATTTGCCCTGTAATATATGAACTGTCTTCACTCGCTAAAAAGACATAGGCAGGACCTACTTCGCTGGGTTGTCCCGGTCTTCCCATAGGCACTTTTTTCCCAAAGTCTTCAATATCATCAAATGTAGATGGTATTAAAGGCGTCCATATAGGTCCCGGCGCAACACCATTCACCCTTATATTTTTCGTCGCAAGCATTTTTGATAATGATCTGGTAAAAGATACTATTGCACCTTTAGTACTTGAATAATCAAGTAAATGCTCGCTACCTCTATAAGCGGTGACTGAGGTAGTGTTTATAATACAATCCCCGTCATTTAAATGCTTAAGGCCCTCTTTAGCGATAGAGAAATAAGGGATGATGTTAGTATTAAAAGTTTCATTTATCTGGTCTATTGAGATCTCATCAATACTGTCTTTAGGAAATTGTACCGCCGCGTTATTTACTATAATATTTAACTGGTTATAGCTCTTTATACATTTATCAATTGCCTGCTTACAAAACTGGTGATCCTTAAGATCTCCCTGAATAACAAGACATTTCCTGCCCTCTTTTTCTACCATCTTCTTTGTCTCTTCTGCATCTTCGCCCTCTTCTAAATAGATGATAGCTACATCTGCTCCTTCACGAGCAAAATGTACGGCGATGCTGCGGCCTATACCACTATCTCCCCCGGTGATAAGGGCGACTTTACCTTTTAATTTATTGCTGCCATTGTAGCTGTCTTTTATAATTTCGGGTTGCGGGGACATTTTATGCTCATCGCCAGGTTGCGATTGATCCTGAGGCGGAATTTTTTGTTCTTTAGACATATTATTGTTGGTTAAATTAGATTTTTTATGACACTACTTAAATTATAGATAGTTGAGCTAACTGTGAAATAATTAACTTCACTTTAAAAGATGTGATCAAGCTTCCAGAGATTCCTGCAACCTTATCAACATTTGAGCTTCAGATCTGTTAAGCCCGGGAAAAGCGTGTGCTATTACATTAGCGGTCGTCCAGATTAGTTTTTTAACCACCGGGGCAAACAATTCCGGGTTTTCATTCTTAAAGCTTAAATACTCATTAAAACACGCATCACACCTTAACCGTTTAAATAATGCGTACTCAAAAGCATGAATAATCTCTGTAGGTTTACAGGAGCAAAATTTATCTTTCACCTCCTCTATGCAGACCCAATGAGAACATACCATACGCTTAAGACATTTTTGTTCACTGGCTGTTACAACACCATCTGAAGCTACAATGGCATAAAACAAACGCCCCATAACCTCATAAAATGCTACACCTACGTCTTCTGCCTTTTCCATAACCTGGGTAGTTTATAATTGATTATTATAAAATTAGCCATTACAATGGCATTAAACCAGTTAAAAATTAACGCAAAAGACATTTTCTATGATTTTTAAGATAACATTATGCTTTAAGACAATATAAAATCCCTCTTATTAAATGAGAATAAGAAAAAATCTCTATGTGCTGATTTTAAGTAAGATTTGATTACTTTTAGAATACTAAACTTCATTTTCATCTTTCTATATAATATCATGAACAAATTATTTACTGCATTGCTTTGCTTTTTTTGTATTTCGCAATCGATTGCGCAGTTTTCCCAACAGAAGCGTGACAGTATTAATAAACTCAACAATGCAGATCACGCGCTAATGATGAAAAAATTAGGTATCGAAAGCCTGCGCCCCGGCCCTTCTGGAAATCCCAATGATGCTAACGCCGCAAATATTGATGAAGCTAAAGCGAAAACATATACTTCTTTGCCAGATCCACTTGTTTTTAACAACGGGGAACCTGTAAATACTTCTGCCGACTGGCAAAAACGAAGAGAAGAAATACTGAAAGATTTTAATGAGGAAGTATATGGCAATATTCCTGATGATGTTCCCGGTGTGAACTGGGAAGTTACCGCTCAAAAAGACACAGTTATAGGCAATTTTCCGGTTACGGTAAAAACACTCGCTGGTCATGTAGATAATAGCTCCTACCCCGCTATAGATGTCACAATAGATATGACATTAACAATTCCGCGCGATGTTCAAAAAGCCGTTCCTACCGTTATAGAATTTGGCTGGAACTGGCCTGCAGGTATGAAAATGCCTCCGGTACAACATCCTACCTGGCAAGAACAGCTTCTGCAAAAAGGCTGGGGATATGCCATATTGATACCTACGAGTTATCAGGCAGATAACGGTGCAGGGTTAAGAGAAGGTATTATTGGTCTTGTAAATAAAGGTGAACCCCGTAAACTTGATGATTGGGGAGCTTTGCGCGCATGGGCTTGGGGCGCCAGCCGGGCTCTGGATTATTTTGCAACAGATAATAGTGTAGATCAGGAACGGGTAGTTATTGAGGGGCTCTCCCGTTACGGAAAAGCTGCTCTCGTCGCTATGGTTTATGAACCACGCTTTGCAATTGGGTTTATAGGTTCTTCTGGTGCAGGAGGCGCAAAGTTATTCCGCAGAAATATAGGCGAGCAGGTAGAAAATCTTGCTTCATCTGGCGAGTATCACTGGTTTGCGCCTAGTTTTATTAAATATGCCGGCCCGTTAACTAAAAATGATCTTCCTGTTGATGCGCACGAACTTGTAGCTCTCTGTGCTCCCAGACCTGTTTTTATAAGCACAGGTTCGCCAAATGTAGAAGGTCATTGGGTTGATGCTAAAGGTATGTTCTTAGGGGGACTATATGCCGGTCCTGTTTACGAATTATTAGGCAAAAAGGGAATTGGTGTTGATGAATTCCCTCCACAGGAAACAACACTTATAGATGGCGATGTTGCTTTTAGAACTCATGAAGGCGGGCACACCGTTATACCTAATTGGCCTTACTTTATTCAATTTGCTGAAAAATATTTTTGAGGGAAATAATTTAAAAATGTAAATCTGATCAAATGGATACCTGCATTAAATCTAATATTTTATTCCCTTTCTAATTTGTTAGCAGTAAGTATTACTTTATCGAAATCAATTTGATTTAAACCATGATGTTCAAGCTCTTGAAAAAATGATTGTATGTCAGTCAGTTATTGTACCGTTGACTTTTTTAAAATTTTCAAAAGTAGTATCTAGAGGAGAGCCAGATAATAAAGAGAGATAAACTTTAAGATCTTTCTGGTTGAGAATTTTAAATCCCAAAAAAATGGTTTCGATGTCGAGATGTCTGAGAAATTCAGTATTGTCAAACTTATCTGTCTTTGCTTCAACTTTTCCTAAATATGATTCTACTATTATTATATCACCATTACGATAAATTAAGCCTCTATCGTCCTTATGAAATCCGCACTTATAAATTAAATCGCTACTGATAAAAGGCCTCCGGTATCCGTAATTCTCAAAATAATATTTGAAAAAAAACTTCTCGGTAGAATTCGATAAAACTTTAACTAAAGCTCCCTCATCTTCAATTTTTAAAATCCGAACAGGAAAATAGGAATACTTCGGCGGATTATAAAGTAAGATGTATTCTTCTTCTTGAAAGTTCATATTGCTGTACATAATTAACTTTTTACTACCCCATCTTCCCTGTAATATCTTTTCTGGGATCGTCATTACCACTTCCTTTGGCAGCGCTATTCATAAAAGCGATGTTTATTGAATCGTCTGTAAAAAAGCAGGTGATTTGATCGCCATGAACTGTTTCTATGAAACGCCAGGTTACTATTAGATTTTCACTATCATCCCACGTATACGATGCGGCGATCTTAGAAGGAAAATCTATTCTTCCCGGCACCGGAAATAAAGATTGGGTCGTTTTTTTCTCATTATCGCCGATATTCCATTCATTTTGGCCACATTTTATGGTAATATCATTTTCTTCCTGTTCCAGATTTAGAGTGCATATTTGGTTGCTAAAACTAATCGTGATTGCTTTGGCTCCCAGATCGTTTTCTTCAAGCTTAAAGGTCTTTCCATTTATAGTTTCCTCTTTTGGTGAAGTAGCATTCATAACCGGGACAGAAAGTCTAAGCCCATCGAGGATTTCTGTCATTTTTTCCCGATTTTCAGTATTTTCAGGCAGGTTTTCGTTGCTCAAATTGGGATATAAATTCTCCCAGATCAGCGTCATTGAGCGCTGTGTATTAAAACTTTCTTCAGTGATAGAGACAACTGTATTATGATCTGGGCTTACCAGACTAAATTGACCAAATGCTCCATCTGCTCTAAAACCGCCAGACTGGCTCATCCAGAACTGATACCCGTAACCCTGATTCCAGTCGGTCACCGGAGGATCATTTGGGTTAGATCCCTTAGAATCTATTCGTTTTGTGGTAGCTTCATTAACCCATTCTTCGGTTAAAATCTGTTCATCACCCCATTTTCCTTTTTGTAAATACAGCTGGCCCAGTTTTGCAATATCTTCAGTCTTTACACGCAAGCCGTACCCGCCGGTATTTATACCCTGCGGATTTTCGAGCCAATCCATTCCTTCAATATGCAAGGGTTCAAACAGTCGCGGTTGCAGGTAATCTATCAGCTTCTCGCCGGTCACTTTTTGCACGATCGCAGAAAGCATAAAAGTCGCTCCGGTATTGTACAAAAACACAGAACCGGGTTCATTAGCTATAGGTAAACTCAGGAATTTCTTCACCCAGTTACCGTCAGGATCATTGCGCAGTTGCCCTGTTGTATCTTCAGAATGCCCTACAGACATGGTAAGCAAATGCTTAACTTTCATACTTCTTAAATAATCACTTATTTCTTCCGGTTGATCATCAGGGAAAAACGAAATTACCTGATCTTCTACCGTAAGCAACCCTTCTTTTACCGCCAGACCAACGGCTGTAGAAGTAAAACTTTTACTTAAAGAATATAATTGATGCTTGAGGTCTGCAGCATACGGGTACCACCAGCCTTCTGCCACAACATAACCATTATGTACGATCATAAGGCTATGAAACTGTATCTCGCTTTTTTCTATCTCATTGATGAGATTTATTATTGTTTCTGAAGAAATTCCCTGTTCTTCTGGCGTACTTCTGGGCAATGATGACTGGTTCTCTGCAATTTCTGGCTCTTTCTCTTCTGTATTAGACTTGCAGAAAGTTAATGTGGGCATGATGCAAAAACCTATTGCGCCGCTGCTTAAATGCCTGATGAAAATTCTTCGGTTGGTCATGATCGTGGTTGTTGATTATTTGATAGAAGGAATTATTTGTTTTTATAAAAATCCTGAAGCACGTAGTACGCCTTTTTCTTCTGCCCTGTGTTTGAAATTAGGCCTTTGCGATTCCAGAAATTCTGATATACCGGATGCTGCCGGCGTGGCGATTTAAAATCGGCTAAGATCCAGGGAGTCATACCTCGTAAACCTTCAACGTTTTTGAGCATTTTTAGCTGATTTTCATATACATTTTCCTGATATTCTTCGCTCCACATAGTGTCATCATCTGCATGAAAACCACCCAATGCAGCAGCACCAAATTCTGTAATTACCACAGGTTTATCAAATTCTATATCAAACTTATAATTAGGCAGATCATTAGGTTCTCCCCAATACCAGCCCCCGTATTCATTAAAACTGGCAAGATCAAGTTTTTCGCCCAGAGCGTCATTTACTACAACAGTATGCCCTTCACGCTCAACCTCAAGTGCAGCCGCTACCAGCCTTGTGTCATCGAGACTGCGCGCCTTATCTACAAGATTGCCCATAAATTGATTTCTGGCATCTGTAACAGGCGTCTCGTTACCCACAGACCAGATAATTATACTCGCTCTGTTCTTATCGCGCTCTATACCAACGGTTAGTTGATTTTCTGCATTCTTATAGGTTTCTGCATTTTCCCATGAGATCGTCCAGTAAACAGGAACTTCTGCCCATACCATGAGCCCCATTTCATCTGCAAGTCGCAACATGGTCTCGTTGTGGGTGTAATGTGCAAGTCGCACAAAATTACAGCCCAGTTCTTTTGCCCAGCTCAATATCATACGCATATCGCCCTCGCCGCGCAATCTCCCCGGTAAAAGTGGATTCTCATCATGAATGGAAATACCTTTTAGAAAAACTGATTTACCATTTAAGAGAATATCTTTTCCCCGGGTTTCAATCTGGCGAAAACCAATTTTATCATGAATAACATTGCCATTATACGTGAGTGCTACATCGTATAAAAAAGGGTGCTCAGGAGACCAAAAATCGACGTTTTTAACCGGAAAATCGAACGCATTTTTCGATTCATTAACTGCGATGGTTTTCTTGATATTGAGTTGTGGAATTTCTAAGATCACGCTTCCGCTGGTGGCACCGTCAACTTCTACATATCCCGCTATGCGTTTGTTATCATGTTTTGCAAGCTGCACTTTATAATCTGAAACATACGACTGCGGAGTTTCAATTAAGGAAACATCGCGGGTAATGCCGCCATAATTCCACCAGTCTGTATTTACTGTGGGGATTTCATCCTGCTTTCTTGAATTATCGGCCATAACGACCACAAAATTGGCTCCATCGTTAAGAAAATCGGTCACCTCAAACTGAAAAGGAGTAAATCCGCCTTTGTGCACACCTAGTTTTTTTCCATTTAAATAAACATGCGCTTCATAATTAACCGCGCCAAAGTGCAGAAAATATCTGCTGCCGGTTTTTTTCGCTACAGCGAAATCTTTTTTATACCACAGCGTACCTTCATAAAGGCTCAAGTTCTCTTTCTGCGAGTTCCAGTCGCCGGGAACTTCCAGCGTAGGCGAAAATGTAAAATCATATTCTGCGCGCTGGTCTTTAGGAATATTAGTAAGATTATCATAAAAACCACCTTTGCCAGATTCACTTTCATCAAACGGTTTCTGGCGATAATCGAGATATCCCATTTTATAGGGATCAATGATATAATTCCAGTTTCCGTTAAGGCTGGTGGTGTTTCTACCCTCAATATTTTGAATGGTTTTCTGAGCAAAACTTAGATTGAAACAAAAGATAAGACTTAAGAATAGTAATGGTAGGCTGGTACTTTTAATCATGAGATGTTAATTCTGTATAAGAGTTAGTTAAGATACTTATAATCGAGTTATTTTTAAAAAAATAAAGCTCCTTTACAAATGTAAAGGAGCTTTATCGCTTGGTGGCTAGTTAAAAAATTAATATCCTGGGTTTTGATCTGCAGGAGTAATATTCTCATTTGAGCTGATCTCTCTGTTAGGAATAGGGAAAATCTCATTTTTACCCGCCTGAAAACCATATTTACCTAATACTTCAGGAGCCATACCCCAACGCACAAGATCTGGAAAACGCACTTGCTCGCCTGCTAATTCTACAGCGCGCTCGTGTACGATGGCAGCAAAAGTCTGTGTTTTATTTAAGCTAGTAGAAAGAGGTGTAAGACTTACACTAGGTCTTGCTCTCACTTCATTGATATAACCTATAGCTTCAGATTGTGAACGCACTTCATTAGCACATTCTGCCATCATAAGTAAAACATCTGCATAGCGTATTACTTTCATATTGATACCAGATGCCTGATCTTCATTAGTATCTTTATAATAGTTCTGATATTTTCTCCAGCCGGCTCTTCTGTCATTGCTTATGGCCTCAATTACACCGCCTGCGTACGTATCACCTACAGAATAGAAATTATCTGTATATCGAGAATCTCCCGCTTCATATTCATCTAACAGATCGTCTGATGGATAAACGTTAAACCAGTCGAACATACCGTATTCCTGCCCTCTAAAAGTTACCTCGTTGGGACCTGCACCACTTACATCTGAATTCCATTTTGCACTGTCACCTAGATCATCGTTGTATTCTACTTCAAAAATAGATTCGGGACCGTGCTCTGTTTCTTCCATAAAATTGTCAAAGTAATTATCCTCAAGTGAGTATTTACCATAGACTTTTTCAAAAGTGGTTAAAGCCAACTCATATTCTCCTCTAAATAAATAAACTTTACCTAAAAGTGCATTTGCAGCACCACTTGTAGCTCTACCATTTTCTTCTACACCTTTAGCTCGTAAAGTAGCGGCTGCATCTTGTAAATCTGATATTATTTGTTGATACACCTCTTCTTTAGGGCTTCTTGGGAAGCCGTTTCCATCTTCTGGAATAGTGGTAATAAGCGGCACATCACCATAACGTGTCACAAGATAAAAGTAGTAAAGAGCTCTTAAGAACTTTGCCTCACCTACGTATTTGTCTTTTGTAGCCTGGTTCATAAATGATTCAGGTATCTCATTGATCGCTTCCTGATTGCCTATTACAAAATTGGCTTTATTGATCCCTCTATAGCAAGTATCCCAATAGTTACCAATTGCACCGTGACTAGAGTCAAAAGAAAACTCCAGATATTGTCTTTTATCTGCTTCCAGCTGTGGGTTACCTGAATTTTCATGTCCCATATTATCCATCATAAAGAATATATGTCTGGTATAAAGAGCGATCGTCTGTAGGTTGGCATAAACAGCATTTACAGATGCCTGTACCTGAGCTTCATTCTTAAAAAAGGTTTCAGGCGAAAGCTGATTAGGATTTGTTAACTCAAGATCGTTCTCACTACACGAGTTTATAGAAACTACGCACAGAAAAAACGCGAGTATTAATTTAATTTTTCTCATATCTATTTTTTTTAGAATGTAACTTGAAGTCCAAATAAAACTGATTTTGGCTGTGGGTAATTACCTCTGTCAATACCATACTCATAAGCAGAGTTGTTTATCACTGTAGATGATCCTACCTCTGGGTCAAGTCCTGAATAATCTGTAAGTGTAACTAAGTTTTGACCACTTAAATAAATTCTAAACTTTGTCAGATACTCGCTTATTACACCTTCAGGAAATGTGTAACCCAGTGTAACATTCCTAAGCCTAGTATATGAGCCATCTTCTATAAATCTGTCTGATGCAGATACATTTGCTCCCGCACCTAATGCTCTGGGAATACTGTTAGATGTGCCTGGCCCCGTCCATCTGTCTAGAACTGCTGTTCCTGAATTGAACAATCTGGTCATACCCTGTAGATCATAGATGTTAGTGTTGTAAACATCATTACCTGCCACACCTGTAATGAAAATGTTCAGGTCGAAATTTTTGTAGTTTGCACTACCGTTAAAACCGTAACTCACATCAGGATAAGGATTTCCTATTTTTGTTCTGTCGTCTGCCGTAATATCACCATCACCATTTAGATCTTTAAAGCGAATATCTCCCGGCTGTACAATCGTTTGACCAGGGTTAGCTGTAAATACAGCATCTACTTCTGCCTGATTTTGATAAATGCCATCTGTTTGAAGACCATAGAAATAGAACAATGGTTCACCTACTGTGATTCTCGATAAATTCTCATTCTCAAAACCACCACCGTTAATCTCAGTAACAGTACCTAAGGTTAATACTTCGTTTTTACTAGAACCTAAATTAAGATTAGCAGACCAGGTAAAATCACCTTCATAGTCGCTGTAGCCCAGGTTAAGTTCAAAACCTTTAGTTTCCACAGAACCTACGTTTTCAGTAATGTTAGGATCATTAAATCCTAAAGAGACTGAAAGCGGTCTGTTTATCAAAAGGTCATCACTTTTATTGATGTAATATTCTAATGACATGGTAAACTGGTCATTCATTAAACCAAGGTCAAGACCAATATTTGTCATTGTAGTCTCCTCCCATTTTAAATTAGGATTAGGTAAACCATTAGCCGTAGTACCATCTGCTGCAGCACCGCCAAAAGGATAAATAAAATCTGTAAGTAAAGTTGCACTGTAGCGGTAATCACCTATTTTATCATTTCCGGTTAAACCGTAACTTCCTCGCAGTTTCAGGTTATTTATATCAGTATCCTGTAAGAAACTCTCCCTACCTATATTCCAACCTACAGAAACCGATGGGAACCAACCCCATCTGTTATTCTGTCCAAATCTTGAAGAAGCATCACGCCTTAATGAAGCAGAGAAAATATACTTCTGATCATAGTTATAGTTCAATCGCCCTAAATAACCCAATCTATTATATTCTGAAGAGCCTGAAGAAAGTCCCGCACCCGTTAACGATAATTGATTTACTTCATCACTAATTGGGTTCTGGCTGCTTGCGTTAATGTTCTCATTTTTAATTTCCTGCTTTTCAGTAAGTAATAAAAATTCTACATTATGATATTCGGCAAAGGTTTTCTTATAGTTTAAACTGTTTGTAAATGTCAATGACTGAAATATCCCCGTGTTTTTAGTAATCTGGGCAAAGCCAAAGGTGTGCGTGCCACCATCGCTGTCATCGTTATAAGATGGTATGAAGTTAGAATTCTTATAATTGTTATAATCAAGCCCTACCTGACTTTTAAAAGTTAAATCGTCAATGATCTCATATTCTGCGTAAATACTTCCTATTACAGAAATAGCCTTGTTCTCTGCATTACCAAGTGTTTGTACACGCACAGGGTTTTCTGCATCCTGCCCGTCAAGAGCACTATTAGGACCCTGAAAACCACCTAGATTATCTGGGTTATAAATAGGTAAATAAGGTGCTGCTTTAATAGCATGTTCTATTAATGAACGACCACCACCGGCACGCTCAGGATTTTGTAAACTAAATGAAACCCCTAATGTCTCACCAAATTTTAATCTCCCCACGTTAAAAGTACTATTTGCACGAAAGGTAAAACGCTCAAATTCTGTCTCTATAATTGTTCCCTCCTGATTTAAATAACCGGCAGAAAATCTATAATTACTGTTCTCACCCCCACCAGATAAACCTAAATTGTAGTTACGCATTAAACCGGTTCTAAAGATTGCGTCCTGGTAATTTGTATTATTATCAAGAAAAGATGCGTATTGAGGATCTGTAGTACGCTGCGGGGGTGACCCTAATTCTGCAGCAAATTGTACATATTCATCTGTGTTTAAAACGTCATAACGCTCATTAGTAAATTGAACTCCCGTATAAGCATCAAGAGTGATACTTGTTAAACCTGAACGCGACCCTTGTTTGGTTGTAACCAAAATAACCCCGTTAGAACCCTGCGAACCGTAAACAGCTGTAGTTGAGGCATCTTTTAAAACTTGTATTGATTCTATATCGTTTGCGCTGAGATTTGAAATATCAGACGCGATAATACCATCAATAACATATAAAGGCCCATTACTGTTAGGTGAACCTAAACCTCGTATTGTCACTGCAGGACGTGTACCGGGTGAACCACTATTAGTTACGGTAACACCAGGAGCTCTACCCTGTAAGGCCTGCTCTGCTGTAGAAACCGGTAAACTTGCTATTTCATCAGAATCTATTGATGATATTGCACCGGTTACACTCGCTCTGCTTTGTGTACCATAGCCCACTACAATTACATCTTCTAGAGAAGTAGCGTCCTCTACAAGATTTACATCAATCGTTGTGCGGTTATTCACCGCGATTTCCTGGGATACAAACCCTACAAAACTAAAAACAAGAACTGCTGATCCTTCTACATTTTGCAATGTATAGTTACCATCAAAATCTGTGGTAGTCCCGTTGCTTGTACCTTTAACAAGTACATTTGCTCCAGGTAATGGCCCCGTGCCATCAGATACTGTTCCGGAAATCGTTTGCTGAGCAGAAATGAATCCAAAGCTTAGCAACAATCCCATGAACAGCATGCATTTAAAGTAGCTGTTTCTCATAATTCTTAATTGGTTGACTGTTAATACTGTCGTAAAAATAGTAAAATTGCGCAAACGATTGCGAAATATTTTAAGATATATTCGATATTCTCTTAAAAAAATGTCAATCAAATAGAATAAAAGCCTTATTTATGATTAAACGTCAAAAATACATTTAATTTATACCGATTATTTGGCTAAAATCGTCGTTTTTGACTGCTAAAAGGAGGTTTTTTCCATTCACCTTAATTTCACTCATATTCTTTACATCACCCGGTATAAATAGTCCGCTTTTTGCAGGAGTTATTCCTGTGAAGTTTCCGGCGCCATCACCTTTTAAAAACAGACCTACTCCGGAATCGTTTCGAGGAGTTTCAACTTCAGACCAGAATAAGTTTCCGGCGATCACTGCATCGAGATTTCCATCCTTATCATAATCATCAATAAGTATTTGATTGATGCAGGAAACCTGAGCAGCTGCAGGCAATTCATGAGCAACAAATTTGCCGTCTCTGTTTTCCAGATAGATACTGGCAAATGACTTTACCTGATAATGCAGCGAATTTTCAAGTTCACTTTCAGAATAAACGTCTGCAAGGGTTGCGTTTGAGAAAGATTCATAATCTGGGAATTTGATCTTTATGGCCGGAATTTGCTGTGAGGAACAGCCTCTTCCCCGCACGGGAAACTTTTTGCCATCATTGTAGTAGCTTAATACGATGTCCTTTTTATTATTGCCGTCAAAATCATTGAAGTAAATATCAAAGGTTTCATCTTCATTTGCTTTATATTTATAATTGAGCCCCAGATTACCAACAATAAAATCCTCGTCGCCGTCATTATCAAAGTCGGCTCCCTTAATACTCCACCACCAGCCGGCTGTATCTGTGGTTAAACCCATATCTTCAGAAATATTTGTAAAGCCACTTTCTGTATTCTTAAACACTTTTATAGGCATCCACTCTCCTACTACAATTATATCATCTCTGCCATCTTTGTCAATATCTGTAATTTCTGCACTTGTTGCCATGCCAAGCTGCGAGAACTCAGGAGCCATATCTTCTGTAACATCTTTAAAACTTGCTTTGCTGTTTGTACCTACATTTTTTAGTAAATAAGTTTTTGCAGGTGAAGGATAATTGCCGGGAACTAATCTTCCCAGCACCAGAAGATCTTGTTTACCGTCTTTATCAAAATCAATATTATAAACACGCGAGCCACTTGTGATCATTTGGGGCAAAGCATTCTCATCTTTGCTTAAATTGCCAGAACCGTCATTAATATATAGACGATCCTGTAACATTGGGTTTTCACCTTTAAACTCATTGCCGCCGCTAACGACATAAAGATCATTGTCACCGTCGCTGTCTGCATCAAAAATAAGTGCACCTATATCTTCATATCTCTTATCTGTTTCAAAAACAGATTGATCACTTAATTTAAAGCCACTGCCGGTTTGAAGATATAAACCGCCGGCACTTTGAGAAGCTCCCCCCACAAAATAATCATCCTTACCATCTTTATTAATATCTCCTACAGCCATACTGGGGCCAAAAGTAGACGTGCGGTGAGGTAATAAAACCTCGTCGAGAAAATCGTCATAATCATTTTCCACATGCTTATATCGCGGAAAGTCTACCGTGTCTTTAATGGTTGTGAATAAGGTATTTTCAGGTTTTTGAAGCGTATCCGGTGTGGTTGCATCATTATAATTAACTGTTAGCATTTGATTAGGCTGCACGTTCTCCATCTTTTGTACCTTACCATCAGGCCACTGTATTTTTATGGCTTTAATACTTTTCGCCTGGGCGACGCCAAAATGCAACTCTGGCGCTACCGAAGATTGAAAACCTCTGGTAAGTGTAAGCTCCTGCATCTGCTCTATACTATCTGTTGTTACGAAAGCTCGTACTCCTAAACCAAATTTATTTTTCTCCTGACCTTTAAATCGTAGCGTTATAAAATTATTTGAGGCAGTACTTGAATTTTCAAATACGGAAGCGTGATCATCTATATTATTGAAAACGATTTCCAGATCGCCGTCATTATCAAGATCTGCATAGACAACACCATTTGAAAAACCTTTATATTCTATGCCCCATTCTTCATTAGCCTGTTCAAAACTTAAACCGCCGTTATTTTTGTACATGAAGTTGTCTATCTTCTCAGAAGGTATGCTCAAGCTTTTTTGAAGCAAACTATCTTCCAGCTGATTACGATCTGTTTTTAAGTGATTAAAAAAGTCGTTATTATTAATCTCACGGCGCGTACCGTTTGTGATATAAAGATCTTTGTGACCGTCATTGTCAAAATCTGCAAAAAGCGGTCCCCAGCTCCAGTCTGTAGAAGCAGCTCCCGTAATTCGGCTTAAATCAGTAAAAAACGGGTTTTCATCCTCAAAAATCCCTGTATTGGTCTGTAAGCAGTTTTGCATGTACTGATAATGAAAACCGGCATCTACGGTGCTCCAGAATAACTCAGGGTTCATACTCGCCATATTTGCCTTCTTGCGACGGTTCTTTTTGGCATCCATATCCACCTGAAATATATCAAGATTACCATCATTGTTATAATCTGCAATATCTACTCCCATCCCATAAAAAGCTGTGTGATTTGTAGCTTTTTTTACCACTTCTCTAAAGGTGCCGTCACCGTTGTTCATGTATAAATAATCTGGCGAACTAAAATCATTTGAAATATAAAGATCTGGCCAGCTGTCATTATTAAGATCGCCCACAGTTGCAGAAAGGGATAGGCCAAAGCTGCGCACGCCGGCTTCATTTGTTACATCTGTAAATTTATCGCCGTCATTTCTGTAAAGATGATCTGTCTCGTCATCTTTTACATTTTTCATTTGATAACTGTAATAAAAGTTAGGCGCATTAAAACGAGTAGGTGGATAATTTGCTACATAAAGATCAAGATCTCCATCTTTATCATAATCAAAAAAAGTACCCTGCACGCTATTACCCAGATCTGCAATACCGTATTCTTTAGCTTTATCTGTAAAAGTACCGTCGCCGTTATTTATAAAAAGCTGATTTGTTTTTGGAAAAAATTTACCACCCACAGAGCAGTAAATATCAAGAAAACCATCTGCATTTACATCTGCCATCGTAACGCCCGTATACCAGCGCTCATCGCCTGCTACACCGGCAGTTTCAGTTACATCCTCAAATTGAAGATTACCTTTATTTATATATAATTTATTAGCAACCTGATTTCCTGTAAAATAAAGATCAAGTAGTCCGTCATTATTTATATCTCCCGTAGCAACACCGCCTCCCATGTAGATATAAGAAAAGCTGAAATAATTAAGCGTATCATTTTCGGTTAGCTTGTTGCTAAAATCTATACCAGATTTGTCGTAAGCTAAGGCTTTAAAAATGCGTGTATCTTTAGTTTCTTTCTTGTCTTCAGAATTAGAATCTGAATTACAAGAAATTAAAAATGATACTATAACGATTGCGCTTAACAGGCATTTAATATTCATGAGAATGCAATTTACGAGAGTTTTCTTAGATGGGGAGAAAGTAATATTAATTTCAATTAAAGTCAAATCTGTTTTTGTCACTTGTTGATACGAAATATTTCTACCTCTAAACGGCTAATTTCTTTATATTTATGTATTAAAAACCTCCCGTGAACTATCTAAAATCGCTCAAAACACACCGAATTTTAGCCGCTCTCATTTTCACAACAGTAGGATTAATTTATCTTTATTTTGACTCTCCTCTTTTTTCTGAAAATTTGACCCGAGATCCTCTAAAGTTCTTTGAAGTAGATTATGTGATAAGCCTGACTCCCATGATAGTTTATAGCATTCTTCTTATAAGTGGTCTTGTACTTTTGTTTAATTTTTCCGGAAGCAACTTCTTCCTGGCGTTTTTTGGCCATACGGTGCTTGAAGATATTCTGTTTAATATAATTAGACTTACTAATTCTACACTTTCTAAAAATGCTATGCTTGTTTTAGGTTTTCTTGCAGTTCTAGCTTTATTTGTGGCGTATTCAAATTACTTTAAGCTGAATAAACTATCTGTGGGTGATGCTATTTACAGCTTTATTTTAGGCACTTTAATAATATGCCTGCCTGTATTTAACTGAATATATTAAGCCAATCTTAAGCCGAAAATAGCCTGAGTTTTCAATTTAAATTAAATATTTGCGTATGCGCATTTTAGTAGTTGAAGATGAACCGGGTATCGCAGGCTTTTTAAAACAAGGGCTTGAGGAAGAATCGTTTGCCGTAGATGTAGCGACAGATGGTAATCAGGGTTTAGAAAGCGCACTTTCTGGCGATTATGATTTACTTTTATTAGACTGGATGGTTCCCGGAAATAGCGGAATAGAGATTTGCCGTCGGGTAAAAAGCAAGTTTCCCGATACTCCTATTATTATGCTTACCGCGAAAGATACCGTAGATGAAACTGTGTTTGGTTTACAATCAGGGGCTAATGATTATATCAAAAAACCCTTCCACTTTCAGGAATTACTCGAGCGGATAAAGGTGCAATTAAGACCGATTTCTGCCTCAAATAACCGATTTTCGCTTGGCCCAATTATTCTCGATACCAGCTCGCATCAGGTTACTAAAAATGGCACTGAAATAAAACTTACACTAAAAGAGTTTGAACTTTTAAAGTATCTGCTCCAAAACAAAGAACGAGTTTGCACGAGAACCAATATTATCGAGAATGTTTGGGATATTCATTTTGATTACAATACCAGTGTGATTGATGTTTATATTAATGCGCTGCGCAAAAAACTTGAACTTTCAGATACTGAAAATTACATACAAACCATACGCGGCATAGGTTATGTTGCTAAAGAATTATGACGTTGAATTTTAAAAACAGGATCGCCCTTTACTTTATGGTCGCTACGGCCATTCTCGTTGCATTGGTATTTCTTACCGTTTTCTTTTCGGTGAAAGGTACCGTGTACAGCAATCTTGATAAAGATCTGACTTTTGAAGCGAAAAAGCATTCACGCGAAATTGGCATTAGAAACGACAGTATCTATTTTCTCAACAAAGCCGAATTAATTGAGCGCGAACATACACAGGTTCAAGTTTATCCTGTTTTTATCCAGATAATTGATCTCAACGGGCAGATTATGGATAAGTCTCCCAATTTAAAAGGAGAGGTTTTGGTTCCCAGCCATACTGAAGGTATCAATGATCATTTTAATACGCAACTTTCAGACCGCTTGATCAGACAGATGCAACTTCCTATTACCATAAATGGAAAAAAAGAAGGTTACATTATTGCTGCGATGTCGTTAGAAGCTTCAAGACTGGTGATTACCAATCTACAAAACACGCTGCTTCTCTCCTATCCCATTGTATTGATCGTGTTATTTTTTGTTACAAGTTACCTGGCCGGTAGAAGTATTCTTCCTATTCAAACGATTATAAATACCACCAATAAGATCACAAAAAACAACCTGAAAGAACGGGTCGAACTTCCGGCAAATAAGGACGAACTTTTTCAGCTTTCTTCTGCTATTAATCATTTTTTGCAGCGTATAGAAAGTGCTATTCAGCGCGAGCGACAGTTTACCTCAGATGCTTCGCATGAGTTACGCAATCCGCTTTCTTCGCTCAGGGGAACGCTTGAAGTTTTGGTAAGAAAACCACGCACACAGGCCGAATACGAAGAAAAAGTAAACTATAGTTTAACCGAAATCGACAGAATGAGCGCAATTGTAGAACAGCTTTTGCTGCTCGCCCGCTTTGATTCTGACACGCATCTGGAAAACAAAAAAGACATTGCGCTTTCTCAGCTTATCGATAATATTCTTCTGCGCTACAAAACAGTTCTTCAGTCAAAAAATATAAGTGTGAATTTTGATACTTCCGCAGCAGCGGAAACTTTAGTGCCGCAATATCACGCAAACCTCATTCTCGATAATGTTCTAAACAATGCGATCAAATATTCTAAAGAAAACAGCACCATTTCCATCAAAATAGAACAAGACGGCCAGAGCATAAAATGTACGCTTAAGGATGAAGGTATTGGCATTAAAAAGGAAGATATTCTTACTGTTTTTAATCCGTTTTTTAGATCAGATGCTTTAGATCACAAAGGCATACAAGGCAGCGGACTCGGACTTTCTATTGCAAAAAAAGCCGCAGATGCTATTGATGCTACATTGAGCATAGACAGCGATCTGGGCAAAGGCACAAGTGTTACGCTTATATTTTAAGCCAATCTTAAGGTTACATTTCGCATAGAGAACGAATCAGGCAATAACTTTACTAGGTTAAAGTTTACGTATGATGAAAAAGAAATTTTTATTCGTTTTATTTTTTGCCTCTGTGTGCATAGCTAGTGCGCAGGAATGGCAAACTGATTTTACCACTGCAAAACAAATAGCCGCTAAACAAGATAAACCAATCATCCTTGTGTTTCAGGGATCAGACTGGTGTGCCCCTTGTATAAAGTTGGATAAAGAAGTATGGAGCACGCCCGAATTTAAAAGCTACGCGAAAGATCATTTTGTAATGCTACAGGCAGATTTTCCACGTAAAAAGGCGAATGCTTTAGCTCCGGAACAACAGGAAAAAAACAATCAATTAGCCGAAAAATACAACCAGAACGGCTACTTCCCGTTCGTTGTAATTCTAGATGAAAACGGAAAAGTTTTGGGCGAAACCGGTTACCAGAAAATGCAGCCCAACGAATACATCAAACTGCTTAATTCGTTTAAAAGCTAGTGAGCAAGGTTCTCACCATATTATTGGCTCTTTTTATCACGGCCACGGTTTACCCACAACAAACTGTTAAGCGCACGCTTAAATTGATGGGAAGTCGCTTTGATATTACCGTTGTAGATGATGATACCGCTAAGGCAAATGCGGATATTGATCTGGCTATAGCCGAAATTTCCCGCATTGAAAAGCTTATTTCTTCCTGGGATCCGAATTCACAAACTTCAGAAATCAATAGAAATTCCGGCATTAAACCGGTAAAAGTAGACCGCGAACTTTTTGATCTAATCAAAAGGGCGATGGCAATTTCAGAACTTACAGATGGTGCTTTTGACATCAGTTATGCCTCGATGGATAAGATCTGGAAGTTTGACGGCTCAATGACAGAAATGCCATCAGAAGAAACTATAAAGGCTTCGGTAGAAAAAGTAGGATACAGAAATATTATCCTTAACGAAGCAGAATCTACCGTGTTTCTGCCGGTTGAAGGCATGAAAATAGGCTTTGGCGCTATTGGTAAAGGCTATTCTGCAGACAAGGCAAAAGACCTGTTGATGAAAAGAGGTGTTGTTGCTGGGATAATAAATGCTTCGGGAGACATGAATACCTGGGGAACGCAACCCAATGGGAATCCATGGAAAGTCGCTGTTACTAATCCGCTGAATAAAAATAAGGCTTTCGCTTTGCTTCCTATAAAAGAAGGTGCGGTGGTGACTTCGGGAAATTATGAGAAATACGTCATTTTTAACGGCACACGCTACACACACATAATCGATCCCAGAACGGGTTATCCTTCTACGGGCATCATCAGCGCGACGGTTTTTGCCCCAAAGGCAGAACTTGCAGATGCGCTGGCTACTTCCATTTTTGTGATGGGTAAAGAAGTGGGCCTTAACCGCATCAATCAGTTGCCGAAAATAGAATGCATTCTCATAGACGAGGCTGGAAATATTTACACTTCAGATAACATAGAAATAGAAAAACCATGATAAAAAGATTTTTTTTAGCAGCGATTATTGCAGGTTTTGCTAGCTCCTGCCAGGTGGTAAAAGAGTATGAAAAAGTAGCGCTCAACGATCCTGATATGATCTTGAATTCAAAACCAGTTGACCGTTTTGAAACTAATTTTCAGGCATATCGTGAGGCCGCAGCGGGAGCAAACGGCGGCAAAACCGGTGGCGGCTGTGGCTGTAATTAGTAGGTTGCCGAAAACGGCCGGGCTTTCACGACTCACTTTTTCCCCTGCGGGAGAAAAGAGTTCAAACAAACGCTCAATCCCTAACCCATTTCATTTAGCATTTGCATGATAAAAAAGACTTTCATTATAGCATTTTTGCTTTTAGCATTTATAAAAGTTACCGCTCAGGAACAAGCTCAAGATTCGACTTCAACATATAAAAAACGTGTTCTGGAAAGTACAGAAGTAGATTTACTAACCAGTTATTATAGTCAGGACGGCGATAATGCAGCGGTTAGCGGAGGTATTGGGACAGAAAAATTAACCGATTTCACCCCTACAATTGTAGTGGCAATTCCGCTAAATGATGATGATGTACTCACCATAGATGCTGGGGTTTCAGCTTATACTTCAGCTTCTTCAAGTAATATTGATCCTTTTGATGGGTACAGTGAGGCTGATGCTTTTCAGGCTTCTTCGGGAGCTTCTTCCAGCGATCTCTGGGCAAATGTTAATGGCACTTACAGTCACAGTTCTGATGACAGAAATACGATCTGGAGTGCTAAGGCTTCCATTTCTTCAGAATATGATTACTCTTCATTTGGTTTCGGCGGAAGCTATACCAGACTTTTTAATGAAAAAAACACAGAATTAAGCGTAAGCGCAAATGTATATCTGGATACCTGGAAGCTACTTTACCCTATTGAATTGCGCCCTTTTGTTGATGGTGGTAACGGAATAAACAACCCTTTATTTAGCCAATATAATATTACCGGAAATGCAAATTATGCTCCTTCTTTTACCGAAATTAATGGAAAGTCCAGAAATTCATATTCGGTAGGTTTTAATTTTTCACAGATCTTATCTAAAAGAATGCAAGGATCACTTGCTGTAGATCTTGTGCAGCAAGATGGTTTGCTTTCTACTCCCTTTCAGCGGATTTATTTTAGTGATGTAGCGGATTCTTTTATCGAAAGTTTTCAGCTTGCAGATGATATTGAGCGCATGCCGGACACTCGTTTTAAAGTAGCGCTGGGCGGTAGATTAAATTTTTATCTCAACGAGACTTTTGTAGTGCGCAGTTACTACCGCTATTATTTTGACGATTGGGGCATAAGTTCGCACACGGCAAGTCTTGAAATTCCTATAAAGATCACAGATAAGTTTACGGTTTATCCATCTTACCGCTATTACAGCCAGACAGCGGCAGATTATTTCGCGCCATATGAGCAGCATTTATCTACAGATGAATTCTATACTTCAGATTATGATTTGTCTAATTTTACGGCAAATCAGTACGGTTTTGGGGTCACTTACACCGATATTTTTACCAAATTCCACATCTTAAATTACGGTCTAAAAAGTATCGATCTCAAGTTTAATCATTACGAAAGAAACTCACCTTTTAACGCAAATATCATTGCCGGCGGATTCAAATTTATTATGGATTAATTCAATCAAAAGCTTTGATTTTCATAGTTTTTTATACTCGATTTGCCCCTTTTTAGCCGATTTTCAGGCAGATTAAGCCGGTTTTCTTAAGGCAATCCTTATCTGGTCTTTAGGTTGCAGGTCTATATTTGAATTGTATTAATTAAACGATTCAAATGTTATCACGCATCATTAATTTTAGCCTGCACAACAAGTTAATCGTTCTCCTTTTTACGGTTTTTATCATAGGTTTTGGGGTGTATTCTATTACACAGATTCCCATTGGTGCGGTTCCTGATATTACTAATAATCAGGTACAGGTAATTACAACTTCAGAAAATCTTTCTACAGAAGATATGGAGCAGTTTATTACGTATCCTGTAGAACTGGAAATGGCAAATCTCCCGGGAGTAAAAGAAATTCGATCGGTTTCAAAATTTGGTTTATCTGTTGTAACAATCGTTTTTGAAGAGAACCTGGGCACATATCTTCCGCGCCAGCTCATCGCAGAAAAGATTAAATCTGCATCAGAGAAAATTCCGCAAGGTTTTGGATCCCCACAGATGGGGCCCATTTCTACCGGTCTGGGCGAGATCTATCAATACACATTAGATACAAAACCCGGCTTTAAAGATAAATACAGCGCTACAGATCTGCGTACGATTCAGGACTGGATTGTGCGCAGACAGCTTTCAGGAATTCCTGGTGCGGTAGAGATCAACTCCTGGGGCGGTTATCTTAAACAATACGAAGTCGCAATTAATACGCGCCAACTAAACGCGATGAATATTACCGCGACAGATGTTTATAAAGCAATTGCAAATAACAACAGCGTAGCCGGTGGTGGTTACATAGAAAAAGTAAATCAGGCATATTTTATAAGAGGTCAGGGACTTGTCACCTCACTTGATGATATTAAGAACATCATTGTAAAAAACGAAGATGGTGTACCTGTTTACGTGAAAGATGTAGCCAAAGTAGGTTTTGGTCACGCTACCAGATATGGGGCGATAACAGCAAATGGCGAGGGCGAAAAAGTACTGGGTCAGGTAATGATGCTCAAAGATGCTAATTCTAACAAGGTAATAAAAGCTGTAAAAGAGCGGGTAAATGAGATTTCTAAAACACTGCCCGAAGGAGTTTATATCAATCCGTTCCTTGACCGTAGTCTGTTGATCGCAAAAACCACCTATACCATTGCAGAAAACCTGATTTTAGGTTTCCTTATTGTGATTTTTGTAGTGGTTTTACTGCTGGGAAATTTCAGATCGGGACTTGTGGTAGCTTCAGTGATACCGCTGTGTTTACTGTTTGCGCTTTCCCTGATGTATATTTTTGGCGTAGATGCCAACCTGATGAGTCTGGGAGCGATTGATTTTGGCATTATTATAGACGGCGCTGTGATTATAGTAGAATTTATTGCTGCCCGTCTGATCTTACAACACGACTCTCTACAAAATTTAAGCAGGTCTGAAACCCGTAAGCTCAGGAATAAAATCACTTCTGAAGGTGCTTCAAACATGATGAATTCGGCTGTGTTTGGGCAGCTTATTATTCTAATCGTTTTTATTCCTATTCTTTCATTAAGCAATGTTGAAGGAAAAATGTTTCGGCCAATGGCGCTTGTTTTCATCTTTGCTTTAATAGGAGCTATGATTTTCTGTCTTACGTATGTTCCGGTGATTTCAAGTTTGATACTAAAGTCAAGATCAGCTTCAAAACGTACTATTTCAGATAAGATCATGGCGCGATTAAATAGGGTTTATGATCCTGTTATTCGCTGGGCGCTGAAAAGCAAAAAAATAGTTATTGGCGTGGCCGCTCTACTTTTAGGCATTACCGCTTACATTTTTACAACTATGGGCGGCGAATTTATTCCCACGCTTGATGAAGGTGATTTTGTAATTCAGCCCATTTTAAAAACCGGTACTTCTTTGAGCAAAACCATCGAAACCACTACCAAAATCGAACAAATTCTGCTCGATAATTTCCCGGAAGTTGAGCAAGTTGTTACGCGTATAGGGGCTGCAGAAGTGCCTACAGATCCCATGTCTATGGAAGAATGTGATGTCATTATCACGTTAAAACCAAAAGATGAATGGGTTTCTGCAGATTCAAAAGACGGTCTTGCCGAAAAATTTAATGAGGCGCTCGCCGTCATTCCCGGCATGGAAGTAGAATACACCCAGCCTATCGAGATGCGGTTTAATGAACTCATAACCGGTGTACGCGCAGATATCGCCATTAAAGTATTTGGTGAAGATCTGGATATCCTTAACAAAAAAGGAAACCAGATCAAAGAACTTATAAAAGATGTGCCCGGTGCCGCAGATATTTCAGTTGAAAAAATTGCCGGTTTACCACAAATGAATGTGAAGTATAAGCGGGAAAAAATCGCCCGTTATGGCCTAAATATCGCCGATTTAAATCAAATAATCGCGATGGGTTTTTCCGGGCAAACCGCAGGAAGTGTGTTTGAAGGTGAAAAACGTTTTGACCTGGTGCTTCGGCTTGAGCAAACCAGCAGGCAGGACATTTCTAACCTGGAAAATCTGTATGTAGATACGCCCCACGCAGGGAAAATTCCGTTAAGCGAACTGGCTGATATTTCTTATACAAAAGCTGCCGCGAAAATTTCGCGTGATGATACAAAAAGGCGCATCGTCGTAGGCGTGAACGTGCGTGACCGCGACCTTGAAAGCGTGGTTGAAGATATCAGGAAACTTGTAGAAGAAAATGTTGATCTTCCGGTAGGTTATACTGTAGAATATGGCGGCCAATTTGAAAACCTGCAAAGCGCGACAGCAAGATTGAAAATAGCGGTTCCTATTTCGCTGGTATTAATTTTTGTCCTGCTTTATTTCGCTTTTAATTCTGTAAAAGAAGCTTTGATCATTTATTCTGCAATTCCGCTGGCAGCTGTGGGAGGTGTCTTTTTTTTATGGGTAAGAGGTTTACCGTTTAGTATTTCGGCCGGAGTTGGCTTTATCGCTTTATTTGGAATCGCCGTTTTAAACGGAATCGTATTAATCGAACACTTTAAAGAACTAAAAAAAGAAGGAATAAAAAACATAAATGATATGATTACGACGGGCGCAAAAGACCGGCTGAGAGCAGTTTTATTAACCGCCTCTGCGGCAGCTTTAGGCTTCCTACCTATGGCAATCTCTACCAGCGCCGGAGCTGAAGTACAACGCCCACTTGCTACGGTTGTTATTGGCGGACTTATAACCTCTACTCTGCTCACGCTTGTTGTTCTCCCTGTTTTATACGCTTTACTGGAAGAAAAGGTCAAAAAACCTAAGAACGGTTCGTTAGGAAATAATACGGCAAAAGGCATCGCCGGTCTATTTCTGCTTTTAGGTTTAGGAAGCTTTAGCGCAAACGCACAGAATAGTCCACTTAATTTTGATCAAGTTCGTAATATGGCTCTTGAGAATAACGCCGGCTTGCGTGCTTCTTCTTTAAATGCTTCAGAGGCTAATACCTTAATTAGCAGCGCTTTTGATTTCGATAAAACCGAACTGTATTACAGTTATGATGAAAATAATCTTGCACCAAATGGAAAACCGCTTGAAGTTTTTGGTGTTCACCAAACCTTTGCATTTCCTACGGTATATTTTGCTCAGAAAAAAGTAAATAAAGCCACGTATGCAATGGCCAGCAGTCGTTATGATATACAGAAGAGAACAATAGAACGGCAGGTAGCAAGCAGTTATTACAGCCTGCAATATCAACAGGAAAAGGAGAAAATCTACCAGTATTTAGACAGTCTTTATGAAAATTTCGCGTATGCGGCAAAAAGACGGTTTGAACTAGGCGAAACCAATTATCTGGAAAAAATAACCGCTGAAGCGAAACAAAAACAGATTTACCTTCAGCATAAACAAGCACTTGAAGATATTAAAGCGGCTACCGAGCAACTGCAGAAAGTAACGCAATCAGACAGCGTTTTTCAGGTAAATAAAGGGCCTTTACAAAAACTGGAAGTTGAGGATTTTGGGCTGCAAAACAATCCGTCGCTGGCGTATTATGCAAATCAGGAAAATCTATATCTGGCACAGAGCAAATTTGCCAAACAGCAGTTGCTTCCTGATCTTATGCTTACTTATTTTCAGGGAAGTAATCCTACTTTAAACAAAAATCTGCAGGGTTATCAGCTGGGTATGCGTATTCCTCTTCTTTTTGGCGGAAGCGTAGCAAAAATAAAAGCTGCAAAAATCGCTTCCCAAGCCGCTACTGCCGAGGCGCAGAACTATAAGATTCAGTTGAATGCTGAATATATTCAGTTAAAAACCGAACTGCATAAATATGAGGAGGTCGTTAATTACTATGAAAAAGAAGGCAGGCAACTTTCGTCAGAACTTTTAAAAACGGCGACTTTGAGTTATCAAAATGGTGAAATAGATTTTTTTCAATATATACAAAGTCTGGAGAACGCATATGAAATTGAACTCTCCTATCTCGAAAACCTCAACGCCTACAATCAGACTGTAATACGCATCAATTATTTAATTCTGTAACGATCATGAGAACCTATACTTATATATTTTTATTGCTATTTGCCCTTACATTTTTAAGTTGTGGGAATTCTTCTGAGAAAGATGAAACTACAACGGAAACCACAACATCACAATCTTCTAAAAAAGGAGATATCACTGTTAGTAAACCGCAATTTGACCAAAGTTATATGCAGCTGGGTAAAATGAGCGAGCAGAGTTTTCCTGATATTGTAGAAGCCACGGGAATGATAGATGTTCCGCCACAAAACAGAGCGGTGATAAGTGCTTTTTCTGGAGGCTATATTAAAAACACCCCTCTTTTGATAGGTGACAAAGTAAAAAAAGGACAACCACTGGTAACCCTTGAGAATCCTGATTTTATACAGATGCAGCAGGATTATCTGGAAAATAAAGAGCAATTGACCTACCTAAAATCTGAATATGACCGCCAGCAAACCATGCTTGATGAGAATATTACTTCGCAAAAGAAATTCTTAAGTGCAGAGAGTGATTATAAACGCGCGCTTGCAATGACTAATGGTCTGCGGAAAAAATTACAGTTATTAAATATTAATGTCAACCGGGTTGAAGCGGGCGATTTCACCTCTGTTGTGACCGTTTTTTCACCTATTTCGGGGACTATTTCTGAGGTTAGGGTGAGTACAGGAGCTTATGTTTCGCCGGCAGATGAGATTATGCAGATTATAGATACAGATCATATTCACTTAGAGTTAAGTGTCTTTGAAAAAGACATTATGCCAGTGAAAGAAGAGCAGCCTTTAGAATTTCAAATTCCGGAATCTTCACCACTTTCTTATAAAGGGGAAGTGCATTTGGTAGGAAATTCTATAAGCGAAAAAACCCGGACAATTAAAGTACATGGTCACCCGGTGAAAGATGAATCTACTCCGGATTTTTCTGTAGGTATGTTTGTGGAAGCTCAAATAATCACAGGGGAATTTGAGCAAATGGCTCTACCCGATGAAGCTGTTGTTTCAGTAGATGATACTTCGTTTGTGTTAGTCCTGAATTCACAAGATGAAAACGGATATCACTTTGGTCAGAAAGAAGTAAAAACAGGTGCCAGTTACAACGGTTTAACAGTTATTGAGAACTTCGCAGATTTTGATAAGGATTCTCAGTTTTTGATTAAAGGAGCTTTTACCTTAATTACTGAATAAAAAGCTCAGGGCGATTATCTATGACTAAGAATAATCTGATTTTTTCTATTTCTCTCCATTTAAAGCTTTGGTCCACTGCTGCGGAAGGGTTTAATTTCTAAAATATTAAACATATCTAATTTCAATCATCTTAATAAACATCAATTTCTGCCGACAATTTTAATTATCAAGGAATTAACAGTTAATAATAATTTAAAACTGTGGCAAATATAGATACACAAGAGTAATTTAACCGAATCAAGTAATTCCGGCTTTATTTCTTCTCTTTCAGTCTTGTACTGAGAACATAAAGTTGATTACGGTTAATTGCTAAAAAGAAGTGTTCTGAAATAATTGCCAAAAATGAAAAACGAAAAAATCCTAAGCTTAAATGATGGTAACATCTCCCAAATAGAAAAACAAATAAAGCGTACAGGAGAACCTGTATCAATAAAAGACGAACTTCCTGCAATACTTTTTATCACGTCATTTCCCCCCAGAGAATGTGGTATTGCCACATATTCTCAGGATTTAATTGGTGTTCTTGAAGAAAAATTTGGTGCTTCCTTTCAATTTTTGATTTGTCCGCTGGAAAATGACAGCGAACGTAATATTTACGATGATGAAAGAATTGAATATACCCTTAATACAGAACAAGACAATTCTTATATAAAAGCAGCCAATCGTATAAATTCTAATCCTTTAATAGAATTGGTTTTCGTGCAACACGAATTTGGTTTTTTTCATGGTAAGGAAGAACAATTCCTGAAATTCTTAAGAAGTATAAAAAAACCTATTACTTTTTCATTTCATACTGTATTGCCCACGCCTTCACAAGAATTATATGTTCATGTGAAAGAAATTGCAGCAATAGCTCAGCGCATTATGGTGATGACACATAATTCAGTTGAATTGCTTGATAAATACTATGAGATTTCGCCAGAGAAACTCGAGGTTGTTCCCCACGGGACACATTTAGTTAAATATGAGAACAGAGATGAGCTTAAGCTAAAATACGGTCTTGAAGGTAAAAAAGTGCTTTCCACATTTGGCCTGTTAGGCCCGGGCAAAAGTATTGAAACAACCCTCGATGCATTGCCCAAAATAGTTGAACGTAACAATGATGTTATATTCTTAATTATAGGCAAAACACACCCCGGACTTAAAATTAAAGAAGGTGAAACGTATCGTGAGTTTCTGGAGGAAAAAATTAAAACTCTGGGTATTGGTAAACATGTGCGTTTTCTAAATAGATTTATGCAACTTGATGAACTGCTAGAATATCTGCAACTTTCAGACATTTATTTATTTACTTCTAAAGACCCTAATCAGGCAGTAAGCGGTACCTTTTCATACGCTTTAAGCTGCGGGTGCCCAATAATCTCTACTCCTATTCCTCATGTACTGGAAGTTCTAAAAAATGATACCGGGATAGTGATCGATTTTGAAAATTCTTCTCAATTAAGCGATGCCGTTAACAAATTGCTAAGAGACAACCACCTGAGAGGAAACATGAGCCTCAATGCCATGCATCAATCGGCTTCAACTGCCTGGGAGAATGTAGCGATCTTGCATATGCGTGTTTTTGAAAAACTTATTCCTAACATGCCTAACCTCAGTTATGGTAAGCCCGATATAAATCTTAGTCATCTTAAAAAAATGACAACGGCGTTAGGAATAATTCAATTTTCAAAAATTAATCAGCCTGATATTGATTCAGGATATACACTCGATGATAATGCCAGAGCTTTAATTGCCGCTTGCAAACATTATGAATTGTCTCGAGATAAAAGTGTTCTACCCTATATTAAAATTTATTTGGATTTTGTTCATTTCTGCTATCAGGGCAAGGCCAACTTTTTAAATTATGTAAATGAGAAAAAGGAGTTTACAGATCAAAATAATGAAGTAAATCTCGAGGATAGTATAGGAAGAGCAATATGGGCACTGGGATATTTTATCTCAAAAAGTGAACTTTATCCAAAGGAGTTTATTGAATCTGTTCAACAATCTGAATCTATCATAAACCAGACACTCGATTATCTACCCGAAATTTATTCTACGCGCGCAATGGCATTTGCTATAAAAGGATTGTACTTCTATAATTTAAAAAATAATGAAGAGCGTGTAATTTCTTTAATCAGTGAATTTGCCAAGCGGATGCAGCAAATGTACAGGCATGAATCAAGAAAGGATTGGCAGTGGTATGAAAGTTATCTCACTTATGGTAATGCTGTCCTGCCAGATGCAATGCTTTGTGCATATTTATCAACCTTAGATGAGGAGTTTAAACAGACTGCTCAAAGTACTTTTAAATTCTTATTGTCTAAAATTTATTGTGGTAACAGCATAAGTGTAATATCTAATAAGAACTGGTGCCAGCGAGATGAAGAAGTGAAAATTATTGCTCCCGGTGGCGAGCAACCCATCGACGTGGCTTATACGATTCTTGCTCTTCAGCGTTTTAATCAGGTTTTCCCCAACAAAGGTTTTGATATAAAAATGGAAGAAGGTTTTAACTGGTTTGTGGGAGATAATCATCTTAATGAAATTATATATAATACCTGTACAGGTGGTTGTTATGATGGCTTAGAAGAAAAAAACATCAACTTAAATCAAGGGGCAGAATCTACCATTAGCTATTTATTATCACGAATGGCGTTTGGCTATACAAAATCGATAGACAGATCAAATTCTCAGCTTATCAAGACAAAGAAGTTTGCCTAACTTTAGATTATGAAAATTGCCATTTTATCCCCAATTGCATGGAGAACTCCGCCTCGAGAGTATGGTCCCTGGGAGCAAATGGCATCAATTATTACAGAAGGACTGGTAGATTTAGGTCATGAGGTGACGCTTTTTGCAACCGGGGATTCAATAACCATAGCGCGGTTAGATTCGGTATGTCCTAAAGGGTATGCTGAAGATCCAAGCTTGGATGCTAAAGTCTGGGAAGCTTTACATATTAGCAATCTTATGGAAAAGGCAAATCAATTTGATGTTATCCATAATCATTTTGATTTTCTTCCGCTTAGCTATTCGAGGCTGATTGAAACGCCTATGGTCACGACGATTCATGGTTTTTCATCTTCAAAAATTCTTCCGGTATATAAAAAGTATAATAATACCAATACCTATATTTCAATATCAGATGCAGACCGCAGCGAGCGATTGAAATATGAACGTACTATTTATCATGGTATAGATCCCGGGCAATTTACTTTTCGAAAAGAAAAAGAAGAATATCTGTTATATTTTGGGAGAATTCATCCTGATAAAGGTACGCACACTGCAATAGAAATTGCTAAAAAAGCCAATTTACCTCTTAAAATTGCCGGTTTAATTCAAGATGAAAATTATTATAAAAATGAAGTCTTTCCGCATATAGATAACAAGCGTGTTACTTATTTAGGCAATGTGAATTCACTTACAAGAGATACTATTTTAGGTAAAGCAAAATGTTTGCTGCACCCCATTTATTTTGATGAGCCGTTTGGCCTAAGTGTAGCCGAAGCAATGATGTGTGGCACACCGGTAATCGCGTTTAACAGAGGCAGCATGCCAGAGTTGATAGAAGACAGAACAACCGGTTATCTGGTCAATACCGTTGATGAAGCTGTACAGGCAGTTTTAAATCTTGATGAAATAGATACCGAAAACTGCAGGCGCCGTGCTCTGAATCTATTTCACAAAGACAGAATGGTAGACTCCTATGTAGAAGTTTACCATAAAGTACATACCCAGAGCAGTATTACAGCTATTTGATTTCTAACTTTTAAGAACAGCCATCAATTCCTCCATATTTACTACTGCATACGATGATGAATAATCTGAAACTGCATAAGGTAATATAAGACTATCATTATGAATCAATGCCCCACATGAATACACCACATTAGGCACATAACCTTCCCTTTCATCCTCCAGAGGCGCTAGCAAAGGTTCATCTAATCTGCCTATTTCTTTTGTAGGATCTTCAAGATCAAAAAGTGAAGCTCCTATGCAATATCTGCGCATAGGGCCTACACCATGTGTCAAAACCAGCCAGCCTTCATCTGTATATAATGGGGGGCCACAGTTTCCTATTTGAGTGAATTCCCAAGGAAATTTAGGTTTTTGTATCAGTACAGGATCATTCCATAATGTGTTACGATCTGAGTACATGAGGTAATTATTTACACCATCTATTCGCGCAAGCATAGCATATTTACCCTTTATTTTTCGCGGAAACAAAGCGAAATTCTTATTCTGCGCCCCACTGCCGTGAATAGGCATAATCCTAAAGGTTTGAAAATCTTCTGTTGTGAGTAACTTAGGTATTATCGTATGCCCGTTGTAAGCGGTATAAGTAGCATAAATTTTCTCTGTACCATCGTCATCTGTAAATCTTACAAAACGGGCATCTTCCATGCCTTTACTTTCTGATGGCGAACTAGGGAAAAGCACGCGTTCTGAAATATCGCTGTCTATCTTAAACTTTACATCGTAATATGAATTTACAAGCCATTTTATCTCCTCAAGCCCAAGTCTGCGTGTGGTGCTAATATCACTGTTGAGTTGTTCATCTACATATCTTTTTAACTCTTCATATTCAAACTGATCAGGAAGCCTGTCCATTATTGAAGAAGAATATTTATGTGGAATTTCCATCTCGGTTATTTTCTCAAAAAACCGCGCTTTATTATACGTGTGTTTTTGACCAATGTTTGCCTGAGTGACATGATTACGCACTTTCATCACACGCATATCATTGTTCTCATCGAGAATCGCCCTGCGAAAGACAATAGAAGAAAGATGGCCCTCCCCTGTGGCTCGCAAAGATAGAATAATGCGCTTCTCGCCTTTCTTTAAAAAAGATTGATCAAAATCTTCAATTATTGACGGATTAAACAAGGCGGCAGACTCAATAGAATATTCCATTGTGCTGTATGAACCAATAAGCATCTTCCTGGTCTTAGAAAGATTTTCATACTCAATATCCATGCTTTGTATCAAACCGCTGTGGTTATTACAATGGCGCAGAAAAATTTTAGAAATATTGCGATGCCTTCCGGCGAAATCTCTAAACGTATGATCAAGCTCTTTATTTACCTGCTCCTCGCTCATATTCATAATACGACCTACAAGCTCTTTTGTACGTACTTCTCCCTTGTCAAAAAAACGAGCTAAAACTCTGCTGGAATCTGGTAGGAATTTGCAATCTTTTCTGGTAACAGTTACTCTCATGTAAAGATTTAAAGTGAATACTCTCAAGCACTGAAAAATTTCTTAGCGAAATCGTTTCTTGTGCTTAACGTTGAACTCTATAAAAGTTCAAAGCTTTCATGATAAATTTATGAAATAAACATGTAGAAGATAAGAAGCAGGCAGGGTGATTTTAGCAAAAAACCAACTTTAACAAAAGATATAGAATCTTGAGATAAAATGAGAATTGAGCATTAAACTCTCGTTGATCGAGAATAGCGATCTATAATAAAGGTATTTCGGGTAGAGTGCAATTTTTAAGAACATCTTTTAATTCCCAGGTTGGTATTTCTAAAGAATAAATACCGGTATATGCAGGACACATGATACAATCGTCAAAGTAAAACTCTATTGAACTGTCATTGATCACAAAATTATTTTTGTACACACTAAAATCGAGATCTGAGATTTGCCAGCAATCATAATACATATCTCCAGACATTATATTGCGCTTGATAACTTCATTAATTTTAAAAAGAACTTCACGCTCACTATCGCGCTGAAAAAAATAATCATAATCCAGAAATTCGCCGCTATCAAGGTTATAATTTAAGCCCGTAAAAGAACTGGTAGCGGGCACTGCCCCAGAATAATAATTCTCTTTGTAAATCACAATGCTCAACAGATCATCTTTGGCATTGTGCACTTTATAGTTTATTAATCGCTTATCTCGTACGCGTTCCCTTCTTAAAGTATCACATAGTAATTCTGTATCTTCAAGAATCTGATTGGTTACTTTCTCAATATTTAAGTAATTATCTTCCATAAATATATTAAAAGCGACAAAAGACTTATTGATATTTTCATTTAAATAGGGAAACGTATAATCTAATTCATAAAACTCATTCTCTTTGTGCAGATGTTTACTGATCACCAGTTCTTCCTGCCGATTTTTAGCCTTATTTAGCCGAAAAACCTGCTTATTTAGCCGATTTTCAAGCTCATTTTCGTTTAAAATAATAACATTATCCTGAGGTTTTTTAGCGAAAGAGTCTGTTACGGTTTTTTGATGCTCTGGTGCAATAGTTTTATTTGTGATTTCTTTTTTACAGGAAATCAAACTAAACAGAACAAGAAAAATCAGTATTAGACGCATAATCGAAGTTTAGAATTTTAATGAAATAAAAAAGGTGAAGATCACCACAACCTCCACCTTTTACCCAACTAAAAAATGTAATTGCCTATTATAATTAACAGGCTAGTCATCAAACTCACAATCAATAATTTTAAAACTACAGCAGGTTTTTGTACAGTTATAATTGAGGCATTATGTGCGCTGCAAGCAGTCACCACCAGAAAAACCATAAACATTTGCGCTGCATGATGCCCATGTAATAAAACTGCCATAACAGCAATACTTCCCAAACAAGTAGAAGCAATAATAGCCAGGGCAGAATACCCTATAAAGTTTTCAGAAAAATCCTCGCTAATTTTGTTGTAAAGTGTCATAACTTTTTTCGTTTTAAAATTATACATCAAAACTACCTGTGTTTTAAAACAGAGACAATGACATTTGTCATCGTTAAATAAGTGGTTGATTATTGTATTTTTGAGCATGCGTGTATTTGATGAGAACAGCAATATTTTCAAATTACTTTCAGAAGCAATTTCTGAAGGAGTTGTAGTTGTAGATGAAACCCAGAATATTGTGGCGATAAATAAGTCTGCCAGTGAAATGTTTGGTTATGAAGACAACGAATTAACGGGCAGTCATCTGGATATTTTAATTCCTAAAAATCTGCATCACGTACACCAGAGTTATGTTGCCGGTTTTATGACACATACAGACCGAAGACAAATGGGTCACGGTCGCGATTTGTATGGGAGAAAAAAAGACGGAAACTTATTTCCTGTAGAGGCAGGTTTAAATCCTTTTGTAGTTTCTGGTAAGCGCTATGTTATGGCGCTTGTCATAGATATTACAATACGTAAAGCTCAGGAAAAGGAGATTAGAGAGCTCAACTCACAGCTGGAACAAAAGATAGAGGCCCGAACAAAAAAACTAAAAGTCACTGTAAAAGAGCTGCAGGAAGAAGTGCTCTTGCGCAAAGAAGCTGAGTCACGCATGAAAGAGTCGCTTCAAAAAGAGAAGGATCTTGGTGAACTGAAAACCAAATTCCTTTCTTTAGTTTCGCATGAATTTAAAACTCCGTTAACCGGTATGCTTTCATCTGCTTCGCTGGCAAGTAAATATACCCTTACAGAGCAGCAGGAAAAACGCGAGAAACACCTCAATATCATTAAAAGCAAGATTAAATACCTTGATAATATTCTCAATGATTTCCTGTCAATAGAACGTCTTGAGACCGGTAAAGTGACTTATAAATATGAAACCTTCCCATTAAGTAAGGTCATTAACGAGGTTGTTTATGATGCTAACATGCTTTTAAAATCAGGGCAGAAAATCAAATTTCCACAAAAGATAGAAGATTATACGTTGAGCTTTGATGAGAAAGTACTCGAGTTGGCCCTTTCTAATTTGATAAGCAATGCCATAAAATATTCACCAGAGAACACGATTATAACACTTAAAGTGGAAAAAGAGGGTGATTTTCTGGTAATTTCGGTTCAGGATCAAGGTATGGGCATCCCGGAAGAGGAACAGAAATTTATATTTAAAAGATACTTTAGAGCACAAAATGTACTTACACATCAAGGCACCGGCATAGGTCTTAATATTGTACAAAGCCACCTGAACAATCTAGGTGGCACAATATCATTTATCAGTACAGATACCGGTACAACCTTTACCATGAAAATACCACTACAACCACAAAAGTCATGACAAATATATTATTGATTGAAGATGATCAAATTGTAAGAGAAAATACTGAAGAACTGCTTGAGTTAAATGGTTTTGAAGTATTAACCGCTCCTAACGGGAGACTGGGAATTATGAAAGCATTATCTACGCATCCAGATCTAATTATATGTGATATCATGATGCCAGAAGTAGATGGTTATGGGGTTCTTGATGCTTTATCACAAAAAGAAGAGACAAAACACATCCCGTTCATATTTCTTTCTGCAAAGACAGAACACAAAGAAGTACGCAAAGGTATGGATCTTGGGGCAGATGATTATCTTACTAAGCCATACGAAGAAGAAGACCTTATAAGCGCTGTTAGAAGCAGATTAGCAAAAGCAATACTTACTTATGAAAGTACATCTGCAGATGATAGTCCACAAAACATCAATGAGCTAAAAAATTATTTTGATGATGAAGGCGAAATTATTGAGGTGAGTAAAGGTGAAATTTTATTTAATGAAGGTGAATCTTCAAACAAAATATTCTTACTGCTTAAAGGTGTCATTAAAACTCACCGGCTTGAAGAAAGCGGCAAAGAATTAACAACAGCACTTTATAAGGCAGATGACTTTTTAGGGTTTACATCACTAAGCCAGAATGAACCTTATTCTGATACGGCAACGGCTATTGAAGAGGCAGAACTTGCTGCAATTTCTAAATCTGATCTTAAAGATATTTTAAGCAGTAGCCAGAATCTTTCTTTAGAACTCATGAATCTTATCACCTCAAATCTTGCCGAGGTTAAAAGTCAACTTCTTCAAATGGCTTATAGCTCTATGCGACGTAAAACGGCTTCAACTATTCTTCAGTTTGCAGATATACTGCAGAAAAACGAAGATAATACGATAACAATTGGTCGTTATGATCTGGCTAATGTGGCCGGCATTGCTAAAGAAAGTTTAATAAGAACACTGTCAGAATTTAAAAAGCTTGACCTTATTGAGATCACTGGTCGCAATATTAGGATCATCGATCTTAAAGGTCTAAAAGAGGTTTTATAAGACTAAAGTGATTTTTATCATTTTACAGGATTTTTCATCGATATACATTTGACCTATTGAATGAAAAACCCGATGAAGAAGATACTTATACCCACAGATTTTTCGGCAAACGCGTTAAACGCGATACAATATGCCCTGCAATTCTTTAAAGAAGAACACTGCACCTTTTATGTACTTCATGTCTCACAATCAATAGCAGATCCTGCTACTACAAGCATGGGATTTGCATCTATTAACGCTGCTATGATGCAGGAGGCTATTGCAACAGACCATAAAAAATTGTGTAAGCTTATAAAAACCCTGCGACAAGAAAATAACAATATAGATCATCATTTTGTGTTCCTGCAGGAATATACTTTTTTTACAGAAGCTGTAAAAAATCAGGTTACAGATAAAGATATAGACTATATCGTTATGGGCACAAAAGGAGCTTCTGGATTTAAGGAAGCTGTAATAGGCAGTAATACTGCAGACGTTATTACGAAAGTAAAATGCCCAGTACTTATTGTTCCTGAAAAAGCAAAATACCAGGCTCCTGGTGAAGTTGCTTTCCCCACAGATTATAATCTTATTTATACACCTGAATTACTGCGCAGACTCACAGAAATACTGGCGTTGCATAATGCTGACCTCCGCATCCTTAACATTCAAAAAAATAATGAAGATCTGGCGCCTTTTCAAAAAGCAAATCAGGAAACTCTTGATCTTATTCTAAAAGATCAACAACATAGTTTTCATACGATCACACACTCAAATATTGAGGCGGCCATGCAATCTTTTATAGAATACAAAAAGATAGATCTCGTAGTTATGGTGGCAAAAAATCTCAATTTTTTACAACGCTTACTTTTTGAACCGCTTGTAGAAAAGATTAGCTACCACACGCAAATACCATTTCTTGTATTACACGAGCGATAGTTAATCTTCAGATTTACAAGAACTATAATCTTTTTACTTAAAATCTTCCTTTAGGTTATGAAAATCGGTGATTTTTATGCAAAAACCTCCTTTTTTAATGACAAATATCATGGTGTCTGGCGTTATTAAAAATTATCTTTATTGCTGTAAAACAAATACTTACAGTCATGAGAAAGATAGTCATACCTACAGATTTTTCTACCCACGCATTAAATGCACTGCATTATGCGACAGAGTTATTTAAGTACGAGCGATGTGAATATTTTATACTTCACGCCTACGCAGATGATGTCTATCATCAAAATGCATTGTATGAGCGTGCACTCTTTGACGAGGTAAAAACCAATATTGAAAATGAGGTTAACAAACAGTTTAAACTCATAGAAGCAGATTTAAAAGATTTTTCTCCCAATCCCAGGCACTCCTATAAAACAATAGCTAAGTTCGGTTTACTTATAGACGAGGTAAATGATCTCGTAAAAGAAGAAAATATAGATGTGGTTATAATGGCCACTAAGGGTAAGACTAACGATCGCAAACTAACCTATGGCAGTAATGCGCTACAGGTTTTAAAATATGTAGAAGCACCTGTTCTCACCATCCCAGCTGGTTTTAATTACGAAGCTCCCAGAGATATTTTGTTTGCTACAGATTTTATGATGCCCTTTAAACGCAGAGAACTCAAACTGCTGTGTATGCTAAGCAAAAGCTACAGAGGCACAATTAATATGCTTTACCTCTCACCTCATGAAGAATTAAGCATAAGACAACAAACTAACAAAGAGTTTCTTGAAGATTGCCTTGAGAACAATAAAATGGTTTATCACCAGCAAACGGGTGATGACCTTCTAGAGAGCATCAATGAGTTTATACCTGTAAACGAAATCGATCTGCTGGTAATGGTAAATTCCAGACATTCTTATATGGAAAGTATTTTATACAGTTCTAAGATTGATAAGATAGAACTCAATATCAAGATCCCGTTTCTGGTACTGCAGAATTTTTCGCGATAAGCATTTCTATTAAAATTCTAAAACTGATAAATATCATAGTATTCTATAAATCAACTATCTAATTTTAAAATGTCATTAAAACTTAACAAGATGAAAAAGAAAATATTAATACCAACAGATTTCTCTAAAAATGCGTGGCACGCCCTAACATATACATTAGAGCTTTTTAAAGAAGAAGATTGTGACTTCTATATTCTTAACTCTTACCAGCCAGATTCATATTTGCTAGACAGCATGATGGTTCCCGAACCGGGAGAAAAATATTATGAGCAATGTAAAAAACACAGCGAAGAAGGTCTTGAGCGCTTATTTCTTAAACTTAAAGAGCGCGACGATAATGAAAATCACAAATATCACACGATCTCTTCAATTGGCTTGCTTATAGACAGTATTCTTGAAGAAGTAGAACGCAAAGACATTGGGCTCGTTGCTATGGGCACAAAAGGAGCTTCTGGAACTTTTGGCACTCTGTTTGGCAGCAATACTATTTACACTATGGAAACTGTACGCAATTGCCCTGTGCTTGCGATTCCTGAAGATGCGCTATTTAAAGAATTTAAAGAGGTCGTGTTTCCCACAGACTATAGAACTCAGGTAAAAAAGACAGAGCTTCAAAATCTCATTGATATTGCTAAAGGTGTAAGTGCGGCTGTAAGGTTTGTGCATATTGCAGCAAATGATAATCTTGATAAAAGTCAGGTTAACAACAAGAATTTGCTAGATGAATATTTCACTGCTGTAGAGCATACATTTCATACGCTGCATAGCGGTGATACCGCCACGGCATTGTCAAATTTTGTAGAAAGTCGAGGCAGTGATATGATCGCCTTTATAAACAGAAAACATACATTCTTTGGCAGTATTTTCTCTAGACCTCTTGTAAAAGAATTGGGCTTCTATTCTAAAATTCCTATTCTGGCGATGCACGATAGAGGGTAATTTTCGCTCTGGCGAAAAGTTAAAAAGTAAATAAGCTCAATTTTACTGAGTTATAAAATCAATGTATCATGAAAACGGCATACACAAATCACCTGCACAACAAAGCGGAATTTGAAAACGTAATCAAGTGGAAAGCAGATATCGCCCAAATTGATGCAGAAATCAGATTTACAAAGCAATTATTGAGCTCATACATGTTTGAGCCCCGCACAGAAATTCTTTTTAAAAAGTCTTTAAAGTTTCAAAGAAAGCTTAGAGAAATCACTACAGATCTTGAAGAAATAAAAGGCAATATTAAAAAGTATGAACAAGCATCAAATCCCTTTTTCTTAAGCGAAAAAACCTATGTATACAATGCGCCAACCGGTCAATTTTCTACCTTAAAAAGCCGATTTTTAAACATTTACTCCGCTTTTTATAAGCTTAAAGAAGAGGTTTTGACCTACATGAGAGGTGTTCTTAATCAAAATTATAAAACAGTCTGATTGCCAAAGTAAATTGCACAGATACTAATCCTTTTAAAAAGTAAGTCATGAAAACTAAACACACACTTTCAATATGGCAATCGCCAGATATTATACAAGAGCAAACCGTAAACTGGTTATCTGAACTTGAATTTATTAAAGATGAATATCATGTTTTTGAAGAATGGCTACGTGAATTTTCATTTCAGATAATGATAGATAATGACCTTATAAAAGCTCAAAAGATAAAAGAACAACTCAAACTTAATCATGAGCGTCTTACATTACTTCATAATCATATAACCGCTCATCATTATGAAATTGCCGTTCTTGAAGATGGCATTGACCAGCCAGAATTAGAAAAAATCATTCAGAAAAATCACCAGCAGTTACAAAAAGATATGCAAGAATTTAATGCTGCATACAGAAGCTTAAAAGTTGAGGTTTTTGATGTGATCAAGAACACATTAAAACATCTCAAAATAAAGAGCATTAATGCTTAGAACGTTTATTATGAATCGTAACGGTTAAGCCTGCTTTTTAAATTATGTACTTCTTTTTGTAGATCAATAACCCGATTTAAGAGATGATCTATCGCCTGTATCCCTTCAGGATTTATGCCCATATCCTGATGCAGGCGTATCAGTTTTTCTACTTTAGGTAGTTCTTCCTGAGCCAGGTAAGGCTCAGATTCTATTACCCTAATGTGAACCAGTTCATATTCTACCAGACTATCAAGAAGCGAGGTTGCTATACCGTGGCTGTTACAAAACGTTGATACTTTTATGTTATATGAAGTTGTCATGGGTTATAGGTTTGCTTTTCTGAGTTCTTCAAATAGGTGCTTCTGCTCTGCAGTAAGATGTTGCGGCATCTTTATTTTATAAGTGATAAACAGATCGCCAAAAGATCCATCTCTCTTGTATACAGGAAATCCTTTTCCCTTTAGCTTTACCTGAGTATCTTGCTGTGTATGTGGCTTTATTGTAAGCTTTACTTTACTGTCAAAAGTTTCTGTAGTAAGTGATCCCCCCAGAACGGCAGTGGTAAGTGGTACTTCTACATCTTTATAAAGATTTGCTCCCTCGCGTTTAAAGTGGGTAGTATTGCGTATAGAAAAGGTAATAAATAGATCACCGTTAGGACCGCCATTTGCACCAGGACCACCATGGCCGCTAATTTTAATAGTTTGCCCATCTTCTATTCCCGCAGGAATTGTGATGCGAATATTTTTACCATTTACGGTTAGGGTTTGTTTATGCGTTTTAAATGCATCTTTCATATCTATCTCTAAAGACGCATTAAAATCCTGCCCTCTAAATTTAACTGATCTACCCGAAGACCTGAAACCTCCTGCCCCTCCCCGATTACCACCAAACATGGATTCAAAAAAATCTGAAAAATCACTGTCTGCATAACCTTCATTAAATCCGCCGCCGGTAGAATAACCACCGCTGGAATTTCTTGATTGGCGTGCTTTCTCAAATTCGTCAGCATGCTGCCAGTCTTTTCCATATTGATCGTATTTTTTTCTTTTTTCAGGGTCGCTTAAAACCTCATTTGCCTCATTGATCTGTTTGAACCTTTTTTCCGCTTCAGCGTCATTTGGGTTAAGGTCTGGGTGATGTTTTCGCGCAAGCTTCCGGTAGGCCTTCTTAATGTCTGCCTGCGTTGCTTTGTTATCTAACCCCAATATTTTGTAATAATCTACATATTCCATAATTAAGCTATCTGCGACTTTTTTCACCTTAAAAATATTAATTTCTTAAAGAGAAATGTCAAGATTAACGTTCTATTATAAGGAATTATATTCGGCTTAAAGCATAATACATAGTTCGTTATACTTCTGTTAAACACACTTTAAACCAATTATTACTCAAAACCTATTTGTTAACTTCTTACGACGAATTTTAAATAAGATTTACTAATGGATGAAATTATTACGCATTCTAAAGAAGGTGCACGAAGCCAGGAAAAAGAGGTCGTAGTTATTACAGGAAGTAGCGGTTTAATTGGTTTTTCATTAATTAAAAAATTAGCTCAAAATTACAGAGTAGTAGGGCTAGACAGGCTAGGCCCTCCATATCCTCCGCTCGAGGCGGAATGTATAAATTTTGATATTACAGATGAACGAGCCATAGATGCGGCTATGGAGCGTATACGTTATGGCTATGGCAGTAAAATTGCCTGTGTTATTCACTTAGCAGCTTTCTATAGTTTTAATACTAAAGACAGTCAGGCTTATAACAAGATAAATGTAGAAGGTACCAGAAAATTCTTAAATCAATTGCAGGACTTTGAAGTAGAGCAATTTATTTATAGTAGTTCTGATCTAATTTATAAACCTACAGTGCCCGGAAATAAAATTGATGAAGACAGCCCAATCGAGGCAAACTGGGGATATCCTGAATCAAAAATAAATACTGAAGAATTAATAAGACAGAATAATCACAACATCAAAACGGTTTTCCTGCGTCTTGCAGGACTTTATAATGAAGAAGGGCATTCAATACCTATCGCACACCAGATACAGCGTATTTATGAACGTGATTTTATAAGTCATTTTTATTCGGGAGATGTAAATCATGGTGATGTATTTGTTCATCTTGATGATGTACTTGATGCTTTTGAAAAAACCGTAAACAGACGTCGAGAATTACCTAATGAACTGGCTTTAAATATTGGGGAGCCAGAAACTCCTACCTACCAACAACTACAAAATAAAATAGGCCAATTAATACATGGTAAAGACTGGGCTACTTATGAGATGCCCCCTGCTGTAGCTAAAGCCGGTGCATGGGCAAGGGATTTTGTAAGTGATTCTTTTGTAAAACCGTGGATGATAGACAGGGCAGGTGAACATTATGAACTCGATATTAGCAGAGCAGAAAAATACCTAGACTGGAAACCTAAACATCGCTTATTAGATACTTTACCTGATATTATAGAAAATTTGAAAAGGGATCCTGAAAAGTGGTATAAGAACAACAAATTGAATGAAAAATGAGTGGCATAGATAAACATATACCGCCCGGATGGAATTACAATCCTGCTTCCTGGTCTCAGCGCATTCCCATAGTGATACTCGCATTTATAGGTTTTTTGATCGCGAGTTATTTATCGCTGTATCAGTTTAAAATTATAGATGATGTATGGGAACCATTTTTTGGCAATGACAGCATCAAAATCCTGAATTCTAAGATTTCTAAAATTCTTCCTATTCCCGATGCAGCGTTAGGAGCACTAGGATATGTTGTAGATGCCGTCACGGGAATTATTGGTGGCACAAACCGCTGGAAGAGAATGCCGTGGATAGTTATTGTCTTTGGCCTTGCAGTAGGGCCATTGGGCTTTGTTAGTGTAATGTTAGTAGTTTTTCAACCAGTCTTATTTTCTGCATGGTGCACTTTATGCCTGGCATCTGCTGTTGTATCAATTGCAATGATAGGTCCCGCCATGGATGAAATGCTGGCTAGTCTTCAATTTATGAAGCGGGTTAAACATTCTGAAGCTTCAACCTGGAAAGTGTTCTGGGGAGTGAAATCTGAAATTGAAAAAGTAAATTAATATGTGGGCACAAATTATAAATACATTCATAGGATTATGGTTAATGGTGGCTCCCAAAATCTTAGAATATGAATCAGTTTCTGGAGATAACGGGCATATAATAGGTCCTCTGGTTATAACCTTTTCCGTTGTATCCTACTGGGAAGCAACACGTGATGTACGAAAAAGCAATTACGCTCTTGGGTTATGGCTTTTGCTATCACCTTGGGTTCTTAATTACGATCAAAATTCTGCCATAATAAGTGATATGGCGGCCGGGATTCTCCTACTGATTTTTGCTTCGGTTCAAGGCAACATCAAAGGCAGGTATGCCGGTGGTTGGTCTTCATTATTTAAAAAGTCTACTCAAGAATAAAATTAACCCTCGTTAGAAGATGCTTAGGGAAGCTGAATTAATTGTAATGTTAATTTCATATCCTGAATAATCATCTATGAGAATGTCGTCAACATGAAGTTTAGCTAATTCACTACTCATTTTGATTTTTTTCACTTTTATAAATTCAGCAAATTCATCAAGTTTTTGAACCTGCTCCTGCCCTTTTATTATTTGTGTAACATAATCAATAAGAAGACTTCTCTTTTCTTCCCTTACTAAAACAAGATCTAAATAACCATCACCAGCTTTTGCACGCGGCGCCAGTTGTAAGTTGGGACCTGCATATTTAATATTCATAAGCTCTACCATTAAAAATTGATCTTCAATCTGTATGTTCTCACCTTCAATAATAACTTTATGTGCTTTAAAATCTGCTAAAAGATCAATCAGTACTTGCCTTGTGCGCTGTAATTTATCTTCAGGAGATTCATCTTCTATCCTGTTATGCTTCATCTGATACATCAATTCAGGAAAAATGCCAACTCCCAAACCTTCTATGAAAAAATTCTCCTCAGGGATTCCGTGTATAATCGCACTGTCAAAAGGAGCCGCTTCTGCCTTCAATTTTTTTTCTAGACCAAAATGCTCAGAAGATATTTCTAACGTACGTGCTATATTATTAGCAGTACCCATAGGGAATAGATAGATGGGTACTGCTTTCCCTTTTGATTGCAAAACTATATCTGCTACTTTGCGCACAGTACCGTCACCTCCGGCTACACATATTATATCTGTTTTGTGCTTTATAAAATCTTTCCAGTTAGCTTCATCTGTAGAGTAATATTTTACAGTGTAACCCTGCTTTTTTATTAAAGCTATAAGATCTTCTTTGCAGTGATCGCCATTACCCGCTGTTGCATTATGAATGAGTTGAGCAGTTTTCATTTCGTACCTTTTAAGAATAATAAATTTAAGATGAAGCAATCACATTATTTTCTAATTAACAGATGGTTATGATTTTTAAAACTATAATTCCCATTTTCACTTAAAAATCCTAATATTTTGATAATTAGCTTTTATCCCATTACTTAAAGAAGATATTTTTCTTAATTTAAATAACAATAGATTGAAATGGTACCAACCAAAACAAAAAAACTATGAAAATATTAGTCACAAATGACGATGGTATTTACAGTCCCGGATTAATGTGTCTCGCAAAAGCCGCAGCGCACTACGGTGAAGTGATCGTTATGGCGCCAGATGTAGAGCAGTCGTCTATGGGGCAGGCAATAACATCAGGAAAACCCATTACCTATAAAAAATCACCTATACATTTTGAAGGTATAGAAGCGTATAGAGTAAGTGGAACACCGGCAGATTGTGTCGCATTAGGCATGCACCTTCATGAAAATATTGATCTGGTACTTTCTGGCATTAACATAGGTGCTAATTTGGGTAATTCAGCATGGCATTCAGGCACCCTTTCTGCTGCGAGACAAGCCGTTCTTTTTGGCGTGAGAGGTATTGCTCTTAGTGTATCTGTAGGCGACGGGGAGCCAGAATTTGAAAGCTTAAAACCCTTTGTAAAAGCCGCCCTGGCAGAAACCGTTCATGAAAAGGATCAAAAGCTGTTAAATATTAATTTTCCCAGAAATCCTGAAGGTGAAATTATCTGGACCTGTCAATCTGTAAGACATTATGACGGTAAAGTAATCGCAAATAAAGACCCCATGGGCAGACAGCATTATTGGTTTACTGTTATACCTATAGAAAATGTAGAGAAAGGTTCAGACCGCTGGGCGGTAAGGCAGGGTAAAACCAGTATAACACCCATGATCTTAGATTTAACAGATAAAGCATACCTTGAACAGCGAATAGCTGATAAAGAGAATAATTAAAGTAGGGAATACAAATGTTTTTATTTCGCTTAAAGCTAAAAATCAGCCTTTTTCACGTGAATATCGACAGTTAAGGGTGTAAAATCAGCAAAGGTACAAGACTGCTATAATTGATTTTTGAAACGGAAGAGCCAGATATAAACCGCTCAAGAAAAGTCTCAGGTTCTATAACCATAACAGTAAGGTCTACATTTAAAATTTGTACAAAGCTATTGATCGCATCTGCGGTAGGTACATTTGTGATGCTATAAAAAGAGTGAATAAAGTCCTGAAAATATTTTTTCATTGCTTGTTTCTCTTCAAACTCACTTATGCTAATTTCTTCATTCTCTTTAACGCGCAAAATCTTAATAGAAGCTTTATGTCTGTATAAAATATCGGTGAGGAGTTCTGTATTTTCGGCATTAAAAGCATCATCATAATCAAGTGCGTATAAAACCGCATGAATATTCTTATAACTAAAGAATTGAGGAACGATTAATACCGGGCAGTTAATATTGCGTATAACCTGTATGGTATTACTTCCTAGCAACACCTCTAGCGCTCCTGTTGCACCATTACTTCCCATTATAATAAGATCAATCTTATGAGCTGTTACCGCCTGTGCTATTGCGTCTGTAAAATGATCATAATCTATTAATGCTTTAAAAAAGAAATCTGAATCTGTGTTTTCCTGTTTGAGTTTAGATACCGTTTTATACAATTTTTTACGGGCAGATTTTAAAACAGACTGATGTACTGTAGCATTTGCTGGTGCTGCCATAAGATCATCTGTTGTATAATTACCCGCTTTCTCAACATGCAAAATGTAAAATGTGCAAAGTTCATTTTTAAAGAATTTTAAAGCATAGTCTATTGCATTTTGAGCATGCACGGAAAAGTCTGTTGGCAGAAGAATATTTTTCATGATTAAGCTTTTAGAAGGATAAAATTAGAAGACTTCACGTTCTTTTTCAATGACATAAATCATCTTAAAAAACCGGTTTAATCTCTACCTTTTTAGTGAATTAGTAAACCTTTTTATTATGAAAAAGCTCGAACAACTCTTACTGGATATTACAAGACTTACTTATCAAATAGAAACTAATTATCCTGAACTTTACGTGTTTTTAAACGAAGATCCCATCACGTTGCCAGCGCTTAATCATCCTCATATTGATATCACCACTATGGCAGAATATCTTGAAAGTTTAAAAAGTATATTAAAGCACCATTTAGAAACACATAAAACCAATAACTAAATCTCAAATTACATACTTAATCTAATTTGAGAAAACGCTTCAATTAAACATAAAATCGCTGTTTAATGCTTAAAAATGGTTGTAATGAGAGTAATTATACCAATAAGCAGAATAAGAAAAAGCACCCCGGTTCTAAACTGATCCTGAGAGATTTTATCTAACAGTTTTTTACCAATGTACGTACCCACAATGCCTACTACTATTAAAATGGGAATAAGATAAAGATCGTGGTTATGAATATAACCGTTGTAATAGTAAACAAAGCTCCTTGTAAAATCAATCCCCAGATCGATCACTGCAGAAGTGGCTATAAATTTAGCTTTGTCCATTTTAAAGGCAGACATTGTTATGCCTCGTATAGCACCTCCCGTCCCCAGAATTCCAGCAAAAAAACCTGATAAAGCTCCGCCAACGAGGGCATTTCGTTTACTTTCTGCAAGAACTAATTTTTTGTAGATAAGAAATATCAAGCTAAGTAATACGAGAAATATCCCCAAGGCAATTGTAAGCCAAAAGCCTTCAAAATATCTACTGAGAATTCCGCCGATAAAAACAAATATAACTGCAGGAATACCTAAGTAAAGAACCAGCTTTTTGTCTATTCCTTTTTTGAAAAAAGCAATCTTCGTTACGTTACTTGACAGGTGAAAAAGTGCTGTAATACCCAGAACAGATTGAAAATCTAAAAAGTAATTGGCCACCGGCACAAAAAATACAGAAGAACCAAAACCGCCAACGGTTCCTAAAATTTCTGCAATAATTGATAAGATTATAAATACCGGTAAGTATCGACTTAGCATGTGAGCTTTATTTCAACCAAAACTAGTCGAAACTAATATTTAAAGAAATGACAATTATCACTGAAAAATCGGCTAAAAATATTTAAAATAGGCTTTAAATTCTATTAGTAATTTCCGAAATAAATTCTTCTAATTTCTCTAATTCAAGATCGCTTATAGTAGAGCTTGCTGTATCAAAAAATACCTGATGAGCAAGTGCATCCTGAATATCATAAGCATAAGGAATCATTTCTACTGAAGGAATATGTTGTTCAGGAATACACGGAGCACCCGGCGGAATTCCATTAAAATTCCATTGACCCACATTGCTCCCTGCATCTGCCCCAACAGAACCTAAATTAAAGCCTCCTACAGAAATAGAGTTAGCTCCATACATTGGGAATGAAATATAAGCAAGGCTATAACCTATTAAAAATCCCGCGCCTGCTGTTGTTAATCTGGCCAGTGTACCATCTAGATGTTCAAAAGTTATACTTTGATCTGTAGTGAAGTTTTCCCAATCACCCCAGCCAGGATCTGCACCCGGTGATTGCAGACCTACGCCTATACCACCTCCTACAAATGAGCCTAGTGCAACCTGACCTGTCTTCCTATTTTTTATCTGCCCTAGGGCAAAGGCGCCTCCTACTCCGGCATGACCGGCACCCCCAGACATCTGTAACCTAATTGTCCATTTATTTGTGGCATTATCTGTACATTCCTCAGGAATTACTATATCTATACTAGTACCAGCTTCATCCTCTATTTGATATGTTAAGGCTATATTGATATCTACTCTGCGCATTGTAGCTTCATTTGCCTGCTCATTACTGCCTCCTTCTTCAAGTGTAGCGAGATCTCCCACACCCATAGCTGGAATAGAAATAGAATTAAAATCCCGTTCTTTAGTACACGCTATTGCAAACTCAATATCAATTCCTTGAGCAGAGAGATTACGTCTGAAAATTTCCTGAACAAATGATTCAACTTCATTTGTCCGTTCGATAGATAGCTGTTTATTCAGTTCATTTTTATCCTTTTTTCCGGGATTTTTCCACTTGGGACTTGCATGTCCCGTAATGCTGCCTTCTATAAAAACCTTATCCATAACTATAAATGTGAATATTGCCTTTTTTTTTAGTGAAATAAAGAACCTAAGCCTTCTTCTACAAGCAGAGCTTCCGCCGCAGATATACGTGTACGCTGTCTGCTTAAGTTATCGGCCATAATCTCATCATTTGTAATTATAGCATTGAGATTAACTTGATCATTATTTATAATATTTTCAAGAGTATTACCCGCAGTCAATGAATGAGCAATTAATGTACGTACAGCGACAAGCAGGTTTACCAGTTTACTTCCAAAAGAAGCCTGCGTCCATGCTCGTTTACCATGGTTAGACATCGTATGTAAAAGTGCATTGCGTTGTTCTTGTGAATAACTACTAAATTCATGGCGGTGAAATCTATATAAAAACCGCTCATAACGCACGTTCACTTCTACAACAAAAGCGGCCAGAAGATCTTTTTCTCTTAAATAAGCCGGTGTAACACTTTCTCTTCTGAACTCACCTTCTACCTGAGTATTCCCTCTCACAGCCAACACCTCATTACGTATTGCTTCAGGAAAGTCGCGTTTTTTACCATAAATCCAGTCAAGACCAGATCTCCCTCTGGTATGAGCATCCCGTCCGGCTGTGACAATTCTATTATTTGATCTTGAAAGTGGAAGTGTAACCCCAGACTCGCGTATTGCTATAGCCAGTATTAAAGCAATATCTATCTCGTCCCTATCTTGATGAGACCTCTCTTCTGTTTCATTAACAAATAAATCTATAGTCTGCTGAACGTGATTGACAATCTCAGTTTGTGAAAGATTCTCAAAAAGCTGGTTAATGCGTTCTACCTCTACATTTTTACGAATCCTGCCTCTAGGAGTTGAGACTAAAAAACCTTCATAAGGAATATGCAATTGTTGTTTTACCCTATTTAGTTGATCTTCATTTATAGCGGCTAAAGTTGATGTTTCAGGTGTTTCATCCATATTTTCCTCATCACTATCTTCAAAGTCATAACCTACACTATCATTGCCATAAACCTCTTCTGCAGTAAAGACCATATCAGCTTGTTGTTTACCTGTTGGAGAATTTTCTGTAGTTTCCTTAGATGATGAACCAGACGATTGATCTTTAGCATATACTGATGGATTGTTATAAAGCTCGTCATTTATATAGCCATTGCTATTCTCCTTAGAAGTTATAGAATCATGATTAGAGCGATAAGTACCTTTAGAATAAGGTGTGGGTTCTGTATTATTAGATTTATCATCGTTTACTGTATTCCCATATCCTTCTTTAGAAGGAGAGGAAGTTGAAGCTTGTTTCCCAGAAGAATAATCATTATTAGTAAAACCTCCTTTTGCGCTTGAAAAATCCGCATTTTTAGCATTAAAATCCGATCCTTTAGATGTTGATTGAATGTTGCTTTTCTTTGCCATGGTTATATTTTTTAAATTATAAGTAATCTGCTCCCATGATAGGGTTAGGAAATGCTCCTATGCGTTTCGAAATTACTCCTATAAGCTGAAAAGCTTCAGGAGCTTCTTCTTTGATTTTAGTAAGGCGTATTGATTTTTTTATGATTTTATCTTTAGGATTAGCAGGAGTGGTATTAAATGTAAAATTTAGACTTTCATAATTAGCAGCATTAATCTCACATTCAAAGTTGCCGTTCATGGTAAGATTTGCACTTAGCTTATTCGCGCTGCCCTTGGTTATTGTAGTAGTGATATCTTTGCCATTCTGTTTAAATTTCACATCAGTCGTTTCAACATTTACAGGAATATTATTATCAAAATCATAGAAGTAAAATTCGCAACTAATACTTAGCAAAAAGGTATTTAAGATCATGGGTTTCATTACAAAAGCCTTTATCACAGCTGGTTTGGCCGGAGTTGTAACAGCTTGTTTTCTATTGAGAATGGGAGCAAGTTTTATAAATTTGTTTTGTTTAGTACCTATAAGTGTTCTCATGTTTTGCTGCCCATTTTGTTTTGTTTTTAACTTAGAAGCAACGTCAAATAACGCGGTTCTGTCAACATTTAGCGATTTGTTTACAGATTTTAATTGCAGACTTTTACCTTCCTGAACCTGTGCCGTATCAATGATAAAAGGTCCTAGATTTTGAATGACTTTTTGCTTTAATAAAATTCTGTTTTGATTAGAATTTGACTTTAGTTTAATATCTACATTTCGTATAAAAATAAGTTTACTCGTTACGGTGGGTATTTCAATTTCCTGCTTATTTAAAATATTAATATCCCAATATGGTGAGGTTAGGATTGAATCTTCAAACCAGGCACGAGTAACATCTACAAAAAGCAAATCAAAATTGATAGATTCTATCTCCAGTTTAGATAATTCTGAAGTACCCATAATTTCCTCATACTTTTCAAGATCTGCACTTTGTAAAAGTCTGGTTAGTTCTTGCTCGTTTATTGCTATTTTTTTCCACTCCAGGTCACTGCCTTTGAAGAGGTTATTTGGCATACAAGAAGTTAGATAAAAGCTGGATCCACTACCGGCATGATCGCGTTTTAAGCTCTCCATTTGCCCTTTTACATCGATAAATTTTCGCATGAATCTTTTAAATTCATCCTGAATTATATCGAGAATTTTATTTTCTGTTTCTTCCTTTTTCCCTGTGGTTAACCAGGTATTTTTTACCTCGTTCAAATTGTCTTCTTTTAATTTAATCTCAAGATCTACAACACTCCTGTTACCATCATTCAAAGACGATTTGAGTTGTTTTATTTCTTCAGTAAGTTTATTCCTAAGATCATAAAAGGGCTTATAAGTGTTCCTTAAGTCAATACTAATTGCATCAAGTGCCCTATGAAACAATGGGTGATCATATAACACATCAATGGTTAATGTTTCAGGATCCAGCAACCTCAGGCTGTCTAAAATATTTTTGTAAGGTTTAAAAAGATAATCATCGTGGTCTGAGACGGCCCAGAAATTATCTTCTCGGGGTATTGTATTGGCAATCTGAGAAAATTCATACAGTTCGTCATAGTACTTCTGTACTTCCTCAGAAGCCATATTACTATCTAAAAAGAGAAAATCATCGTAATTAAATCCCGTAGAGAAAGGAGAAAAAATGAGATTATAGGCATCTTTCTCCTTCATCTCTCGAGAAAAGAAATCTTCTTTAATCTTCTCAAATATTGTGGTTAATTGTGACACCTTATATATTTTTTATACCCATTCTGGTACATCTGGTTTAGGATCTGGAGACTTAGGAAGAATATGGCATTTAAATCCTATAAGTTGCATACCCTCTACCTTAATGTCTTGAGAAGCTGTATCTATATTTACACTTCTTTCTTTGCTATTAGCTTCATAGTTACCTCCTGCATGAAAGGGGCCCCATGATACAAAACCACCACCGCTTGTAGATTTCATCTTACTTGCTATATCTGCATGTCTTTCGCCAAAATGCAGCGTTAGATCTTTAACAAAAATGGCTGTTGTCGTATAAGCCGGAATCATACCGTTAGGAGGAGATTGCCCATCTGAGACCATATTGTCTTTAAACTCTCCATTATTTTGATCAAATCTCCAGTACTTGCTTGTTAAGAAGTTCATATTGAAAAACGGCCTATTAATAGGAACCTGGCAAATTTTAAAACCAAGTTTAAAACTACTTGCATCTATTTTTGTGGTCGATGTTTCGGTTTTATGTTTAGCTTTTGCCCCCACGGTCACAAAGCCCAGCGAAAAACCGCCGCCGCCGCCGCCCTGCTTAGAATCAAATTTATAATTTGATGAATAATCACTATTGCTAAAGTTAAACTGCGTCCAGCCATTATCAGTTTCTGCAAAGCCACCAGGGAGAAACGATGTATAGAAAAAATCTGATCCTGAAGCGGGACCAGTTAATCTGGCTTTCTCCATATCATCTATATATTGCTGTTTTAAGGTGAGCATACTTCTCCCTTCTACCTGTGCTATATAAGCAGCTATTTGATCATACTCTTCTTTAAAACCATTAGTTATCCAGTCATTTTTAGCAGCCATAACCTTACTTCTTAGAATAGATGCATTTAAAGCCCAGAAATGTACTGCTGCAGGATCTTTTGCGGCCAGAGCATTTACTCTGTGTGAGTTGTACTCTAAAGCGACATTAAGATAGTTTTGAAGCTTTTCATTATATTTTTTTACAAGCTGAGTTTCTTCGAGAACTTCTTCTTCCTCTTCTGTGACGATATTTACTTTTGTTTTATTCTCCTGAAGCAGTCCACGCAAACGTTCAATTTTTGCTTTGGTTTTTTCATCCGGTTCAAAATTTGCTACCTGACTAAATTTAAGAATGTGTTGATACGCCAGTGACAGCGTATTCTCAGGATTCCATACATTCATTGTTACGCTCCCTTTCACGCCACTTGTATCTGGTACCATATCACATAATCTGGCTACATTTTCTGCCTGCATATATTTTCTGGTGACATCCTGAGCCAGCAACGCATCTATTTCCTCTGGTGTTTTTTCTCGAGGAGCAGGTGCAGGCTGTCCATCTGCTGTGACAAGTTCTTCTTTAGGCTCTCTATAAATACCGGTAAATCCTGTAGACAAGTATTCAAGTTCTTCTTTAGGAAATGGCATCCCCACAGATAACCAAGCGAGATAGTTGTCTGTAGATTTAGGTGCTACATCATCCCCATTTGTGAGTACATCGTATAATTTACCCAGTACTGAGTTCATTAATTCTTCTGGTAAAACTTCTTGTGCCATGACTATTATTTTTTATGTTCTTAATTCATCTGAGTTTTTATTGTTGCTATCATAAATTCACGTGTAGTGTTATCAAAAATGCCAGTTATGCTCATTGATAGATCTGTAGTCTGAAAATCTTTTAATGCTTGTTCTGTTTTAGATCCAAAAACACCGTCTGACGTACCACAATTAAATCCTAGCTGTTTGAGGGAATCCTGTAAAAGAATCACCTCAGAACCTGAATCACCTTTTTTAAGATTTTTTGAAGTGAACTGTGGTGTTTCTACAGGTCTTAATCTTCTATAACCTAAAACTGTGTCTATCGTTTTAGCAGTTATAGAAACTTGATTTCCCTGATTCCCCCCTAGACAATAAACTCGTTTTCCATCAACAGAAAAACCGTTAAAAAAGCCTACATGACCTTTCCAGGATTCTCGACTTTCACGCCAGAAAACCACAATGTCGCCCGGTTCTGGATTTTCTATTGGTATACCCACATTTAACCATGATCTTGCGGCAAGAGAGTTAGACCGCTCAAGACCAGTAGTTTTTGCCACCCAGTTTGCAAACAAACTGCACCATGCAGATTCGTCTGAAGTGTAGTTGTTAAAACCGCATTCTTTTGCATACTTCAATATTTGCGGATTAGATTTAGAGCCGGAAACTTCTTTTACGCCTATTTGTCCAGACGCGACTTCTACTACAGTTGCCATAATTTTAGTTTTTAATTATGATAAATGTATATTAAAATAAGTCGGAACTATTACATATTTACCCTGTAAATCAAGGGTTTATAACCCCTAAATAAAATAGGTGTATTCCCTATATCGTTTGCGTATTGGTTTATTTTAGATCCGAAATAAGAGGTTGATTCTATGAAAAATGATCATTTATCGCCTGCTCAGCGGCATGAAAACCGCACATACCATGAACACCACCACCCGGAGGTGTTGACGATGAGCATAGATAGATTTTAGAATTTGAAGTTTTATAAGGCGAAATTTTAATCAATGGGCGTGTAAAAAGTTGAGTTATATCCTGTCTTCCGCCATTAATATCACCTCCTATAATATTGGGATTAAATACATGAAGTTGTTCTGTATTCATAGTAGAGCGCTTCAGAATACAATCTTTAAAACCGGGAGCCGCTCGTTCAATTTGATTTTCTATTAATTCTGAGTAATCCTTAGTACTACCATGAGGAACATGACAATAAGCCCAGGCAGTATGTTTACCCATAGGAGCACGCGTGTCATCAAATAAACTATGCTGAGCGATTAGCACATAGGGTTTATCTGTCATTTGACCGTTGTGAATTTGATGTTCAGAATCTTCCATTTCCTGAGTTGAAAAGCCTAAATGTACCGTTCCAGACCTTCTGCATTTTTCGTTAAGAAAAGGAATAGGTTCTTTTAAAGCCCAGTCGATTTTGAACACTCCAGCGCCATATTTATAGGTCTTAAGGCGCTTTTTATAAAGCCAGCTCAATTCTAATCCTTTTATTTTTAAGAGCTGTTTGGGGGTTAAATCAAATAAATAAGTCTTTGATTTAGGTAATTCCTGAATATCTGATATTGTGTGAGAAAGTTCTAACTGCCCTCCTAATGATCTGTAATATGCTACAAGAGCTTTGGTAAAATTTCCCGCACCACCTTGTGGGAAAGGCCAACCACATTTATGAGCGAGGGCTGTGAGTACGAGACCAAAAGAAGACGAAGCCAAGCTCTTTAACGGTAAGGTAGAATGTGCTGCAGAACCATAAAAAAAAGCTTTGGTTTGATCGTTTTTAAAATAGTGATTTGCGATCATAGCAGCAGATGGCAGTGCTTTAAAACCAAATTTTAAGAATTCTAATGGACTTTGAGGCCAGCCTAATGGCCCTAAAAGATCCTCCTCAATTTCATCCCATTTTTCTACTAAAGGTTGGAATAAATTTAAGTAAGATTCTTTGTCTTTCCCTAACTCTGTTGCCGTTTGTTCTATATCCTGATAGCACGCTAAAGCACTTCCATCTTCAAAAGGCTGGGAAAAAGGTATCTCCGGAAAAATCCATTTTAACCCAAAATTTTCAAGAGGCAGTGTGCTTAGAAAAGGAGATGCATATCCCAAAGGTAATATTGATGAACCCACATCATGTTTAAAACCGGGCAGGGTAAGTTCTTCAGTCTTTGTAGAACCGCCGGGAGCATTTGCATGTTCATAAATGATAGTTTTTAAACCTTGCTGCTGCAACCGTATAGCTGCTGAAAGCCCATTAGAACCACTACCAATAATTACCGCATCATATTCTTCTAACTTCATGGCAATTGGTTTAAATCTAAATTGCTTAGATATTCCTTAAAGGTTGTTTTTCCATGAGCAGTTCCTAGCATGTCATTTGTGGTTATATGTGTAAAATATGAGAGATTCTCACCCAGATTTTTGGTAAAAAGCTTAGGAGATTTACTACCTGCCTTAGCCAGCCATTTAGGAACATGAATTACAAATCCTCCTGTTTTCTTAGCGATCATAACTGCCATATCCTTACGAGTATGTTTTTCAGGACCACCAACTTCAATAACTTCAGGGCCGTTTTTTAAATAGGAAACTACCAAGGTGGCTAAATCACCATGATGGATGCTATTAGTAAGAGCTTTACCGTCACCTACAACGGGGATGAATTTTCGCTTTCCCATAATTACCAAGTCGTTAAGACCAGTAAAAAACCCTACCGGCCTTATAATCGTATAATTAATTCCGGAGTTAATAAGATCATCTTCAAAGAGCTTATGTGTATGAGGAATTTGGAACTGGGGTAATTCATCTGCTCCTTTTATAGAAACATAAATAAACCGCTTAACCTTATTTTTTATCGCATCCTGCAGAATCGCCTTATTTGCTAAGTAATTTCCCTGATAGTATGTGTCTTTTGATTTTGTGAACATACTTACACTTTCGCCTAAAGCGGAAATTACAGTGGTTATTCCCCTGGTAATCCCATCAATTTTATGGGAGTCTCTAGCTGCGTTTGCTTGCCAAATATCACTCGAAAAATAATCTATTTTTTGTGCTTCTTCAGGTGTGCGAACTAAGCAGCGAACTTTTACAGATTTTTGAGCTAGATCTTTGAGTATTTCAAAACCCAATGCTCCAGAAGCACCAGCAACTAATATAGAGTCATTTATAATTTCCACCGCCTTGTTTTTCAATGAAAGTACACAGAAATGCATAATAGGGTTATGCGATTAACAAATAATTAGGCCAACTGAGCACGTAAACTTCTAATTATAGCCTTAAAATCACAATTAACTAAGTGATTTTAAACATACAAGTAAAAAAATTATATTCAGGTAATAAATAAGCCAGCCCTCACCTGAGCCCTCTCATAGCGGACTTTAAGCACCTTTTTGACATACATTATTTTTTAACCTGATGATTAAATAATCCAATATTTTTGATACCTATAAATACGAATTTTACATTTTAACTATTACATTTTAGATAATTTAATATATTTAATACATATTTAACAACCAACCACCATTTATAAAACTAACCGTCATTTATGAATTCTTCAATTAATCGCACTGCGCTATTTACAGGTAGTTGCTTTGCCCTTATTACAACCGCTTTTTCATTTTCAATTAGAGCAGGAATACTTCCCCAATTAGCAGACGAGTTTAGCCTCTCTGCAGAACAACTAGGTTTTATCAATTCTATGTGGTTCTTAGGCTTTCCCATTAGTATGATAATAGGAGGTCTAGTGTATCACACTTTTGGTCCTAAAAATATTATGAGTGTTGCTTTTATAGCGCATACTATCGGAATTATAATGACTATATATTCTGGTGGATATATTGGTTTACTTATTTCTACCCTTTTCATAGGTTTTGGCAATGGCTGTACCGAAGCTGCCTGTAACCCTATGATTGCCGATATGTTTTCAGGACTTAAAATGAATAAGATGCTCAATCGTTTTCATATGTGGTTTCCTGGAGGAATTTTTATAGGAGCAATCGTTTCTAAATTCATGACAGATTGGGGTATGTCATGGCAAACACAGATGTGGCTAATAATGTTGCCCACTATCACGTATGCCATACTATTTTTTGGAAAAAAATTCCCACTCCCTTCTGTAGAGAAAGCAACCTCCCTTAAAGAAAATTTTAAAGCTATGGTTAGTCCTATATACATCTTTCTATTTCTTTGTATGGCACTCACCGCTATCTCAGAATTTGGTCCTAATCAATGGGTAAGCATAGTTCTTAGTTACAGTGGAGCAGAACCCATGTTAATTCTTGCTTTGACCTCAGGATTAATGGCAGTAGGTAGGTTTTTTGCCGGCCCGGTAGTAAGTTTATTGGGACAAACAGGAGTTCTACTCATTTCCGCTGTGCTTGCAACCATTGGCATCTACATGTTTAGTGTTGTTACGGGACCTATGGCTTATATAGCAGCAATTATATTTGCACTAGGTGTATGTTATTTCTGGCCAGTAATGGTGGGATCTGTGGCTCAAAAAGTTCCTCTTAGTAGTGCATTAGGGATGTCTGTAATAGGTGGTGTAGGTATGTTTTCAACATCCATTTTTCAACCTATCATTGGCAGTTGGATAGATAATTCTCGTGAAGAAAATATTACTCAAGGTCTTTCTGGTAATGCTCTCGAACTGGCAGCGGGACAAGATACTTTGCAAAATATCGTAGTTTTTCCTGCAATTCTAATTGTCTTATTTACTATCCTCTTTTTTTGGCAGAAGAATTCTAAAAAAACGAATGATTTAATAATTGAATAACACTTTAAGATTTATTCCCTCTCCTATAAAGATTAGACAACAGTTGGAAGTTTTATTTGTTTTGTTCTTTCGATAAATTCGGCTGAAAATCATCATTATTTAGCGATTTTTAGATCAAAACGTACGATTTTTTAGTTCTGATTAGTATTGTTATTAATCAACTTTTTAAGAATTACTATTTGTCCCAAATGGTAGTGATTATGTTCTATAAGACCTTGTAAATTTCTATAGTAAGTACCGTATTTCTTATCAGTAAAATCTTGCCATAGCGTGCTTTCAGGTAATTGTTCAATTAGGTTGGCAAGGACTTGTGCATCTTCAAAGGCTTTGATTAATAAATTTTCCCAATCTTTCTGAGATGAAACAACAGGATGATCAAAACTATATTTATCGTGAGATTTCAATGGTTTTGCCTGTAATACTTCCGTAACTGCAATCACAAAATAATTAATGTAATAAACTAAAGAGACTATTGTATTCAATGATGAGACCTTGGTGGTAGCCTGTTTCCACGAAATTTCTTGTAAATGATTCTTTAAAGATGAGGCCGTCCAATTACCACCAAAATACACCTCTCTAAAATTCTTGGCAATTTGATGAGATAGTATCATATGTAAGCTGATTATCTTATTTATTCCTATTACAAAATAAATAAAAATTAAAAAAGCCATTCGCTTAAAACACAATTTACCAAATTAGACCAAAGAAAAATACTTATAAATAGGTTATACCTTAAATTGGTTAATTATATTAGCATTTTGACTAAAAATGATTGAATTTATTCAATTAACGTACCTAAATTTCGGGTCTGAAATTTATGGTCATACGTTGTATAAATCTTTAAAAATTTTACGCTGCTTTAGATGAGAGCGTTCAATTTTAAATTAAGACTAATTACGACAACTTAAAGTTAAAAATTCTTCTGTATACTTATAAGTCATAATACGTTAATTGCAGGAATTGAATGAAAATCGATCTATGAAACAAAAACGGCCTGCCTTAAAAGACATAGCTTCTAAATTAAATGTCTCAATTACCACCGTATCGTTTGTACTCAACGGAAAAGGTAAAGAGAAAAAAATATCAGATGAAGTCATAAAGAAAATTCAGGATTATACAGAATCGATCAACTTCAAACCAAACTTAGTCGCTCAAAGTCTTAGAACCGGAAAAACAAAGATTATTGTTTTTATGGTAGAAGACATAAGTAATTATTTTTTTGCCAAACTAGCTCGCATTATTGAGGACATAGCCTACAATAAAGATTACAAAGTTCTTTTTTGCAGTAATGAAAACGATGATAAGCGATCCCGAGAACTCATAAATCTGTTTTATGAAAGGCAAGTAGACGGTTTTATAATTATCCCTTCTGCCGGAATTCGTAATGATATTGACGATTTAATAAAGAAAAATGTCCCGGTAGTTTTGTTTGACCGTTATTTTCCAGATCTTAAAACAAATTATGTTGTTATTAATAATAAAGATGCTGCAAACAAAGCGACCAGGCACTTAATTGATAATGGGTTCAAAAAAATCGCTTTTATCACTACAGACGTCAAACAAACTCAAATGCTTGATCGTTTAAAGGGATACGAAGAGTGCGTTAGTCAGGCGCAATTATCTAGTAATGTATTAGAAATACCATTCAAAGACGTTAATTCTGATAAAGGCAAGGGACTTATACATTCATTTATTACAGATCATGCTGAATACGATTCTGTATTTTTCTCAACTAACTACCTCACACAGAGTGGCTTAGAAGTCATTAAAGACTACAATCCTAATCTGCTCAATGAACTAGGTATTATTACATTTGATGATAACGATTTGTTCAGAATATATACACCAACAATTTCTGCAGTATCCCAGCCTTTACAAGAAATTGGTGAAAAATTAATGAAAATCATGTTAAACATGCTTAAAGAAAAGGATGGTAGTGATTCGCCTCAGGAAGTTGTATTAAATGCCGAATTGATACAAAGAGACTCTTCTAAAGATAGATAATTTATCAATCTCCTCGCTTTTTCAAAATTAATTAGAAAGGATCTTTAAATTAAAGAATATTTCTTAATAAATAATTTCGTTAAACTAAATCGTTTTAGTAGATTTATCAAAGTATTAACAAAGACGAGCTTAAAATTTTAATTAAGGAATAACTTTAAAAACCATTGCTTTTTGTTTAATAGAAACAAAACTAACGCAAACGATTTAGTTTTGGTTCTATGGTTTTTTAACTGTACTTTAATATTACAAGCTTTCGTTATTAAATATTGACAAGTGACCCTACTAAAGCACTCACAATTACGACTATTCGGCCCTGTTTTTCTATTATTCCTATTACAGTCGTTTTATAGTTTTAGTCAGAAGCAAACTTATCCTGATACAGAAAAAACCGCTTTTCAGACTAGTAGTAAATGGATTCCTGAAATTGATACGCGTGCAGATATCGCTATAGTTTACGGTGTGAATGGTAATCCATCTGATCACAGCAAGATGGAAACCTTTGAAGAACGTGCCAAATCCTGGAAAGATCATGGCTATAATATCCATTTTATGACGGGTATCGCATGGGGTTCTTATCAGGACTATTTTTTAGGCAAATGGGATGGTATAAATCACTTAGGTGAAGGACAAGTACAGCAAAACGGAGACACAATATGGCACGGTCGCAACGTGCCGTATATTGTACCCAGTGATTCATTTATCGCCTATATTAAAGAAAGCGTTATCGAGCGCGTTATTAACGCCGGCATAACTTCAATTTACTTTGAAGAACCAGAATTTTGGGCAAGAGCTGGCTACAGTAGCGCATTTAAAAAAGAATGGCAAAAATATTATGGTTTCCCATGGAGACCACAAGATGCATCTCCAGAAAATACCTGGCTTGCAAATAAGCTTAAATATGAATTGTATTATAATACTTTAAAAGAAACTTCAGCTTACGCGAAAGCTTACGGCAAAAAGAAAGGCCTTGACGTAAAAGTTTATATTCCTACCCATTCTTTAGTTAATTATTCGTCATGGAGTATTGTAAGTCCTGAAGCAAGTCTCGCTTCTTTACCGGGAATTGACGGCTACATTGCGCAAGTTTGGACGGGTACTTCACGAGAACCTACTTATTTTAATGGTTTAAAAAAAGAGCGAACTTTTGAAAATGCCTTTTTAGAATACGGTTCAATGGTTTCTATGACCGCTCCCACCGGTCGTAAAATGTTTTTTCTTACAGATCCTATTGAAGATCGTAAAAAAACCTGGGAAGATTACAAGCAAAATTATCAGGCTACTTTCGCAGCAGAATTACTTTATCCTATGATGGCTAACTATGAAGTCATGCCCTGGCCGGAACGTATTTATACAGCGCCATATCAGGTTGCAAATAGTGATAAAAAAGTGTTGATTCCAAAAGATTATTCTACCCAGATGCAGATAATGATCAATGCGCTTAATAAAATGCCTGTGTCTGATAATCACGTAAGCGGAAATCAGGGAATAGGAGTTTTAATGGGTAACTCTTTAATGTTTCAACGCTTTCCTACTCATGATAATTATGATGATCCGCAGTTTTCTAATTTTTACGGACAGACACTTCCATTGGTAAAAAGAGGAATTCCGGTGGAAACGGTTCATATGGAAAACCTTCAATATTCTGAAACATTAAAGAACATTAAAGTTCTGGTAATGAGTTATTCAAATATGAAACCTAACAATTCTGAAGTTCATAAATACATTTCAGATTGGGTTAAAAAAGGAGGTGTTTTGGTTTATGTTGGCAAAGATGATGATCCCTATCAAAATGTGATGGAATGGTGGAATACCGGTAAAAACCACTATAAAACGCCCTCTGAACATCTTTTTCAGCTTTTGGATATTAATAATTCCCCAACAGAAAAAAACTTTAAAGTAGGTAAAGGAATGGTTCACATTATTGATCAAAATCCTAAGGAATTTGTACTGAATAAAAATGGAGATAAACCGTATCTCGACGTAATTAAAGAAGCTTATGAGCAAGATACTAAAGCCGGAAAAATAGAATTTAAAAACAATTTTTTCCTGCAAAGAGGACCTTATCAAATTATTTCGGTGATGGATGAAAGCGTATCAACTAAAGTTTACAAAAGTACGGGGCTATTCATTGATTTATTTGATCCTAAGCTTCCTATTCTAGAAGAGAAAATTACGGAGCCTGGAGATCAGTCTTTTTTATATGATTTGTCATCGTTGAAAAACAGCTCAAAATTCCAGGTTTTAGCCTCTGCAGCGCGTATTTCTAATGAATTAAGCGATATAAGAAGCTATTCGTTTATTGCAAAAAGTCCGGTAAATACTGTCAATAGCATGCGCATTTTGCTTCCGCACAAACCAGCAAATATTGAGATTATAAATGCCGAAAGTAAAGAAGCACAATCTTTTGAAAAAAGCTGGGAGGCAGGTAGTAAAACACTTTGGTTACAATTTAATAATAGCAGTGACGGAATAAAAGTAATTATTGAATTTTGAAAAGCATTCTTATAAACTGCATAATTTTCTAATAATCAACTTATAATATAATTTCTATGGGCCCTTTTATCATCATTTATTTATTCTATATCGTCGTATTCCTTATAATCCTTTTTTTTATATATAAATGGGTGACAAGATTTCTATCTCTAAAACAAGAACAAAATGAGATTCTAAGAGAACTTGTTTCTAAAATGAATAAGGATTAATTCAAAAAATTATGAGACTACTAATAGTTATTATTTGCACCTTTTTTACCTCTACAGGTTATAGTCAGGACTTAATTAATGTGGCAGTGGTAGGCTTAAGTCATGATCATGCTCACGTGATTATGAATGAATACAAACAGCACAAAGTGAATATAGTGGGTATCGCAGAAAGTGATCAGAATCTGATTGACAGGTATAAAAAGTCGTATAACATTCCAGACTCTTTGTTTCATTCTTCGGTAGAAGAAATGCTTGCTAAAGTAAAGCCAGATGCGGTTTTAGCTTACAATCCTATCTCAGAACATATTGATGTTGCCCGCATTTGTTTACCAATGCAACTACCTCTTATGGTTGAAAAACCTCTTGCAGTAAACTCAGATCAGGCTGAAGAAATGGCTGCGCTTTCGCGAAAGCATAATACGCCACTTTTAACCAATTATGAAACAACCTGGTATGGAAGCAATCAAACGCTGAAAGATAAAGTGACCCAGAGCGATTTTGGGATCATTAAAAAAATGATCGCTCGTGATGGTCATGAAGGTCCTAAAGAAATAGGCTGCAGTAAAGAGTTTTTGTCATGGCTTACAGATCCTGAAAAAAATGGCGGCGGTGCGGTAGTTGATTTTGGCTGTTATGGCGCTAATTTAATGACCTGGCTTCAAAATGGTAGAAAGCCAATTGCAGTTACTGCGGTTACCCGAAATTTTAAACCAGATGTTTATCCTAAAGTTGATGATGATGCAACCATTATTCTAGAATACGAGCACGCGACGGGAGTGATTCAGGCATCCTGGGACTGGTCTTACAGTTTAAAAGATCTTCAGGTTTATGGTACTTCATCTTCTTACGAAGCTGTTGATGGTAACACATTAAAATATAGCCCAAAACATACAAAAATCGCCCAAATTGACCTAAAAACCGACTATTATCAAGACCATTTAACCTATTTAAAAGCAGTTCTAGACGGTAAAATCAATACGACAGATGATCTTTCTTCTTTAGAAAATAATCTCATTGTTGTAGAAATACTTGACGCTGCTAAAAAGTCTGCTAAGACTGGAAAAAAGGTAATGCTTTAGTAAAAGTGAAAAATTGTAAGAATAAAATATTTATGAAATTTAAGTTAATCATTGTAATCTCTCTTTTTTTCAGCTTTGAGTTCACAGAAGCACAAACTAAAACAAATGACCTTGCAGATTATGTAAATACTCTTCAAGGTACAAATTCAAAATTTGAACTCACACGGGGCAACACCTATCCTACCACTGCCCTGCCCTTTGGTATGAATACCTGGACACCGCAAACGGGAAATAATGGCGATGGATGGAAATATCAATATTTTAAAGAAACAATTCGTGGTTTTCAACAAGCGCATCAATGCAGTTCCTGGTCTAATGATTATGCGGTGTTCTCACTTATGCCGGTAACAGGAAAACTTACACTTGATGAGAATGATCGCGCAGCTGGCTTTACACATGATAACGAGATTGCAAAACCATATTACTACAAAGTAGCTTTAGACAATGATATTACAACAGAGATGTCACCTACAGAACGTGGTGTTCACATGCGCTTTACCTTTCCTAAAAAAGAAGATTCTTTTATAGTTCTAGACGGCTATACCGGCAAAAGTGAAATACAAATTGATGCTAAGAACCGCCGAATTACAGGTTATGTGACAAACGGAAGGGGTATGCAGCGTTTTGAGAATTTCAAAAATTACTTTGTGATTCAATTTGATAAGCCTTTTAAAACCTCAGGAATTTGGGAGAATAAATCAGGTGAAAAGTGGGATAATATAACCCATAAAGAAGAAGATGGCATAGGTGCCTATATTCAGTTTAAAAGTGGTGAGAGAGTTCAGACAAAAATTGCTTCCTCATATATCAGCCCAGAACAGGCGCAGCAAAATCTCGACACCGAACTTGGTAAATTTAAAAATCTTGAAGATACTAAAGCTTCCGCGAAAACGATTTGGAACAAACACCTCAATAAAATTGTTGTAGAAGGGGGCACAGAAGAACAGATGAGAACTTTTTATTCCTGTTTTTTTAGAGCCAGCTTATTTTCAAGAAAATTTTATGAACTCAAAGAAAACGGTGACCCGTATTATTATAGCCCATACGATGGTAAAATACATGATGGTTATATGTACACAGATACCGGCTTCTGGGATACTTTCCGGGCACAGTTTCCTTTAAACGCTTTGTTGTATCCAGAAATGCACGGTCGCTATGTTTCGGCATTATTAGATGCCTATGATCAATGTGGCTGGTTGCCGTCCTGGTCTTTCCCCAGTGAAGGTGGTAGTATGATAGGTAATCACGCAATATCCCTGCTTGCAGACGCCTGGGCAAAGGGCATTCATACTTTTAATCCTGAAAAAGCTTTAAAAGCATATTACCATGAAGCCACTGTAAAGGGTCCTTGGGGACCAGCAAATGGTCGCGATGGTTTTAAAGAATATTATACACTGGGTTATGTCCCTTATCCTGAATATAGAGAAGCTACCGCAAAAACATTAGAATATGCGTATGATGACTTTTGCGGCTATAATTTGGCCAAAATGACCGATAATAGCTTCTATCAGGGCGTTTTTAAGAGACAGATGTACAATTACAAAAATGTTTACGATCCTAAAACAGGTTATATGCGTGGACGTAAAACAGATGGCAGTTGGCAGCCTGATTTTGATCCTTACGAATGGGGTGGCCCATTTACAGAAGGTAACGCGTGGCATTATGAATGGTCTGTTTTTCAGGATCCACAAGGACTTATTAATTTAATGGGCGGAGAAGATAACTTCAATAAAAAATTAGATTCTGTCTTTACTGTTCCTAATACAGTACATGTGGGCACTTATGGCGGTAAAATTCATGAAATGACAGAAATGGAAATGGCAGATATGGGGCAATATGCACATGGTAATCAGCCTATACAGCATATGCCTTATCTATACAATTACTCAGGTGAGCCTTGGAAAGCTCAGAGTCATGTACGTGAAATTATGGAAAAATTGTACAGTTCAACAGAGAACGGGTATCCTGGTGACGAAGATCAGGGACAAACCTCTTCATGGTATGTGCTAAGTGCGATGGGATTTTATAGTGTATGCCCGGGAACAGACCAGTATGTGCTGGGGAGTCCTGTTTTTCAAAAAACTACAATCTCTTTAGAAAACGGAAACCAATTTGTAATCGACGCGCAAAACAATTCTAAAAATAATGTATATATCAATGAAGCAAAACTTAATAATTCTAACTTCACTAAAAACTTTTTAACATACAAGGAAATAAGCAACGGTGGAACATTCACTCTAGATATGACTGACAAGCCAAATAAAAACCGAGGAAAAAAAGAATCAGATCAACCTTTTTCACTTACAGAATAATAAAACCATAGACATGAAAGAAAACAAAAATTATCAATCTAGTCCAAGACGCGACTTTATCAAAAAAACGTCAATAGCTTCTTTAGGTATTTCAATTGTTCCGCGCCATGTATTAGGTGGTGTAAACTTTACAGCTCCCAGTGATAAATTATATGTTGCCGGTATTGGTGTAGGTGGTAAAGGAGAAAGTGATATTAAAAACTTTGCAGATTCAGGCAAAGCAGAAATTGCTTTTTTGTGCGATGTTGATGATCGTAGAGCTGCGACTTCCAGAGCTCGTTTTCCTAAAGCAAAATATTATAAAGACTGGCGTGAAATGTTAGATAAAGAAGGAAAGCATTTTGACGCTGCTTCTGTTTCTACTCCAGATCACAACCACGCTTCTGCTTCTATTGCAGCCATGAAAATGGGAAAACATGTATATGTTCAAAAACCATTGACGCACGATATCTATGAAGCCAGAAAGTTAACTGAAGCTGCAGAAAAATATAAGGTAGTCACCCAAATGGGTAATCAGGGTGCATCTAATAATGGTACTCGTTTAATGAGCGAATGGTTTGATGCCGGCTTGATAGGAGAAATCAAAGAAGTTTATTGCTGGACAGATCGCCCGGTCTGGCCTCAAGGTATTCCATGGCCCCAAACTTCGTCACCGGTACCAGCTGAATTAGATTGGGACCTATGGTTGGGCACGGCACCTTATAAAGAATATGTAGATGGTCTTGTGCCTTTTAACTGGCGTGGCTGGTGGGATTATGGTACTGGTGCGCTGGGCGATATGGGATGTCACCTTGTAGAAGTTCCGGTACGGGTACTAAATCTTAAATACCCTAAAGATGTACAATGTAGTGTGGGTAGTGTATATGTAGATGAATTTAAACGTGGGTATTTCCCAGATAGCTGTCCTCCTTCAAGTCATGTTACTATGACATTTCCTAAAACAGATAAGACCAGTGGCGATATTAAACTACACTGGATGGATGGTGGCATTCAACCTACTCGTCCTGAAGAATTAGGACCTAATGAAGTTTTTGGTGATGGCGGTAACGGTGTTCTTTTTATAGGTACAAAAGGTAAGATGATGTGCGGTACATATTCAGAAAATCCACAACTTTTACCAACATCTAAAACTGATCAAACCACAGTAGATCAAAAATATGAGCGTGTGGAAGGTGGAGCAAATGGCCATTACAAACAATGGGTAGAAGCAGCAATCGCCGGATATGGTAAAAAAGAAGTGAGTTCACCATTTAGTGTAGCCGGCCCATTAACTGAAACCTTACTTATTGCAAATCTCGCTATCCGTGGTTTTGATATGCAGAAGAAGCGTGAGGATGGTGGCATTGATTACCCTGGTCGTTATATAGAGATGCTTTGGGATTCAGACAACATGCGAGTAACTAATTTTGAAGAAGCAAATCAGTTTGTTAAGCGTAACTATCGTGAAGGCTGGACTCTTTAGTTAAAGAGCCAAAAACCGGTACTATTTGTTAAATAAAATCCTCAATTTATTTTGGGGATTTATTTATGTCTCATTCATAATCAAGTAAACAAAAATGCTTTTTGATAATTTAAAGTCTTTACTATTTTTATGGAGCATCAGCCTAATTTCTTTAGCAGGCTGTTCTAGCGATAAATCTGTTCCTTTACAATCTGAGCCTGTAGATTTAGTTAATCCGAATATGGGCAATATAAGCCATATGCTTGTGCCCACATTTCCTACTATACATTTACCTAATAGTTTTTTACGGGTATATCCTGAAAGAGGTGATTATACCGGTGACCTGTTAAATGGCTTACCGTTAATAACGACAAGTCACAGAGGCAGTTCTGCATTTAATTTTAGCCCTTTTCAGGGCAAGGAAAGTGAACTCCGGCCAATTATACAATATAGTTATGACCAAGAGAAAATAACACCGTATTCTTACCACGTTTTCTTAAATGATCAACAGATAGAAGTTGATTACGGCGTTTCCCATCAATCAGCTAAATACACCATCACTTTTGAAAAAAATGATAGTCCTCTTATAGTTTTGAATTCTAGAAATGGCGAACTGCATTGGGATGGTACTGCTATTTCGGGTTATCAGAACCTTGATAATTCAACTCGAGTTTTTATATACCTAAATCCGCAGGAAGTTCCAGATAATATTTTTACGTTAGAAAATGGAACCCTTAAGGATGGTCAAGATTCACAGGGTAACGCTGCAACTTTAGTATTAAAATATAATAAAGGGAGTAGATCTCTTGATTTTGATTACGGTATTTCTTTTATAGATGCAGACCAAGCCAAAGCAAATATGGAACGGGAGTTATCAAACATTGATCTAAAATCGTTACAAAAGCAAGGCAGGGATATCTGGAATAAAGCATTAGGAAAAATTGAAATAGAAGGAGGTTCACTTGACGAAAAAACTGTTTTCTACACCTCTTTATACCGTTGTTATGAAAGACCGGTATCAATTTCTGAAAACGGTCGCTATTATAGCGCGTTTGATGGTAGCGTACATAATGATAACGGCAGAGATTTTTATACTGATGACTGGATTTGGGATTCATACAGAGCTCATCATCCCTTAAGGGTACTAATAGATCCTAAAAAAGAGGAGGATATTTTAAACTCTTTCCTTCTTATGGCAGAACAGATGAACAATTTCTGGATGCCAACTTTTCCGGAAATAACCGGTGACAGTCGCCGTATGAATTCAAATCATGCAGTCGCATCTTTTATTGATGCTTATCGCAAAGGGTTAAGAGGGTTTGATCTTGAAAATGCGTACAAAGCTGCTAAAAATGGTATTATGGAGAAAACATTAGCTCCATGGTCTGGCAAACCCGCAGGTGAATTAGACAAGTTCTATCGGGAACACGGTTACATTCCTGCTCTGCGTCAAGGAGAACCAGAAACTATTCCTGAAGTAAACTCATTTGAAAAGCGTCAACCTGTTGCAGTTACTCTGGGCACATCCTATGATGAATGGTGCTTATCTCAGGTAGCAAAAGAGTTAGGGAAAGATGAGGAAAAGGATTTCTTTCTAAAGAAATCGTATAACTATCGTAATTTATTTAATTCTGAAACTGGTTTTTTTCATCCCAAGGATAGTGAAGGTAACTTTATTGAGCCGTTTGATTATCGCTTTTCCGGTGGTATTGGTGCCCGAGATGCTTATGACGAAAATAATGGATGGACTTATCGCTGGGATGTACAACATAATATAGCAGATCTCGTAGAACTTATGGGAGGAAGGGAAAAATTTACGACTAATCTTGACCTTTTGTTCTCAACGCCCATGGGAAGGGGTAAACGCGAGTTTTATACCCAACTTCCTGATCAGACAGGTAATGTAGGTCAGTTTACGATGGCAAATGAACCTTCTCTACATATTCCTTATTTGTACAATTATGCCGGGCAACCCTGGAAAACGCAAAAAAGAATACGCAAGCTCGTTAAAGAATGGTTTAGAAATGATTTAATGGGAGTTCCTGGTGATGAAGATGGCGGTGGCATGTCTGCTTTCGTAGTCTTTTCGCAAATGGGATTTTACCCTGTAACCCCGGGAATTCCGGCATACAATATAGGGAGCCCGGTATTTAAAAATATCACTATACATCTTGACAATGGCAAGGATTTTAAAATAAGTGCTGAGAATTATTCTGAGGAAAATAAGTATATACAGTCAGCTAAACTTAACGGGGAAAATTGGAATAAACCTTGGTTTTCTCATGATTCAATCAAAAATGGAGGAAGCCTCGTACTGACAATGGGCAATCGGGCTAATAAGAATTGGGGAAGCAGCAAAAATGCAGTTCCGCCTTCAGCAGAATGAAAATTATTTTAAACAAACTAAATCGTTTTATGTAAGCTATGCTTATATTTAAAAATTCAATTTAAATTCATGTCAAAAATTTCTCTTTTTATTACTTTACTTTCTCTGGTAACGGGGTTTGCTCAAAATAATAATCCGGTGTTTAAAGGCTGGTATGCAGATCCTGAAGGTATAATCTTTAATGACTCGTACTGGATCTACCCCACCTACTCTGCCCCTTACGATCAACAAGTATTTCTGGATGCTTTTTCCTCTCCCAATTTAACAGACTGGACAAAGCATGATCACATACTAGATACTACCGCTGTTAAGTGGGCAAAGCGTGCTATGTGGGCACCTTCAATTATAGAGAAAGACAATAAGTACTATTTATTTTTTGGTGCAAACGACATTCAAAGTGATAAGGAGCTGGGAGGCATTGGTGTAGCTGTAAGCGATTCTCCTAAAGGCCCTTTTAAAGATTATCTGGGTAAACCCTTAATTGGCAAGTTTTATAACGGTGCGCAACCTATAGACCAGTTTGTTTTTAAAGATGTTGATGGCAAGTTCTATCTATATTATGGCGGTTGGGGACATTGTAATGTAGCACAGCTTAATGATAACTTTACAGGTTTTATACCTTTTAAAGATGGCAGCACTTTTAAAGAAATTACTCCTAAAAGTTATGTAGAAGGCCCGTTCATGTTTGTAAAAGATAAAAAATACTATTTTATGTGGTCTGAAGGTGGCTGGACTGGTCCTGATTATAGTGTGGCGTATGCAATGGCAGATTCCCCATTTGGCCCCTTTAAGAGAGTAGATAAAATTTTAGAACAAGATCCTGAAATAGCTACCGGTGCAGGGCATCATAGCGTTATTCACCGCACTAATTCTGATGATTATTATATAGTATATCATCGCAGACCTCTTGATGAAAGTGATCGAAATTCTCGTGAAACATGCATTGATAAAATGTACTTTGACGAAAATGGCTTCATTAAACCCATAAAAATAACAAAGGAAGGCGTAAAGTCTAACCCCTTAAAATAATAAAGTTATATTCCTTAGAAATTTACAACCGAAATACCTTTTTATGAAAAAACTACTGTTTGGCTTTTGTATCTGCCTCGTTTTACAAAGTGCGCAGGCACAAACTGAGATTTTACAAACTGTAAAAAATCCCGTTGACTATGTTGATCCCTTAATAGGTTCAGACAGTGATCCCAGCCTTTCTACAGGTAACACCTACCCGGCTATCGCCCTACCGTGGGGCATGAACTTCTGGACACCCCAAACCGGTGAGATGGGTAATGGCTGGGCATATACATACAACGCCCGTAAAATACGGGGCTTTAAACAAACGCATCAACCCTCTCCCTGGATGAATGATTATGGCCAGTTCTCTATTATGCCAGTGACGGGAAAATTACGTTTTAAAGAAGAGGAACGTCAAAGTTGGTTTTCGCACAAAGCAGAGATCGTAAAGCCTAATTATTATAGTGTCTATCTGGCTGATCATAATGTGACCACAGAACTTACACCTACAGAAAGAGCAGCTCGATTTAGATTTACATTTCCTGAGACAGACAGTTCTTACGTAGTTATAGATGCCTTTGATCGTGGGTCTTCTGTACAAATTATTCCGCAGGAGCGAAAAGTAATAGGCTACACTACAAGAAATAGTGGCGGTGTACCTGAAAACTTCAAAAACTACTTTGTTATCGTTTTTGATAAAGATTTTGAGATCACAAAAACATATAAGGATTCTGTGCTTACAGATGCGCTGTCAAGTACTGCAAATCATGCCGGTGCTGTAATAGGTTTTAAAACCAAAGAAGGAGAGCAGGTAAACGCAAAAGTTGCATCTTCTTTCATAAGCTACAAGCAGGCAGAATTAAATTTAAAAGAAATAGGTAATGATGATTTTGAAGCTGTACGCGAAAAAGGACGTAAGATCTGGAATGATAATTTAGAGCGTATTGAGGTAGAAGGTGGTACACCTGCACAATTCAAGACTTTTTATAGTGCGCTTTACCGCTCATTACTGTTTCCAAGAAAGTTTTATGAGTTTGACGCTTCAGGTAAAATTGTGCATTATAGTCCTTACAATGGCCAAGTTCGTCCCGGGTATATGTTTACAGACACGGGTTTCTGGGATACATTTAGAGCATTATTTCCTTTCTTAAATCTTATGTATCCAGAGCTTAATGCTCATATGCAGGAAGGTCTTTCTAATGCTTATGACGAGAGCGGCTGGTTACCTGAGTGGGCCAGCCCAGGTCTGCGTAATGTTATGGTAGGTAATAACTCTGCGTCTGTTGTTGCAGATGGTTACTTAAAAAGTGGTGAAGTCTACAAGTATGATATTGAAAATCTATATGAAGCTTTAATTCATGGTGCTAATAACGCAGGCCCAATGACAGCTGTAGGTCGTGCGGGTGCAGATTATTATAAGAAACTAGGCTATGTCCCTTATGATGTTGATATTAATGAAAACGCAGCGCGTACATTAGAGTATGCTTATGATGATTTTGCAATTTATCAACTGGCAAAAGCGCTGGATAAACCCAAAAAAGACATCAAATTGTATAAAAATCGGGCGATGAATTATAAAAATCTTTTTGACCCGGAGACAAAATTAATGCGTGGTAAAAACGAAAATGGTGAATTTATGGCTCCTTTCAATCCTTTTAAATGGGGTGATGCTTTTACAGAAGGGAACAGCTGGCACTACAGTTGGTCAGTTTTTCATGATATGCAGGGGCTTATTGACTTAATGGGTGGTAAAGATGAGTTTGTATCTCAACTCGACAAAGTATTTTCTCTTCCTCCTGTTTTTGATAATAGCTATTATGGTGGTACTATTCACGAGATTAGAGAAATGCAGATTGCAGATATGGGGCAGTATGCACATGGTAATCAACCTATACAGCATATGATCTATCTTTATGATTATGCGGGCCAACCCTGGAAAACTCAATACTGGGTGCGTGAGACTATGAACAGAATGTATCTGCCTACTCCAGACGGCTACTGTGGCGACGAGGATAATGGGCAAACTTCTGCGTGGTATGTATTTTCTGCGATGGGCTTTTATCCTGTTGCACCAGCTACAGATCAATATGTTCTGGGAGCACCATTATTTAAAAAAATGACCCTTCATCTTGAGAATGGAAAGAAAGTAACCATTAATGCTCCTGAAAATAGTGATGCAAACAGGTATATTGAAGACATGAAAGTAGATGGCAATGAGTATTCAAAAAACTGGCTTAGTCACAAAGCTTTAATGAAAGGTATGACCATAGACTATAAAATGAGTGACACACCTAATAAAAAACGTGGTACAGAAGATTCAGATTTTCCTTATTCTCTGTCAACCGAAAAATAATTTTAAGCTTCTTTAATTTTTTTGAATGATAAATAATTATAGCAGAATTAAACCTAATATGGGAAATAAATTCTCCGTTTTTACCCTGTTTTTTGCCGTTTTTGGTATAGTTTCAGCAGGTTTTTCTCAAGAATCTGATCTGGCAAAATATGTCGATCCTATGATAGGAACAGCAAAAATGGGTCATACATACCCCGGTGCTACAGTTCCTTTCGGCAGTGTGCAATTAAGTCCTGATACTGATACTATTCCGTATGGTGTAAATGGTCACTATAATCCCGATGTTTATAAATATTGCGCGGGTTATCAATATGCAGATTCTACGATTGTAGGTTTTAGCCATACACATTTTAGCGGGACAGGTCATTCAGATTTAGGAGATCTTCTTGTGATGCCTACTGTGGGTAAACTTCAGCTTAATCCCGGTACTGCAACAGATCCTGATAGCGGTTACCGTTCACGTTTTTCGCATTCTGAAGAAGATGCAGAAGCCGGTTATTACAGCGTAAATCTTAAAGATTATAATATTAAAGCGGAATTGACCGCTACTACACGCGTGGGAATGCATCAATATACGTTCCCTAAAAGTGAAGAAGCGCATATAATTTTAGACCTTAAAGCTGGTATTTATAATTACGATGAAAAAAATGTCTGGACTATTGTAAGAGTAGAAAATGATACTCTAATTACCGGATATCGCCAGACAAGTGGATGGGCGCGTACGCGAAAGGTTTATTTCGCCATGAGCTTTAGCAAACCTTTTAAAAGCTATGGACAGGAAAAGCAGAAAGCACAGGTTTATCGAGGTTTCTGGGGACGATTTGATCAAACGAAAAATTTCCCAGAAATGGCCGGTGAAGATCTTCGTCTCTATTTTGACTTTGACACCAAAGAGAACGAAGCTATAAAAGTAAAAATGGCTTTATCTCCTGTAAGTACAGAGGGTGCTGTTAATAATATGAAAGCAGAGATTCCGGGTTGGGATTTTGAAAAAGTTAAAGCCGAAGCTCGTGCACAGTGGAACAAAGAACTTCATAAAGTAACGGTAGAAACACTGGAAGAAAGTGATAAAACTAACTTTTATACTGCTATGTATCACGCCTTTTTAGGCCCCACCGTCTATATGGATGTTGATGGTAAATACATGGGTCTCGATCGCAATGTTCACCAGGCAGATGGTTTTACGAATTACACGAGTTTTTCTCTTTGGGATACATATCGCGCTTTGCACCCACTATTTAATATTTTGCAGCCAGACCGCAATCAGGACATGATTCAATCTATGCTTGCACATCAGGAACAAAGTGTGCATCACATGTTGCCAGTGTGGTCCCATTATGGTAATGAAAACTGGTGTATGATAGGTTATCATAGTGTTTCAGTTATTGCTGATGCGATTGTAAAAGGCAATGCAGATTTTGATGAGAATGAAGCACTTGATGCTTGTGTACAAAGCGCACGAACTCGATATTTTGATGGTATAGGCGATTATATTGATGACGGCTATGTTCCCGAAGATAAAAGCGGGGCATCAGTATCAAAAACTTTAGAATACGCCTATGACGACTGGGCAATCGCACAAGCAGCCAAAAAATTAGGACGTAGTGATATTTATGACGAATTCATAAAACGTTCGGCTAATTATAAAAATGTCTATGATGTTAAAACCGGTTTTATGAGACCAAAATTAGCAGACGGGACTTTTAAACAGGATTTTGACGCTTTAAATACACATGGGCAAGGTTTCATTGAAGGAAACAGCTGGAATTATAGCTTATATGTGCCCCAAGATCCTAAAGGTCTAATAGATTTAATGGGCGGCAAAGAGCGTTTTACGACACATCTTGATTCATTGTTCACAATGGAATTGCCAGATAAATATTTTGAAAATACTGAAGATATTTCGCGTGAAGGCATCATTGGCAATTATGTGCACGGTAATGAGCCTTCTCACCATGTAGCTTATCTGTATGACTGGACAGACAAACCCTACAAAGCTCAGGATAAAATTAGAATGATCCTGAAAGAAAAATATAAGACTGGTGATGATGGTTTGAGTGGTAACGATGATTTTGGTCAAATGAGCGCCTGGTATTTATTCAGTAGTCTTGGTTTTTATCCTGTAGCACCGGGATCTGTAGATTATGCACTGGGAAGCCCTGCAGTTAAAGAGGCAACCTTACATCTGGAAGGTGGTAAAACTTTTATGGTAGTGGCAAAAAACCAATCTGATAAAAATGTATATGTAAAAAAGGTAGAATTGAACGGCAAAGTACTTCAAAAGCCTTTTATTACGCATGCAGATGTGATGAATGGTGGCAAGCTCACTTTTTATATGAGCAGCAAGCCAAATAAAAATCTATATAAATAAAAACACGAAACTCTATTTAACGGAAGTAGAGGCGTATTGATTGGTTTTATTATCAAGATAGTCAAGTGCTAAGGCGTAGGCGCCCAACCATATTGCCTCACTGGTACCCAAATGAGTTACGCCTATAGCAATACGTTTTTCCCTATTATAAAGTGCCTTTTTTGAACTAAAAGGCACTTTTACATAGTTTTCATCATTTTTTACGAATGCACTAAAAGCTTCTGGATTGTCTAAGTCAAAAATTTCAGGAATTATACGGCTGTATTTATTCCCTTCAATATCATAAATCACACTTTTTAGGTGTTCTACAGCTTTAGGTATAATAAACTCTGCAGCTCCCGAAATACCACCTCCTATAACAATAGGACCGTCAATAAGCGTAATAGCATTTGCAAGAGCTTCCCCCAGAACGACTGCCATGTGTTCAAATGCACAAATAGCTGCCTTGCTATCGCCTTCTTTTATTCCTTTTGCAATTTCATAGATGTCTTTAGGAGTTGTAGCAGTATAATCTCGAGATT